>Ga0307515_10006674_pt1 | contig 22996 bp, 15 predicted proteins | sample 17_EM_MG_FD_194513 | JGI IMG/M metagenome (GOLD analysis project Ga0307515, IMG submission 194513) | Populus trichocarpa ectomycorrhiza microbial communities from riparian zone in the Pacific Northwest, United States - 17_EM | ecosystem: Host-associated > Plants > Roots > Unclassified | place... | reverse complement strand
GCTCGATCGCCATGCTGTACCCCTGCGGCGCGGCGCCGGTGGGCGGCGCGACGACGATCGGCGGGGCCTCGCGCAAGGTGCCGCCGCCCCCGCATCCCGCGCCGACGCCCACGATCATGCCAACGCCGGCTGCGATCGCTGCACGCATGTCCATCTCGGATCTGGCTTACACCGGAGCCCCCGCGAAGTCACCCCGTCGCTGTCGATCGCGAGTTGCCAGGTACGCAACCTGGCGCGAATATGCAGGGCCGCTCCGCTGTACGATCCGGGAACGCCTCGCCGCGGCACGGCCGCATCGTCGCCGAGGTCCGACCAGGATTGCCCCATGAGCTCGCTCGCATGATCGCCCGCGGCCGCGTCCTCTGGTATCTGCTGCCGCCGGCGATCCTGGCGGCCGGCGTCGTGCTCTGGTGGCCGGGCGTGCGGCGCGTCGAGACGACCGCGCGCGAGTCGGGCGCATCCGGGGCGCCGACCGCTCCCGGCGTGCCGCTGCGGCGCGTGCCGTTCCACGACCACCTGTACGCGGTGGCCGAGGTCGATCTGCGGTCCCACGAGCTCGTCGTCACGACCTCGCCGGAGACCCGACAGACCTATCCGGAGGTCCTCGCCCAGCTCCGCGCCGCCGGGATGCAGCCGGTGCTCATCACCAACGGCGGGATCTACGGCACGCAGGATCAACCGCTGGGCCTCCTGATCTCGCGCGGGCAGCGGCAGCACGACGTGGCCACCGGCCCGGGCGACGGCAACTTCTACCGGGACAGCGCCGTGTTCCAGATCGACGGCGACGGCGTCGCCTCGATCGCGCCGGCGCGCGGCTGGCACGAACCTCGGCACCTCGTGGCGGCGACGCAATCCGGGCCGCAGCTGGCCGACGCCGGCAAGGTGAACCCCGGGCTTCGCCCGAGCACGGCCTCCGGATTCCTGCGGACCGCGATCGGAGTCGACGCGGCGGATCGCCACCGGGTCCGGCTGGTGGTGAGCCGCGAGCCGGTCACCCTGTTCGAGCTCGCGAGCTTCATGGTCGACGAGCTGCACTGCTCCGAAGCGCTTCACCTCGATGGTGATCTGTCCGCGCTGTTCGTTCCGTCGGAGCGCGATCGGTTCGTGTTCGCCGATCCCGGCCCGCGGATCGTGACCGCGATCAGCGTCGTCGCCAGAGCCGCGCCTGGCCTGTGAGCCCGGGCGCGTCGATCGCGCGTCGATCGCGCGTCGATCGCGCAGGCGCGCATGCGCGGCCATGTGCCCGCGCGCTGTGCACCGCTGTGCGCCGCTGTGCAATCGTCACACTCGACGATCTCGAAGATTGTCATCTTCGGTTCATGTGGAGTGTTCGGTACTCGCTGATACGCGACGCCGCGTCCAGGAGTGGAGTGCGCGATGCGCGCGTTCGCGGCCTCTCGTCGCGATCGGTACATCGAATCAGATCCGGACACTCAAACAGTACACATGATGTCCGGATGTTCTGCCCCGGCGGCGTGAGCCCCGGGTCCAGCGCTTGCTGAGGCCGCTCGCCGAATGGAGGACTCATGAAGACAGTCTCGCGGTTTCTCTCCCTGACAGCCCTGCTGGCCGGCGCGGCGAGCGCCGGTTGCGCGATGGATCCGGATCCGGATGTTGCGGCGCAGTCCGCCGCCGTGATCGCGCAGCAGCGCCCCGACGGCACGATGGGCTACTACAAGCACGTGTGTGCCGGTTCGCCGGGCCCCGGCGCGGCAGTCTGCCACGCACTCGCGGCGACCGACGCGCAGGGTCGCAACGTGATCGCGGCGACCCGACCCGATGGTTCGCCGGACGGCCTGCACCCCGATGAGGTCCAGCGCGCCTACGCCATTCCGAGCTGGGGCGGCGCGGGCCAGACCGTGGCCATCGTCGACGCGTTCGACAACCCGAACGCGGAGGCCGATCTGCAGGTCTATCGCACGAAGTTCGGTCTGCCGGCGTGCACGACCGCCAACGGTTGCTTCCGGAAGGTCAACCAGGATGGCAAGGCGACCCCGCTGCCATCGGGGAACTTCGACTGGGGCCAGGAGATCGCGCTCGACCTCGATGCGGTGTCCGCGGCGTGCCCGAGTTGCAAGATCCTCCTCGTCGAGGCGACCACCAACTCGTACGCCAACTTCGAGATCGCGGAGAAGACGGCCGCCAACCTGGGCGCGGTGGCGATCAGCAACAGCTGGGGAGGCGACGAGTTCTCCACCGAGGCCGCGAGCTCCAGCAAGTGGAACTTCCCGGGCGTCGGTGTGTTCTTCAGCACCGGTGACGACGGCTTCGGGCTCGAGTACCCGTCGGTATCGCAGTACGTCACCGCGGTCGGCGGCACGACCCTCACGCAGGCGGCGGACGCGGCGCGCGGCTGGCGCGAGGCCGCCTGGGCCGGCGCGGGCTCGGGCTGCAGTCAGTACATCGCGAAGCCGAGCTGGCAGCACGACACCTCGTGCAGCAATCGCAGCGTCTCCGATGTCTCGGCGGTGGCAAATCCGTCCACCGGGCTCGCCATCTACAATACCTATCTGGACGTGGGCTGGTCGGTGTTCGGCGGCACCAGCCTCTCGACGCCGCTGGTCGCGGCGATCTACACGACCGCCGGCGTCCCCGGCGCGGGGCCGTCGCTGTCGTACGGCGGCGCCGATGCGTACTTCGATGTCACCACGGGCTCGAACGGCAGCTGCGGCAACTACCTGTGCATCGCCGGGATCGGCTACGACGGCCCCACCGGCAACGGCAGCCCGGGCGGCACGCTGTTCCTCAACCCGCCCGATCCGAACCGGGTCGCGGGCGGCGGCGTCACCGGCGACTTCGACGGCGACGGCAAGGCCGACGTGATGGTGCTCTACGACAACGGCAACGCCTCGGCCGCGCTGTGGGTGTTCCCCGGCACCACCGGGCAGGTCGACGGCGCGACCGCTCCGTACCGGGTCTGGTACGCCCCCGGCCCGAACGCGTTCGACGCCAACCGCGCCAAGGTCAGCGCGGGCGACTTCGACGGCGACGGCAAGACCGACGTGCTGATGCTCTACGACTACGGCAGCGGCTCCGCCGGCCTGTTCGTGATCCCGGGCGTCGCCGGGCACTTCCAGGGCGCAACGCAGCCGTTCCGGGTGTGGAATCCCGGCCCGGGCAACTTCGAGGTGTCGCGCGCCAAGATCAGCGCGGGCGACTTCGACCACGACGGCAAGGCCGATCTGCTCGCGCTCTACGACTACGGCAATGCGTCGGCCGGGCTGTTCGTGTTCCCCGGTACCACCGGCCGCACCGACGGCTCGTCGAATCCGTACCGGATCTGGTTCGCGCCGGGCCCGAACGCATTCAACGTCAACAACGTCAAGGTCAGCGCGGGCGACTTCAACGGCGACGGCAAGGCGGACATGCTCGCGCTCTATGACTACGGCGGCAGCACGGCCGGGCTGTTCGTGTTCCCGGGCGTGGCCAGCCACGTCGAGGGCGCGTCGCAGCCCGCCCGGGTCTGGTTCGTGCAAGGGCCGAACGCGTTCGACGTCTGGCGCACCAAGGTGAGCGCGGGTGACTTCGACGGCGACGGCAAGGCCGACCTGCTCGCGCTCTACGACTACGGCAGCGCGTCGGCCGGGCTGTTCGTGTTCCCCGGCACCACCGGCAAGGTCGACGGCTCGTCGGTTCCGTACCGGGTGTGGAACCCGGGCCCCGGGAGCTTCGATGTCGGGCGCGCCAGGATCACCGCGGGCGACTTCGATCACAACGGCAAGGCCGACGTGATGGCGCTCTACGACTACGGCAGCGGGTCCGCGGGGTTGTTCGTGTTCCCGGGCACCACCGGCAAGGTCGATGGCGCGTCGAACCCGTACCGGGTGTGGAACCCCGGCCCGGGGAGCTTCGACGGCCGGCTGTCCCGGGTGCCGTAGCGCGGCCGGGGTCTGCCACCGCGCGCCGGTTCCTCGCGGTGCTATGTTTCCCGCGAGGAACCATGTCGAGTACTCATCTCTACCGCCTGCCCGTCGAGCAGACCCAGTGGTGCATGGACGGCCAGACCACGACCGCGTTCACCTGGGAGTACGAGGACGGCAGCGCCGATCTGCTGCGGCTCTACGCCAAGGGCAAGCAGCAGCAGTGGGACGCCGCCGAGCGGATCGACTGGTCGGCCGACATCGACCCCGATAACCCGATGGGGATGCCCGATCAGACCAACGCGCTGTTCGGCACCCCGCTGTGGGACCGGCTCGACGCCAAGGAGCGGGCCCACGTCCGCAGAAACCTCCAGGCCCACACGATCTCGCAGTTCATGCACGGCGAGCAGGGCGCGCTGATGGCGACCGCCAAGATCGTGCAGACCGTGCCGACGTACGAGGCGAAGTTCTACGCCGCGACCCAGGTGATGGACGAGGCCCGGCACGTCGAGGCGTATGCCCGGCTGCTCCACGAGAAGTTCAAGCTCGCCTATCCGATCACGCCGCCGCTGCGCAAGCTGCTCGAGTCCACGATCAGCGACCGGCGCTGGGACATGACGTACCTCGGCATGCAGATCCTGATCGAGGGCCTGGCGCTGGCCGCGTTTCACCGGATCCGCGACCTGTCGAAGAATACCTTGTGCGCCGCGGTCAATGCCTATGTCATGCAGGACGAGGCGCGCCACGTCGCGTTCGGCCGGCTCGCGCTGCGCGAGTTCTACCCGCAGCTGACCGAGGCCGAGCGCGACGAGCGCGAGGAGTTCGTGGTCGAGGCCTGCTACCACATGCGCGACCGGTTCAACCAGCGAGAGGTCTGGGAGAACCTCGGGCTGCCGGTCGCCGAGTGCCTCGAGGCGGTGGACCACTCCGACGTGATGGTGCAGTTCCGGCGCCGGCTGTTCACCCGGATCGTCCCCACGGTCAAGGACATCGGGCTGTGGGGCCCGCGGGTCCGCCGGGCCTACGAGGACATGGGCGTGATGGAGTACGCCGACGTCGACTCCGCGGCGATCCTCGACAACGACAGCCGGGTGGCCGAGGAGTTCGACGCCAGGAGGTTCGTCGACCAGCAGCTCGCGCAGCCGATCGGCAAGGCCGGGTAGCCCGCCCGAGGCCGACCGCGGGATCGCCGGTGCTATCCTCGCGCGGTGAGCGCCGTGGCCCGGGACATGTTGCCGCTGTCGCGCGTGTTCGCGGAGACCGTGGCCGGGCTGGTCGCGCCGCGGCGGCTGTTCCCGATCGCGGTGGTCGTGGTCCCGCTGCTGGCGTTGCAGTGGAGCTTCAGCCACGACGCGATGGCGCTGCCGATCGGGATGCTGATGAGCGCGGCGTTCCTGCTCGTCGCGCCGACCCTGTGGCGGTACCTGTTCCCGCTCCACCGGCCCCGCGTGCCCCGGGTGCTCGGGGCGTGGGCGTACGGCGTGGCCGGCGCGGGCCTGATGTTCGGGATCGGGCGCGAGCTGTCCGGCGCGCTCGGGATGGGCAGCACGCTGTTGACCACGTTCCCCGGGCTGCTCGTGTCGGTGGCGCTGTTCTGGGTCGGCGGCTGGGGGCTCGCGCGCGACATCGATCTCGAGCAGCACCTGCGGGCGAGCCAGGCGCGCGCCGCGGCGCTCGAGCGCGAGGCCGAGCAGGCCCAGCTGCTCGCGCTGCGCAGCCACTTCGATCCGCACTTTCTGTTCAACACGCTCAACGCGATCGCCGAGTGGTGCCGCGAGGACGGCCTCGTGGCGGAGCGGGCGATCGTCGCGCTGTCGTCGATGCTGCACACCATCATGACCGCGATCCGCGCCACGCACTGGCCGCTGTCCCGGGAGCTCGGGTTGGTCGACACCCTGTTCCAGATGTACCTGCTCCGCGATCCGGAGCTGTTCGTGTACGCTCGCGACGTGCAGGTCGGCCTCGAGGACTGCGGCGTGCCGCCGATGATCCTGCTGCCGATCGCCGAGAACGCGATGAAGCACGGCCCGGGCGCCGGGCACCGCGGCGGCGTCGAGCTCTCGGTGCGCGCGGACGCCGCGACCCTGGTGATCGAGCTGGTGAACCCCGGCGGCTACCGCGGGCCGCGCGACGGCGGCAGCGGGCTGCCGATGGTCGAGAACCGGCTCCGCCTGGCCTACGGCGACCGCGCGTCGTTCGCGATCGCCGCCGACGGCGAGGATGGCCAGCGCACGCGCGTGACCGTGCGGGTTCCGCGCGCGGTCGAGGCCAGGTCGTCATGACCCTGGCGCTGCGCGTCCTGGTGTGTGACGACGAGCTGATCGCGCGCAAGCGCGCGGCGCGCCTGTTGTCCGAGCAGCCCGACGTCGAGGTCGTCGCCGAGTGCGCGAGCGGCGGCGAGGTGCTGGCCCGGCTCGCGGCCGACGACATCGACCTCGTCGTGCTCGACATCAACATGCCGGGGATGACCGGGATCGAGACCGCGCTGCGGATGCCGGAGGACCGGCCCTACCTGATCTTCCTGACCGCGCACCCCGAGCACGCGGTCGAGGCGTTCGACCTCGGCGCGACCGACTACCTGCTCAAGCCGGTCGACGACGCGCGGCTCAGGAAGGCGCTCGATCGCGCGCGCCGCCAGCTCGACGCTCCGGCCCGGAGCGATCCGCGCGACGCCGCGGCGCCGCTGGCCCGCCTGGCGATCACGACCAAGACCGGCGTGGTGCTGCTCGGCCCCGACGAGGTGACCCACGCGGTGTTCGACGGCCAGCTGGTCACGGTCCACACCCGGGACCGCGCGATCCTGAGCGACGCGACCCTGCAGGAGCTCGAGGACCGGCTGTCGGCGTCGCACTTCGAGCGCGTGCATCGCCGCGCGATCGTCAACTTGCTCCACGTCGAGCGGCTCGAGCCGGTGCTGAGCGGCGGCTACATCGCGCGCGTGGCAGGCGGCAAGACGGTGGACGTGTCGCGCCAGGCGGCGCGCAAGCTGCGCCGCCGGCTCGGCATCGCCTGAGGGCGCCCGGACCCACCTGGATCCGACCGGTCGCGATCGGCCCTCGAGCGGTCGCAGGACGCGGGTGGGTGGCACAACAAACCGGCGCGCCCGCACGTCTATACGTCATGCAACCCGCCGGATTGCCAGGCACCGCCGCTCCCGACCTCCCACCTCCCGCCGCGCCGATCGCGGCGCCACCGGGCGCGTATCCTCCGGTGACGCTCCTGCGCCGCGTCTCACCGGCGCGGCCGCGCGAGCTGGTCGCGATGATCGCGCTCGTCGCGCTCGCCGATCTCGCGCTGTACCAGGGCGACGGCGACGGCGGCGCCGGTCTGGCCGCGCTGTTCGCCGGGACCCCGGCGATCCTGTTCGTGACCGCGACCGCGCGCACCGGCTCGTCGCGGCTCGCGGCGATCACGACGCTGCTCGCGCTGGTCGCCGGCCGCTGCCTCTGGCAGTCGAGCACCGCGACCGCTGCCCTGGGCCTGGCGCTGCTGCTCGGCTTCGCGATCGCGCTGCGGACCCCGCGCTCGTTCCTGCCCGAGCTCCTCGCCTCGGCGCTGAGCTCGATCTGGGGCGCGTCGCGCCAGCTCGGCGGCTTCGTCGCCACGCTGCTGCGGCTCGCGCGGCCGGGGCGGCTGGGCCGCCCGGGTTCGGCGGCGTACTACGTCCCCGCCGTCCTCGTCGTCGTGTTCGGCGCGATCTTCGCCGCGGCCAACCCGGTGATCCAGGGCTGGCTGGGCAGCGCGGTGGCGCTGTTCGACGAGCTCGGCTGGGCGCCGTCACCGCTGCACCTCACGTTCTGGGGGGTGTGCGCGATCGCGGCGGCGGCGCTGCTGCGTCCGGCGATCCGCTCGATCGCGGGCCTCGATGCGCGCATGGGTACCGCGCATGCCTCCGAGCCCACCGGGCAGGCCCCGGCGGCGGCGCGGCTCGCGCTCGCGCGCAACGGCATGATCGCGCTCAACGTGCTGTTCCTGGGCTACAACGCGCTCGACGCGGTGTACCTGTGGGGCGGGCGGGCGCCCAGCGGCGTGACCCACACCGAGTACGCGCACGCCGGCACCGCCTGGCTCACCGTCGCGTTCGCGCTCAGCACGATCGTGCTGGGCGCGGTGTTCCGCGGACCGATCGAGCACGATCCGCGCGGCAAGCTCGCCCGCGAGCTCGCCTACGCGTGGGCCGGTCAGAACCTGATCCTCGCCGCCGGCACGTTCCGGCGGATCATGATGTACATCGAGTACAGCGGGCTCACCGAGCTGCGCATCGTCGGGATCCTCGGGACCTCGCTGGCGACCCTGGGCCTGGTGATCGTGGTCGTGAAGCTCGCCCGCCACCGCACCATGCTCTGGGTCCTGCGCCGCCAGCTCGATGCCCTGGCCATCGCAGTCGCGGTCTACCTCGTGACCCCGACCGGCATGCTCGCGATGCGCTACAACGTCGCGCGGATCGCCGACGACCAGTACCGCCCGCTGCTCCACCTCTACGAGCAGCCGATCCGGCCCGAGGCCGTCCCGGAGCTCCTGCCGCTGCTCGGTCACCCCGATCCCGCGGTGCGCGAGGGCGTCGCGGTGATCCTCGCGGTGCAGCGCGAGCAGTTGGCCGCCGACGAGGCGGCCGCGTCCTCGTGGATGGATCTCCAGCTGGCCCGGTACTACGCGCTGTACACGCTGGACGGCGGGAGAGTGTACCTCGAGGACTTCCTGCCCGTCGATCGCCGCGCCGCGAGCGCCCGGCTCCGCGGCATCGCCTACGGCATCAACAACGAGGTCGAGCGCGAAGGCGACGAGGGCCCGTTCGACTGGCGCAGGCAGCGCTACGCACCGCGGGACTAGCGATCAGCGAATCGCCTACGAACCACCGGATCGCCGGTTCGGCAGCGTCGCAGATCCGGGGTAGACGACCCGGATGTCGGCCAATCGAAATGTCCTGCTCATCGGCCTCGATCCCCACGCAGTCCCCGGCGTCGATGCCGCGCTCGTCGACACCGCGATCGCGATCGGTCACAAGCGGCTGGAGGCCGAGGGGATCGCCGCCCAGACCTGCCTGATCAAGCCCGACGCGATCTCGGATCCGGAGATCATCGCCCAGCTGACCCGCAACGACTACGCGTGCGTGGTGATCGGCGGCGGGCTGCGCAAGCCCGACGAGATGGTCGCGATGCTCGAGCACGTGATCGACCTGGTCCGACGGCACGCACCGCGCGCCGCGATCGCGTTCAACACCAACCCGACCACCAGCGTCGACGCGGTGCTGCGGTGGATCGCGTGAGCGTCACTTGGCCGCTGGCACCCGCGGCGCGATCTCGCGCCCTCCGTGCCACACCGTGACCAGCTGCCGCGTGTTGCGGATGTCGGCGGTCGGATCGGCCGCCAGCACCAGGAAGTCGGCGCGCTTGCCGGGCTCGAGCGTGCCGCGGTCGCTCGCCTTGATCACCGCCGCGCTGTTCTGCGTGGCCGCCACGATCGCGTCCATCGGCGACAGCCCGGCGCGCACCATCAGCTCGAGCTCGTGGTGCTCGCCCCAGCCCGCGATCCGCTCGGGCAGGGCGCCCGAGTCGGTGCCGAACGCGACCTTGACGCCGGCATCGTGCAGGGCCTTGACGTTGCGCAGCGCCACGGCGAACGCCGCCTTCTCCTTGGGCACGGCGGGGTTGGCCTTGACCTTGTCGCGATAGGCCTGGCTCTGGAACATCTCCAGCCGCTCGGCGGGCACCGCGTGGATGAACAGCTCGTCCTTCATCACCTCGGGCTCCTCGGCGAACACGAAGAAGCTCTCGTCGACCGACAGGGTCGGGATGTAGAACACGCCGCGCGCCTTGAGCGCCGCGACGAGCTCGGCGTCCACCGGCAGATCGCGCACGCTGTGCGCCAGGACGTCGATCCCGGCGGCGACCAGCGCCTTGGCGTCGGCGAGGTAGAACACGTGGGCCGCGACCCGCAGGCCGCGCTTGTGGCACTCGTCGATCACCGCGAGGTAGATGTCCGGCGGCATCTTCGCGAACTTGCCGAGGCTGTCATCGACCCAGAGCTTGACGATGTCGACGTGGTGGCCGGCCATCTCGCGCACCGCGGCGCGCGCCTGCTCGGCGGTCTGCGACCGGTACACCTGATCGGGAGCCACCGGCTGGGGCGGGACACCGCTGGGCGCGCCGACACCGCGGCCGGCCGTGAAGATCGACGCGCCCGGGACGGTCCCGTGCTTCTGCTGCTCGCGCAGCTCGAACACCAGATCGCGATTGAGCCCCAGCGACACGATCGAGGTGACGCCGTATTGCTCGTACTGCACCAGGGCGTCCTGGACCACCTCGCGGGTGTACGCGTCGGCGCGATTGGCGGCGCCGATCACCAGCCCGACGTGGCTGTGTGCGCTGATCAGCCCGGGCATGATGGTGCGGCCGCGGACATCGATCACCCGCGCGCCCTTGGGCCGCGGCAGCTTGCCGGCGGTGCCGACCGCGGTGATCTTGTCGCCCACGATCACCAGCGCCGCGTTGTCGCGGACCGGCTTGCCGGTGCCGTCGATCAGCCGCGCGCCCTCGAGCACCACCGCGGGCGCTGCCCGGGCCAGCCCCGGAACCAGCACACCGAGCATCACCAACAGCACAGACCATCGCGAGTAACGCATTATCGTCCTCCGGTGGGCCCGATTGTCGGGTGTTGTCCCGGGAGATCAAGCGCATTCGGGTCGCGCGGCGAAGGTTCGCTCGACGCACCGCTCAACAGTGGGGAGCCTTACGCTGCCAGATCTTGCGGTAACCGCCGTCGTCGAGATGCGCTAGCGTCGCGCCATGATGCACCGGGTCGCCTGGTCGTTGCCTGCCTTGCTCGTCGTCGGCGGACTGGCGTGTGGCGGATCCGACCCGCCCGACAAGCCGATGTGCGAGGGCGTGACCACCGGCGACCTCGCGGTGGCCCCGCCGGGGACGCAACCGGGCGAGCCGTACCGCTGGCTCGGTCGGAGCTGGCAGAGCCCGCTCGGCCTGACGATCCGGAGCTACGGGCTCGCCGTCGACGGCATCCCCGTCTACGGCCGGCACCAGGTGGAGATCTACGGTCCGGACGGCAGGCTCGCGTACCGCGCGGGGACGGGCGACGCCGTGCTCGCCGCGCTCCACGCCCGCGGCGCCTCGGGGTGGGCGGCCTGGCGACATCCGCTCGCGTCGCTGTCCGGCGCCCGGCCCGAGCGGTCGAGCCCGCTCGCGCACACCACCGAGCGTGCGGTCTGGCACTACGCGCACGGGGACCTGGCGCCCGCGGTTGTGGCCGATCGCCTCGATCTGCTCGGCGACACGCCGGTCGGCGAGCAGATCGTGCGCGACGCCGTGACCGGCGCGGTGCTGGTGCGCCGCCGCACGCTCCGCGATCTCACCGATCCGGAGTACCTGGTCTATGCCCGGGACGACGGCCGGCCGCTGGGCTCGCCGCTGGGCGACAGCTCTCCGCACCCCACCGGCACGCCCGACGGCCGGGTGCCGCCGACGGTGCCCCAGCAGCTGCGCCGGCAGAGCCAGATGGTCGGCACGCTGCCCGACCCGTGGCTGCCGCCCACCACCACCCAGACCGATGGCAACAACGTCGTGGCGTTCTTCGACTCGTTGCTCGATCGAACCGGCAAGCTGGTCGACCTGTTCGACGACAAGGGCGAAGACACGCCGGAGTACGGCCCCGAGCCTGATGACCTGGGCCACGACTTCTTCGCGACCGCGTCGGGGAACCGCTTCGCGTTCCGCTACGACCCGACGAGGACCGCGAGCGAGTACTTCCAGAGCCAGCCGATCGGCACGTCGGTGCCGCCGCCCAACCCGGCGGACCTCGCGCTCAACGCCAAGATCGTCCAGGCGTTCTACGCCACCAACTGGCTGCACGACTACTTCTATCGCGCGGGGTTCGACGAGGTCGCGGGCAACGCGCAGCAGGCGAACTTCGGCCGCGGCGGCACATCGTGCGATCCGCTGATCGTGCACGCCGGGTTCAACAACACGTTCACGTTCCCGGCGACCGAGGGCATCTCGCCGGTGCTCGATCTGGGGCTCAACACGCGCAGCGCATCGAAGCGCGATCAGGCGATGGACTTCAGCGTGCTGTCCCACGAGTGGGGGCACTACCTGATCGGGCGGCTCGCCGGTGGCACCGTGGATCACGACGCGCTGGGCAACCTGCAGGGCGGGTCGCTGCACGAGGGCATCGCGGACTTCGTCGGCATCCTGGTGAACCTCGACGCCGGCGACGATCCGCACGGCGCGTTCGCCGTGGGCTCGTACGGCAACCTCGACTACATCGAGAACCGGCCCACGCTGCCGCCAGGCGAGGCCCGCGCCGACGCGATGTACTACGGGATTCGCCGCTATCCGTACAGCCTCGATCTCCACAAGAACCCACTGACGTTCCGCCACCTCGCGGAGCTGCCGCCCACCGACCTGCCGTACTACAACTGGAAGGGTCGGGGGCCGGTGCTCAGCGAGGTTCACACCGCGGGCGAGGTGTTCAGCCAGGGCCTGTTCCAGTGCCTCGGCAACCTGATCGTGGCCCACCCCGGCAGCGACTTCGAGGCGATCCGCGCGCGCATGGCGAAGTACCTCGTGGCCGGGCTCACCGCGTTCCCCGATCACCCCTCGATGCTCGACGCGCGCAACGCGTTCCTCGCGGTCGTTCGCCTGGCCAGCCCCACCGACGACTACCCGGCGTGCCGGGCGGGCTTCGCGGCGCGCGGCATGGGCGCCGACGCACTGGGGCCCGATCGCGAGTTCGGCAGCGACGATACCACCGGGTTTCCGGCCTACGATCCGGCGCAGATCGAGGAGAGCTTCCTCGACAAGGACCGGGCGCTGCGGCTGATCGCGTCCGCGGTCACGGCGATGGGCGGCGCGGGCGGCTTCCTGCTGCGGGTCGATCTCCGCAACACCGGCCTGGTCGAGCTGACCGCGAGCTCGCTCGAGATCGCGCCCGAGACCCCCGCGGCGGTCGTGTTCCCGAACGGCCCGCGCGTCGATCTCGCCGCGCTTCCGACCGAGCAGGTGGCCACGACCTCGGTTGCCGTCACGGTGGACCCGTGCATGCTGCCGGCTCATCCGACGCAGCCCGGCTTCCGCGCGTTCGACTACACCGTGACGGCGACGTCCGCCGGGCCGGACCCGGTGAGCCGCGTGGCGACGTATCACGCCGCGGTGCCGACGCTCGTGACCTGCCCGTAGTCGCTCCGGAGACCGAACGCTCGGTCGCCCGCGCGCGCGATACACAGTGTTGCACTCCCGCGCATGCGATGGAGTGTCATGTGTGGCTATCGCGATATGTCATGAATGCAGCGCCAGTCCGTGTCCAGGGCGCTCATTGAGAATCGATTTCTGACCATGCGATGGTGCGGCGGGGGGATCCGAACATGTTCCGAATCAGGGCTACGGTTGTGGCAATCACCGCGCTGGCGTTCACGGCCACCTGCTCGACCTCGCCGCCGGCACCGGAGCCCGCGCCGCGCGTGCAGCCCGCCGCGGATCTCGCCGCGGTCGCGCTGGGCGTCGCGATCGACGCGCGCGATGACCGGGGCGCGCCGCGCCTGGTTCGCGCCGTGGCGCCGCGGCCGGCGGCCCTGGGGAGGACGGCCGACGAGGCGGCGCGCGATCACCTCGCTGCGCTCGCCCCGCTGTGGCTCTCGCACCAGCGCCCGTCCGAGCTCGCGACCCGGGGCATCCAGCGGCTCGGCAACGGCGCCTCGATCGTGCGGCTGCAGCAGCAGGTCGATCGCGTCGACATCCACCACGGCGAGCTCCGCGTGATGCTCGGCGCCGACGGCTCGCTCGCCGCGGTCTCGGGCACGATGCTGGCGAGCCGCGGCCGCGCCAGCTTCCAGTCGACGCCGGCCGCTGCGCTCGACCGCGCGCTCGACGCGCTCTACGGCGAACCCCGCGCCCGCCCGGCGATCATCGAGGGCGCCGATCGCGCCGGCTACCGCGAGCTCACCGTCGCCGACGATCCGGAGGTCCGGGTTCGCAGCGCGCGCGCCCGGCCCGAGCTCCTGCCCGACGGCGATCAGCTGATCGCGATCTGGTCGGTCGAGCTGTTCGCCGAGAAGGTCACGCTCGACGACGTCGCGTCCGAGGCGCGGCGCTACCTGCTCGACGACGCGGACGGCCAGGTGCGGCGCGACGTCGACCTGACCGCGAGCGATGCGTTCCACTACCGCGTGTTCGCCGAACCCACCGGGACCGGCAACCCGCTCGACGGCGCGCTCGACAGCTACAACCCGCACCCGACCGGCACGCCCGACGGCACCGTGCCGCCGCCCGCCGCCTACGAGCTCGTCGCGATGGAGGCGTTCAACGCGCCGCACGATCCGTGGCTCGCCGCGACCGCGACCACGACGTCGGGCAACAACGTCGATGCGTTCGCGGACGTGTCGCCGCCGGAGGGCTTCAACCCCGGCGATGTCCGCCCCGCGGTCGGCCCCGGGCGGACCTTCGATCACCGCTACGACCTCGCGGCCGAGCCGCTCGCGACCCAGATCCAGTCGATGGCCGCCGCGGTCAACGTGTTCTTCGTGACCAACTGGCTGCACGACTGGTACTACGACTCGGGGTTCACCGAGGTGACCGGCAACGCGCAGGTCGACAACTTCGGCCGCGGCGGCGTGCCGGGCGATCCGCTGATCGCCCACGCCCAGGCCAACGCGACCGGCGGCTCGCGCGACAACGCGAACATGACCACGCCCGGGGACGGGCTGTCGCCGGTCATGAACATGTTCCTGTGGTCGGGCAAGATCGACACCCGGCTCACCACCCCGGCGGCGACGCTGGGTTCGGCCGGCTTCGCGGCCGGCCTGCGGGCGTTCGATCTGACCGGCACGGTCGTGCTCGCGGACGACCGCGTCGGTGGCACGCACAAGGCGTGCGGCCGGGTCACCGCGTCGGTGGCCGGCAAGATCGCGCTGTTCGAGTTCGACGGCACGTGCGGCAGCGCGACCGCGGTCAGCAACGTCGAGCGCGCCGGCGCGATCGGCGCGATCGGGATGATCGCGATCCCCGGCACGGCCGCCCAGCCGCTGGCCGGCAACTCGGTGTCGAGGATCCCGGGCCTCGCGATCGGTTTCGACGATGGCCGGGCGCTCGAGGCCGCGCTGCCGATCACCGTCGCGATGCACCGCACGACCGGCCTCGAGCACGACGGCGACTTCGACAACGCGATCATCGCCCACGAGTGGGGCCACTACCTGCATCACCGGCTCACGGCGTGCGAGGCCAGGCAGTGCAGCGCGATGAGTGAAGGCTGGGGTGACTTCACCGCGCTCCACATGATGCTGCGCGCGACCGACGACCGCCACGGCACGTTCGGCGTCGGGCTCTACGCGCTCACCGCCGGCGGGACGAGCGCGTCGGGGTTCGTGGATCCGGGCTACTTCGGCATCCGGCGGTTGCCGTACAGCACCAACCGGGCCAAGGGCCTCGGCTTCCGCCACATCGCCGACGGCGTCGCGCTGCCCGACGTGCCGATCAACACCGGTCCTGCGTCGAGCGCCAACTCCGAGGTCCACAACGCCGGCGAGGTCTGGGCCGCGATGCTGTGGGACGCGTACAACGCCGTGCTCGACGGCCACGACTTCCCCGAGGCGCGCCGCCGGATGTCGGACTACGTCGTCGCGGGCCTGCTCTTGACCCCGCCCGACGCGACGTTCACCGAGGCGCGCGACGCGATCCTGGCCGCCGCCGGCGCGCTCGACACCGACGACATGGTCCGGATCGCCGAGGCCTTCGCCGGGCGCGGCGCCGGGACCTGCGCGGCATCGCCGGCCCGCGCCTCGACCAGCTTCGGCGGCGTGATCGAGAGCGGCGAGGTCGCCGCGAAGCTCGCGACCAGCGGCGTCAGCCTGAGCGACGACGGCGTGTCGTGCGATCACGACGGCTACCTCGATCCGGGCGAGACCGGGACCCTGCGCATCACGCTCGCCAACACCGGCGTCATCGCGGCCAGGGCGGTCGCGGTCACCGCCACGACGACCACCCCGGGCGTGAGCCTCGGCAAGCGGCTCGAGATCGGCAGCGTCGCCGCGCGCACCGCGATCGACCTCGCGATCCCGGTCCAGCTGTCGAGGTCGGCGCCGGTCAACGCGACGATCGACCTCGCGGTGCGCGTCGAGGGCGACGCCGGCTGCCACACCAGCGCGCTGATCATCCCGCTCCACGAGCGGATCGGCGTCGACGAGAAGGCCGCGATCGCGACCACCGACAGCGCCGAGACCCGGCTCCTGGCCTGGACCCCGACCGGCGACCTCGGCGGCGCCGCGTGGAGCCGCGCCACTGACGCCGCCGGCAACCACGTGCTGTTCGGGATCGACTCGCCGTCCACCACCGACACCCAGCTGGTGTCGCCGGTGCTGCAGGTCAGCGCGACCGAGCCGCTCGTGATCACGCTGCAGCACGCCCACGACATCGCGGCCACCCAGTTCGCCCACGTGTTCTTCAACGGCGGCGTGATCGAGCTGTCCAGCGACGGCGGCGCGACCTGGCGGGACGTCGGCCAGCTCGGCGCCGATCCGCGATACCCGGGCGTGATCTCGATCGACTTCCTCAGCGCGCTCGCCGGCCGCCGCGTGTTCGGCGGCAAGAACCCGGCGTTCCCGGCGCGCGAGGCGCTGTCGCTCGACTTCGGCACCCGGCTCGCCGGCCAGGCGGTCCAGCTCCGGTTCCGGATCGCCACCGCATCGGCGTTCCCGGCCTCCGGCTGGCAGCTCGACGACATCGCGGTCTCCGGGATCACGAACACGCCGTTCCCGGGGTTCGTCGCCGAACCGACGCGGTGCTTCGGCACCGCGACCGCGGGCGCGCTCGACGACAGCGCGGTCCTCCAGATCCGCAGCCTGCCGCGCGCCGAGTACCGCAGCGCTCCCGGCGCGTGGTAGCGTGCGCGCTGTCGCCGATTGCCGTGGAGAAACGATGTGAGTGATCCCAAGCCGTTCACCCTCGAGCTGCACGATTTCCGCGAGGTCCGCGCGCGGATCGCGCCGCACATCAAGCACACCCCGCTGCTCACCTCGCGGCAGCTGAGCGAGCGCACCGGCTTCGAGGTGCGGATGAAGGCCGAGATGTTCCAGCGCGTCGGCTCGTACAAGATCCGCGGGCCGCTCAACAAGTTCGCGCTGATGCCCGAGGACCAGAAGCGGCGCGGCGTGGTCTGCTCGTCGGCCGGCAACCACGCCCAGGGCGTGGCGCTCGCTGCCAAGATCCACGGCATCCGCGCGGTGGTCTGCATGGCGACCAACGCCACGCCGGCCAAGGTCGCCGCGACCCGGGGCTACGGCGCCGAGGTCGTGCTGCACGGCAGCATCTGGGACGAGGCCAACGAGAAGGCCAAGGAGCTGGTGCGCACCGAGGGCCTGACCTACGTCCACCCGTTCGACGACGAGCAGCTGATCGCGGGGCAGGGCACGCTCGGCCTGGAGATCGTGCAGGACTGGCCGGAGGTCGACGTGGTCGTCGTCCCGATCGGCGGCGGCGGCCTGATCTCCGGCGTGTCGATGGCGGTCAAGTCGCACAACCCCAAGATCCGGGTGATCGGCGTCGAGTCGTCCGACGGGCCGGCGATGAAGCACAGCATCGCGGCCGGCAAGCTCGAGACCATCGACTGCCGCACCATCATCGACGGCCTGCGGGTCCGCCGCGTCGGCGAGATCAACTTCTCGGTCGTGCAGCGCTTCGTCGAGCAGATCGTGGCGCTGCCCGATCACGACATCTTCGAGGCGATGATCTGGATCATGGAGCGCTGCAAGCTGGTGGTCGAGGGCGCCGCCGCCGCGCCGGTCGCGGCGCTGCTGCACGGGCTGATCGACGTGCCCGCCGGCTCGCGCGTCGCCCTGGTGCTGTCGGGCGGCAACGTCAACCTCGACCAGCTCCGCGGCCTGGCCTGGAACTGAACTAGGCGCGGCCGATCGTGATCGGATGCGCCGGGTGCCCCACGATCCGGACCTGCCCGACGCCGTCGCGGTAGCCGCGCTCGCCCATCGGGTCCGCCTCGATCATCGCGAGGCCCTGGACGCGGACCCGGTCGCCGGCGGCGATCGTCGCCTCCTCGAAGCCGCCGTGCCGCGCGCGCTCGGCGGGGTGGCCGTGGCGCACCACGAACGCGCGCTCGAGCTCGAGGTCGCGCGGGATCAGCGGCGCCGGGAGCTGATCGAGCTCGGCGCGATCGCCATGGACGAGCACCACGGTGCCGTCGTGCTCGAGCTCGAACCCGGTCATGCGGTGCTCCTCGAGCGTCGCGACCGGCACGCGAGCGTGGTGGAGAAGATCGTACAACGATGCCGTCGCGTGGTACGCGACGCACTCGCGCCCGGACAGCGGCGCGGTCAGCGCGCCCGCGGGTGCCCGCACCGTGCCGGTCAAGGTCACGATCGCGCGATCCGCGATGGTCGCCGTGCCGCGCGCGAGCCGGCGCCGGGCGCGCGCCTGTGGCCCGAGCACGCGGTGATGCACGGCCTTCGCGGCCTGCCAGCAGCCGATCACGAACGAGATCAGCGCCGTCGGAAAGATCCACGTCCACATCAGGACGCCCACGCCTTCATGGCGGCGAGCATGCCACGAGGCGGCAGCGTATCCCATCGAGCCAACGACAGGGCCATAGTGCGGCATGACCCCCGAGGCCCACGCCGCCTTCACCGCGTCGCTCCTGACCACGCTGTCCGCCGCGCCCGACGTCCTGGGGCTGGTCCTGCTCGGCTCGAGCTCGGGTCTGCCGCCCTCGCCGGACGCGTTCTCCGATCACGACTTCTTCGTCGTCACCGCACGCGGCGCGCAGGACCACTACCGCACCACGCGTGCGTGGCTACCCGACGCGGACGCGATCGCCCTGGCGCTCCGCGAGACCGCGCACGGCGTGAAGGTGCTCTACGCCGGAGGTCACGTGGCCGAGTTCGCCGTGTTCGACCTCGACGAGATCAGCCTCGCGCGGGTCAACCGCTACCGCGTCGCGCTCGATCGCGGCGAGGTCGCCGCGCGGATGGCGCGGGTCCACGAGGTCTCGGCGACGGCCGCCGCGGCGGCTCCGGATCTGGGCTGGCACATGGGGGAGCTCCTGACGCAGCTCGTGGTGGGCGTGTACCGCGACGCGCGGGGAGAGCGGCTGTCCGGCCACCGCTTCGTCCGCGTCCTCGCCCTCGAGCACCTGCTCGCGCTGTTGCAGGCGCGGCTTCCCCGGGACATCGCCGCGCGGCTCGATGACCTCGACGTGACCCGCCGCTTCGAGCTCGTGCTGCCGGAGCTGGGGCAGGAGCTCGAGGCCGCGCTGCGCGCCCCGGTCCCGATCGCGGCCCGGCGCCTCCTCGAGATCGCCGTCCGCGAGCTCGCCGATCTGGTGCCGCCCGGCGCGCAGGCGGCCGTCGAGCGCGCGCTGGCGAGCACGATGACGAGCACGCGGTGATCGCGGTGCCGCCAGATCAGAACAGGTCGGAGTCCGCGTTGTCGAAGCCGCCCTTGATCCCCGGGCGCGGCGTGCGGTCCCTGCCGTCGGGGCCGGCCCGGCCGTCGAGGATGATCGTCGGGACCTTGTCGCCGAACTTGCACCAGCCGGCGTGGTCGAACGAGCTGTAGTTGGCCTGGTTCCAGCGCGCCAGGATCTCCTGGTAGAACTTCTCGGGCTCGAACGCGACCAGCGGCACCGTCTTCGTGTTGACGATCATGCCGAGGCCACCGCCGACCGCGCCGAACACCGGCCAGGCCCGGCCGTGCAGGCCCGCGACGTCCTCCGGTCCGTTCCACTTGTCGTAGAGCTCGTGGAGCCACGGCCGGTCGCTGGCCGCGCACTTGTTGCCGGCCTTCGCGCACTCCACCGATCCGGGCACGTTGTAGATCTTGTTCTGCAGCAGGTACCAGCCGTCGAGCTTGCGGCCGTCGCGCGCGATCGACTCGGTGAGCCGTCCGGTGCCGATCTGCGGCAGCTCGGTGACCCGAGCGGCCGCCTTCTTGTGGTCGAGGCCCGTGATGTAGAACGCGCCGGCGAACGACACCGAGCCGCACGCGCCGCCGTCGTACTTCTCGTTGGCGTCCATGATCCACGGCGCGCGATGAATCGCGTAGCGCTTCGAGCCGCCGCTCGCCTTGTAGGCGTCGCGCCAGTCCCGGATCGCCTTGCACTGCGCGTCGGTGATGCGGATGGTCGCGCGCACGAAGTGGCGCCGGGGGACAGGCGGCAGGAGCTTGATCCGGCGGATCAGCTCGGGGAGGTCCACCTTGACCAGCTTCACGTTCAGGTCGTTCTGGAGAGTGATGAGTTGCTGGAGGGCTTTGTCTTGCACGTCGGCCGGCTTGCTCTCGTAGGTGCCGGGCGCGCCGAGCGCCTCCTGCCGCTTGCGCGACTTCTCCCAGTCGTCCTCCGCCGCGGGGTCGGTGTACAGCTTGCCGTCCTTGTCGTAGGTCGTGAAGATCATGCTCACGCGCTTGGCGTCGAGATCCTTGAACTGGGTCGCCTCGTCGTTGGCGCCGGTCTGGCTGAGGTAGAACGGCGCGGTCTTGCCGCACCGCACCTTGAGCAGCACGTGGCCGATGCCGTGCGGGTTGGTCGACGACTCACCCCCGAACCCGAGGCCCGCGGCGATCGTCGTGACATACATCCTGTTCGGCGAGCCCCAGTCGATCGGATACCGGGCCGGCATGACGCCGATCGATACGTACGATTGATCGACCGTGGACTCCGGATCGATGCAGTCGGCACACCCGTTCTGGATCGCCGTCGCGAGTTGCTCGGAGTCGGCGGAGCGGCAGCTCGCGAGCGCGGCGGCGAGCGCGGCGAGCAACACAGCGTGTTTGATGGCCATGGCAGCTTGATGTCCTTGTTGAGAAACCGGTTGGCCGGCGGTGGCACGGGCGTTCACGGCTGCACCTCGAAGGGCAGGGCGTAGCCGCCATCGGCGAAGCAATCGCAGCACGAGACCGGCCCGTCGAAGATCGTCTGGCAGCCGCCCGGGCACGCGGCGTTGCACGACGCGAGCTGCGCCGCCTGACACGCGTCCATCTGGCCGCAGCTCACCGACTCCGGGCACCACGACCGCGCCGCGGTGCCGAGGCTCGGGCAGATCAGATGATAGCCCGTGCGCTGGCCGCAGCCGAGCGGACAGGCGCCGACGCCGCCATCCGGGAACCCCACGCCCGCGTCGGGGCCGGGCACGGCCGCATCGGGGCCGGCATCGTTGCCCGGCGGTGGGCCGTCGCAGCCGCCCGCCGAGCAATCGGTGCAGGTACCGTCGACGCAGCGCAGGCCCGCGCCGCAGGCCTCGTCGGACGTGCAGGGCTCGAGCACGCCGCACGTCCCGGCGAGGCAGGCCTGGCCCGGCGGACAGTCGCCGCTGCCGACACAGTCGCCCGGGTCCTGGCAGACGCCGGTCTCGACGTGACACGTGCCGATCGGACAGTCCGCGTCGCTGGTGCACGGCCCGGGGTCGTCGGTACAGATCGCGTGATCGCAGCGCTGGCCCGCCGGGCACTCCGCGTCCGCCGTGCAGCCGCCCGGCGGCACGCACACGCCGATCGCACGGGTGCAGGTCTCGCCGCCGCAATCGCCGTCGGTCGTGGTCTGGACCTCGATCGAGCAGTGGTGGCTCGGACAGTCGCCGTCGTCGTCGCAGAACGCGGTGTCGTCGACGCACGCGCCGCCGGCGCACAGCATCCCGGCGGGGCACTCGGCGCCGCTCGTGCAGCTGTCGACCACGCACACGTGATCGCCCCGGGGAAAGCTGCCTTCGACGCAGTGATAGCCGCCCGGGCAGCTGTCGCAGGCAGGCTCGACGCACGCGCCCAGGACGCAGACCAGCGGGCGATCGCAGTCGTCGTCGCTGCCGCACGGCACCGGCACGCAGCTGCCGTTCACGCAGGCACCGCGCTCGGGGCAGTCCGCCGGCACCGTGCAGTCGGGGACGATGCACTCGCGCTGGCCCTCGTCGTTGAAGCGCGGCTCGGTGCCAGGTGGGCAATCGCAGCCGTCGCCGGAGTCGGACCCGGACCCGGATCCCGAGCCGGATCCCGAGCCGGATCCACTGCCGCTACCATGGCCGGTGACGGCGCCTGCACGCGTGTCGACGTCCGGGGGACGGCCCTGACATGCGGCACACCACAGCAGCATTGTACAGACGAGCAGTTTGGTCATGTGATCCTGTTCTGCGATCGCGGGCGGCGCGCATCGCAAGCTTCATTCCACCGAAGGGACGGTCGCGCGAATCCTCGTGGCGCCGCCGCGGCAACTGTTCAGTCAGTCGCGCAGAGCCGGCGCACATGCAGAGTACAGGCGATGCCGCGCGATCGCGAGAGTATACGAACGCGCCACGCCGGGTCGTCGTCGCCGGCGCGGCGCTCGGATGGCACCGGCTCCCCGAGGGTGGCAGCCTGGTGCTCGGCCACGCCATCGGCGTCGGTCTCATGCGTGTGCGCCGTGTTGACGCTCGAGGATCTCGATAGTGTCAATGGCATGCTGGTGTACGGGAGGTGGCTCGCGTCCGGTGAACGCCGAGCGGCGGCGCTGGCGTCGGTAGCCCCTGGGGCGTCGCCGCCATGCTCGGTGACGCCGAGGCGGTCGCGTCTAACACCTCCGGTGACCACGAGGTCCTGCTGCACGGCCGACCACCGACGTCGTTGTGCGCGCCGTCTATCATCAGCGGCGCAGCGGGCTGGAGGTCGACGGCGGCACGGTGATCTTCCCCCCGGGACGACCGCGACGCCGCGACTCTTCCGGGCGAGCGCGCGGCGCCGGCTCGCGCGCCCCGACGGCGGGCTTGCCCCGACCGAGGCGTCGATGCGCGCCGTTCACGAGCTCGCCCCGCGCGTCGCCGGCGTCCGTGTTGCCCGTGCCGATCGCCGGCGAGACCGGCGTCGACAAGGACGTCCTCGACGGAGCATCGACCTCGAGAGACCGCGCGCCGGCCTGTGACCAGCGCGCAGCAGCCGACCCAGGCTGCCTCGGGCGCGCAGCTCACAGCCCAGTCTCCCGCGCGGAGGCGTCCTTTTTCGGATTTGAATTCTTGATTCGGATCCCGGAGAAGAGAATCGTGACTTGCGGCGAGGTGGCGCGTACTCGCTCGCGCCGCGCCGCGCCGCGCTGCGAGCCGTCGCCGCCAGCCGCCTTCATCCGCCATCCGCGCCACCGAAAGGCGGCGGCTCGCTAGGAGGCACTGA
>Ga0307515_10006673_pt1 | contig 22998 bp, 5 predicted proteins | sample 17_EM_MG_FD_194513 | JGI IMG/M metagenome (GOLD analysis project Ga0307515, IMG submission 194513) | Populus trichocarpa ectomycorrhiza microbial communities from riparian zone in the Pacific Northwest, United States - 17_EM | ecosystem: Host-associated > Plants > Roots > Unclassified | place... | reverse complement strand
GCCCCTAATAGCTTTTCATTATTTTATAGTTTAGCTTTTTAGCTTAGAGCATCTGCTTATATATTATCTGTTCCCTTAGTATACTAAATCTTAAAATAGTATTCTATAAGCATCTCTACCTATCTAACCTATCTTTAGTTAAGTTTCTTCGTTATTAGGAATCCTATTAGGTTTTTATAATCTATCTTAACTATAAATAGTTTCTCTATACCTTATAAGAATGCTCTTTATTTCTTTAGTACTATAACTATACCTAATAACTCCTTGTTATAGATGTTATAGTTTAACTCCAGTAGTATTATCTTTCGACTATAGTATACTACTAGGTGCCATCTATCTTAATATTTTTATATAAAGTATGCCCCTAGTATATAGTCTAATACGTCTATTTCTATAACCGTCTTTAGTCCTAGTTAATAGATTTTAAAAACTAGCTTCTAGGTAAATAATTCTTTAACTTTCTTAAATAACTCCTACTGTTTTTCTCCCTATACCTATAGTTCTTCTTTCTTTATTAATCGCGTAAATGGTTTAATATCCTTTAACTATTACGCTATAAACCTTCTATAGTAATTGCAAACCCCTAAAAATAATCTTAACTGCGTAATATTTTCCGGCTCTTACTAATTTACTATAGCCTTAATCTTTTTTAGATCTATACTAAGCTAGCCTAGTTTAATAATAAATCTAATAAAATCGGTCTTCCTAGTAAAGAACTCGTATTTCTTAATTACTACTAGTATCTGTTCTTCTTATAGTCTCTTTAAAAACCATTTAACGTATTCTCCGTGTTCTTCCTTAGTTATTAAGTAGATAATATTATTATTAAAGTATACTATAATAAATTTATCCAAGTATTCTCCTAATATATTGTTAATACGCTTTTAGAACGTTACTAGTGCGTTTATAAGCCTAAATTGTATAACTAATAGTTTATATAGTCCTTCCTTTAACCTAAAGGCTGCTTTTTATTTGTTGCCTTCCTTAATCCTAATCTAATAGTACGCCTATCTTAGATCTATCTTTATAAAGATTTATACGTTACCTATCCTATCTTAAATTTTGCTAATTAAGGGTAAAAAATACCTATCCTTTCTAGTAATACTGTTTAACTATCTATAGTTAATATACAGCCTTAGTTTGCCATTCTTCTTTAGTATAAATAGTACTAGATAACCTACTAATAACTATAATGGTCTAATATATCCCTTTTATAGATTTTCCTGGATAAACTCTTTTAATACTCTACCTTTTTCTTCGGTAAGCTTATAGATTAGAAAGAACCTTAGACTTATTCCTAGTTCTAATTCTATTTTATAGTCCTATACTATATACTCTAACAGCTTTTTACTTTCTAGTGACTATAGTTTTTTGCTATACTTATAGTATCTTTTTAGTATATAGCTTAGCCCTTTTTCTATTTCTTTATAGGTTACTTCTACTTAGTACTATACCATCTTAGCTTATTATTACATTTTACGGCGTTAAGTATCTTTAATATTAACCTAACCTATAATTTAATCGATCTTTAGATTGTATTCCTGTAACTAAGGCATTTCTAGTACTGCCTTATTATTCCCTAATAGTAATATATTAAAAGACATCTCAATTTATCTCCCTTTAATAGTTAACTAAATAGGTCCTATTTTAAGATTAATAATACCTCCTCTATAGGCTATTAGATCTCCTAAAATTATTACTAATAAGTAAGGACATTCCTTCTTCCTATATAGTAATCCTATTCTTTTAACTGCTACTAGTAAGATATAGTTCCTTATTACTCCACTATCTATTAACGCTTTAAACTATTAATCTTACCACTTAACTTATAAATTTAGGTATTGTCCTTAAATTCCTTTAAGGGTTTAAGGCTCTACTATTAGTTCCCTCTAGTCTTATAGGCCTCTACTTTTCCTAACTATTAGCCGCTTAATCCTATTTATACTTAGTCCACTTTTAGCCAATACTTAGTTCGCTTTTTATCTTCGATATACTATAAATATATATTTTCTAGGCATTCCCACTACTATTATCCATCTAGGCATTCTTTTATAAGGAATCTTCCTAGTTAAAGTACTAAGTCCCCTTAGCTTTATACTTCTACTAGGTGCCAACTATATATATACTTAGCATTTCTATATTTCGCCTCGTCTAGTGCCTAATATATCCTTACTAGGTACTTCCGGTGCTTATCCTTAGGTACTCTATATATATTATACGCGGCCGTCGAAATCGGACTCTGTACCTGTACGTGGTGACGGCTACGAACCTAGTCTTTGAAGTTTAGATCCAGAGCCAACGCAGAGACGTCGCACAGCGTGCGGACAGGACCTGTGGTGGTTGTAGGCGTTAAGGGCGGTAGTAAAAAATTTTCAGATGGTGAGATCTTAAAAACCACTACTATTGGCTCTTTACAGTACGATAACTACTACATTCTCCTATCTAGGGCACCTGTACGATCTAACATAGATGCACAGTATTCGATATTATCCCCCGTCCCCCAGTAGAAAGCATTGACGACCTTATATTAACAAACAAGCAAACGCGAACGAACGAACGAACGAGCAAATATACGGCCCCTCCCAACCCCTAGGGCGATCGCCCGCGGAGCATGCGGTCACTCGCCGTACTACTATAATACTACTAAAAGCGGCAGCTGGATAACCCCGTACGGTTTTTCTTGTCTCCTCTTAATAAAGTGGTGCCCTTAGAGAGGGCCTAGTAACTAGGGCCTAGGCACAAAAGATACCCAGATACACATATACACATCCCGCTTTTGTCTTTTAGTTTTAGAATAGTAGAACGGATGAATCCCCCTTACGCCTTCAATAGGCCTTAGGGGGGGGAAGGCATGGCGTATATGGTAATGGTTAACAAGAGACAGTATATAGGGGGTAGTTAAGATACGGGGCACAACTATAAGCGTACAGCAATCAATCGGCAAGGCCTAGCTAGGACGTAGTAAACCCTAGCTTTGGATAAGCTAGAGAAGGAAGCAGTGGTTCCCAAGGAGTTCAAAACATCTAAGGAGGAGGACGAGCTATAGGCCCGCAGGGCCGCTGCTCATGCAGGCATAGCAATTTAGGGTTTTTCATCCTACTGAGGTGGCTTATAGGGTTTTTCCTCCCCTAATATATCAGGGGTTTTCTTCTTGTAAATTTATAAGTTTCCCCTGTATACGGAGTAGTCTGCGTGGGCCACATAGGATCCGTATTAGACGTTAAGCAATGAACAAATAATAAAATATATTATACGCATTATCTATATATATAATCTATACCAATATATAATATACTTAGTGTCTTAGGTTAACTCTTAGCTCGTTTTTATCCTTAAGTTTAAACCTTTCTTATATTAATTTAAGCGTTGCAACTTCGTTTATAGGTATTAAGATTTACCTCTCGCTCCTCTAGTCCTCTAATCGCTCCTCTAGATCTTTTAATATTATAATTAAGGCTCCTTTAATATAACTTATAGCCTTTTCTATAATTAGGTAGTCTTAGATAACTTTTTCGTCTAACTATATATAGAAATCTTTCCACTCGTTATTATGCCTTTATCTATACCACTTTTAGTATAGCTGCTAAAGTATATACGACTTATCTATAAGGAAGTATCTTCTTATTACTGCGTTATAATAGCCCTTTATGTGTCGTTTTTCAAACCTAGTTAGAATCCCTAAATCCTCTTCTTATTCCAGTTCGGTAAGCTACTTAACTCTTAGTATACTTATCCTAGGCCTATTAGTAATTCTTTATATAGGTACTCTGTCCCTTATATAACCTAGTGCGCTAAACCTCTTATCTAGTTTCTGCTCTTACTATAAGGTAATTCTTACTCTAAATTCCTCTATAGTTTCTTTCTTTTCGCGTCTTATAAATAAATCCTTAAAGTCTTCCTGCTTCTTAATCTCGTTAATAGTCCTTATTCGTGTTTTAAAATCTTAGTTCTATAGGATTTTTAATCCTAAGCTTACTTCTAACTTAAGCTTTGCTCCTACCTTAGTCTAACTAGGCTTAGGTGTTCTCATCTCTTCTTAAAAGTCTTAAATCTCACTTATCTCGTCTTAAAAGTCTTATACCTATAGGAAACTTTATCCTAAGCTTATTCGTATATTCTTAAACTAAGCTATTACTCTACTCTATCGGTTTCTATTTATTATAGGTCCTTAAGCTTACCTTATCTTATTTTAAAAATCTTAGTCGTCTCTTATCTTATCTTAAGAATCTTAAGCCTTTGGCCTTTTGCCTCTATTAAGTAATAAATTAGCACTAGTAGTCGTCTACTTGCTTAGTCTTTATAAAACACTCTTCCTTTTATCTTATAAAGCAATGGATGCCGTATCCAATAGTGTTATAATTCCCATTACTAAACCTTACTCTATGGTGGTCTTAGTCTCTACTTCTAATATAACTTCTTTAAGGTTTACACATTTCTAGTAAACTACTTTTATTACCTTATTGTCTATAAATATTTCGCCTATATTAAACTCGTCGTCTTTAATATCTAGCCTACGTAATAGTTCGTTGGTCCCTTTATATTTTAAAGATTTTAGCTCCTATAGCTAATAGCTTACGCTATACTTAGCGTCTTTATAAATTTAGTATGCGTTATTATAACAAAACGCGAAACTTCTAATTAAATACTCTTTTATTCCTCGTAGTACACTATCGTCCCTCTATACGTGTGTATCTTCTACTAGTCTGGTTCCCTTTATTGCATAGTAATTCTAACTATCTTTGCAATCCCTTATAAAATAACCTTATTTCCCGCAATTTATATAAGCTCTATCTTTAAACTACTAACTTTGCTATAAAGTCCGCCTAAACGTCTTCTACTACTAAGATCCCTAGTTTAGCCTCTGCTTCTTAGTCCTATAATCACCAGATCCTTAACCTCTAAGTTTTTATAGTTTTTTACTCTATCTCTTATGGGCTTCTTTAGTACCACTTAGGTCTATTAGCTCTGCGCCATACCACGGTTTCTAATTTAGCTTTAGTTGTTGCGTATTTTACGTCTTATACAACTATAAAACTCTATTCTAACCTCTCTTAGCCTGTTCCCTTTGGTAGATCTAATTATTAATCTTAATCGCTTAATCTATTAACTTCTATAAGGTGTCCGCATCTTCTATTAAAATAATTACGTCCTAGACTTTAGCCTTAAGTCCTTACTTATACTGTGCTATAAGCGCCCTATTATTCTACTTAACTTAAGTCGCTAGCGTCTAGAACTACATTATATACTTAATTGCTAAGGTTTATTATATAATGTTTTAGAGTTTTCTTTCCGCTATAGTTACCGCCTTTAGGTCTCTAAATATTTGTATAAGTTGCTCCGTAAACCCCTCCTAACTTAAAAACATAAATCATACCTCCTAATTAGTGGTCGTTATTCCGTTTACCTGTATTTCTATAAGGTAAGGTTTAAACCACTTAAGTACCCTTCCTAATAGGAATAGTCCTGCATAGGCTATTTAATCCATAGGTATTAGCAGCTTCGCCCCTTCTTATATAACCTTAAAGTGCATTTATATAAGGAATCCTTTAAGCTTTAACCTTTCTCCTAAGAATCTCTTAATTAATAGTAACTTAATCCTTTCTTCTAACACTATATTATTTATTGTTAACTAGTTAACTATTTCTTATAGTTATCTAACCGTCATAGGTTGCTATAAGTTAGTATCTGCTATACTGGTATTACCTAACCTTAAAGTAGTTGCCGCCGTCAATAGCGTTATAGTGGCTGCTTTTAGTGGCATATTATTTAACTTTTTGTATTTAATACCGTAACTAGGTAGTAATTATGTAACGGAACCTTGTAGCAAGTACTATAATAGGCTTATTATTAGGCTAGGTATATAGGTAATGCAAATTAAAGTTAACAACGTAATAATAACTAGTGGAGTAGTTACCTAACAGATTAACTTTAATTATATTCTAAGAATTACTATAAGGAAGAAACTATCTAGGTAAAGACTAAGGGTCCTTAAATATATAACCGTACTCCTATAAAATCCTTCTTATATATAATATACGTATACTTTATCTACTCTGTTACGGATTATATAAATCCTATAGATTATACAGATTATATCACGTAACCTTGGTTACTATCCCTCGTCATATAGCTCTATTGGCTCCATCCTAGACCGTGCTTATATTAACCAACTAGCTTCTTTTAACTCTTCCCCAAGTAGTTATAATATTGTACTTAAAGCGTCCGTAACAAGAATCCCCCTTAACTCCTACTAAAAAGTTTTTAGATAGCAATTAAATCGCCTTTAAGTTACGGTTAGGGTAAAGCTGCACTACTACATTGCTAATTATATATAATCTAGATAGCACTAACCCTTAGCTAGGTAGCTACCGTCTCCCTTATCTTTTAATCCGTATTTATTATTATAAGCAAATGCGATCTGCTAGACGTCTTACTAGTATAGGTGCTCTATAGTATATATAATTATTTTAGGTAAGGTAGAGGACCTAATTTATATTTTAATACTATTATACAGATGCGATCTGCTAGGCGTCTACTAGTATACCTACTCTTATAGTATACGCGGTTATCCTAGGTAAAAAATAAAAGATTGTGAAATTGCTTAAAGGCGAAGCCCTTAGCTTACTATAGGCTATTACCTAGAAGGGTATAGGATCGGTTTAAATATAAGGTATATTACCTAAGTATACGGTAGGGAGTAGGTAAGCCAAGTATAAGTTATAAGGAGAGTTAATAAAAGAGGACAATATAGTAAAGAGGGGTTACTATAGGGGTTACGGGTAGGACTTAGTCGGTACAGGTACTACTAGTGGTAGCGGCGGTCCGTAAAGTAGACGTCTAAGTCTATTTATAGATATTAAATATCCGTAATAAAGGCTTAAGTGCTGCCTGGTGGGTTTAAAACTTTATATATTATAATAGAGGAGCGTAAATTATTAATAAGGCCAGCTAAGGTATCTGCAGGCTTATAGTAGGCGTACTTATAGGGCTCTACTTCCTAGCAGGCTGTAATAAGTTTATTATGCAGGAAGTCGTCCGTTTAAAGCTTAATATTAAGACTGTGCTATAGGTGGCGGAGGTCTTTAATAAGGATTTGCAGGCACTCTATAGTCGATTTTTTAGTGTTCTTATCCATTACGGTCCGTAGCTTGGTCGTATTCCATTAGGTAAGGATATTACGCTTATATTCCGGTCCTTTAAAGTAGTTACATATAGCTTCGCATAGCTTATTAAAGGGAACACTAAGAGGATTGCTCTTAAGGTTAGTGTAGTAGTAGTTAAGTACTAGGCCGTGCAGCATGGTAGAGTAGGCTTAGCTAAACTCTTATTTAGGAATATTAGCCTTCTGGCAAAGGTTTGTAAAGATAGTTAGTTTAAAGTTAAAGTTGTCGTTTTTACCGCTGTACTTAGATTCGTTAGTATAAAGCTTGGCTAGGTTAGCTAGCTCCTTGCTATAGGTCTTTACTTAGGTAGGTTGCGGATCTATAACTTATAGATCTGCGGCTTGCGGATATATAGCTTATAGATATATAGTTTGCGGATATATGGCTTGCGGATCTGTAACTTAAATAATAGGGGTAATTTGGTCCGTATTTTGGTTTATAGGGGTATTATAGTCCGTAGCGTGGTCCGTAACTTAAGAGTAGGGTATATTTTAGCCAGCGAGGTTAGCTCTAAAGCCGCTTAGGTCTGTGGGATGAATTTGGTTAAGTGGGTTAGGTATAAGGCCGGCGATCCTATTAAGTTTAGAAGAAGTAAAGAGTTCTTTAGTAGTTTTAACCTGGTCTAGGATTTCCTCTTTAGTCTATTCTGTTTGGTCTTTCTTATATATTATATTATATAAAGACTATACAACAGTAACTCGTTTGTCCCTTTTAACCTATATACCTTAGTTACGTAAAAGGGTTTGTAGTTTACGGATAGTAACAGGGTTATAGGCCTTAAAAATAGCTTCCGTAAAGTCCGCAAAGTCTTCCTAGTATTACTCCCACAGGTCGTTATTTATAAGCTTAAAGTGTTTATATTTAAGGATTTTAAAACTAATATAGTCGTTAACGTCATTTGTAGACGTAACGTCGACTCCTTATCTCTACTTCTTTTGACCTTCGCTGACTTGCTTACTAATATCTGCTATATTATATAGTGTAGTGTGGTGCGTAGCGGGTGGCAGCAGCTTATAACGGGTGGGGGAGGTCTTATAATAGTCCGTAAAATTAATTAATGGGTCCGTAATAGTTCGCAGGAGGGTAAAGGGTTTCCGTAAAAGGTCTAAAGAGGTTTAAGGTTTGAGGGGGTTAAGAATAGGGGTTCCGTATAGGTCTGTATTTGCGTTTATAACTTTTAGTAAACCGTACTAAGACTTAAATAAGTATATAGAGTTAGTGATAAGTCCGTAATCCCCGACTTCCGACCTTCTAGTAGGTCGTACTAGGAGTCTAAACGGGTGGTCGCTGTTGTGATCGCTTGGTAGGAGGTGTTAAGTAATTGCTAATCTGTGCGCGCTTACTAATCAGTGTTTGTACCAACTTAATGGTATAATTAAGTCGTATCTAGGGGCACGAAATACGTATAGTATCGTATGCTCATTTGGATGGTGGTGACTGTCTCTTATATTAAAGCAGACTACGTGGTCTATATACTAATGCGACCTCCCCCTAATTAGTTAGTGCTTTAGGAATGCACCAGACGCGTAAGCGGGTGGTTAGTGCACCAAACGCGTAAACGCGTAGTTGGTGTACCGAACGCGTAAGCACGCGGTTGGTACAACAGGTGCTATAATTATACAATAAGAGATCCGTAATAAAGTCTATAACGTAATATCGCTATAGTTGTAAGGGATCTTTTAGCCGCTGCTAAGGCTGGCCTTTAGCTAGGCCTTAGCACCTCCTTATAAGCTCTCTTAGGCTTACAGCCCTTATATTCTCCTTATCGGTTCGTCTCTATATAAGGCTATTACTATACCTACTATATGAAAATATACCCCTGTAGACAAACCAGCCAGAAGTGCTTTGTGTGCGGTAAGGAAGGATATTAGTCTATAAGGTATACCCAAAAAGAACGTAATAAGTCCAGAAAGAGATTTAATAGCTGTATTAACCAGTTTATTTTAAAATACGAAGGAGAGGAAGTAGAAGAGCCCCCTAATGAGTTAATAGAAGCACTTATAATTAACTTTAACTTAAACGCTTAGGAATAAGAGACCTCAGAAATATTCCTAACTATTTTTAGACCTTTTACGGATAGCCAAGCCTTTAATATTACGACCGTATTAGCCGACCGTTCCTTTATACACTTAGTTACGCCCAAAAACTATTCCGCAAGTACCCCCATTACGGACGTTATAGATTATAAGTAGGACCTATTTGCATATATCACTATAGAACGCTATACCCCTAAGGAATTCTACGGTGTTATAATCGACATAGGTGCCTCTAAGAAGTCTACCGTAGGCTACGGACAATACCTTGTATATAGGACCACCACAAATAATAATATGGATATTGATATTACGTAAACTAGGGCCGTAAACGTCTAATTCGGCATCGGCTTAACTATATTAATTAGATTAGTTAAAGTTAAGACTCTAATTAGCCTAGTTAACTTCCACGTAGTAAAAGCAGATACCCCCTTCCTACTCTATCTTGCAGATATGGATAGGTTATAGGTATACTATAATAATGTTACGGACACCCTAATTGGCCCCGCAACTACCCTAGGAAGTAAGCATATTACCTTACCAATTATATAACAATTTGGACACCCGTTCCTTATATGGGGAGAGACTTTACGGACCTATATTTAGGAATCTTTTAACTATAACCCATGCTACCTAACTAGTACGGAAATCCACCGCCTATACTGCCGTTTCGGCCACCTATTAGCCGAAAAGCTATATAGAGTCCTTAAACGCTCTAGACATAACAACGTTAATAGGAAGGCAGTTGACTACCTAACTAAATACTGCTCCTTCTACTAGAAATACGGACGTTCCCTAGGCCGATTTAAGTTTACTCTTTATAAAGACCTTAATTTTAACCACTTAGTATATGTAGACATTATATATATTAACGGCAGCCTAGTATTATATATAATTGACAAAGTAACCCGCTATTAAGCCGCCCGTTGGTTGCAAAATATATCCGCAAAATATACTTGGGATATTTTACGGACCTACTTACCTATAACGCTAGTAAGAACTTTATTAGTAAGGAATTCTAATAGTACGCTACGGCTATAGCTATTTTAATAAAAGCCGTTCTAGTTAAGGCGTACTAGTCCGTTAGGCTTATTAAGCGAGCTTATTTAGCTCTATAGAGAGCTTACTAGATTATTACGGACGAGTGTAAAAATATCTAAAAAGAACTAGCTTTACAGATGGCCGTAAAAGCCGTTAATAATACCGCTGGCCCTGACGGACTAGTACCTACCCTCTTAGTCTACGGAGCCTACCTAAGGATAAGTAAACTAGACCCTCCTGCCCCGTCCGTTACGGATTGAGTAGCTATAATACGGAAGGCAATAGCCGAAATAGTTAAATTACAGGCTAAATAAACTATTAATAACGCCCTATACTACCGTAACGGACCTAATACAACCTTAGTATATAACCTCCCGCTTAATTCTAAAGTCCTTGTATGGCGTAAAAGCGGTAATTGGACTGGACCTTACCGTCTACTAGCCGTAGAAGACGAGACCTGCTGTATATAGCTCCCTAGCGGACCGATAAGCTTTAGAAGCACGTCCGTAAAACCCTATTTTCGGTCTAAAAATACCTATAACGTTGAACCAGACGAATTAGAAGCACCCGCTGAACTAGACGAACTGGAAGCACCCTTACCTACCCTGGAAGTCCCCCGCAAACCTACTAAACTAGCTAAACCTGCCGTAAAGCGTGGCCGAGGACGCCCCCGAAAGCACCCCGTAACTAAGAGCCTTATAATAGAGAATTATCTAATCTCCGCAGATATATCTGCAAGGCAACCTCCGCCTGTAGATATATTAGTTTTAGTATAGAAAACCCTATTTACGGACTTACGATATAAAGAGATTAACGGACTACTTAAAAAGGGTGTCTTTGCGGTTATAACGGAGAGAGATATTCCGTAAGGCGTCCGTATATTTAACTCGCGCTTTATTAATAAAATTAAGCACCCTAATACTAATAAAGCCTTTAAAAAGTTAAGGCTCGTTGTATAAGCTTATAATAACTAGGGAAAAGACCTTATCTTTACCTAATCGCCTATAATTTAACGGGTTAGTTAACAGATTATACTTACGCTTACGCCGGGACTATAGCAAACTAAATCCGTAGCCCTTTACTTACGGGACATCTTATAAGCCTATGTGCAATCTAACACCTACCTAAGTAGGGACATCTTTATACAACCACCCCGCGAGCTTAACCTATAACTAGGAATAATTTTATGGGTTATAAAACCTCTTTACGGAGTACCAGAAGCTGAAAACCATTAGTTTAAGATATACTACTAGCACTACGTTAGTAAACTTAAAATAGAACAGTTGACCTACGACCCCTGCCTCCTATATAGCCTATTAAACGGCTTTAGTATTATTGGACTCTAAATAGATAATACCCTCTTCCTAGCAGACTAAACCTTTGCGGATGCTAAAGAAACTAAACTATAAAAGGTAAAGTTCTTAGTAAAGCTATAAGAGTAGTTAACTAAGCAGACTCTAATTAAGTTTAATAGAGGCTTAATTACATAAAAGGGCAACCTAATTAAGCTGACTTAGGAACGCCAGGCTTAAAACCTAAAGCCTGTTATAGTAAAGCCTACGGACCTTACTAGCTCCTGTAGAGAAACCCGTAAGATTATAAATATAAAAGACTAATACGTTGCATAGCGTGCAAGAGGCGCCTATATTGCCACAGTCTGCCAACCTAAATCTGCCTATAATTTGTCCTTTATGGCCTAGGTAGTAGATCCATAAAAAGAAAATATTAAGCAGCTTAATAAGCGTATTTAGTGGCAAATTAACAATGCAGTAAGGGGACTTACTTTCGTACCACTAGACCTAAGTTCCCTTAGCTTACTAGTATTTACGGACGCCTCCTTTACTAATAATAAAGACCTATTATTACAAATTGGCTTTGTAATTATACTTACAGACCGTAATTAGAACGTAAATATACTGCATTAGTCTTTAATTAAGTGTAAATGAGTAACCTGCAGTGTACTAGCTTTTAAACTATATGCACTAGCTTATAGATTTGATATAGCAGCCGCAATTAAATTAACGGTCTAGAAGATTCTATAACTGGAGTAGTTACCTCTGGTTTTATGCACTAATTTAAAGTCCCTCTATAACTGCTTAGTTAAACTAGGTATAATATAAGAGAAGAGGCTTATGGTCGACCTAATGTGCTTACGTCAGGCCTATAAATGACGTGAAATCACGGAGGTCAAATGGATTAGCAGCGGAGATAACCTAGCGGACGCCATAACTAAGGCAAAGCCGTGTTAAGCTCTAAAAACCCTAATTAACATAAATAAGCTCAATCTAAAGGTTATAAAATGGGTGGAACGTGACTAACGGAGTACTTATAGTTCATTTACGGCCTGTCGGAAGGCCGTATGGTTTATTTACGGACCATAAGTAGGACTTACGGCCAGCTCAAAGCACCGTCTGGAAGGCAGCCTAGAAGGCACCTTGGGAGGGATTTCCTATGTATTTCTTTTATGCTTTACGGTTCTATTAAAACAATTACGGAGGCTGTATATAGGTGGTTTTATTTTTTAAGTACCGCTAGTGTATAATTATAGCACCTGTTATATTAACCGCGTGCTTACGCGTTCGGTACACCAACTACGCGTTTACGCGTTTGGTGTACTAACCACCCGCTTACGCGTCTAGTGCACTCCTAAAGCACTGACTAATTAGGGGGAGGTCGTATCAGTATATAGACCACGTAGTCTGCTTTAATACAAGAGACAGTCACCACCATCTAAATGAGCATACGATACTATACGTATTTCGTGCCCCTGGATACGACTCAATTGTACCATTAAGTTAGTACAAACACTTATTATTTATAGATGGCTAAGGATAAATATACAATTTGGTCCTTATACTTATTAATAGGGTTTTAAAGTATATTTAATACCTTTTTATTAATAAGATAATTAATATATAAGCGCTTACTAGCCTAATTAAGGAGAAATACTTTCTTAAAGTAGACTAGCCGTACTTTATTGTTACTAATAGAGGCAGTATCTTTATAAGCTAGTACTAGTGGTTAGATCTATACTTTTATTTAAAGATAGACCACTATTATAGTATAGCTTTCTATTTATAAATAGATGGGTAAATAAAACGCTAGAACTAGGAACTAGAGTCTTACCTATAAATATATTTAAACTACTAGTAAAATAACTAGTATAAGCTACTTCCGTATATAGAGTATACTTATAATTTAAAGTGATACGCATTATATAAATATATACTAATCTAAATTGCCTATAGCATCTAATTATTTAGGTTTAATAATATACCTAGTAATTACTGGCTAAGGCTGTATAATTAATTATAGGATCCTATTAGAAAGTCTAATAATATCTACTAAAGAGTATAAGAATACCTTTAGGAATAGAAGGAGTAATAAAAGTATATAAAGTAGTAAAGACTTTAGTATAACCGTAAACACTAGGACAAGTATTTTAGAGTAGGCGATAAGGTTTTATTATATTTAACTAATATTAGGACCCAATAACTATTAAAGAAGCTTAATATAAGATACCTAGGTCCCTTTTAAGTTAAGGAATAAATTAGTAAGCTAGCTTACTATCTCTAGCTACTTCTATCTATAGCCTATATATATTTAGTGTTTTATATAAACTTACTAGAGCTATAGTATAGACTACTACTAGAAAAGAACTTTTGTTTAGGCCTAATTAAATACCTTAAGGTAGTAGGCGAGCGGTATAAGGTCAAAGCTCTAATATAAAGCTAAATAGCTAGGCTAGCCTACTAAGGACTCTATATAGAAACTAGAGGATTATCTTAATTATTATAAAAATATTCTAAAAGAATATTGGGACTAAGGTCTATAATTTATAAATTATAGAAAGCGCTCTAATACTATAGTATTATTATAACTTATAAAGAACGTTAGGAAAAAATTTACTAGCATTTTTGCAGCATTTGGCAGCATTTGGCGGCTAAATGCGCATTCCGCGCATTATAATGTGTAGTATATAGTATCGACTAAGGTGCGGCATACTGCTACATTTAACAATGCAGTGCGGTATACTGCTGCATTTAATAATATAGTGCGGTATACTGCTATATTTAACAATACAGTGCAGTATACTGCTATATTTAACAATACAGTGCAGTATACTGCTATATTTAACAATACAGTGCAGTATACTGCTATATTTAATAATATAGTGCGGTATACTGCTATATTTAATAATATAGTACAGTATATTGCTATATTTAATAATGCAGTGCAGCTAATTACGCATTTTGCACTTAATGCGCAATTAATATATAATGCCCTCCTTGCGTATTTTATATATAATGCCCTTCTTGCATATTCTGTATATAATGCCCTTCTCGCATATTCTATATATAATGCCCTTTTTACGCATTTTATATATCTTACTTACTTTAAGTAATAAATAAGTATTACTCTTCTTATATAGTTGGTGTAAAATAAATTATATTATTTTAGATAATTTAATATAATATAGCGATGGTTTTCTTCTACCTACCTACTTACTAACCTACCTACTTACCTACTAACTTACTTACCTACCTGCCTGCCTGCCTGCCTGCCTGCCTGCCTGCCTGCCTGCCTGCCTACCTACCTACCTACCTATCTACCTACCTACCCGTCCGCCCGTCTATCTGTCTATCTATTTATCTATTTATCTATCTATTTATCTATCTGTCTATCTATCTATCTATCTATCTATACCTACCTGTTTATGCCTACCTATCTATGCCTACCCGTCTATATTACCTTAATTTAATTAATTAATTGAATTGTTTATAGTGTTCGCTGGCTAGTTATTTAAACAGTTGTCTGGCTTTAGTGACGGTCGTCTAGCTCTAGCGACGGTTATATAGCTCTGGCGATGATCGTCTAGCTCTAGCGACGGTTATCTAGCTCCGGCGACGGTTGTCTAGCTCTGATGACGGTCGTATAGCTCTGGCGACGGTTATCTAGCTCTAGTGATGGTCGTCCGGCTCCGGCAACGGTCGTCTGGCTCTGGCGACGGTCGTCTGCTGGCTGTCGTTCTGGTGTCCCCCTAGGTAGGGACAGACTTGCTGATAAGTAAGCAAAACCCTGCTTGCTTGCTTGCTTGCTTGTCTTGGTAGTAAGCAAGCAAGTAAGCAAGAGGCCTTATTTTGGGTAATTAAGCAAGCAAAGGGGGGGTTTGCTTGCTTGCTTACTTATTTATTGCTTATATATAGTTAATTTAGTAGTAGCGGTAGTTAGTAATAGACCTTTAGTGTTTTTAAAGTGGCCAAGGTAATATAAATAGTGTAAACATGCCCTTTTGGGTAACCGCTAAGCCTATTTAAAACGTTTTTCCGTACCAACTAAAAGTCTTATATAGCTTACAGTAAATAATAAATACCTTCCTATCCCTATCCACCACTAACTCCACCAATTTAATAGAACCTACTTAGCCACTGCTACTACTATAGTATAGGACCCTACTAACGCGAATATAAGCGCGATAGCCGTAGAAAACCCCTTAACCCCTATAATCTTATTATTAGAAGCCGAGCTTATAGACAATAATAATGTTAATAATTATAATGGCATTAACTGGAAACAACTTCCGGATCTTTAAAAACCCTATTATAGCTTAAAGCGGACGCCTAGCTTTATCTATAAATATAGGTATAGGTGCTAAAGTCGTGTAAAACTGGAGCAAATTATCTTTATTTATAAGTACTGCCACTAATATAAAATTCTTAACTATAGAGGTCCTAGTTGTTATAATATATTAAATGCTAATACTACTGCTTAAACGTATCTTGCTAAAAATACTTCTAGCTATAGATATAATAAAAATAGAGAGATTATATCTAAATTAAAAAGCGCGGGCACACCGTTTTTAAGTAACTTTAGGCTTTAGGTTAATACGTCTCTTAAGAAGCTACTAACGCGATTATTAGCGGCTTTAATATATCTATATTTAAGTAATTAGCTATTAATTAGCTTACTAAAAATAACTACCCGCTATAAGAGTTTAAAATTTTATCTTTCCGCCATATAATATAAATTGTAAATCCTAAGGCTAAGCGCGTACTCTGGCTTAATTATTAAGCGGTAGTAGACTATGTACTAGCCGACTATAAAGTATACCTCCCCTCTATTACTAAGACTCTCGCTGCCTTTAGATTACTCCTATATATATCCTTTAATGGCTAGCAAACCTCTAATGGCAAGCTTGCTTTTACTAGCGTATATATATATTACTTTAATAAGGAAGGTTGTGTAGTGGACTATATACTTACTCTACCTACGCAGCTCGGCCAGTACTTAGGAATTAACTATATAGAAGTTATTAGTAATGTCCTTAATACGTTTAAGATTATAAAGGAGCAGCTTAGCTACTTTATTACTAACAACGCCTATATAAACGATACTTATTTAGATTATCTAGTAGTTAAATTTAGCTTTAATAAGGCCTATAGGCGTGCCCGCTGCGCTTACTATATCCTAAATCTAGTTGCTTAGTAGCTTATATTTAGTAAGAATAAAGAAGCTTTTAAAAATAAGGATGCGAATATACCGGAAGAAGAAGAGTTTTTAGAGTAGTGGTAAAAGAAAGGACCGCTTGAAATACTTTATAACCTTATTAATTTAATTAACACACCTTAGCTTGTGCAGCTATTTAAGTAATATTAAGTTAATAAGAATATACCTCCGTAGAAAGGCTTCCGAATTAAGTAGCTTATTAAGCCTATTAAAACCCATTAGAATAGCTACTATGCTGCCTTTAAATAAGCTATTAAACTTTAAGCGCCTCTTAATTCGTTTGCTTAGTACCAGATAATAAAGTATAAAAAGAAAACAGCCTTACTTAGATCTAAAGGCAAGAAGGTACCTAAGCCTCGCCGCTATATCGCCGTTGGCGGCTTAAACGTATATAATTGGTTAATTATTAATAAATATATAGAGATTCTTAGCCCTCTTAAAGAAGCTATAAGCTTAGTAGAAGGTAGAGGTAAGGCTAGTAAACACGGCGTAATTTAGAAGGTCATTCCTACGTTTAATTGGCTGCTTAAAGTCTTTAAAGAAAAGAAGAATTACGTTACTAAAGCTATAATAGAGGACTATCCGAATTAGGAAGCTATAGAGGATTATTTTATAATTAATCTAAACATAGCCTGGGTAAAGCTAAACGACTACTACCTTAAGCTTAATAATACTCTAGTATATTACGCAGCAGTCCTTTTATATCCTTATTTTAAATGCTTCTACTAAAATGCGTAGAGGGATAGGCCTAATTAGATTATTAGCGGCGACGCTACCTTTTAAACTCTTTAGCTTTAGTATAAAGATTATTTATTACCTTTATTAGCGGAACCAGAGGTACCGCCTCTAAAGCGCGTATAAGCCTCCGCCGGTTATAACAGTTATATTAACGCCTACTTTAGTGCCTTAATATTAAGCTAAATAGTCTATAAGGATGAGTATACGCGGTAAAAGTTGCTTAATCCTCTACTAAAGGAATACTCGTTAGCCTAGGATCTAATTAAGTATTAGTAGCAGATATAGATCGAGTTTCTATACCTTGCCCAGTTCGCCTTTAATATACTAACTATACTAGCTATAAGCTTAGATTATAAGCGAGGATTTAGTAAAGCTAGTAATCTACTAGAGCCTTATTAATCTAGGCTGCAGCTAATAATAATTGCTACTCTATAATGCACGCGTTCTTAGAAGAAAATAGGTTATAAAAAGGCCGCTGGAGAAGGTAGTAAGTCTATTAATTTATATAAAGCTAATAGCTAATAAAGGAACAGCTACTATACCTTCCTCTACTACCTCCTGATCCTTTATACCACGCTAAGATCGCAATATACGCGCTGCCTTTACTAAGTCTGCCTTATAAACTGCCTCCGAGCCGCGTAAATAAGCCTATACCTTATACTACAATTAATTAGTGGAGGAGCTTGGTGGGTAATATACTGCTACTAGGCGAAGCTATAGCGGATTTTCTATAGAACTTTAAATTCTATTGTTTTAGTAAGTAATTAGCAAGTAAGTAAGCAAGTTGATGTAATTTTAAGGCTAACAAGTAAGTAAGCAAGCAGAGGGCTTCTAAATCGGGCAATCAAGCAAGCAGAGGGGTGTTTTGCTTGCTTGCTTGCTTATCAGCAAGTCTGGGTAAGGAGGATGTAAGGAAGGAAGGGTAAAAAATGAGGTGGCTACCTAGGTGTATATAGGGGGTATACTTGGCAGAGGTATATGTAGAGGCTATTGGGAATATAGCGGGGACCCGATGCGGAGCTTCGTGTAGAGCCTCCGTACGCAGAGCTTTATGTAGAGCCTCCGTACGCAGAGCTTCGCGCAGAGCCTTGTGCAGAGCCTCTGTACGCAGAGCTTTATGTAGAGCTTCGTGTAGAGCTTCGTGTAGAGCTTCGCGTAGAGCTTCGCGTAGAGCTTCGTGCAGAGCTTCGTGTAGAGCTTTATGTAGAGCTTCGTATAGAGCTTCGTGCAGAGCTTCGTGTAGAGCTTTGTATAGAGCTTCGTGCAGAACTTCGTGTAGAACTTCGTGTAGAGCTTCGTGTAGAGCTTTATATAGAACTTTATACAGAGCTTTATATAGAGCTTCGCGCAGAGCTTTATGCGGAACTTTATGTAAAACTTTAAACTTTATATAGAACTTTATACGGAGCCTCTATATTAGGAAAAAATTTACTAGCATTTAATTTTACTTTTCTGCCATTTTAGCATTTTCTAGCATTTAGCAGCTAAATGCTAGTACTTAATAATAAATGCCGCATTTAGCTGCTAAATGCTAGAAAATGCTAGAAATGCTAGAAAATGCTAAAATAGTAAAAAAGTAAAATCTAATGCTGGTAAATTTTTTCCTAACGAACGCTTATAAAAAAAAGTAAATAAATTAAATTAGATATAGAACAAATAGGCTCTGGAAACCATAAGGATTAGGGCTATAGCTTAAGGCAGAATAGGTCCTTAGCCTTTTTATATAATAATAATTTATTGCTTAACGTCCGATTCGGATCCCTATTGGGCCTACGCGGACTACTCCTTATATACATGTGGGGAGAAAACTCTATTTAAGAAAACCCCGTAATCCATCTCCCCGCCTTATGGGACTTGCCTATAAGGTGCCTGCGAGGCGCCTGCGAGTCACCTGTGGTGCTCCTGCTACCTTACTTTTTAACCTTTTTGGGAACCACTGCTGCCGTAACAAGCCTACGGACGCGCTAGTATCGTAAACTTTACTCTACTGCTATAGAGTCATTAGGGGGCACCCGTTGCTCGCCCCCCTGCCTTTTATTGCCATTTCCTTTATAACCCGGAACTGGTTTAGTACATTTTGGCTAATAAGCCACTAGGTAACCGCCTTAAGGCCTTTTTATATTAAGAGCAGTGTCTTATAGTTCTCTGTGCCAGCTACTAAGAGTATTGCTTTTTGGTTAGTACGTAAGGGGCATAGCAGTATTACGTGCTTTGGTGTCTGTCTTAGCCAGCCATATTTGCATCTTAGGCTACCTACTAGGACACCCACCTAGTAGAGCCAGTCTTTTAGTTCTATTACTCCTGTTCTTAAGAGTGTTGCCATTATATTTTTTACCTTTGTTAGGCCTTCTTGGAGCCCTAGAGTGTTTACCCCCTATGGCGTTAACCATGCTACGGCTTGGGTTCTTCTTGCCTTAGTTAACCTCTGTACCTTCAACTCCCATACGCCTCTCTAGCGTTGGTCCAGCCAGTATTATATTGCGGTAGTTGGTTTCCTAGCATTCTTTTATACTTTACTTTGGCTCTTTTCTCTCTCTTACTATTGTCCTTACTGGCCTCTTGCGCGTCTCCTTTCCTCCTCTATATGGGCCTAGGCCCTAGAGCAGCACCATTCTTCCTCTGCTTTCTTTACCTGTTTCTCTAATATATCTTCCCTACATTGGGGTTATTAGTTTGTTCTCCTATAAGGCGCCCTAGGGTCCCTCTATAGTTTATTTAGGCGTGTCTTAATATACTTTATAACATTAGAGTTGCGTTTGTTTTGCGCCCTTTATATTGTAGCGGCTTTAATATATAGTTATAGGGGGGGAATATTAGCTTCCTTTTTAAGCAGTGCTGTGGCCGTTTGCTTATATCCGCCTGTTATACTCTAAAGGCAGGCTGTTTGGACCTTTTGGAGTGGTTTAAGGAGCGATTTAGGGGGGCCTTTCTTAGATTCTCCAATGGCCCAAATACTGGACCCATATATTATGGTTAGCCGGACAACTGCTGTATATAGTAGGCGTGACCTCTAAAAGCATGGGCCCTATATAGAATTAACAATCCTAGATAATACGATGTACTGTGCTTGGCCCTTACGGGCCGCTTAGGCCGTATGTGCGCTCCACCGGAGCTTACTGTCTACCCATACTCCTAATACTCTTAGGCCCTAAACTGGCTGACCCCCAAAGCCTTAGATGCGAATTGTGTGCTAGAGATCTGCAGATTGGTTACGTTTTCTTGTAAAATGGATTAGCTAGTACTTCTCTAGTAAGAATTGGACTCTATATCGTCTTGCCCATTCTATATAGGTGTTATAAGCTTTCTCTAGCGTTCTGCAATTCTCTGCGGCTGTTAGCCCGTATATAATTAGGTTTGTGTCGTCGACGAAGCCTATCCCCTGGGTTACCCCTTCCTTAAAGGAGTTAAGTAGGTTGCTTATAAAGAAAAGGAAAAGTATAGGCGAGAGGGGTGATCTTTGTGGTATTCCTGTTGCAACTGCGATAGGGGGGCTTTGGTATCCGCTAAAGACTAGCAATATTTCTTTTTGGCCTGTAAACCCTTAAATAAATTGTATAATCCATTCTAAGAAGCCTTTTACTCTGAGGATGTATAGAAGACGCTTATAGGGTACGTTGTTATAGGCGCCACTGATATCTAGGCTAAGCATTAATACTATAAAGTCCCTTCGCATCGCCCATGCTGATTTAATGGTGGCAGCGAGTAGCGTAAGTGCTAATAGTGTTGAGCGGTTCTTTCTTGCCCCCATTTAGCTTTATAGTAGTAGGGCGTGTTCCTCTGCTATGTCTGCTATGTGGTCCGCTATTACCCTTTCTAAGATCTTGCTAAGGGTATTCTCTAAGGCAATAGGGCGGTAGCTCCCTAGAAATGAGTAGTCTGCTTTGCCTTCTTTACGTAGGACAAACGTTGTCATAGCTCTTCCGAGTCTTGGGTAGTAGCCTATTGCAAAGTATACTCTAGCTATATCCGTAAGCTAAGGTGCTATTAGTAGTCCGCAGGTCTTTAGGGCTTTATTTAGGATCCCATCTGGTCCTAGTGCTATGTTATTTAAAAGGCGGCTAATAGTTCTAGCCATTTCTTCGGTTGTTATGTTACTGTCGACCCTTAGGTAAGTCACTGGTGCTTCGCCCGTGATATCGCTAAGGTCTACTAGAGCTAGTTGGGGGAAAAATCTTTCTGTGAGGATTTTTGCCTTCTTATTATTGTCGCTTGTAGCTAGTAATTCACCTAGTCTTCGCAGGGGCGGAAGGTGTGGGTCTTCTACTGGACGTCCTGCCTTTCTCTTTACCTATTTCGCTATCCTCTAAAGACCTTTATTATGGGGGAGGCTCGGGTTGGTAGTATGCTTATTTATAAACCGTCTCCAGCTATTTCTTACTTCTTTTTTCAGGGTATTCTTTAGCTGGTTTCTTGTGTCTTTGTAATGTCTCTCGTCTTCAGGATCGTGGCTGCTTATATATTTTCTTCTTGCTCGTCGTTAGCTGGCGATGAGAACCGCGTATTATGCGGACCATGCGTGTCGCGCGTAGGGGCCCGCTTTTGAGACCGGGCAGTGCTCTTCTAACCCATTTTTAATTGCTGCCTGGATCCTTTCTAGTCTTTGGTCGATTTCCTTAGGGGTAGCTACTGAGCCTCGCTCATTTGGTATCGGGTGGATTTCTTCTAGGTCTTAAAGTTGTTGTTTAACTGTGTTAAGGAAGCTATCTGTCTTAAGCTTTCTTATTGCGTATCTTTTGCTATTTAATTGTGCCTTAATATCTAGATCTAGCTGTATTTGGATGGGGATATAGTCTAAAGCGAGTGCCCATTCTTCTTTGGGGTTGCATCTTTTGAGTCTTTAGTATAGGCCTTCGTCTATAAATGTAAGGTCAATTATACTTCTGGCGGTGCCTTGTTGCCATGTAATTGCTCCTAGGGGGGTGGCTAGCTTAAGGCCTCAGGTGTCTATAGCTTTTAGTAGGCACTCTACCTGTCGTTCGGCAGCAACATGGATACCCCCCTACCGCAGGTAGTGGAGGTTTATGTCTCCTAATAGGATAGACTCTGTGTCTTCGGTTTCTAGTAAGCTTATTACCGATATAATGTTCTCTGTTTGTGGGACCCCTTCGACCCTAGGGTTATACACATTAATAATCTAAACCGGTCCCCTATATGTCTGGATTATTATAACTACAATATCTGGGTTAACTGCCTGCCATGACCATAAGGATAGGCTGATAGCCTTGCTGATTATAAAGCACACGCGTGTGGCTGCTTTTGGTTTATATAGGAGCTGGAATCCTCGGGGGCAGTATGTTAATTGTATGTAGGCATTGTAATACGGCTCTTATATAGCAAGGATGTGGTGTTTCTCTAGGTCTAAGCTGTCTAGCAAGGGCCTTGCAAGACAGTGGTTTGTGTTGCCGCAGTTGTACTGTATAATGGATAGGTGGCGGACCCCCGGCGGGGGTCCTTCGCCTCTCCTTCGTTCCTCGCTTCCTCTGTTTCCACTTTCTCTAGGACATTCAGAGCTTCTG
>Ga0307515_10006672_pt1 | contig 23000 bp, 27 predicted proteins | sample 17_EM_MG_FD_194513 | JGI IMG/M metagenome (GOLD analysis project Ga0307515, IMG submission 194513) | Populus trichocarpa ectomycorrhiza microbial communities from riparian zone in the Pacific Northwest, United States - 17_EM | ecosystem: Host-associated > Plants > Roots > Unclassified | place... | reverse complement strand
AATCCCTCAAGGGCTTCCTTGTGCGCCTATAGGATCTTCTGTCATCTCCGAGGTACCATTCTAGGAGTTCCCCGCCGATGGGCGCGCGCGGCATCGGAAAAGGTGACTTTGCGGCGCTGTCCGCGGTTTTACCTGACCTTGTTGAGCTAGCTATCCGTGACATTTCCGTGCTGTCCAATGTCCGTCCCCAAAGGGTGCCATTAGCCGAGGCTTACTGGGAAGATGCATACCGTCTGTGCCGGTGAAACAGGAGAGTCAAACGTCGGAGTGGCGCCGGCACATGGTGGGGTTGGAGTAGGTGAGTTTCCCAACCCTATACTTCGGAAGTTTCGGGTGAAACGGCTGCAGTGCCGCGATTCTAGATGCGCGGTAGTTGGGGACAGCATCTGTGGCCCGGTGCAACGGTCGGGGTCCTGACAGTTCCCTTAGGAGTCCATAGACTTTGTGTGCACATTTTACTCATTAACTAGCTGACACTCAGTCCCGGAGCTGGATGTGAGGGACGGACCAAAGTGGTCGGGTTGTACTACATACACAGGCGAAACGGGAAACTTTCCCTGATGCTACAAGATTTTCTCATTCACTGAAGCCTGGGGCGTTGAGGTGGCGGGTTGGTCGACTTTGTTCAAGATCATCCATCTGATGATCGAAGTGCTGTGGCGAGCACAAGCGCGAACCCTCTCCCCCTTGTTTACCCCCTTGTGACTGTAGCTATATTTAGCCCACTTCCCAGGCTGTCAACCCCCTATCTGGCGAGTAAGTCTCAAGGATGGACGTCGACATTCCTGATCAGCTTCCATCGGTGACAGAAGATTCATCCCGGCGCGTTGCATGCAGTTTCAACGGAAATATCCTGCGGAACCGATGGACAGCCGTCGACCAAATTATCCAGTGGGCTGAGTCCTTGCACTATAAAAGCACCCCTTGACGGTGAGTACTGTCCCCCAGCTCCTAGCTTCATCTACTCATGGCTTTCCTTAACATCCTTCGCATCGCCGTGGTCACTACCCTGCTGTTCACCTCTGTCAGTGGGGCCGCTGTCCGCGCTACCTGCACCAGCCCCAAGGTGAGGAAGGAATGGAGGAGCATTAGCTCGGATGAACGTGCTGCCTGGATCGACGGCATCAAGGTCAGCTCTCTATCTGTATGAGTTCTGCCGAGCTTCCCTGACACCGGAAACTCCAGTGTCTCGCCAAATTGCCGCATGATCCCAAGGTCGTTCCTACCGTCGACCCTGCGCTTTCGGTGATTCCGCCCCAGACCGATGACAGTTCTCACTATGACGGTGAGTTGTTTACTTATCAATCGTTCCTTTCGCTGATCTCGATTGAATAGACTTTGTTTACGCGCACATGGATCTGAATGTAAAGGTGAATGCGGTTGGCCTACTTCATCCTCGATGTTCCGCGTCTCTAACTTGTTACAGATTCACCAAACGGGTCTCTTCTTCCCCTGGCACAGGCTTTATGTCCAAACCATGGAAGATAAGATGAAAGCCAAGTGCGGTTACGACGGCGTTCATCCCTACTGGGACTGGACACTAGGTACGTCTTAAGCAAAAGAGTATTTGGATCCTGGTCCTGACACGCAAGCAGATACCGAGGACCCCCAACACGCGACGATCTTTTCCAATTCCACTCATGATGGTCTGGGATCTTGGGGTGACGCCGACAATGATTACCAGATCTCCACCGGTGCTCTGAAGGACGTTATGCTTGCCTACCCCGTACCGCACCACATTCGCCGTAACTACACTCTTCAACCTTTCCTCACCCCGGCGAATGGCTTCACCCCACCGGCCGGAGTGGACCCCGCGTTCATGATCAACACCACGTACACGCAAGACGCCGTGGACGTAGCGCTTGACAACTTCAACGGGAACTATACTGGCTTCCAGACGTATTTCGAGAACCTCTTCGGACCCCACCCCGGACCCCATATTATTCTCGGAGGTGATATGTCGGGGACGTGTCCAAACGGATTGCAACCCCCCGATTGCGTCGGCGGACAGAAGTGGTCTCCCAATGGTACGGATGGTCTCAGTCTTAGCCGTATGTTTGTACTGATCCGAAGCCCGCCCCCCTTCACAGATCCATTCTTCTTCCTTCATCACGCGGTACGGTTTCGTAACCAGTTCCATTAAGGGCATAGTGTTAACACGCATGTTTTTTTCAGATGGTCGATAGGGTCTGGTACCAGTGGCAACAGGAGGATTCCAAGAACAAGAACGCATTCGAGGGAGGTTCCATCAGTGTGCAGGTGGATCCCACCGTGCCGATTACCGGCGGCCCGCCCATGCTCAGCGTACGTAGCGATCCTTTCCAACAATTGTGCACTCGTAGTGATTGTGCTGACCGTTTTACAGACGAGCTCTGAGCTCCCCGGAGATGGCTTGTGGGCTGATGGCTATACGGTTAAGGATGTTATGGACACGACTAGTGGACCGCTTTGCTATACCTATGCTTGAGGTGTTCCTTGTCTTTCGCCTCCGCTCGCATTTTCCCATGGACTTTCACGAATGATCTACGTCAATTATTGGTTTTATCTGATGTGTTTTGGTTTTTACGCCCTGGACTTTGACAGACTTTACATACATACACACATGTTGGACGCTTTCATCTCGGCTAGAATGTTCACACTCCGGCCTGAATGCATACAATTTTGTTCGCCTCCACTGTTCCGATCTCCAATTGCTTTGGTTGGCGAACATCTCATCACTGAGCCCCTTTTCAATCGAACTCCGAACACCCCTCAACCAGCGGACGGTACCAGTCCCAAGTTAGGGCGTAAGGTTGAGGAGGCATGAGACCACGTTGTCATCTCGCGAGCGAGTCCGATCAGCGTTTGATCGTTCCTCGAAAATTCCCCCGTTGTACTAAACACACCCCTTCATTGGATTCCCACATCTCGCGAGTGGCACGGATGACACGAGCGACACGTTTCGCTTCATATGCGTCTGCGGTAACGACCTGTTACTTCCTTGTTTGGTTCTCGATACTTCCAATCCCACTCATCGCGGAAGAGACGAAAGACCAGATCCTCCCACTCGTTCGTACACCCCAGCGAATCACAACAGGGCTCTATTCAACTCACGACCCCGTTTTTCGTTGTAGCTTCCGTGGTGGGTGCTGGTATCTTTCGGGTCTTATTCGCTGGCGTCGCTCGGATGGGGGTTGTGGCTGTTCAAGGATTGTCCTGATGCGTATACGGAGTTGATGCATGTACGTCTACGAGGTTTACTACTTCTATGGGGGATCTTACACCTTCGTAACCCTAGGAGATACAAGAAGCGAAGAACGACCTTAGGGCGAAGGGTGTCACAGTAGATTGAAACACTCTCTTGGACCGTCGACCGTGTCTGTCATTTTTGTAGCATCACTGCCCCGTTGTGCGCGTTTTATCGATCACCTTGAATGTTTCAGAGGCCACAACCTGTGCGTATTGGCTTGCGGTCGATGGGATTGATTGCCCTTCCTCGCGAACGGATGCCCTCTTCAGAAGAGCGTGAGGCGATCCAATGCTGTTCACCCAAGACTGGCTCTCTGAAAGTAGTCGTGTGAGATCCGCAACAGCCGTCGCAATGGATATATGCGTACCAATTGTATGATACTAGCCCGCTCTGACGGAGCCAACATATTGATTTGTTCCGGGGTCATCGAGAGGACCCTCATCAACATAGCCTGCAAAACACGTCATTTTCCTGTCGATGGACGCGACAGAAAGAGCCACACCTTTTGATCTTCAGGCAGGTTCTGGAGATGTGGGGGTAATGCCATGGTAGCCTGGACCTGAGCTCGCGGTGCTACGGGAGGTTGTGGATGATGTTGAGGGTATCCCTGGGTTTGGTGATTTGGATGTGGGGGTGGACCGGGATGCTGAGGAGGGTATCCTTGGTATTGTTGCTGTTGCTGCTGCTTGAGAGCGTGCGTAGGACCGGTTGGGATAACTGGGGCTGGAGCTAGGGCTAGGGCCGAGACTGGCTGAACGGGCGCGGGAGGTTTGGATGTACCGAAAGATGAGAGGGTTTTCTATCGGGAGTCGTATGAATTCGTGCTACGAGCTAGAAAGAGGGAGGAGGGCGATACCTGGAAGATCTCCATGTTGACCGCGTTAATCTTTACCATTAGATCCATGAGGGCGTACGAAACTTGAGGTTGGGAGTTCAAGATCATCTTCGCCTGCTCCGGAGTGGTTTTCTATCCCAACAGTACAACGTTCAGATACGAGTACGAAAATAGGAGAAGTTGTTCGTGTCCGTACCTTCAGGTGTAGGAGCAACTCGATGAGATTTTCATCTGGGAGACCGGCCATTCCGGACGCGGAGGACGCGGAGGTAGATGGAAGAAGTTCAATCTGATCATCGCGGCTTTGTGTCTTACCACCATCATCCTCGAATTGCTCTGAACTGGCTCGTCGATATGCTGGTCGAGAGAAAGTCGGTTTGGACTGAAATCTCTGGTCTCTCGGAGTCTCGGAAGCTGGAAACCCCTGTCTTCCCGGTTTTCTATATAAACCCGCCGGATCGCCTGCCTCTCTCTCCCCATAGCGCTTCAGCCGTTACTGCCATCTACCCAAGTTGACCTTGCGTACCCCCTTTAAACCTTTCAACCCTTCTATCCTTATCTTCTACCATGCGCGTGTTGATCACGAACTCTCTTGTGCTCGCTGCCATCTCTTTGGCCCCTTCTGCTTCTGCTGCGCCCTACACGACTTCGAGTGTCGATGCTTACGAGTCCTATCCCAACTCGACGATGCCCGCTCAGGAGTCTGGCCCTTCATCTGTCCCCAGTATGTTGTACCCCTACGGACGTACGCTCAACCTCTCACGTCTTGCTTCACCCCTAGGTGTCCGAAGGGACGAGATCATCCATGTCCAGTCTCTCTACGATGGATCTCCTTTCGGAGATGTCTTTGGACCTGTTGCACACTTCTTCGACACAATCGGCATGAACACCATCTCCGATAACATGCCCCTTACCGAAGCCCAGAAGGCGGACCTTGATCAGCTCCACGAAGCGCTTAATGATGCTGCTGGCAGCGTCATTGCACACCTCCCTGCCAACCACCCCCTTCTGCCACTTTCTTCGAGGTCTCTTGAGGACCGTCAGATTCCGAACCCTCTTTCTACGCTCGCTAGCCTCCCTAATCTGGACAACTCTCTCCCCACTGTCTCGGATTTACTCTCGTCTCTTGGAATTGAGGCGAACCCTACAACTCCTCTGACCGACTTTCAGAAGCAAGTCATCGCGAAGGTTCTGACTGCCATCAATACTGCTGTCCAGAGTGTCGCTGTTAATGATCCTAGGCTCAGTGTCTTGCCCTTCAGCCATCAGGCCCGTTCGGTCGAGGAAAGGTCTCTAGAAAATATTCTCTCTACCGTCGGCGGAGACTCTCTCCTCAGCTCTCTTCTCCGGCCTGTAACCGATCTCATCAGCTCCCTCGGTGTTCTGGGTGGAACCCCTTTGGACGGTGTACAGAAGGAGACGTTGTCTAAGCTTCAGGTTGCGATCGCTGAGGCCGTCCAGAACATCGAGCCTCGCGCCCATACTGTCCACATAGAACACACCCGTGGAGAGCATGAACACTGGGACCACCACGACAACCACCAGGATCCGCATAGAGACGATCACCATTCTCAAGACGAACACAAGGACCGTAGCAAGACTTGGGATGAGCATAAGGAATCTGGCAAGTCTTCGGATAAGCCCAAGGAGTCTGGCAAGCCTTTGGATAAGCCCAAGGAATCTGGCAAGCCTTTGGACGAGCACAAGGACGAGAACAAGCCTCGCGATACACCCAAGCCCCACGACGTACACAAGGACGATCACAAACCCCACGACGCTCACAAGGAAGACCACGACGCGCATCGAGGAGGCGATCGTTGTCGAGAATCTCGGGACGGGCAGCGGGACGATTGCAAGCATCACAAGGACGGGAAGGGTAGGGATTAGGATTCTTCTCTGCTCAAGATCGGCCTGGGGCACTCGCACCATCCTTGAGGTTGGGCAAAGTTATGAGCTGACTCCTCGTCCGCGGTTGGGGTCTGTCTTCGAGCCGGATAGTGGCACCTTTTACTTGTACCCCTTCACCCCTTTGCTTTATTTATCCATCTATCCCATCCATTCGTTACGCATGTACATTTTTCTTCTAGAATTCTATGCCCACACCCTATGACGACACTTCGGTATTGGTGTGAACTTGAGACTTGGAAACGATATACAATGACTGTGAAGTCCCGTTTGCGAGAAACGAGTGGATTTTGGAAAAACCAGCCACGCCACGAGGCCCATCTAGGCAGTCGGGATGCGCGGTAACGGATTTGCCGACATCGACGTGGTCATGACGCACCTTAGTTCCAGCCACCAACCTACGGGTTCACTTCCACCACGGTCACCTCCAGTCACTGTTCATCCATCTTTACATCTCCTCCCTCAATCCGACTCATTTGTGGTGCTTTTCGAAGCTCTTGATGATCTACGACCCAAAGACCGACCCACAACTGAAATCATGGCTTGTGAAAAATTTGGAGCCAATGTGCGTTACCCCGCTTCCAAACTCGATCTTTCGTCTCGGACTCTGACACGAGTTTTCTCTCTTTGTCGCTTGAATTGGTCCCCGCCCCAGATGCGACGCTGAACCTGGAGCACTCGGAGACTACATCCTAGCCTTGCTTAAGCATAACGCCGCCGAAAGCGAGCTAAGGGTCGAGCTCCGAACCCAATTAGAGGAATTCCTTGAGAAAGGTCCGTTTTTTATTCACCATCCTCCTCTCTCGTGCGTTTCTGTTTTCTGAATCATCCCGTCATCGGGTGTTTCGCGCTCTTGTAGAAACGCAGCATTTCATCAACCTTCTGTTCAACGCCATTCGATCCCAATCTTACCTCCCTTATAATACTTCACCCCCACCCACACCGACTCAACCGTATAATAACTCCAACCCCTCCGTTGCCACTACAAGTAGTGGAGGAATACCGATACCGCTGGACGCGTTAGTCGCAGGACCGAGTAATCCTTCCAACCCTCGGAAACGCGGATTGGACAACCCCCCAGACGAGCATGATTATCGGAAAGGACCTCGGTTAAACAATGACCCTGGGCACTCGAGACATGGGCGTGGTGGAAGAGGTCAGTGGGACGGCCGGGGTGGAGGCAAAGGACGGGATGTTGGCTTTGGTGAGCCCCCCGGAGAGCACGGAGGGAATCGACCTCAGCAGTATAGGCCACCGGATCAGACGAAGCGGCAGATGTGCCGGGACTATCATAGTGAGTGGCCCTTCCTCGTATTCATCTCCATGTATTCATCCCAGGTCAGACAGTGGTTATTGCTCGCGCGGTGCATACTGCAAGTACTCTCACGGAGACGACGCGGTTGTCCCTTCGCAGCTGATGGGTATGGGAGGCATTCCCCAGGCGATGTTACCGTTCGTGTCGATGATGAACAACGCTATGTTCCCCGGAATGAACGGGATGGACGGTGGGAGTGCTTACGATCCAAACGAGAGGATGGATCTGCAGCGGGCACCGATGATGCGGAGACAGGATGTCCCTGTTCCAACCTCCGGAGAGCTTCCCGTGATTCAGGACCTTACCCCTTGGGTACCCCCCGAGCAACAGAACGCCGACCCGCAGCAGCCCGGGCAAGTGTCCATGGCTGTGGACCCTACCACATCGCAGGACCAAGTACCGCCTGGACAGTTCGGCCATCATCCGTACGGTCAGGGTCGAGGGTCCCGCGGTGGACGTGGTCGAGGAGGACCTCGGGTCAACGGAACCTTCCCCTCGCACGCCGTCCCCTCTGATCCGTTCAACGCTCCATCATCCGACTCGCAATCACAACTACCACCTCGGCCGGACCGTCGACAAGACAAAACGTTGGTGGTCGAGAAAATTCCTGAAGATCACCTCTCTCTTGGCGCGGTGAACGACTGGTTCAAGAAGTTCGGTACCGTGACAAACGTTGCAGTGGATCCACCGACGGCCAAAGCCTTGGTCACGTTTGCGGAGCACGACCAGGCGTGGAAGGCTTGGAAGAGCGAGGAAGCCGTATTTGGAAACCGGTTCGTGAAAGTATATTGGCACCGACCGCTCGAAGGGCGAGGCGGACGTGGGATGAAGGCTTTGGAGGTATCCGCGACCTTGGTTGGGAAATTGCGGAGCAACGAGGATCACACTGCCACACAACCTCCCGCCAACGGTGACGCCGGACCTGTCGCTTCGAGCTCTACTACTTCTGCTCCTCCGAAAAAGCCTACGAAGCCGACCGCAAATGCCTTACAGGAGCTGACAGCGAAACAGGAGAGGTTACAACAGATGATCGGGGAGCAGAAGGCTCTGATGTCTCAACTTGGGACAGCCAGCGTGGAGGAGAAGAAGGAAATCATGGCGAAGTTGAGGAAGCTTGGAGAGGATATGAAGGCACCAGCACCGGCACCGGCACCAACACCAGCTCTGCCTGCAGAAAAGCAGGAGGATGTGGAAATGGAAAAGGTCGATCACGACGCCACCAAAAAAGACGGCGGGGGAGGTGGCGGGCAGGAAGAGAGTACAGAGGAGTTACAGGCGAAGTTAGCCAAACTCAGGGAAGAGGTATTTGTGTTCTTGGTCCTGTTAGTCTTCAGTTTTTGCTAACCGTACCGGATCCCCAGGCAGCAAGTCTCGGTATTTCAGAAGGGGACCAATCGCATGGTTCATACGGAGGGTACACTAGACCCTGGCGTGGACGAGGCCGGGGCAGAGCGGGCCACTTCCGTGCTCGTGGTGGACCTCCAAGAGCCAGTATGAAGCTGGATAATCGGCCCCGAAAACTGCTGGTCAAGGGTGTCCCAGAAGAGTCCGTAGAAGTTGCCCATAACTGGTATGGGGTGCGTATTCCTGATTTCTCTACCACACCGAGCTTCGTCGCTGAAAGCGAGCGTCGGCAGACAACGAACGGGGTCGAGAATGTTGAACGGCTGGCGAATGGCGATCTCGTTGTTTCATTCAAAACCAGAAGTTCGGCGGAACAGGTACGCGAATTTCAATCAATTAGTTCCCTTTGATGTGATCCTCACTAAGGGCGACTTTTCGCAACAGGGGTATGCCAAGGGAACGAATTTGCCAACTGTTGGACAAATCGAGGTTACGTGGTATGCTCCCGGGCCTGGGCCTTCAAAATCTGTTCCTTCGGAACAGTCAGCGCCGGCAACGATGGGCGGTGAAACAACAAGCGTAGGAACCACCCAAGTGGATAAGAGCACGCTGGAGGAGGAGGCGGTGGCGAGCGGGTGGGGTGACGATGCTGAGGATGGGATGGGAATGTTGTAAGCGGTGTTAGAGGTCGACTTGTTCCGATCGGGCAGAAAGTAATAAAGGCTGACCAGGTTTTTCTCCTGGCAGAGGGAGCAACGAATCCCCTATGGATGGACTAGAAACAGATACAAGCTGGCGTTTTGTGCAGCTCATGCAGACGGACGATTTCGCCTGGTGAAAGTCTTCCGCGCAAGCGTTCTTGGCAACAACAACATATGATAAACGGTACTCTGACGGAATGTCACAAAACGATCAACAGGTCCCCGCCACTGACATGGGACAGTGCCGGTTGAGTATAAAACTTGGATACTTCTGTGTCCTTCCTCTTCCCAGCGGTCTCCCTCGCTTGTCTCTCCTTTCTCTCGTACTTTCTACGACCCCACATTCCTTCCTACCCACACACACACTATGCGGATTTTCTCCTTCATCCCAGCGTTGGCTGTCCTCGCCACCGCCCTTACAGGTGCCGCTCTCCCTGTCGAGCCCGGCCAGGACAACTGCGGATACGAAGTCGGATGTGAACTCGCTCAGTTGGCTGCCAAGCGCGACTTTCCCGGATACCCCACGCGCACCGCTCGTGGATTGACCAACGGAGCGCTCCTTCGCAGGGGTCTTCCACTCAACAAGCCGATCATGAGGCGCGGTGCGTCTAATTTCCGGTCCATCTTACCGCTCATTCTGAGGAATTTCCAATTATTTTAGGCACTCCCGTCCGCCGTACTGACCCTTCTAAGGTGCCCGAGCCAAAGCCTGAACCTAAGCCCGAGCCTGAACCTGGGAAGATCCGTCGCCGTGGAGTTATTAGGATCAGGAATCAATCCGGCGACTCGATTGGCTATGTCTCCCGGTCCCCGTCACCTCAGGCCCAGTATCGCTATGACTCTGACGCTGCCAACGCGCTCATAGTAACTTTTGAAACGGATTCGACCGGCACCGGCACTCAGCTTAACATTGTCCCCGAGGTCGGTCTCGTACTGCTTCGGCCCCGAGCTCCCCTTCTCATATTTTTTGACCTTTAGAACTCGGATATCACATACGCCGGCTTCCTGGGCCTGGTCCAAGGTCGTGACGACACAGACTCTGTCTTGTCCTCAGGATCCTTCCAGTAGGTTATCAGGACAGACTCCCCCTGTGCTTGGACTAATTAACATGTTCGGTAGCTACCTGTATCTCTCAAACACCCACGAAAGTACGGCAACGTTTCTCGACTTTTGAAGATGGCTGATTGAATTGTTGAACCGCAGCCGCCCCCGGTTCCCCTCCTGAGGACGTTGGAAATGCCTACAGCGACGCTTCTGGCCTCCAAAGGACCTCTGAGTCTGCCGTGGTAAGTACAAAGGTCGGGTTAAGCCTGCGTTTTCTGACCATGACCTCCGCAGTGGACCTATGATTCCACCACTGGGCTTTCCCCATACTGGGTCAACCCTGATGGATGTATGTCTCCGTTCGTTCAGTTCCTCTTCGGTTGTTCTCATTAGTATTCCAGCCATCCCCACGGTCCAGTACTTCCTCCAGAGCAATGTGATTTACATCGGTGGGGATTCAGATGCCTTCCATTCCAGGTACCCAGCCCCTGTTACCCGTATTGTAAGTCTGAGGTCACGCTCTATCTTGCTACGTGTTAACTAACACATCCCACAGACGTTGGAGTTCGTCCAACTCTCACTTCCCTCTCAACTCGGCTCCGACCATGGACACTAGTTATTGAAAGGGTTACCTTCTACCGGAACCTAATTTATTCACTCTACTATTACCCTTGTCACCCTTAGATTAGCTATTGTCCCCGGTGTTTACTCTAGGTAGCTGGACCTTTGTCCACATACACGCGGTATTTTGGGTTATTTAAATGGTTCTGTTTCCCCATTTCGATGTGGGTTACAAATTTGGTCTTTTGAGATCCGATATGCTCGTTTGGATGTCTTGAGGCAAAATTTCCGGATGCTGGGTGGTTTTATCGTGCGACGTGAACCGTAACAGGTCAAATCACGTGCCGAAAGTTAACGCGATCGGTTGACTCCAATTAGGCCGCCGCGGCGTTTCAGAACGCGACCTCCATCTATGTCGGATGACTACTTCTTTGGCGATGAAGATCTCGATGATTCCGCCTTCTTAGAGGGTCTCGATGCTTTCGAAGCTGCGCACGACCTCCAGCAGCAACACCAAGTCACCAAGTCCGCTCCTGCCCCTGCCCCGGTAGTCTCTCGCCCCGCCTTCCGTCCCCCATCGCGTCCTGCGCCCGTGCCTGGACCGAGCACATCACGCCCCAAACCCCCACCGGCAGAGGTGATTAACATCTCTGATGACGATGAATACAAGTTCGACGACTCGCTTGATTTGGAGAACACGAATTGGGAAGAATTTGACCAACGGGTCGAAGCCCAAGCTCAGCAACCCCGGGATAGAACCGGTCCAGTCCCGGGACCATCTGGTGCTGCCGCTGCTACTCGGCCGTTCAGTCGAACTTCGAGTGGGAAACTCCAGCAACAGACCCTTTGGGGTGTTCCTGCCCCGCCTGAGAATAGGAACAAGCTACCGCCGAGACAGAAGGGGAAAACGATAAAGAAGACGAAGACCTGGGATCGGACGGAGTATGCGAAGACTGGGTGGAGGGCTGTGAGAAAGGGGAAGAACAAGCCACACAATTCGGATGATGAAGAAGGGAACGAAGGAGAACAGGAGGAGGTCGAGTTCGAGCAGTTCCCCCGTCCTAATATTGGTGAGGTTCATGTACGTCTTTGACTACTGGGGCACTGAACGGTCGTTGGTAGCTGTTGGGTATGGTTTTCACACTCGTAGCGGACCGATTGGAATTCTAACGTGTGGTTGATTATTCACCATCCTGTTCGCGCAGACCGGTAGGGAACTTGTCCTCCATGTGTACCCCCATAACTTACGTGCAGTTATCCCTCCAGCCGCCGCCGATGAAGTTGGCCGCAGATCGGACAGCAGCGGAGACCTGGCTTTACCCCTTGAATAGGCCAAAACGAGACTATCAATTCAATATCGTCCGGGAGTGCTTATTCAACAACACTCTCGTCGCCCTTCCCACCGGTTTGGGAAAGACCTTCATCGCTGGCAGCGTCATGCTGAACTGTGCGTCCCCTATTACCTGCATATCATTTGGGACAAACCCCCTTTCTCCCAGTTTACCGTTGGTTCCCTTCTGGGAAGGTTATCTTCGTTGCACCTTCGAAGCCGCTTGTTGCTCAGCAGATCGAGGCCTGCCACAAAACTTGTGGAATACCTGGAAGTAATGCCGTCGAATTGACTGGCGAAGTTTCGGGCAAGAAGCGCGTCGAGGCTGTAAGTCTCACCCCCTTGGTCAAATACACGAATTTCAACGCCTCTATGTACAGTGGGAGGAGAAGCGGGTGTTTTATATGACCCCACAAACGTTAATGAACGACCTTACCAATGGACGTTGCGACCCCAGCAGGATTATTCTCCTCGTCATTGGTAGGTATTTCTTGTCTGTTGGTCTCAGCTGTCTTGACCCACAACGGAAACACAGACGAGGCACATAAGGGGAAGGGTGATTACGCTTACGCCCAGATTATCCGGGAACTCATGCACAAGAATCCCCATTTCCGAGTACTCGCACTAACCGCCACGCCTGGAAGCAAACCTGAAGACGTCCAGGAACTTTGTGACACATTGCATATCTCCCACATCGAAATCAGGGACGAGTTTAGTCCCGATCTGAAACAGTACATCTTTCAGAAGGTTTAGTTTCCTGTATCACCTCCACCCGAGTGTTTTGTTGACCTTCAACCTTCCCGCTATACAGGAAATCGAACAGCATATCGTAGAAATGGGCGGCGAAATCCTGCAAGTCCGTGCACTTCTCGCAGGCTTGATGGAGGTATTGGATTCACTTGTCGTGCCAAGATGTGTGTCTAAGCTGCGTGTGGTCAGCCGTTCATCAAGATGCTCCAGGGTAGAGGCGTCCTCCCGGGTAACCCGGATCCTGTCAAGTTGCATCCTTTCCGTTGTCAAATGGAGCTACAGCAACTCAAGGGGGGCGCACAGTGGGCAGCGGGTTCTCTCGCAACTCTCGGAAAGCTGGCGAGGGCTATGGGCTATCTGGTATCTTATCCGATCCTCACCCTTCCCGTGACACGTTCACTCATCACTGAGGGGGTCTAGTGCGAAGAGTCTGTCGGAATGTGTTACGATGCTCTCAAAGCTATGGCTGGGGAACCTAGTGAGAGGCCCTCGAAGAAACCCCCCGCTATCACTAAGGACCAAAAGTATAAGGACCTGATCAGGGGGTTGGAGATGCAGAAGGAGAATAACCATCGCTTCCCGCCTCACCCCAAGATGGAGAGACTCAAGTCTTTGGTCTTGGATCATCTCATGAGGAAAGGGACGGCAGATGAGGGTGGTGGATCCACAGAACCAAATCTTGATACGAGGGTTATGGTATTCGTCTCGTTCAGGGACTGCGTCGAGGAGGTTGTGGACTACCTCAATTCTGATTCCCCTATCATAAAGGCAACAAAGTTCGTTGGCCAGGGTACGGATAAGGGGGGAAGGAAAGGATTTGCGCAAAAAGAACAGCTCGCGGTACGCTCGTCGATATTTTTTCCCCTCCCATCCCGGAAGCTAATCAGGGATTTGCAGGTCATCGAGAAGTTCAAAGCGGGCGAATTCAACCTGTTAGTGTCAACGTCTATCGGTGAAGAGGGCCTGGACATTGGTGAGATTGATTTGATCGTGTGTTACGATGCCCAGAAGACCCCGATCCGTATGGTACGTAGAATCTACCCCAGGGCGGCGTTTCGCAATGCTGACCCAGTTTAGCTTCAACGAATAGGACGTACGGGCCGGAAACGCGAGGGCCGTGTTCACGTTCTCCTCGCCCAGGGCCGTGAAGAAACAAATTGGGACAAGGCACAGGACTCATACCAACGAGTCCAACATGTCATCGTAAACGGTGACCAACTGGAGTTGTTTGGAGACGTGGATAGGCTCGTTCCGGATGACAGCAACCCTGCTTGCAAAGAGCAGATCATGGAGATTGAAGAATATGTCCGAGTCAAACCCAAGGCTCGGGGTTCCCGTGCTGCGGATTCCCCTACAAAGGGTTCGAAACCCAAGAAGAGGACACGGAACGCGGATCCCGGGCGGAATATTCCGGAGGGGGCGAGTAGGGATTTTGTACCAGTATCCGAACTCATCCAGAGGGCAGCCAAGAAACGGAAGAAGGATGATTTGACGTTGGACGATGCTGGGAGTTTGAAGAGCGATGATGACGATCGGGATCTCGAGGAGAACTTGCGTGGTCTCAAGAGGACGGCCTCTGATGCGGGGCCGATTACCGTTGCGTCGAAGGCGAAGAAAAAACCGTTGAAGAGGAGCAAGACTGCTGCTGACGGAGAACAGCGGAAACGAACTGTCAAATCGACGGCCGGGAAAGGTAAGAAGAGCCCGGCGAAATCTAAGGGGAAGAAGACGGAAAAGATCACCTGCAGTCAGGTAGATCAGGTCATGGAGGATGATGAGGATGACAAGACACTTGAAGAGGGAATACCTGTCCATTCTCCTCCACCCGTTAGTCAAAAGAAACTTACTGGCTTCGAATCCCCAAAGACTCTCTCCTCCGGCGACTCTGGGTCACCGTCTCGGGTTTCTGAGTCCTTATCCCCAATCGGATCTCGTCTCTGTGGTGATCAATCTCCTATCCGTATCTCTTTGTCCCCTTCCCCACCGCCTCGCGTCATCACTCCGGATCCTATGTCTCCTTCCCCACCACCTCGCGCCATGTCTCCGGATCCCGTCCCGCTCTTCCTCCCGGATTCTTCCCAACCACAAGTCACAGATCCACCACCGAGGAGATCGCCTTCCGTGCCCAGATCGTGCGATGTTGGACTCCCCATGCTTTCATCCCTCCCTACCACACCCGTTCAGGGCGATCGACCACTTTCTCCGGCTTCTCAACACGACGATGGGGATATGTCTTGGCTCGTCGAGGAGGATGATCGAGAGAACGGGTTCATCGCAAACGACAGCGTTATAGACGTCTCGAGTTCTCCGGTTCGTATAGAACGGTCGTTATCCCCAGGGGTATCTGACCACGACAACGTTGTCAGTGTCGCGGAGAGTTCGAAGATGGCTGATGAACGGGCAGAGTATACGAAGTCCGAAGCCACCATGGCCTTCAGCTCTCCACAGCCCGTTCGCGCGAAGCATGCCATGCTGCCTCCACCGGTACCCTTCCGTGTGAGTACGACTAACGTGGCACCAGAATCGACGTTCCCCGTGCGTCCGATGTTGGCTAGGAGGCAAGCGAAGCGGAAAGCACCGGTGGTCGAGGATGATGCTCTCGGTTCATCCCCACGTGTTGCGTCACCACCTCGTCGCTTACGACAACGTCGCTCGCAGTCGAAATCCCCGGCGCTTGAAAGCCCTCTGAAAGAGAAAACGAAGGGGGTGATTCGGAAGGGAAAGAAGCGGCGACGGGACGAGGGCGGGATGCTTGTAGCTCCCGAATGGGTTGAGGACGAGGCGATGCATTCGGGAGACGAAATCAGCGACGGTGCTATCTCAGGGGCGGAAGACCAATCCGAGAACGAGTATGATCGGGAGTTTGTCAATGACTTTCCAAGCACCCAGGTCTCTCCTTCGTACAATCAGACGCAGATCTACCGAGAGAGCCTGTTGACTCAAGCACCGAGGGGGAGAGGGCCGGCGTTTGCTCGTGGTCCGATGCATCGCAAGCCCTTTGGAGATATTGATAGAAGACTGCCGCAGCATTCTGTATCGAGTTCGCCGCCGAGGGATCCAGGGGAAGGGCCAGACGAGTATGAGATGGACAGTTTTGTCGTTCCGGACGATGCAGAAATTACTTATAGTCTATCCAGTGATATATAATGCCCTTGTAATGGATTGGAGTTTTTGCCTGACAGTAACGCAGTTCTGGTGCACCTAGTGAGCATGAGTCCGGCCGGAGTCGCGTCCACTTGAAGCCAACTCCGATCATGATCAAATTGACCTTCCGCTTTCGGACTCGACTCACATCATCACCCCATGTCTTCTGCACCTCGGAAGCCCGCGCAACGGCTAGCAAGGCCAGCCGCTCGTTACTGGAAGGGCAAGGCGCCCAAAGGAGCCGACGAGGTTCTCTCTGATTCAGACGAAGAAGAAGAGCTTCAGCAGCCAGAGGAAGAAGGCGACATCCAAATTGGCGATCAGGATTTCGAGCAGGAGGAGGATGAAGACGAACCTCCGATTCGCGCCGCCGCGAAACCGGTTGTGACGAAATCGGTAAACCTTTTGGTGAGGGCTGTCATTTCCAAGGACGGGAGAGTGATTCCGGCTGGGAGGACTGAACTCGAAGGTGCGTTTTCCGGTTATTTCATTGCTCTCGTGAGCCGCGCTACGCGCGTGGTGCGTACTTGATTTGAGTTCTTATTGGTATACGTGTATTAGGTTCGGAAGAAGAGGAGGAAGAAGAGGAGGAGGATGATGAGGAGGATGATGAGGTGGGGGCGGAGGATGAAGAGGTACGCGGCCGCTAACTCATCCGTCCTCATTCGTACTCAAGTCGCGTTTTCGAAGTCCAGTGGAGAAGAAACGTCTTCAGAGGAAGAAGAGGAAGAAAAACAGAAGTTCCTCTTTCGACCGAAATTCGTCCCCAAGTGCGTCTTTGTTACAAGAATACCACCCGTTCGTTCGTAGTAACTCTCAGGCAGGCGAGGACGCGTCACGATCGCGGAGCGGGACGCCATGTCTCAGGACACGGAAGAGGCCATGAAGAGGAAGGAACAAGAAGCAGAGGAACGGCGGCAGCAGAGCCACAACATGGTCGCGGACACAATCAAGCGCGAGCTTTTGGAAAGTACGTCGAACGAACCATTACTCTTGCCTCTCTTGCTCAACACGCACAATGATCTCAGAGGAGAAGGAAGCCGAGATTCCCGATGTTGATGATGCCGATGATCCTGACCCCGAAGCCGAGTTTGAGGCGTGGCGGTTACGGGAGCTGGCGCGTATTAAACGTGATAAGGAGGCCGAGGTTCAGAGGGAACTCGAACGAGAAGAGATTGAGAGAAGGCGCGCGTTGCCTGAGGAACAGCGACTCAAAGAGGATATGGAAAACGCTAAACGCACTCGCGATGAGAAGCCGAAAGGCCAACAAAAGTTCTTGCAGAAATACTGGCACAAGGGTGCTTTCCATCAGGTAAATAACCGTTTCCCCGACTGCCCCCCCTGTATGGTAGCTAATCATGCACGTTTATTTGTAGGACGTAGAGATCCTGAAGAGACACGATTTCACGGAAGCCACAGAATCTACCATGGATGTTTCAGTGCTCCCTAAGGTCATGCAAGTCAAAAACTTTGGAAAGCGTAGTCGCACCAAGTACACTCATCTTGTGGATCAAGACACGACCGCTGGCACTGGTGGATTTGGCGGGGCCAAGGCGTTGCATAACCCCGGTGGCATGCCTACGAATTCGAATGCTGGCTGTTTCATCTGCGGTGGCCCGCATATGAAGAAAGGTGAAGTGTTCTTATCTGGTGTGGACGCCCGTGACTAACGGACTGTTGTAGACTGTCCACAGGGTCGGGAGGGGACAAGCTCCGGTGCAAACAATATAGCCATGGGCTTCCGGAGGGACGCAGACCGGCCCAAACGAAATTGGCGTGACGACGATAGGGACGGAGGTCGCGGGCCTGTCGACAGACGCGACGATCGTCCAAAATACGATGGCAGGAACTCAGAATATCGTGGTGACAGGCGGAGGGATGACAGGTATGACAGAGGCGGTTATCGAGGAAACCGTCGGTCAAGGTCAAGGTCCCCAAGGAGGTCCCGATCCAGGGAGATGGGGCACGGGGGACGGAGGCGGTCCAAAGAAAGGGTAAGGGATGCCGGCTACGCCGAAAAACGACAACGGACAGATTACTGACTTGAGCGGAGTACATGACCGATACATCCTGTATTTTATAACATTCGATTATCTAACAATTCGAACTCCCACACCACCCATTTGAAGTGTATGACTGATACAAAGTATAACCTGGATGTGTGGCTCTGAACCTTCTAAGAACCGTCCCGATGTGCAGATCCTGGACATAGCATGGTATTTATCTGACCGAAGCGGATGAGTGAGTGTTGGGCACTTCAAGGTTGAGATAGGAGCACATACATGTTCCAACGAGAGGGCTTGCGAGACTGTCCCCCTCTAACTGATCGCCGGCAGTTTCGTCTCGACCTGGAGGCTGTACGAACGGAGGGTGAGAAGGTCGTCGAATCACCAACAGAGAGAGACGGACCTCATCCGACTTCTTCTTGCCCTTGTTAGCGGCTACCGCGTCGGCCAGATCGTCGAAAAAGCAAGGCGTTGGTAGCCGAGAAATTTCCTGAAGATCACCTCCCTCTTGGCGCGGTGAACGACTGGTCCAAGAAATTTGATACTGTGACGAACGTTGCGGTGGATCCACCGACGGCCAAAGCCTTGGTCACGTTTGCGGAGCACGATCAGGCGTGGAAGGCTTGGAAGAGTGAGGAAGCGGTGTTTGGAAACCGGTTCGTGAAAGTATATTGGCATCGACCGCTCGAAGGACGAGGCGGGCGTGGGATGAAGACTTTGGAGGTCTCTGCGACCTTGGTTGGGAAATTGCGGAGCAACGAGGATCACACTGCCACAACCTCCCCCCAACGGTGACCCCGGGCCTGTCGCTTCGAGCTCTACTACTTCCGAAGAAGTCTATCAAGTCGACCCCAAATGCTCTACAGTAGCTGACAGCGAAACAGGAGAGGTTGCAACAGATGATCGGGGAGCAGAAGGCTCTGATGTCTCGACTTGGGACAGCCAGCGCGGAGGAGAAGGAGATCATGGCGAGGTTGAGGAAGCTTGGGGAAGATATGAAGGCACCGACACCGGGACCAGCGCCGCCTGCAGAATACAGAGGAGTTACAGGCGAAGTTAGCCAAACTCAGGGAAGAGGTACTTCGATGTGTTTTTGATCTCGTTAGTCTTCAGTTTTTGCTAACCGTACCGGATCCCCAGGTAGCGGATGCCGGTATTTCAAAAGCGGGCCAATGGTACGGTCCACACGGGGGGTACACCGGACCCTGGCGTGGATGAGGCAGAGGCAGAGTGGGTCACTTCCGTGCTCGTGGCGAACCTCCGAGGGCCAGTATGAAGCTGGATAATCGGTCCCGGATTTCTCTCCAACACCGAGCTTCGTCGCTGAAAACGAGCCTCGGCAGACAACAAGCGGAGTCGAGAATGTTGAACGGTTCACGAACGGCGATCTCGTTGTTTCGTTCAAAAGCAGAAGTTCCGCGGAACAGGTACGCGGATCCCAACCGACTAATTCCCCTTGACGTGATCCTTACCAAGGGCGACTTTTTGCACCGTGGGTATGTCGGGGGGACGAATTTGCCAACCGTCGGACAAATTGAGGTTGCGTAGTACGCTCCTGGACCTGGACATTCAAGCTTCAAGGTCCGTTCCTTCGGAACAGTCAGCGTCGGCAACGATGGGCGGTGAAACAACAAGCTTATGAACCGCGCTAGCGGACAAGAGCACGCTGGAGGAAGAGGAGGCCGCGGCAAGCGGGGAGGATGGTATGGGAATGTTGTGAGCGGTGTTAGAGAGAGGTCCACTTGTTCGGAACGGGCAGAAAGCAATAAAGGCTGACCAAGAAGTCTCCTGGCAGAGGGAGCAACGAATACCCTATATATGGGCTAGAAAAAGATACGAGCTGGTATTGTTGTGCAGCTCGTGCAGATGGATTTCGCCTGGCGAAAGTCCTTTGCATTTTTGGCAACAACATAAGCTGTACTCTGACGATCGGAATGTCACAAAACGATCGGCGGGTTCCTGACAGGGACGGTGTAGGCCGGAATCCAGCCTCAAGTCCAGAGCTAGGGTTTAGAGAGGGGGGGGCTCTGAACTGGGACGGTGCCGGTTGAGTATAAAACTTGGATACTTCTGTGTCCTTCCTCCTCCCAGGGGTCTTCTTCGCTCCTCCTTCCTTCCTTCCTTCTCGTACTTTCTACGACCCCACATTCCTTCCTACCCACCCACACACCATGCGGATTTTCTCCTTCATCCCAGCGTTTGCTGTCCTCGCCACCGCCCTCACGGGTGCTGCTCTCCCTGTCGAGCCCGGCCAGGACAACTGCGGATACGAGGTCGGATGTGCCCTCGCTCAGCCGGCCCCCAAGCGCGGTTTTTTTGAATATCCTACGCGCACCGCTCGCGGATTAACCAACGCAGCGCTCCTTCGCAGGGGTCTTCCACTCAACAAGCCGATCATGAGGCGCGGTGCGTCTAATTTGTGATACATCACGCATCATGCCGTTCATTCTGAGGAATTTCCAATTGGTTTAGGCACTCCCGTACGCCGCATCGATCCTTCCAGGCTGCCCGAGCCAGAGCCTCAACCTGCACCCGAACCCGAACCTGCACCCGAACCCGAACCTGCACCCGAACCCGAACCTGCACCCGAACCCGAACCTGCACCCGAGCCTCAACCTGAACCCGTACCCGAGCCTCAACCCGAACCTGAGCCTGAGCCTGCACCCGAGCCTCAACCCGAACCCGCACCTGAGCCTGAACCCGTGCCCGAGCCTGAACCTGTGCCTGAACCTCCTAAGAAGATCCTTCACCGTGGAACCATTAGGATCAGGGGCACCGACGACTCGATTGGCTATGTCTCCCCTTCCCCGTCAACTCTGACCCGGTACGAGTATGGGACTGACCCCTCCAAGGCGATCGAGGTAACCTTCGAAACGGATTCGACCGGTTCGGGCACTCAGCTTAACATTGTCGCTGAGGTCGGTCTCTACCTGCTTCAGCCCCGAGCTCCCTTTCTCACATCGCCTGATCTCTAGAACTCCGGCGGCTTCGTGGGCCTGGCCCAAGGTCTTGAAGACACAAACTCTTTCTTGTCCCCGGGATCCTACCAGTAGGCTGTCAAGGCAGACTCCCCCATGCTCGGACTGATTTACACGTTTGATAGTTACTTGTATCTCACAAACACCCAAGAAAGTATGGCAAAGCCTCTCGACTTTTGAAGACCGCTGATTGAATTGTTGAACTACAGCCGCCCCCGGTGCCCTTCCTCAGGCCGACTTTACCGGTCCCAAAAGGACCTACGAGTCTGCCGTGGTATGTGCAAAGGCCGAGTTAAGCCTGCGTTCTCTGACCATTGCCTCCGCAGTGGTCTTATGATTCCACCACCGGGATTTTATCCCCATATTGGGTCAACCCTGATGGATGTACGTCTCCGCTCGTTCAGTTCCTCTTCAGTTGTTCTCATCAGTACCCCAGCCGTCCCCAACACCGACTACTTCCTCCAGAACAAATTGATCCATGTCACTGGTGATATAAACTCCTTCCACGCCAGGCACCCACCTCCAATTACCCTCGTTGTAAGTCTAGGGTCTCTATCATGCTACATGTCGGCTGATTTGTTTCCCAGAGGTTCGAGTTCGTTGAACAACAATGAACTTCCTCGACTGGCTCCAGCCATGGACACTGATTATTTAAAGGATTGTTTTCCACCGGACCCTAATTTAATCACTCTGCTACTACCCTTGTCACCCTTAGACTAGTTGTTGTCCTTGGTGTTTACTTTAGTTAACTGGACCGTCCACGTACAAGCGGTATTTTGGTTTATTGTTTCAATGAGGTTTTTATTGTGAGGGTATCTGAAGCGGAGTTCAGTATCTGGGCCGGGCTCATGTTCATCCCCCTCATATACGTCGTCGGCGACCACAACTCCCCATCAAATAGTGTGGCTGCAACGCAGTCAATGCAATATGGCCAAACATAGCATCACGACGCGTGCACGCATCGATTACACCTTGTCGCTACCACAGTGCGGAATAGACCACAGTCAAAACAATACCCCGAGGATTATTATCCTCCACCCTGACCATCGTGTTCGTCGGTGGTGTCGCCTTGGATACGAAGGCGACCACCACTCATGCAAAGACGTACACCAGCCAATCCTCTCTACATATTCTTGCATTCGCCGCCACCCTAACATCCTACTCATCGGCGGCTCGGAAGACCTCTGCCTGTACATGAGCGGTGGCTGGTCTGTTGAATACGGTATTCAGCCAATCCCTTTCGACGGCTTCCTGTTTGCGTCCCGGGTCATGGTTGCTAAGGAGCTCCATCGTCGCTGCTCCAGGTATCGCTGATTTCCAGTGGGAAAGTATTCACGACGAGGAGACCGGTGGTACTCTGACAGTTCTCTCGGAATTGGGTGAACCGATCCACAAGACCGCCACCCGTGGAGTATAGTGACGGAAAGAGTTTGACAGGATTGAGAATGACCTACGAGGAGACTGTTCTTCGAGCGGTCCGCCTCATGTACGTGTCCCACCAAAGCCGATAGGTCGACCTCTCCCTCAGGAATCTCACAGGCGATTGGCTTCGCCATATCGGGGAGAGTCTCGCTCGTGTCAATGGTGGCGGGCAGATTCCCTCAATCCTTCGGCCTTTTACCTCCCTCGACACCAGCCACACCCATTTGTCGAGGAATTCTTCAAGAAGTATTCCACAGGAATGGCTCAATTCTTTTCCGCCGAGGACAGGGCTTACTTCCTCGCCATTGCCCAGTGTCCAGTAAAAAGCCCATTCCGTTTATCCCCATCCTCAACGCCTCATTGTTTTTGTCACAGCCGTGATAGGTTAAACGACGTGCCGAAAGTTAACGCGATCGGTTCAAACCGGCCCGAACGA
>Ga0307515_10006671_pt1 | contig 23001 bp, 26 predicted proteins | sample 17_EM_MG_FD_194513 | JGI IMG/M metagenome (GOLD analysis project Ga0307515, IMG submission 194513) | Populus trichocarpa ectomycorrhiza microbial communities from riparian zone in the Pacific Northwest, United States - 17_EM | ecosystem: Host-associated > Plants > Roots > Unclassified | place... | reverse complement strand
GGTGGGACAACAAAAGCTTGCTGAGGTCAGAGCTGTAGCAGTTACAGGCACAGATGAAGACCTCATGGCAGTCATACTTAACGTGGGTCAGAAGACATTTTCGACATGCGCTGCGACATACAGTCTTACTGCTGACGCCTCGACCTCCTCATTCTCTAATATCGACGGAAGCAACCCGTTTAGCTCTGTCGGAAGTGGATCTTGGCAACCTGTGGACAACGAGCCACCCCTCCCCGGACAATCGTCATCCCGGGCAGTTCCCGCCCTACCAGATCTCGATTTCGATACTCAAACCGATCACTCTGTGCCAGTTGGTACTTCGAACCCAAAAGAGGCGATAATGGACGGAAGAGAGATGAACATGGACCGAAATCCACAAATACTCTCCCCAAATGCCCCATACGTTGGGACTTCCCGGAACAGCCCAAATAACTACAACTACGGCACACCTCTTGGGCCTGGATACCCAGCTACTGGCCAAACTGCATACCATAACTCCCCCAGTGGCCAAACTACATACCCCGATGTCCCTAGTCGCCAAGTTGCAGACTCAGACGGCCCAAACCCCTCCACCACCGAAATGCCAGGAACCATATGGCCACCAAACATGTTCATCGACATGAACGCGCCGTTCCAAACCGTCAATCCAAATATACCGAATCGGTGGGGTGACCAGGTTTTCGTTCCCAATTATCGAGGATTTGGCGGAGCTCCTTGATCCTTTTGCCAGCTTCGTCAGGCCCTTCGTCGACTTCATTGACCATACCTTCGGGATGGCATGACTCAATTCGTATGTTTCCCACGCAAAATAAGTCGAAATGAATGGCACTGCTTGTTGGAAGCGCAAAATTGTTGAATATCATGGGTCTCATTTGTTACACTGATTGGTATTTCCTTGAGTCTTTCCTTGCCTAGACTGCTCGATTTCCTTCACCCACCTTTGGTCCCCCTTTTCCTTGCTCGGCAAAACCACTGCTTTCTGGCTCCTAGACCTATCCCTCATCCTCCTTACCTTTCCTCGTCACGTCAAGACTTTCTAGCTTCTTCCCCAACCGTCTTCTCATACGGAGGTCATTTCTTGCATCAAAATTGTCGTTATCGAAACTCTTTCCTCGTCAAATCCGTGTCCCTATTTAGCTAGTCACAATAATCAACATATATCATAATACGGTACAAAATCACTACGGAGATCGCGGCATAAATTATCGGGAATACAGGGCGCTAGAAGACTTTTAGGCCCTCTAGCTCACAGATCAAGGCAGTAAACTCGTTATAAGGACCTATATTTCCGGGCTGTTCTCCTAAAAGTAGCCTATGCGCCTCTAACAAGGGCTGCCACATCCCTTTAGGTCTTCTCCCCTGTACTTACAAGGGAGTTGTTACTAAGGAAGCCTATAATAGTTACTCGTTTGATATCCAAGCGCTTCAGTTGCTCTGCTAATAGCGCTATAATCCTGGAAAATCTACTTATCTTCTGCGAATGTCTTATAGCGCCTCTTTGTATCGATTTAGGGAGCACTCCTGGACTGAGAGGGGCTTATCCGTTCCGCTGCGGCCAGGGACGACTTTTGCGAAAGGTCAAGAACGTTACAAAGCCTTACATTGCTAATCCATTTCAGCCGGCTAAATACTTATAGGAATTAGGGAAAACTGTATTTAATTATCTCAAAAAGGGTGCTTTAGGAATCCTAAAGAGGAATTAAGTTTTAATATTTTCCTAGTAAATTATTTCAAATTAAACTAATGAGAAAATTCGCTTTACAAAAGTCGTCCCTGGCCGCAGCGGAACGGATAGCGAACTCTGGCCCTAAATTCGTTCCCTGTAGAGCACCAAGGGTCAAAATGCCCCCTGTTCCCGATACTTTATGCCGCGGTCTCCGTATAACTTAACGACCCAGCCCCTGAGAGGCAGATGTTTAGTGATGGGACCGGGTAAAACGTCCCCCATGCTATACACGGTTGCGACGCCCATCCAGGTCGCATCTACAAATAAAATCGAATAAAAATCTTCCGTGGAAACTTATCAGGTGAAGAATCAGACAAGATTGGCTAGTGGTGGTCTCAAGGCTTGAGATAATCAGTAAATGAAATCAACATTTCAAATGAGGACAGAAATAACAAGCAGAACTCTGCTTCCGCGCTACGTGGAAAGGAGATTCTGAGACTTGATGATTTGTAAAGTAGCTCAGCATATTGCTCTGGTTTACTGTGAGCCTAGTTCAATATTTATTTCACTTGAATGCTGCTTCGATGAAAGCCATGCTGAGAGTGAAGGCTAGAATTTTAAAAGTATGTGCAGCTAGGAGTTCTGTCGATACTAGGTTGCCGTGAACATACATACAACTCGTACACTTTTAGAGGTCTAGGTAGGTCTTGGGGACGGGCTATTCGCTAAAGAATCACCATAAAAGATGTGACTTTCAGTCATCGCAATTATGAGACGAGGCTGAAGCATCATCGTCCAACTCGTCAAATCATAATATGTTGAATCCTCCAATGTTCGTGATGCTTCCTTCCCATTTTGTTAGTTCCCTTTCACAGACCATCAAGGAATAGTAGCCATCAGCTCCCATACACATTCTGAGAGCTTCCTCAACGCCTCCATGATCGTTTGCGCCTCCTTTTTACCTTCTGCTGAATTTGCATCGGTCATCCACTCTCGTAAACGCTCTCCCACTTCACGCCTGAGCCTTTTCGCCTCTTCCACACACCTCAGCTCGGCCTCAACCCTCCTCATAAGTATACTGTCTCTTCCGTGGCTCTTCGGTGCTTGCTCCGCGACAAGAATCATGATCGCATGGACTGAGTTGATCCAATCGAATTCTTCGATCGCACGGTGAAGCTTAGGTTGGAGTTTCACATCCCCAGCTGAGGCTTTGATGGCCAGAGGCGAAAGTGTTGAAATTTCTTTGAGTAGTCTGGCGATGCTAATTAATCGGATGACACGTACCGGGTGGTGTGGTTGCGGGTAGTTGTAGACGTCGCATTCTAGAAACAAGAAGAGAAGGATGGCCAGTGCATCGAGCCAATCGTGGCCATCGAGGTAGTTCAAGTACATCTCGTGCATGATCTTAGGGACTGGGTGGAGGGCGAATTCCTTCCTGTCTGGCTCACACGCATAGGCGGCTTTCTTGAACATTGGAGTCTTCGCCCCTGGGTATGTGTTCACTGTTTGGCTCTGCTGGAGATAGTTGGTCGCCTTGCTGAAGTCGATAGGACAACCACCTCCGTCTTTTGTCCGCTCGTAGCGGCTCACGAGATTTTCGGCGTTGCGGGTCATATACTCGCTGTTGCATAGCATGTCAACTCTCCCCTCTGCCTTCGGAACGTAGCGTAGGAATGTGGAGTACGGACTCTCGTCTTTGCTGCACTTCTCGCATTGACAGTCGAAGAAGTATCTCTGTTTGAGGTTCGTTTGTCGTGACGTCCGGTCCTCCGTGGCAGTAATGTACGAGATGAATACTTGCTCTCCTTTTCCAATCTGTTCCAGCGCCCGCAATGCTACAGATCGCCCATCAAACACGACTACAGCATTCGGACTGCACGAGTGATTGGCTAGCGCCAAGATCGGCTCAAAGCAGAGTCCAACCGGGGTATCATCCGCCAGCGTAGCACGAAATGCATTGGTCATCATCTATGCATGTATCAGCACGTAGTTCTATCTATGTGGAAAACGATTTACATACCCGGCAGAGAACCTGGATGGCAAGCTCCATCCGATCTTGCGGACTCTTCGAAAACCCAACAGCACCCTGAGCCTGAAGCAAAATGTCGTCCCACCGCTTTCGATCCATCTTAAAGTCTTCAATATGGGATTCAAGGGTCGCCCATCGTGGATTCAAAGAGGTGCCATGCTGGTGCTGAAGGAGGAGTTGGATCAAAGCCCGAACAGGCGTTGGGGGAATGTCTCGCAGGCTCGTCAGAATGGGACATTCTTTCAGGTGCCCCGCGAGCCAGTCCTTCTTGTGGCATTCGGAAGAACAGTACCGCGGGACTTTGCACGCGCTGCATCTCTTGAGTGGTGGAGCGTCTGGAAGCGGCGAGGCCTCAATTAGGCAGAACGAGCAGACTTTGTGGAGCGCCTCTTTTTCCACTACTAGAAGATAAGGAGAAGAGAGCTGGATAATGACATCACCGATACCGATGTCTTGGCTCGCTGCAAGACCACTGCCGGCGATTGGGTCTTTTATAACGCTGGTCTTGTTGATGTCCATGGCTGTTGGTCCAACGGGTGAGAGATCCGAATAACTGCTCTGCTTGGGAAGAACGGGAAAGCCGACGATCTTCCAAGCGATGTTCGTTCCCCCAAGAACGGATTTGGGTATGGCTCGGAAGATTTGTCAACTTTGTTGCATATCGTGGCGTGCTGTATGAAGAAGACCTCGTTGAATCAGGTCGGAAAGAGCAAAGGACGTCAAAATGGACATGTCACGTGATGGACCAATCTCCACCCCTTTCTGGAAGGAAGCGAGGGAAAGTAAACACACTGAGTTAGCTTCTTCTCTCCTCCTTTCTGTTTTTAGAACGCCTCCGGAAGAGCGCGTGGGGTTGCATACATGAGCGTCTCATCAGTCGATTGTCTGATCTCTAAATTAAAATACGCAATATTCCCTCACCTCGTTCCACAGCGTCCACCTCTCCCAAAATATCCCGAAGGTCAAAATCTGAGCCGAGATTCCCAAGCTGTCATACGAAATGAGTACTAATAATGCAAGATTACCGATATACATCTGCGTTTACAAGTATATAACACACCAGCATCAACTTTTCAGATCCTCCTCTTGCCTCGCTTCGACGAATATTGCTGAGACCTTCCATGCTGTGACGCAGCCCAACTTCCCATTGACATAGCGCATTCTTCTCTCTACCCAACTGCGGAACACTGCTCCAACCGTGCCACTGGCAAGGAGCGCCGTCACTGTGTTGATTTGCGTGAAGGTCTGGGTAACCGTCGGTGTTGCCTATCATCAAAGCATCAGCTATTTGCAAAAATCAACTGATGAATGTTTCCAGCTTAAAACTTACTGTAGCGTAATTATAAGATGGAAGGTAGACTGTCGCAGGTGGGCCGAACCTAGCCACACCGCCCCCGAGTATACGCGTGCAGGAGGACTATGGAGGCGGTGCCAGGTGGGATGCTGGCTTCGTTAGATGGAAGGAAAAGGGAAAGGGGATAGTGGAGGAAAGTACTTGATAAGAAACACCCAGCACCAGTCGCCTTTGATGTTTATCGCGCCTCCAAGTACGGGGCCTAGACCCATTGCCAGGACGAGGGCGAGAGTCGACAATGCCATGTAGGTTGGCCACTCGCGCTTCCGCACCAGCTTGAAGGATATGATGACCGCAAGAGCATAGCATCCAGAAGTCCCGATGCCTTGGAATGCCTGGAAGGCGATTCTGATCCAGGATATTTGGGTCACTCAATGTTTTGGGAAACGGAGCAAGTCTCCCTTACAACTGAGGGATCGTTTGACTCGCTCCGCATGCACCTGAGAATATCACAAAGGCGCTCGCGATGCAGAGAAATCCCAATTTACGCCCGAATATATCACTGAATTTACTCCAAATAATGAGGAACCCCTGCTTTCTCGTAAGCGACTTTATCGTGTCTTGTTGTTGATGGCGGAATTGGGGAGATGAGGTCGTACAACGAATGTAAGCAAGCTCGCTTCAATAATCCAACTACTCTTACTGAAATCCCCAAGGTCGTTGGCGATGGTAGCGAGAGAAGTACTGACTATCGTCAATTCCATGTTGGTCAGCCAGAGAAACGTGCATAATCTTGAAGGGGGAAAAACAGTCAGCGAATGTCAATGAGAGGGATGTAGCGACTTACGAAAGTGTAATGATATTATTTTGCTAGTCAGTGATATAGATATACGGATCCTCGCCACCAACACCTGCATTCTGTCTTCCCGGATACTTCCTCCCTCAACCCGCCCACTCATCGAAGATAGCTCAACATCGCGTTCTTGCTTGCTATTTCAAGCATGACCAAGATTCTCAGACGTCTCGCTCACTCCGACCGTTCGCCTCACATGCCCCATTTCCCGACTGCTTGAAGCATACATTTCCGTGATCGCCCCGGACACCCGTCTGGATTAAAATTCAAAGCAAAATCTGTGGGTTGGTATCCCGTATCGAATGTTGGAGAGAATGGACGGGGTTGGGAGTAAAGGGGAGGGCAGACTCGCAGGAGGTTCGCACTTAGTCTTACTCGTGCGGAGGCGCTTACGAGCATCCGAAGGATTGCGGCTAGAGAGGACGTCCTGGGCAAAACGCGCGTTTGGATTTGCTTTGGATTCGAGTAGGGATGGAAAGCAGCCAGCAAGGGATGTTAGCCAAGAAAACTGTCCCTTCTAGAGGAATTAGATGGAAAGAGAAGCTTTGGAAAAGTCGGGTCTGAGGAAACAATGAGATATTTAAATACCTTCAGTGCTCGAGATCGAGGTGACGACTGATTATCCGAAGGGTGATAGAGATATACAACGAGTTACTTGATTTGCTAACCGTCGTTTATGTACGTCAGCACGTACCTGAAAGTAATATGCATACTAGATGGACCTGGTGGACGAGTAAACGATGTGTAAGCATAGATGCTGTGCCCCATGGAAAGGAAGTGGCGTAAGCCAAAACCTAATTCGCAGCCTCTCATAACTCTATCTGAAGAACCAATCCTAAAACGGAAGCTCAGATACAGAAAGCTTGAGCTCACTTGAGCCGCTCCGTATTGCACACAGGACAACCACGTTCAGAGAACGCGAGACAGATGCTCGTCAATGCTCCATGCTGTGTTTGTTTTGATAATCTTTTCATGCTTCGTCAAGCTAATAGCACTGCTATGATACACTCCCACAATGTTCCAGATATGCTGGATCGAATCACCTCTCCCTCAACCATGCCATTCCACTATGTTCGTTCATTTCCCAGCCAAAGCAATGTTCCAGAGTAAGAAGGGAAATTTAATAGTTCAACTCTCCCGATCCACCACCCGCAACTGCATCCAAGTCCTCATAACTTTTCAAGCTGCGTCCTTGTACTGCCTCGCGTGGACCAACAGCCGCGCCACCTGCCGCGCCATCTCCCCATCGTCCTGCACCGCTGCTAGCACCCCCACGTCTGGATCCAGGAGGCGGACTCAATCTTCCGTTCTCGCCGTAGCGTTGGTTGGGTCTCCTGTCGTATGGTCCCGCGCGGGCATTGTTCTGGTATTGTCTGCCTCCTCGGCGGATTGGTCCTGCACCGCGATTGTCACCGAAACCTGGTTGAATGGCGTTTGCGAAGAAGGGAGCAAAATGGCCAGGAGGACCGAATGCTTGCATTGGAGGCATGCCGTTGCCTAAACCGAATTGTTGTAAATTGAAGCCGCGAGGAGTGCCGGCTGGCATCTGATTGTTTGAGGGAGGGAAGTGGCCATTGCTGTTGGCATCGGACCTTGATGGTGCGATGTGAGCGGGGTCGAGAACATAGGTATTGACGAGGTCAAACTGACATGATGTTAGCTAAGCTCTGGGCTCGAGGATGTACCACTTACGTCTTTCTTCTTTTCCTCAAGCCAATCTGGATGACGCTTCTCAACATGCTTTCTCCAAAAGTGCTCCTCCTTGAAAAGCTTTTGACATTCTGGGACACGGCATCTGAACTTATGCTCATCCTCCTGCTTGACAAACTTGATCAACTCTACTTGCAAAGCCTCTTCGGTTGGCATACCACCAAGTTTTCGAACATCAGCACTATCGGGATCCAGGATTTGCATAAGCTTTTCTTCGAAAGTCTTGACCCAATTGAATGCACGCTGAAGCTGTTGCTCGGCCTTTGTAGCTGTACCATTTCTTTGGAACTTTCGATCACCCTCAGGAGAAAGTGCACCCGTGTCCATATCATCACTTAAATCAGTTCCGGATCTTTTCTTTCCTGGGAATGGTTCGCCAAGCGCGCTGGCTCGGGCTGCAACTTTACCAGCAGAACTCAAGGTGTTGCGTGGTCGGCGAAGATGACCTCCGGGACACTTCCGAGTGAGTTCGTGAATAGAGTCGCTCTCGAAGACACAGAAGAAACAGAAATTGAAGACTCTTCGAAGGTACTCGACCATAAGGTCAAGCTGCTTCTTCTTGACTAGAAGGTCCTCGTCGTCGACTTCGTCATCCAAAGCACCCTCTTCCTCTTCTTCCTCTTCATCTTCGATCTCCTCGCCTTCATCCATAGCTTCATCAAGACCAATAAAATCACGATTCTTCTTAACTTTCTTGACAACGGGAGCAGTGACCGGTGGTACAAGTCGTCCTTGGCTCCGCAAGTCTTCAACTCGCTCTTCAATCTTCAATACGGCATTGAAATCGGAACCAAAGTCTTCTTCGTACTTTTGAACTAATCGCTGAGCAAGTTCGAGATCCTTCTCAATACGCTCTGGAGCGGAGAACAGATCCCAGAGAGCCTTCTTGCGAGGTTGGCTAGGGGGAACATGTACGCCGACGTGGCAAGTGAAGTCCCCTCGAACCTCGTCCTTGACAGTTTTGCCATTGATTGCTTCTAAGGCCTTCTCCGCTGTCGATTGTGGAACTGGAGGAGCAAGCGGAATATCCCCGTCTTCATCCATGACATCTGGTCGGTCAACAATTGGAGCAGTTTCTGGGGCGGGATGGAGCATGACCCAACCAATTCGATGGTACCGCTTGCTGGGATTCGGATCACTCAAACTCAGCCACTTGAAACCTCCTTCGTCTTCACCTAGATGTTCCTTGCAGAAAGCCTCCAGATTTTGTCGGCTGACGTGAGGGGCAATGGTTTTAATCAGAAGAGTTGGCTGGAAAGCGTTTTCATCTCTGATATCACTTCCTCGGGAGGGGACAAGATCGCCAACGCCAAGAACCTCATTCGCAGCAGTTGTCTCTCCCTCTTCCTTCTCAATCACTCCACCTAAACCATTGCTTTCACTCTTGGGTATGCCTTCCAATGAATACTCGTCGAAGGTGCCGGAGTCGAGATCTTGCTCCCATTGACTGTAGTTGCTTCGTCGGAACTCATTGAGTTGCTTGCGTAAACCATCCTTGACTTCTGCAAAGTACCTCTCCAGGAACCACTGCTCGCCTTTATGCTCAGAGACAAAACTTCGTGCCATCTTTGCCTGGAGCTCTTCTTTGTATGCGTCGTAAGCGACTTGTATCTTGGCCTTTTCCTTGTCACGATCCTCTTGACTATCACGAGATCGAATAGGGCCTCTCTTGCCGGTTCTGGCCAGCTCTTTCTCTTCCTTGATCTTTTCATTTGTGCGCCACCATTCACCGAAGTATGAAAAGCCGACTTGGAAAGGTAGTGTAGCTGGATCTGCTAGGGGATTGACTGTGATGGGAGGAGGGCCCGAGTCCTGGCCAGGAACATATCGATCAATATTGAGGGGACCTGGTGAGACTCGGCGTTCGCGGTCTCCACGATCTCTCTGTCTGGTATAATCATCCCTTGGAACTCGGCCGGACGGCTCGTATCGATCAACGGTTATGGGGGAACGAGAACGGTCTCGGGTACGACGTCTATCGGCACCTGAAAAAGAGAACCGTAAGTACAATGGTTAATAAATTTCTAGGGATGCATGTGGGCAAGCAATATGCGCAATTGTTAAGGACTGCGGTAGAAGAATGGGTAAACCGTTGCCGGCCCGATAATGGGAATGAAGATGAGACCAGCTGAAAAAAATGACGTTATGGGCCGAAACATACCAGGAGATCTGCCACGGTAGAATGTATCCGTCCGAGGATTCTCGCGCTCGCTCGATCTGTATTCATCCCGTCCACTCCAGCTAGTGCGCTCGGGGGGAGACCGGGCAGAGCTCGACTCTCTGTAACCAGGGTAGGCGTCCATTGTACCAGAGGGTCGATAGCGATCGAGAACGCTAGGTGGTCGACTTGGCAGGCTGGGTAGGACAGACGCAATCCTTTTTGGAGGTTCGTAGCGTCCTAGCGAATGTCGCTTGTTAACCTGGTGAATGTGATTGTCGCAGCCGGGCGGGGACAACGAAGAAGCTGCTACTGCTGTTTGGCGCCATGATTGCCGTTAGATGATTGTTCAAAAGAGAGGCAGGACAATGAGTGGAGTGGAACAAGGGGGAAAGCGACGCAAAATAATATGGTTTGTAGAAAAGAGGGCAGAAGTGGGAGGTCAGCGCCTATCAATCAATGGCGAGCGACAACTGTCTGGTCTCCAATGTACCATAAAGAGTGGGGGGAATGGAAGGATTGAAGATGTGCAGGTGAAAGGTACGGAGGCAGGTAGTATTGTAGAAAGAAGGATGGACGAACAAGATTGAGTATATCCTCGCGCGCGGCGGTCCTCATCGCAGGCGGAGCTGGAGAGATGAGGAGGATGAGGAGAAGGACGGTTGAGTGTTCCAGGCGGCGTGGATCTTTGAGCAGCCATGGCTTAGGCCGGGGGCTGGGACTGGGCTAATCTGGGGCGCGGGCGGTTTGGGGGTAAGCGCGACAGGGCGCGAGGTTGGGCGACCGGAGCATATTGTTTTGATTGGCTCGGTTCAATCGACAAAGCGGAGGAACGCCCTTACCCGTTTTGGACAAGCGTGTGTCGATGAATGCACAGGGGTCCCTGGCCAGGAACGGAGCTCCAACTTCAAGTTCCGAGGCAAGGCATGATGAGCTGACCCGCTTAAGCTCAATGGTACCACCTTCACCTTCCCTAGTACCATCGCTTTCTCCTCTCCCATCAAACAACGTTGTGTTCAACAGCGTAACCCCGTTTTACCACGAAGCATTGAACATTGGCAAGTGAGTAACTCCGTTTGTTTACACTGCGGCCCAAGTTCTACATGGAGCTGTGAACAAGCCACTCATTCATGTGAAGCGACGTCATAAGGAGGGGAAACTCGAGTTGAGCTCAACCTCGACCTCCAACATCACACCATGCCATTGTTCTACTGAACCCGGAACATTGAACCTCAATTCTCAATACTAACAACACCAACAGCCCGCAACCATGACGACCTACATCCCATCCATCACGCTGCCAGCGATGGTCTTCCAGAACCCTGCAGCGTCAATTCTCCTCCCAATCGCCCTGGGAACGGCGGTAGGATTCTCCGTCCGGCGTAAGCTCTCCCTGCCGTCCCTGGCGTCTCAACGAAGCTGCTCCTCGCTCCTACCTGCATCTTCTAGCTAACACCCTCCCTCTAGCAAAAGAAACCCAAAAAACCTACATGGCACTTAAGCAACCCCCTTACCGCCCACCCCCTCAAGTCTTCGGCCCCGCTTGGACCGTTCTCTACGGCCTGATGGGCTACGCCGCCTACCGCGCCCACTCAACAGGAATGAACCCCCTTTCCTCCGCCAACCAACTCGTGCTCTTCAAGCAAGGCGCGACCCTCTACACCGTGCAACTAGGCCTCAACCTCCTCTGGATGCCGCTCTTCTTCGTCGCCAAGCGGCCCATCGAAGCCACCGTTGACATCGTTGCCTTGACTGCTACGACAGGGTATCTGACCTATATCTGGGGGCAGTAAGTCCCTCCTTACCTCTTCCTTCCCCCCAAAACTCCCCTTCCGGAATTTCAAGAGCTGACTTCCTTGCCTCCCGCACAGAGTTGATCCCGTCGCTGGCTGGGCTCTCGTCCCATACCTCGGATGGTTGGGCTTCGCAACGTATCTCAGTGCCGGAGTTGGCTACTTGAATGGTTGGAATATTGCGGATAAAGAGGTTGACGCTAGTCCCGCGGGCAAGGGTACCAAGTATGTTGATGAGAAGGAGTAGATTGTTTTCGATTGTACGAGAATTGGGAAGGGAGTGGGCCAAGATGATGGGGATATTGGAGGGAAGGGATCAATGCTCAGAATGGGAATTCGGAATTGGGAATGTGGGTGATTGATGGGGTTTGCGTTCGTCTTGCGGTTCCGGTGTTTTGCTTTGCTTCACTCAATCAAACAAACAATCAGATTGGGTTTGTATATTGTTTTCCAATGCAGAATTCTCACCATTGTTCCAGCTCCAGAACGTACAATGTCAAATTGTTATCATGACTTTTAATGTATTTCGAATTTCTTGAGCCCATGCTAGCTTTCTCTTTCTATCATCACGCAGCACCGTGTTTATCGTCCCATTTTAATGGCAACAATGCCAGCCATCCCAACCCTGTTTAAACGCCAGTCGCAAATTGCGAGCTATGAAACCATATGCTTCCCGTCTATTGAATATGCTCAGTTCAAGCATGTACGCTATGCACCAAAAATGCTCAATGATAGCCACCCATATCTCATATAATACTGGGTCCCCTCCCTTCACAGCTCTTCCATCTAAAAAAAAATCAAAATCTTTTGACCAACGAACTGATCAAGACAGATGCAAGCCCCCTTTCAACGCATCAAAAACGACAAAAATCAACGCCGAGCTGGGCACGCTCCTCGCAACCGTGATCCCGCACCCGCGATACAACCCCCTCACCCCATACGCCCTCCAGATCGCCCTCCCCTCGTCCCAGAACCTGACCTGGGGAGCTGTCGAGTTTGCGGCTACGGTCTGCATCCGTGATTTGATCGTGTCTGCCGGGAAGAAGAGGAAGTTGTAGGACATTCCTGCGGAGGCGCCTGCTAGGGCTTGCTGGTAGAGTGGGAGAGGGGCGAGGTCTGGGGAGGATTGCGTCGTGTGGAGGTTTTGGGGGCTGGGGATGGAGGTGGAGGTGGAGGTGAAGGGCGAAGATTGAAGGGAGAGTGGAGTGGATCGCGAGTTCCAATGCCGGAAGAGCTGGGATACTGTTTCTTTCGATCCGAACCAGGCGGCGCATCCTCCTGTTTCCCGGATCAAGGTTCCTAGCTGTCCGTGCCAGAAGCCTCGGAGGCCTTGGTGCCGGAATACGTCTCTGATTACGGCTAGTGGTCGTGGTGCTACTGCTACTGTTCCCGGGGCGGAGGCTGGGACTTGGATTTTGCATTTCACCAGTTCAACCGGTGTGAGTACTAAACTTGTAAATGCACCAGAGATAGCTCCCGTAAGCCATAAAGCGGAGAGTGGGAGAGGTTGTTGGCGGGAGTAGAGGTTGGCTGTGAAGAGGAGTTCTCGACCGACACGCTCCCAGAAGAACAAAGAGGATGTTTCCAGTGCGGCGCCGACGAGAGGGGCGGAGATGCCGCGGTAGAGTCCCAGAAAGCCGTCCGAACGGATGGATTGGCGGAAACAGTCAAGGGGGCCGGTGTACCGTAGGGGAAGGACGTCAGGTTGCGATTGGAGACGCACTTTTACGGTGTCGAAGGGGTATTCGATGTATTTCCCTGCTACGCCAGCGATCTGGGGGCGTGTTAGACAGGGAAGGGGAAAGTGAGGAAGTTGGGGAAGAGAGAAGTGTGGGGGGGGGATGGTTGGTGAAGTGAGAGAGGGGGACGTACGGAGCCATATATGACGTCTTCTATAGCGTCCATGAGTGCTTCTTTGCTTTTGACTTTAAGAGAATGAGCGGGAGGGGTTTTGGGAGCGAAGTCTGCGGTTGTTGCTGTCGCCATCTTTCCAAGGTTTTGTAGCTTTCTCCGTGATCGGCGGGGTCGAAATGATCGAGGTATGTTCTCTGAAAATTTACAGCTTCGTCTCTGCGAACAGGTTGAGCACACCCTGCAATGAATCTCCTCTTCACTCGGCTCAATTGTTGGTGGGTGTGTTGGTTTATTTAAACCAGGTACTCAGCACTTCGTTTTATGGTTGCACAACGCCCGCCTTGTGCACGGTAACGGTGCAACAAACGTTGGAAGGCGGGGAAGCAAGAAGGCGAGACACCTCTTGCCTTGGCTCAAGCCGCCATCGGATTTTTGTTTTCCAAGAGTGGAGTGGAATGTGGACAGGGAGAGGGCGAGGTGTCGTCGGAGCCCTTTATCGATAGTGCTATCGAGGTAACATTTCGAGGGGCGGTCAAGGCAATTTGGTGAGGCGTTTTCGAGGGAAACCACGCATGACACGTATTTCGTGCGCAGTAGTTCGATGTACGACGAGGGGTAGGTGCTATGTGGGCTGTGTTCGAGCTTTTATTGAGCTGTGGGTGGTGTCATTTCTGACTGGAGAGAGAAAAAATCACGCACAAAAAGATTCTGAAGGCGGCAAAATTGCGGGGCTAGCGCCAAACTCTTTACAGTACTCTAGGGTTATCAGATTCGAAGACTTTTTTTCGCCGATAAGGGCCAGATCAACGACGACCTCGAATTCTTGTCTTCTACCCGTTCTCACCCCGATCAATACAAGATGTCGGCTGAAGTTGCAATTGCTGTGGCTCCTCAGGGTGTGGCTGCCCAGGGCATGCGCAAGAATGGTAAATCCAAACTGCTGCTATGGAAGTATGCTCAAGTTCTAACAGCACCCCAGGAAAGCAATGGCATGAACCAAAGACCGCATTCCGACCCAAGGCAGGCAATTCATCATTTGAGAAACGTCAAGAAGAACGGAAGGCCATGGCCGCAGTGAAAGCCAAGGAGAAAGAGATGAAGGATGAGAAGGAGGCTGAGAGACAGGTTAGTGGTGGCTGGGAAAATCAGCGAGCACTGAGAAACTAACTCTGAATTGCAGAGGAGAATACAAGTTATCAAGGATAAGAGGGCTAAGAAAGAGGAGAAGGCTCGTTATGAGAAGTTGGCAGAGACGATGCATAAAAAGCGGGTGGAGAGGTTAAAGAGGAAAGAGAAGAGGAATAAGATGTTGAAGTCATGATTGAGCGGGGACGTGGGTAAGATGATCGATGGCATTTCTGGCGTTTGGCATGGAAAATGGAGTTGGATTCTGGAATGAGGTGTGCAGGAGAGCTGTGGGACAGTGCAGCTTTGGTGCAGGACTTCTATACACAAGCCGGGCTTGGAATCGCTCTGACACGGGATGAGACACTGGGTGGAAATGATCGACATCATGCACCCTTACGGCTGGGACTTGAGAACAAGTTCGAAGATCACATGTCTGGAGGGAAGGAGCGGGATGGAATGTGATTCTGGACCTCAGAGCCTAGTAAAGTCACAACACAATGGAGATGCTTCTGCATACACTTGACCTCGATAAACTCATCGAGAAGGAAAACGGGCTCGGCATTCTTGAAAATATATAGATCTCCCCCAGATATCCTCCACGTGATAACTGCGCTCTGGGCCTTCCCGACCCACCGTACAAGCTCCAACCCTTTCAGCCTTGCAACTTCAACATGCACTTCCTCCCGGACCACGCAAACATGTCCAATCCTTCTCAGGAATCCTCATCCAAACCCCCCAATGCGACCTCACCAACTCGTCCCAAACACCTCACAACTCGCTCTATCTCAGAAGTTCACCATAAGCATCACCACCCACATCTCCACCATCATCGTCGAAAAGAGGAGAGCCAATCCGCGCACCCCAGTCAAGCGGCTTTAGGCTCCTATGAGGGAACGAGTAGTCGGAGTGAAGGCTTCACTCCAAGTCAGAGTCGGGATGTGAGTCGACGGGGAAGTATTCTTGGGGTGGATATTCCGGAGGGGAATGGGAGGGAGAAGAGGGTTGTTAAGGAGGGAGAGGTTAGGGAGGAGAGGGAGAAGGGTGTTTTGAGGGCTGCGTAAGCCACATACTTCTCATAACCTTACTTCAGGGGAATCGCTTGCTAACGGGCGGATTTACAGCGAGTTGCAGAATGCTTTACTCGGTCTCAATACCCTGTCGAACAACACGACTAGTCGCCTGGACAATACCTACTACTCCGTCCTCGAGAAGCTTAGCACCCTACAGAACATAATTGACTCTTTGAAAGAACTTGCGGCTATGACCCGGGAACTAAATGACGATTTCAAAGTCGAGTCAGAGGAGGTGGTGGTTGACATCAACACACAACTAGCTCAATTCTCAGGCTTCGACGACCAGCAAGGGCGAATTGAAGCCTTGGCGTCGCGAGTTCAAACCGGCAGACAAAGAATCAAGACACTCGGAAGCCGGGTAGATATTGTTCAGACCCGTGTGACGTGCTGGGAACTCGCGGAGAAAGAGTGGAAAGACAAAACGAGGAAGCGGTTACGTATAATGTGGACTGTTATCTTTGTATTCCTGTTTATCTTTGTGGGGATGATGGTTTTCCAGAACTATACACCGGTGAAGACACAAGGTGCGAGTCCGTTTAAAGGCATGAATACCAGTGGATTGCTGGGGAAAGTGCCGGATATGAAGGGGTTGGAGAATGAGACTTGGTCTTTGAGAAGGAAGACGGAGGATAAGTTGGATGAGCTGAGGAATCACAGCCAGGAACCACTGGGGGAAGATCCAAGGCTCAGAATCTTTGATGAGTTATGATTTATGGGGGTATGGTTTACGGATACCAGCAATGTTCTAAGACTCCAAGAATATTGCCTGTGGATGCCAAGAGAGAGAGAGAGAGAGAGAGAGAGAGAGAGCAGATAAGGAAGATCCAAGGCTGTTGTTGCCTTGACGAGCTTGAATTTTGGATACCGTCAAAGTTCCAAGTCGGCGCAGTAATTGTGGAGACATGGGGCGAGATACTCGGTCAGCTGGCTTGTGAGACCTGGGCACCAGGGAAAGATATGTATGGACTGGACTTGGCGGGGTCGTAGTCGTATGATTACAAAGACAGAAGTCTTTTGGAATAATGATGAACAGTCCTTTCAAAGGGGCGGAAACTCCATGTACAGCAGTCGAGCGTCAATCTTGAGTGGCCAGATCCAGTGCGCCACTTTGGGGGGTTGGGTTGCAAGAGGTTGTTCCAAAGCTGTCTCCAACAATAGCGCAAGGCGGGTCTTCCGCAGGCGATGACGAGGACGCTCAAGCCACAGCCCACACACATCCCTGTTCCAATCACCACAAGGCACAAGCACCCTCGCATCCCAAGACTACCTTGCCCAACCTATCTTGTGAGCATTTGAAAATAATTGCTGCATCTCTGCGCCCATGCGAATAAATATCCCCTTCTCCCTTCTTCCCATTCTCTTCCCCATCGACATTCACGTCCACTCGTTACCGCGTCAGACCCAGCTCTGTTACAGTAGAGGATTCACAAACAGTAAGACTGTACCCCGCTAAAGGCGCAATATTGCGCAGCTCGATTCCAAACAGTTACAAGCCACAAAATACCGCCCTGCAAACGCGGGAAATCACTCTGTCAGCAGCATCTCTGCTCCTTTATTGCTTTAAGAAGCTCCTCTCCATCCTCCAAACAACCCAAAATCCGAAGACGATAGCAAGCAGACAAGATGGCACAGCCAAACGGCTCTGCAGTAGCTGGGAACTCCTCCGGAAAGGAAACGCATGGTCAGGTGCTTACGGGCAAGCAGGAGCACTGTAGATCCTTCCCTGACCTTCAAACCAGCTTAGAGAGTGGCATTACTGACGAGACAACAGACCTGAAGCGCGAGCTGATCGCCCAACAAGTCAAGGTCGAGATCACGGAGCTCAATTCCCCAACGGCACTCCAGCGGTTTGGCGCCCCCTTCAAATCCGACTTCGGTGAAGTCAGCCCCCTAGACTCAGACCTGCCGATTCTACGGTACATCTTCGTGCATCATGTCAGGGAATTCCCGTTTCTAGACAAGGCGAAGGAGGAGGAGTTTTGGCAAGATAAGTTGCAAGTTGTGGGTCTACTTTTCCTGGTTCCAGATGGAGAATTTGTTGCTGATTTGGTGAATAGTTCCTGCAATCCTTCGCGGAAAAACATATCTCGTCTTCGGAAGATCGACTCGAGGAGACGAAGCGGAGGAAGCTGTCGATAAAATGCCAGAAGTTAGTGGAGCTGATGATGGTATCGGGGATCCCTACTGCGTCGGGGTATGAAGAGAGGATTCGGTTCTCCGAGCTCGAGGTTGTAGATGCGGGGGCCATTGATCACGGGGTTTTGCAGACGTTGCCCGAAGGGCATTATTCGAATGGATGGGATGTTAATGTTGCGGGTGTGAGGACAACGAATGTGAAGAGGAATATTAGATACCATAAGCATGCGGTTTGTCTGTCATTGGATATGGGTGGCTGGGGATATACTGACATTGTGGTGTAGGAATTCATTCTCCGGGTGAAGAGAAGGGGGGAGCTCGAATTCTTCGTTGGGAGACGATATGGCGATTTTAGCAGGCTTCACAAGAAGTTACGCACGGAGTTACCAGGGAAAGTTCTCCCTCCTATGCCGAAGAAGAACAAGCAGAGTTCAACGACTTCAAATCTCTTAAGTGCGGTACGGAGAGGGAGTGATTCGGATGCGTCGTCGGTATCGTCTGTCTCGACCATGGGGATACCACCTGCAATCAACACGTCGATAAACAATCTATCAGTCAGAGGTAAATCGCTCAAATTTCCCGACTTGCAAGCTATCATAACCCCTCCCACAGATTCCCGAAGAAGCCCTTCGTCAAATTCCTTCGGTGGGAGAGCTTCTCCTCGCACCTCCATCGATTCACGACAAAACCTTAACCCATCACCTGCGTCTACACCTGCGCCTTCAGATGAGGTGAGAAAGCACGCAGTTATTTACATATTGGAACTCGGCTGACAACAGAAAGCCCATCATCTTATGGCGTGAGAACCAGAGAATTTCCCTGAGAGCCTTCCTTCGCAACCTGCTGGCAAATCCTCAAATTGCACAAACCAGAGCAATGCAGGACTTCTTGACTCTGTCGCCCATCCAACCGACTGACGCAGATGTGGAAGATATTGCTCGACGAAAGGCGATGGATCAGAAGAGAGTCGAGGAGCAGAAGAGGTTTTATGAAGTCGCGAGAAAGAGAGCTGCAGAGCTTGATGTGTATATGGAACAGTAGGCTTGCGTTTGAGTTACCTGAGATCTTGTACTGACCACTCACAGATTCCGTCGAGACATCGTTGAAAAGAATGGACTTACCATGCTCTTCAAGGAAATCAAGGAAAAGCAAACCATCCAGGATCTCAGCATACAATATCAGAAATTCGCTGAATGGCTACGAATCGAAGTGGCAGCAACAATTTATCATCTATTCCTGGCAGAAGACAACTCACCAGAACTCTTTGCTCAAGCCAAGAAGATCCACTCCATGATTCCATATACCATCATCAAGAACGCCATCCGAATTGCGAACCCAGCAGCGGTCATGTCCAGCATCCTCGATATTTTCCTTGCTCAACCATTTGGGGCGAGATCACTCATGCAGAGGATTTTCTCTCTCACTCTCAACGATGGAATCAGGAGTTTTCAGAAGTCAATCGATGCTCTTTACGACAAGATTGGAGATCCAGTATTTTGCGATAAGATCAAGCAATTCACAGATGCTTCGGAAACAATCAAAAATACCGTTCGACAAGAGGCATCTGACGATGATATCGACTTGATTGTTGCAATCCTCAGAACAGAAGAGATCCACCCCCCTCTGAACTCGGAGCAAATTGGCAAGATCTTCAATGCTTATGTTGCCTGGAACAGTGCGGTCGAGAATGTAGATGAGGAGATGAAGCAGGGAGCCCAGTTGTTCTCGTACTTGAAGCAGCTGTTGAAGCTGTATACTAGGCAGCGAGATAAGGCCATGATGTTGAGTATGATTGAGGAGCCCGTCACGCTACACTTACTTCGAGACTTATTCACCATCTTTTACGAGCCACTTGTACGTGTCTACAAGTCAGCAAACGTCTACAACAGCGTCACAGACTTCGCAGTATTCATCGACGACATGATTCAAGTACATTTCCCCCCTCTTCCCCCAAATCTCTACTAATGATTGGGACAGGTCGTCGACAAATGCCGCGAGCAAGACGTCTCCGCCGACCCGAACCAGACGGTGCAAGCCTTCATCGACCTGTGCCAGCGCCACGAACACAACTTCTACAAGTTCGTCCACGAGGTGCACACGCACGACAATGGGCTCTTCACGCAACTCATGGGCTGGATAGAGGGGATCCTCGAGTTTTTGCGCAAGGGCCCGAAAGCAGGGAAGCTGGACATGAATGCACTGTTTTCCGGTGCTGTGTCAGTAGGTCAACTCGACAAGGCAAAGGCTGTTGCTGAAATCGATTCCTTGATCGCATGGCAGGAAGCGAGGAAGAAGTGGCATCAGGACAAAACTCGCCAGAAGATGGCAGCGGAAGGTACAGGCGATGGTCTGGGTCTCAACATCGAGAGTGTACCAGGAGGCATTACCTTCAAGAGCTCCGATTTCGGCTTGAACGAAATGGATCTGCAGGATATCGGGTATGTGGATGACGAGGAGGCGAGCAGTGATGAGGAGGAAGAGGACGATGAGTTGGATCCTATTGACGCGGAGAGGAAGCGGAGAGCGAGGAAGCAGGACCATCTCAGACGGACGGCGGGCGAGCCGGTCAAGCCGGTTGTTACCGAAGTAGACAAGCTGATGGAGAGCTTTTTGAGTATGCTGAGGATGGTGCTTGCTGAGTAGGCCAAGGGGGCGAGGCCAGCTCCATAGAAACGAGGAGTACACGGAGGACGAGCAATCGGGGCGATGGGGAATTTATGGGAGATTCTCAGGGAAGGCTACTACCATGGCCAAATGATAGAGTGGGATATTCTTGTGGAATTAACGGCATCTTGGGCTGGGCGGAGGGAGGTCGGGATTCTGGTTGTATAGATGATGCATACGATGCTATCGTGATACACGGTAGCATGTCATGTTAAAGCTAGACTCGCGAGATACGCCACCTTACAGTATGAAAAATGGCATGGGCTTTCTTTCTTGATTCCGTCACCATTCACCCCTTTCCTGTCGCTCATTGATAAAATTATTTAAAAAATATCCCCCTTCTCCTTTATACTGCGCTCTTATACTAAGCCGAGGCTCGAGGTTTCATCCAAGCGTAGGAGATGGCGTGTGTTTTCACGATACAGAGGCAATGTTCTCGTGTTTTGCAAAAGTTAAGATGGACAGACAAATGCTTCTTTGTAAATATCGTATTCGTACTAAACACAAATGCATGCTTTGCTCCTCAAGTACTAACTAACGCAGCTATGCTACAGGGCTAAAACCCGCCCCACATCCCATCTCTCTCTGGCCCGTGTCTCCACACCTACTCAACTCTCTTCCAACTTCGCCTCACCCGGGCTCGCCCGCCCCAGCCAACTAAGGAAATACCATGTTTCTTTTTAGTAGACACGCTTGAAGGGAGGGACAGCCTTGCACTCATTCTCATCCAGCGTGTGGCCGACCACAGCTCTGTATGAGAGGTCCACCTTGCCATGTGGCTGCTTCTGGAACGTCAGGCTGTGCTTCATCCAGTTCTTGTCGTCTCGGTCGGGGAAGTCTTCTCGGGCGTGAGCACCTCGGGATTCCTTTCTCGCTGCTGCTGCTTCGGCCGTTTGGACACTGATTCATTAGCAACTGCGTCAAAAAAATCCCAAAAAATTATGGGGGGACATTGGTTACTTACGCGCAAGTCAACAAGTTCCGTAACTCCAGAGTCTCAACCAAATCTGAGTTCCAGATCATGCTTCGGTCCTTGGTCCCCACATCCTTGAATGTTTGGTCGACCTCTTTGATTTTCCGAACACCCTCATCCAGTGACTCTTGTGTTCGGAACACGCTGACGTCTGTCTGCATAGTCTTTTGCATGGCGAGCCGGATTTCGTGTGTGCTCTTAGGGCCGTCGGCTGTTCGGATCTGGTCGAGCACGCTGATGGAATCAGCTCCTGCGTCGGCACTGATTTCCTTGTGAGGCATGCCGGGCTCGAAGTTGTCACGGACAGTGTGGGAGACGGCACGACCGAAGACGATCAGATCCAGGAGAGAGTTGGCTCCGAGACGGTTGGCACCGTGGACGGAAACGCAAGCAGCCTCACCGCATGCGAAGAGACCTGGAACCACCTTATCCTTGCCCTCGCTGTCAACTGTAAGAACTTCACCAGTGTATTTCGTTGGGATACCACCCATATTATAGTGGACAGTTGGCAAGACGGGAATCGGTTGCTTTCGAACATCGACACCGGAGAAGATAGAGGCGGTCTCAGAGATACCAGGGAGACGCTCATGGAGAACCTCGGCTGGCAAGTGGCTGAGCTGAAGGTAGATGTGGTCCTTATCCGGTCCAACACCGCGTCCTTCACGGATTTCCATGGTCATTGATCGGGACACAACGTCACGACTGGCCAGATCCTTGGCAGTTGGTGCGTATCTTTCCATAAACCGTTCACCCTCAGAGTTCAGGAGATATCCACCCTCACCACGAGCACCCTCGGTAATCAGGCAGCCAGCTCCATAGATACCAGTTGGGTGGAATTGGACGAATTCGAGATCCTGGTTGGGAAGACCGGCACGAGCAACCATAGCCATTCCGTCACCTGTGCAGGTGTGTGCGGATGTACAACTGAAATATGCACGTCCGTAACCGCCGGTAGCCAAAACTGTGTTGTGTGCTCGGAATCGATGTAGAGTACCGTCTTCTTGATTGTAGGCAAGAACGCCCTTGCATTCACCGTCTTCCATAAGCAAATCGAGGGCGAAGTATTCAATGAAGTAGTTTGTGTTGTGTCGGAGAGATTGGCCGTAAAGTGTGTGCAGAAGGGCGTGTCCAGTTCGGTCAGCGGCAGCACAGCATCGATAGGCTTGTCCACCTTTGCCAAAATCCTGCGACTGACCTCCGAAAGCACGTTGATAACTGATGTAAATGTTAGCATGATCCCAAAACCAGCTCGAGAAGCTTACATCTTGCCGTCGTCGGTTCTTGAGAAGGGACAGCCGTAGTTCTCCAGCTCAATGACCGATTGAGGCGCCTCTCTCGTCATGTAATGGATTGCATCCTGGTCTCCAAGCCAATCCGAACCCTTGACCGTATCGTACATGTGCCACCTCCAATCGTCCTTGTGCATGTTTCCCAGAGCAGCATTGATTCCTCCCTGGGCCGCTACCGTGTGACTTCGAGTTGGAAAGAGCTTGGATATGCAGGCAGTGTTGAAACCAGCCTCGGCAAGACCAAAAGCTGCCCGCAGACCCGATCCGCCAGCTCCGACGACAATGGCATCATACTCGTGATCCTGCAAAGAAGGTCAGAAAGATTGCCTGGCTCCAGTGTCCATTGTACCTACAATCACTGGGTACTTTGTGCTCGCGAAT
>Ga0307515_10006670_pt1 | contig 23001 bp, 5 predicted proteins | sample 17_EM_MG_FD_194513 | JGI IMG/M metagenome (GOLD analysis project Ga0307515, IMG submission 194513) | Populus trichocarpa ectomycorrhiza microbial communities from riparian zone in the Pacific Northwest, United States - 17_EM | ecosystem: Host-associated > Plants > Roots > Unclassified | place... | reverse complement strand
GTTCTTTTTCTTTTTTTCTTTCTTCTTCTTCTTCTTCCTCTTGTATGAAGGGATTTTCTCCTAATAGGATACTTCGTGTATAGTACACTAGCTGTTTAACTTGTTCTTTTATTTCTTCTCTTTCTTCTTCTTTTTCTTCTTCTAGCCCTTTATAGGCCTGGGTTAGGCTTTCTAAAGCGAAGCTTAGATGTTGTTCTGGAGAAAAGGAATAGATGGGTATATCATCCGTACTATTCGTAGTAGTTGTTAGTTTTGTTGTCTTTTTTGCAGGTTTTTGGTTTTCTTTTTCAGGAAAAGACTAAGGATGTCCTCTTTTTTCTCCTGTCCTAGATGGGCCAGGAGAAGGAGAAGGGGGAGAAGAAGTAGATGTAGAATCTTCATCACTTATTTCTATAGGAGGTTTTTTTTTAGACCTATTAGGCCTTGGCATTTTGTATCTTATAGGGGGGTTTCCTAGTTTTTACTATCCTTATACCCTTTCTCCTTACTAATCCTACTAGAAGATTTCTGGGGAGATTAGGCTAAAAGGTAGTAGAAAATCTAGCCTCTATATTTCGTAGTTTTGGTATTTGGTTTTGGTGTTCCTGTCTGTGCCTCGCTTATAAGCTAGGACCACCCCTAAGAAGAATTTTCTGTTGGGGGAAAGGGGGTAAAACGACAAATAAATCCACCTCTAGCTCGCTAGGCAGTAGGAATTATGTCTTAAAAGTTGGAAAATCAATTGTTTTTGATAGTAAGATGGGTATGCGTAAGTTTTGAAGTGTGGCGCTACCTTTTGGTAAGGTTGCATGTGCGGTGATACTTTTTTGCGTATAATATATATAGAGCACTAAAAGATAAAAACTGGAAGTACTTACTAAGGATATATTAGGCACTAAACGTTAAGTATATATATAGTTGGCACCTAATAGAAGTGCAAAGCTAAGAGGACTTAATACTTTAGCTAGGAAGATTCCTTATAGAAGAATACCTAGACGGATAATAGTGGTAGGAATGCCTAAAAAACACGTGTTTATAGTATATTAAAGATAAAAAACAAACTAAGTATTAGCTAAAGGTGGACTAAGTATAAATAGGATTAAGTAGCTAATAATTAAGAAAAGTAGAGGCCTATAGGACTAGAGGGAACTAGTAGTAGAGCCTTAGACCCTTAAAGGAATTTAAGAATAACATCTAAATCTACAAATTATGTAGCAAGATTAGCAGTTTAAAGTATTAATAGATAGTAGAGTAATAAGGAACTATATTTTACTAGTAGCAGTTAAAAGAATAGGGTTACTATATAGGAAAAAGGAGCACCCTTACTTATTAGTAACTATTTTAGGAGATCTAATGGCCTATAGAGGAGGCATTATTAATCTTAAAATAGGACTGATTTAGTTAACTATTAAAGGGAGATAAATTAAGATATCTTTTAATATATTACTATTAGGAAATAATAAAGCAGTATTAGAAATACCTTAATTATAGGAATATAATCTAAGGGTTAATTAGATTATAGGTTAAGTTAATATTAAAGATACTTAATAACGTAAGATATAATAGTAAGCTAAGTTAGTATAGTACTAAGTAGAAGCAACCTATAAAGAAATAAAAAAAGGATTAAGTTTTATACCAAAAAGATACTATAAGTATGGTAAGAAGCTATAGTTACTAAAAAGTAAGAAGCTATAGTTACTAAAAAGTAAGAAGCTATTAAAGTATATAATATAGGACTATAAAATAGAATTGGAACTAGGAATAAGTCTAAGGTTCTTTTTAATCTATAAGCTTACTAAAGAAGAAGGTAGAGCGTTAAAAGAGTTTATATAGAAAAACTTATAAAAGGGATATATTAGACCATTATAGTTATTAGCGGGTTATCTAGTACTGTTTATACTAAAGAAGAATAGCAAACTAAGGCTGTATATTAACTATAGGTAGTTAAACAGCATTACTAGAAAGGATAGGTATTTTTTACCCTTAATTAGCGAAATATAAGATAGGATAGGTAATATACAAATCTTTATAAAGATAGATCTAAGATAGGCGTACTATTAGATTAGGATTAAAGAAGGTAACGAATAAAAGGTAGCTTTAAGATTAAAGGAAGAACTATATAAACTATTAGTTATATAATTCGGGCTTATAAACGCATTAGTAACGTTCTAGAAGCGTATTAATAATATATTAGGAGAATACTTAAATTAATTCATTATGGTATACTTTACTAACATTATTATCTACTTAAAGAACGAGGAAGAATACGGAGAATACATTAAATAGGTTTTAAGGAGACTATAAGAAGAACAAATGCTAGTAGTAATTAAGAAATGCGAGTTCTTTACTAGGAAGACTAATTTTATTAGATTTATTATTAAACTAGGCTAACTTAGCATAGATCCTAAGAAGATTAAGGCTATAGTAAATTGGTAAGAACTAGAGAACGTTATATAGTTAAAATTATTTCTAAGGTTTTGCAATTACTGCAGAAGGTTTATAGCGCAATAGTTAAAGAATATTAAACTATTTACACAACTAATAAAGAAAGGAGAACTATAGGTATAGGGAGAGGAACAGTAAAAACTATTTAAGAAAGTTAAAGAATTGTTTACCTAGGAGCTAGTTTTTAAAATCTATTAACTAGGGTTAGAAACAGTTATAGAAACAAATATATTAGACTTTATACTAGGGGTATACTTTATATAAAAACATTAAGATAGATAGCACCTAGTAGTATACTATAGTTAAAGGATAATACTACTAGAGTTAAACTATAATATCTATAACAAAGAGTTATTAAGTATAGTTACAGTATTAAAGGAATGGAGAGTATTATTATAAGGTATAGAGAAGCTATTTATAGTTAAAACGGATTATAAGAACCTAATAGGATTTATAATAATAAAGGAACTTAATTAAAGATAGGTTAGATAGGCAGAGATACTTATAGAATACTATTTTAAGATTTAGTATACTAAGGGTACAGATAATACATAAGCAGATGCTCTAAGTTAAAAAGCTAAACTATAAAATAATAAAAAGCTATTAGGGGCTTTACTGCAAAAAGATATAGACGAACTAATTAGATATAATTACCCAAAAATTATAGCAACTTAAAAAGAACTAAAAAGAGTTTATAAGTTACTATAAAGCTTTTAAATATAAAGAATTTTTAAAATATAGCTAGAAGAACAGTTAAAATATCTAGGAGAAGAAATATTATATAAGTATAAAGAGGCGAAATATATCCTAAAAAGTATAGCGGAGTATTTTATGGAAGATTTCTATAAGGAAATAACTTAAGGACATAATAGAGCCACGGGCTTAGTGTTAAGACTTTAGGAGGAGAATATTATTAATAGAATTTAGGGCTTAGTATAAAAAGTTATAAAGGAATATCTAAATTATTAAAGAAATAAACTAATAAGGTATAAGCCGTATGGAGGGCTATAACCTATTAAAATACTAAAGAGACTATAGGAAGTTATATTATAGGACTTTATTATAAAGTTGCTAAAGTTAAAAGACCCTATTACCAGGTAAGATTATAACGTGATTTTAGTAATAGTAGATAAGCTTATAAAGTGGGGATACTTTATAGCATGTATAGAAGAAATATTGGTAGAAGATGTCGCTAGAATCTATATTAAAGAAGTGTTTATAAGGTATGGAGTATTAAGTAAAATTATATCGGATAGAGATTTAAGATTTATAGTAGTATTCTAAAAGGTATTTTTAGTGGAGTAAGGAGTTACAGTAGCAACTTTTACCGTATATTATTCGCAAATAGACAGTTAAATAGAAAGATTAAATTAGACACTAGAACAGTATCTAAGGCACTATATTAATTACGTGTAAAATAATTAGGTATTACTATTATTAGTTATATAGTTTATATATAATATAACACTATAAGAGGGAATAGGTATATTACTATTTAAGGCGAATTATAAATATAAGCTAAGAATATTATTATTACTATAATAAGCGAAAAAAATAAGTAGCACAGCTAAAGAAAGAATAAAGATATTAATAAATCTTTATATAAACCTTATAGAATTAGTAAAAAAGGTATAAGAGAAAATAAAAAGGTACTATAATACTAAGAGATCTAATGGACTAGATCTTAAGGAGGGAGATAAAGTATAGCTACTATATAAAAATTTTAAGAGTTAATAACTAAGTAAGAAGTTAGACTACGTTAGACTATGACCTTTTAAAATTAAATAAAGGATTTTACTGGTTATATTTAAGTTAAACCTATTAGCTAAAATAAAGATCTACTCTATATAGTATATTATAATACTAAAGCTAGTATATATAGATATTAAGCTACTCGTTTATAAAGCAGACATATAAAAAAGATAAAAAGAAGATAAATAGCAAGTTTTAAAGATTATTAATTATAAGGACATTAACAATAAAATATAGTATAAGGTAAAGTAGATAGGCTATAATAAGACTACCTAGGAACTATTAGAAAACTTAAAGAACGCTCTAGGAAAGGTATAGGAGTATTAAAAGAGATTAGGTTAGGAAGCATTAATAAAGAAAAATTACTAAAAAATAAGTTACCTAAGGGGGACCTAAGAAGAGTAGTTGCTAAACTACTTAAATCTGTTTCCTTCTTAAATAGAAGAGAATCCGTTTTTTTATTACTAAGTTCCTATAAACCCTATTCTATAAGCTTTTAATCCTTAAAATAGACCTTCTTATAACCCTTTTTAAGACGAAGTAATTAAGTAGACGCCGTAATATGGGCTTTAAAAGCCTTCTACTCTACATTATAAGAACGTTATAACAGAACCTTATAGTAAGTACTACAATAGGTCTTGTTATTGGGCTAGGTGTATAGGTAATATATAAAGTCAATAACGTAATAATAACTGGTGGAGTGGTTGCCCAATAGATTAACTCTAATTATATTCTAAGAATCACTACAAGGAAAGAACTATCTAGAGTAGGGATTATGGCCCTTTAAATACACAACTGTACTCCTAGGAAATCCTCCCTATACGTAAGGTACGCGTACTCTATTTACTCTATTATAGATTATATAGATTATATTACGTGACTTAGCTACTATTCCTCATTATATAGTTCTACTAGCTCCATTTTAGATTATGCCTATATTAACTAACTAGCTTCTTCTAACTCTTCTTTAAGTAGTTATAATATTATACTTAAAGCGTCCATAACACTATCTCCCTCCTTTTTATCTTTATCCTTAAAGATTCCTAATATCTCTAAGTTATTTACTAGAGGTATAATATCCATCTAATTAATTTAGTTAATATTGTTGCTCATTATACCTAAAGCAATTTCTCTTTCTTCTATAGTTTGGCGTACTCGTACTATTACTGCTATACTATTGCTAGGTGAAATAATGCCATCTCCATATTCTCGTTGTGCGAAAGAGGGATTAGTTTACGTTACGTTAGCAAGTCCTTTATCTTAATAACCCTCTTTTTATTTAAAGTACACCAAAGCAAATATTTATTCGTCTTATAACGTTCGCTCTATATCTAACGCTAAGTGTATATATCCTATAACTCTTAATAGTTTACAAGTTCCCTAAGTAATTTATTATAGGGTTTTATGTTTAATCTGCTGCTATAAAGCTTAATAGTAAGCTCTTAAGCGCCCTTAATAAGTTATAGTAATCGTAAAAGGCGGAATAAGAGGCTGTAGCTGCTTAACAGCGTGCTCTTAAAACTCGTCTTCTGGCCTTTACTTATCTTCTATATCTTAAATAGGTTTATAAGAAGGTTTATTTTAAGGAGTAGAAACTTATAGAATAGGGTCTATAGGAATTTGGTAATAAAAGAATAGATTTTCTTTTAATAGCGAAGGAAATAACTCTAAGTAATTCGGCAGTTACTCTTCCTAGGTCCCCCTTAGGTGACTTATTCTTTAGTAACTCTTCTTTATTAATATTACCTAACCTCTTCCCTTCCAATACTCCTATATCTTTCTTATAGCGTTTCTTAAATTTTCTAATAGTTCCTAGGTAGTCTTATTATAGCCTATCTATTTAACCTTATACTATATTTTATTGTTAATATTCTTATAACCAATAATCCTTAAAACTTACTACTTATCTTCTTTTTATCCTTAGTATATATCTACCTCGTAAACTAGTGGCTTAATATCTCTATATGCTAGTTCTAGTATCGCAATATACTATACTAGGTAGATTTTTATTTTAGCTAGTAGGTTTAACTTAAATATAACTAGTAAAATCCTTTAACTAATTTTAAAAGGTCCTAGTCTAACATAGTCTAACTTTTTACTTAGTTATCGACTCTTAAAATTTTTGTGTAGTAGCTATACTCTATCTCCCTCCTTAAGATCTAGTCCCTCAGATCTCTTAACGTCGTAGTATTTTTTTATTCTTTGCTATACTACCTTAGCTGTTTCTATAAGGTTCTTATAAAGATTTATTAATATCTCTATTCTTTATTTAGCTGTATTACTTATCTTCTTTACTTAATATAGCAATAATAATATTCTTGGCTTATATCCATAATTTACCTTAAATAGTAACGTACCTATTCCTTTTTATAGTGTTATATTATATATAAACTATATAATTAGTAACAGTAATACCTAATTATTCTACGCGTAATTAATATAATGTCTTAGATACTACTCTAGTGTTTAATTTAATCTTTCCGTCTAACCGTCTGTCTGTGGGTAATATGCGGTAAAAGTTACTACTTAAATTCCTTACTCCGCTAAGAATACCTCCTAAAATGCTACTATAAATCTTAGATCTTTATCCGATATAATTTTGCTTAGTACTCTATATCTTATAAATACTTCCTTAATATAGATTCTAGCGATATCTTCTACTAATATTTCCTCTATACACACTATAAAGTATCCCTACTTTATAAGCTTATCTACTATTACTAAGATTATATCGTAATCTTATCCGGTAATAGGATCTCTTAATTTTAGCAACTTTACAATAAAGTCCTATAATATGACCTCCTATAGTCTCTCTGGTATTTTAATAGGTTATAGCCCTTTATATAGCTTATGCCTTGTTAGTTTATTTCTTTAGTAATTTAGACACTCCTTAATAACCTTTCTAGCTATCCTCTAGATTCCGTTAATAATATACTCCTCCTAAAGTCTTAACACTAAGCCTATAGCTCCGTTATATCCTTAAGTTAACCCCTTATAAAACTCTTCTATAAAGTACTCTGCTATACTTCTTAGGATATACTTTACTTCTTAATTTTCGTATATGTCCAACTATAGATCTTTTAGTTATGCTTTTAGAATTCTTTATACCTAAAAGCTTTCTAGTATTTTGTAAACTTTATCTAATTCTTCTTAAGTTGCTATAATTTTTGGATAATTATACCTAATTAATCCATCTATATCTTTTCGCAGTAAAGCCCCTAATGGCTTCTCATTATTTTATAGCTTAGCCTTTCTACTTAGAGCATCTACTCGTATATTATCTGTACCCTTAGTATACTAAATCTTAAAATAGTATTCTATAAGCATCTCTGCCCATCTAACCTATCTTTAGTTAAGTTCCTTTATTATTAGAAATTCTGTTAGGTTCTTATAATCTATTTTAACTATAAATAGTTTCTTTATACCTTGTAAGAATACTCTTTATTCCTTTAATACTGTAACTATACCTAATAACTCCTTATTATAGATGTTATAGTTTAGTTCCGGTGGTATTATCTTCTAACTATAGTATACTACTAGGTGCTATCCATCTGGATACTTTTATATAAAGTATGCCCCTAGTGCAAAGTCTAATATATCTGTCTTAATAACCGTCTCTAGTCCTAGTTAATAGATTTTAAAAACTAGCTCTTAGGTAAACAACCTTTTAACTTCCTTAAACAGTTCTTATTATTCCTTTCCCTATACCCATAGTTCTTCTTTCTTTATTAACCGCGTAAATAGCTTAATGTCCTTTAACTATTGCGCTATAAACCTTCTATAGTAATTACAAAACCCTAGGAATAACCTTAACTGCGTAACGTTTTCTAGTTCCTGCCAATTTACTATAGCCTTAATCTTCTTTAGATCTATACTAAGTTAGCCTAGTTTAATAATAAATCTAACAAAATCTATCTTCCTAGTAAAGAACTTATATTTTTTAATTACTACTAGCATCTATTCTTCTTATAGTCTCTTTAAGACCCATTTAACGTATTCCCCGTATTCTTCCTTAGTTATTAAGTAAATAATAATATCATTAAGGTATACCATAACAAATTCATCCAAGTGTTCTCCTAATATATTATTAATACGCTTCTAAAACGCTGCTAGTGCGTTTATAAGCCTAAATTGCATAACTAATGGCTTATATAGTCCCTCCTTTAACCTAAAGGCTGCCTTCTATTTATTACCTTCCTTAATTCTAACCTAATAGTATACCCATCTTAGATCTATCTTCGTAAAGATTTACGCGTTACCTATCCTATCTTAGATCTCGCTAATTAAGGGTAAAGGATACCTATCCTTTCTAGTAATGCTATTTAACTATCTATAGTTAATGCACAGCCTTAGTTTACTATTCTTCTTTAGTACAAACAGTACTGGATAACCCGCTAATAACTGCAATAGTCTAATATATCCCTTTCGTAAATTTTCTTAGACAAACTCTTTTAGCGCTCTACCTTCTTCTTTAGTAAGCTTATAGATTAAAAAGAACCTTAGACTTATTCCTAGTTCTAATTCTATCTTATAGTCCTATACTATATATTCTAATAGCTTTTTACTTTCTAGCGACCATAATTTTTTACTATATTTATGGTATCTTTTTGGTATATAATCTAACCCTTTCTTGGTTTCTTTGTACGTTGCTCCAACTTAGTACCATACTATCTTAGTTTATTATCACATTTTACGGCGTTAAGTATCTCTAATATTAACTTAACCTATAACCCAATTAATCTTTAGATTATACTCCTATAACTAAGGCATTCCTAGTATCGCCTTGTCCTTCCCTAATAGTAGGATATTAAAAGACATCCAAATTTGTTTTCCTTTAATAGTTAGCTAAATAGGTCCTATTTTGAGATTAATAATACTATCCCTATAGGCTATCAGATCTCTTAAAATTGTTACTAATAAATATAAGTACTCCTTTCTCCTGTATAATAGTCCTATTCTTTTAACTGCTACTAATAAAATATGGTTCCTTATTACTCCACTATCTATCAGTACTTTAAACTATTAATCTTACTATTTAACTCGTAAATTTAGATATCTTCCTTAAATTCCTTTAAGGGTCTAAGGCTCTACTACTAGTTCCCTCTAGTCCCGTAGGCCTCTACTTTTCCTAACTATTAGCTGCTTAATCCTATTTATACTTAGTCTACTTTTAGCTAATATTTAGTTCGCTTTTTTTCTTCAATATACTATAGACAGGTATTCTCTAGACATTTCCACTATTGTTATTTATCTAGGTATTCTTCCGTAAGGAATCTTCCTAGTTAAAGTATTAAGTCCCCTTATTTTTAAACTTCTACTAGGTGCCAGCCATACATATATTTAGCGTTTTAATATTTCGCCTTATCCGTTATCTAATACATTCTTATTAGATATTTCCGATTTTTATCTTTTAGTGTCCTATATATGCTGCACGCATTATCTACGCACGCTATCTATAATAGGGTGTAGTGTGCTTAGTGTCTTAGGTTAACTCTTAGCTCGTCTTTATCCTTAAGTTTAAACCTTTTTTATATTAATCTAAGCATTATAACTTTATTCGCAGGTACTAAGATTCGCCTTTTGCTTCTCTAGTCCTCTAATTACTTCTCTAGATCTTTTAATGTTATAATTAAGGCTCCCTTAATATATATTATAGCCTTTTCTATAATTGGGTAGTCTTAGATAGCTTTCTTATCTAACTATATATAGAAATCTTCCCACTTATTATTGTGTCGTTGCCTATACCACTTTTAGTACAGCTCCTTAAGTGTATACGCTCTGTCTATAAGGAAGTATCTTCTTATTACTACGTCGTGATAGCCCTTTATGTGTCATTCTTTAAATCTAGTTAGGATTCCTAAATCCTCTTCTTGTTCTAGTTCAGTAAGCCACTTAGCTCTTAGTGTACCTGCTCTTAGCCTATTAGTAATTCTTTATACGGGTGCTCTATCCCTAGTACGACCTATTACGCTAGATCTCTTATCTAGTTTCTGCTCTTGCTATAAGGTAATTCTTACTCTGAATTCCTCTATGGTTTCTTTTTATTTGCGTCTTACGAGTAGATCCTTAAAGTCATCTTGCTTTTTAATCTTGTTAATAGTCCTTATTCGTGCATTAAAGTCTTAGTCCCCTAGAATTCTTAATCCTAAGCTTACTTTTATCTTAAGCCGTGCTCCTGCCTTAGTCTAACTAGGCTTAGGTATTCTTATCTCATCTTGAGAATCTTAAATCTTACTTATCTCGTCTTAAGAGTTTTGTGCCTCTGGGAATTTCTATCCCAAACTCATTCGTATATTCCTAAACTGAGCTACTGCCCTGCTCCATCGGTTTTTGTCCGTTGTAGGTCCTTAAGTATGCCTTATCTCATCTTAAGAATCTTGGTCGTCTTTTATCTCATCTTAAGAATCTTAAGCCTTTGGCCTTTTGCCTTTATTAAGTAGTAAATTAGCACTAACAGTCATCTACTTACTTAATCTTTGTAAGATACTCTTCCTACTATCTCATAAAGCAATAGATGCCGTATCCAACGGTGTTATAATATCTATTACTGAACCTTGCTTTATAGCGGTCTCAGTCTTTACTTCTAATGCTGATGTCTTAAGATCTTCTTTCTTAATATCGCTGAATGGATTTTTCCTAAAGTCCCTTTCTAAATACTACCTTATTAACACTGTACTGAAAGTTACTATTAGATCTTCGTCGCATTCGTAGAGCCTGTCTTGCTCTTTATAGTCTTAGGTAGCTCTTAGTTTCTCTAAACTAGATTCCTATAGCTAATAGCTTACGCCATACTTAGCGTCTTTATAAATTCGGCACGCGTTATTATAATAAAACGTAAAGTGGTTAATTAAACAATCCTTTATTCCTTATAGTATATTATCGTCCCTCTATACATATATGCCGCCTGCTAGTCTGGTTCCCTTTATTATATAGTAACTCTAACCATCTTTATAATCTCTAGCGAAATGACCCTATTTTCCGCAATTTATATAAGCTCCCTTTTTAAACCATTTTTCTTATTATAGAGTCCGCCTAAATGTCTTCTACTGCTAAGATCCCTAATTCGGCCTTTGCTCCCTAGACCTTTAATTACCTAATCCTTATCCTTTTAGTTTCTATAGTTTCTTACTCTATCTCTTATAGGTTTTCTTAGTACCACTTAGGTCTATTAACTCTGCGCTATACCATGGTTTCTAACTTAGCTTTGGTTAATGCGTACTCTGCGCCTTATATAACTATTAAACTCTATTCTAACCTCTCTTAGTCTGCTCCCTTTGGTAGATCCTATTATTGATTTTTATTACTTAATCTATTAATTCCCTTAGGGTTTCCGCATCTTCTATTAGGATAATTATGTCCTAAACTTTAGCCTTAAGTCCTTATTTATACTGTGCTATAAGCGCCTTATTATTCTACTTAACCTATATTACTAGCGTCTAAAACTACGTTATGTATTTAATCGCTGAGGTTTATTATATAATGTCTTAAAGCTTTTTTTCTGCCGTAGTCGTTGCCTCCAGATCTCTAAATATCTGCGTAAGTCGTTCCGCAAATCTATCCTAACTTAAGAATATAAACCGCACTTCTTAGTTTGTGGTGGTTATTTTATTAGCTTATATCTCTATAAGGTAAAATTTGAACCATTTAAGCGCCCTTCCTATTAAGAATAACCCTACGTACGCTATTTGATCTATGGGTATTACTAGCTTTGCTCCTTCCTATATTACCTTAAAGTGCATTTATATAAGGAATCCCTTAAGCTTTAATCTTTCTCCTAAGAACCGTTTAATTAATAGTAACTTAACCTTTACTACGCCTATCCCGTTAACCCTATATTCCAGTGCCGTATTATTCGCTATTAACTAGTTAATTATTTCCTGCAACTATCTAACTGTTACAGGTTGTTGTAAGTTAGTGTCCGCTATACTAGTGTCCCCTCCTAACCTTGAAGTAGTTGCCGCCATTAATAGCGTCGTAGTGGCTGCTTTTGGTGGCATGTTGTTTGACTTTTAATACCGTAACTAGGTAGTAATTGTATAACGGAACCTTGTAGTAAGTACTACGATAGGTTCTGTTATTAGGCTAGATGTGTAGGTAATGCGTAAAGTTAATAACGTAATAATAACTGGTGGAGTGGTTGCCTAACAGATTAACTCTAATTATATTCTAAGAATTACTACAAGGAAAGAACTATCTAGAGTAGGGATTGTGGCCCTTTAAATATACAACCATACTCCTAGGAAATCCTCCCTATACGTGAGGTACGCGTACTCTATCTACTCTATTACAGATTGTATAGATTGTATAGATTATATAGATTATATTATATGACTCGGCTACTATTCCTTATTACATAGTTCTACCGGCTCTATCCTAGACCGTGCCTGTATTAACCAACTAGCTTCTTCCGACTCTTCTCCAAGTAGTTGTAATATTGTACTTAAAGCGTCCGTAACAAACGTTCTAACTTAGTAAGGGCTTAAGACAGTTTACCATCTAGCTATATAGTAGTAGATTAAACATAAAACCCTAAGACAAATTAATTAGGGAACTAGACAACTATTAAGAATAATAGGTTATATATATTTAGTATTAGAAACGGAGCGAACGTTATATAATAAACAAATATTTACTTTAGTGCACTTTAAATAAGAGGACGGTTGTTATAAAGATGGGTTTACTAATATAACGTAAACTAATCCCTCTTTTAAACAGCGAGAATATAGAGATAGTATAATCTTACTAAGGAATAATATCGCAGCAATAGTATAAGCACGATGTTGCGCCTATAAGGAAGAAATTGCTTTAGGTATAATAAGTAATAATATTAACTAAATTAATTAAATAGATATTATACCTTTAGTAAACAACTTAAAGATATTTTAAATCTTTAAGGATAAAGATAAAAAGGAGGGAAATAGTGTTACAGACGCTTTAAGTATAATATTATAACTACTTAGAGAAGAGTTAGAAGAAGCTAGTTAGTTAATATAGGTATAGTCTAGAATAGAGCTAATAGAACTATATAATAAGGAATAGTAGCTAAGATTATATAACGTTATACGCAGTATATATAGTAGATAAAGGGAATGTATATATAATACGTATAACACGTATATTACGTATAAGAAGGATTTTATAGGAGTACGGTTAAGTATTTAAGGACCCTTAGTCCCTACTTAGATAGTTCCTTCCTTATAGTAATTCTTAGAATATAATTAGAGTTAATTTATTAGGCAACCACTCCACTAGTTATTATTACGTTATTAACTTTAATTTGCATTACCTACACACCTAGCCTAATAACGAGCCTATTGTAGTACATACTATAAGGTTCTGTTATAATGTTACTAAAATTATAAGGATAGGATAGAACTAAAAGGATATATATAATATAAACTCTAAGAATAGGACATGTATAGACTAAAAACCTTAAAAATAAATAAATACTAGAAATTACCTAATACCCCTACTACTATGCTAAGAAATATAATAGCTGGTAAAGCAGCTATAGGGCCCTTAAATACCTTTAATAGTGAAATAGTTACTATCTTAACCCCCTAGGCGGAGCTCGCGGTAGCTAATACTAAAATTAAACGGCTATAAGAACTACTTAAAACTAGAGATACCCTAATATCTAATAATAACTTATTAGATAGACTTGCTATAGTCCTTAAGGCCCTAACCTAATATATAGTATTAGTATTATTACGGTCCGCGAAGGTTATAAAACCCCTATTTCTTATAGACGGAACTAACCCTATATTTAATAATTAGAAGCTTTTACTATAAGATAAGCTTAAAGTTAATATAAACGACTTCACTACTATTTAAGCTAAAATAGCCTACGTTTTCGGCTGTACTGGCGGGGATATATAAATATACCTACGTCCGCGATACGCCCAGGACTTAATAAACCCCTTCCTCTCTAGAGAAGAAATAGTTAACTACCTATCTTCTATCTATAAGGACCCCTTTAAGGTATAAAACGCCCGCCTTAATTATAAAAGCCTAAATATAAAAATAACGGAGACCTTTTTAGCTTTTTAGACCTACTTTTTATACCTAGCTAGCTAAGCCTAAATTCCCTATAAAGATCTAATACTAGACCTCTTTAATAAGCTTACCCCAGACCTATAGCACGCTATACTGCTAGTTTTTACTATTATATAGACGCTAAAGGTACTTATAGACTACCGCCTAGCTATTAACTAAGGCCTCTATTAAATTAAGGTATATACTAAGCGGTATAAAGCTAGGAACCCTTTAAACTAAACTATAAGTAATATAAGAATAGCTAATAGTGCTCTAGTACGGGCCGTAACTCCTATAGCCGCGACCATTTAGCTAGCCGCTAATTTAGCAGCTAGTCCTATTACGGGCCTAGTATATACTTAGCCTATATATAGTAACCCCTATAGATAAGCCCTTAGTAATTAAGAAGCTTACTTTTTATATAGCTAAAAAGACTACTTTATAAAGGACTACCTAATAGCGGTAAAGATAAATAAGGTTTTATTACTTTAGGAGGATAGTATAGAGTTAGAAAAAGAGGAACCCTAAAGGAAGACTCCTTTTTAGGGTTAAAAGGAATTAATATAATATATATTAATCTAGTTTAGCTAGTTAGTAGAAGAAGCTATACTATTCATTATACTTTATTCCATAATAGATATTAAATTTTAACCTCTGCTTTAGCTAACTTAGGAGTAAATATATAACAAAACCTTATAGCAAGAACTACGGTAGGCTTATTAATAGGCTAGGTATATAAATAAAAGGAGTAAATAATTAATAACTTATATAAATAAACTGTGGAGTGCGTTCGCCTAATAGATTAACTCTAATTATATTCTAAGATTTACTATAAGGAAGGAACTATTTAAGGTAGGGACTGAGGTCCTTTAAATACACAACTATACTCCTAAGAAATCCTCTTTATACGTACGGTATGTGTTATACATAAGGTATATAAGTACGTAAGGTACGTACGCTATATAAGCTACGTATAGGTTATATAACTTATCTACTATTCTAGATTATATAGCTTAACTAGTACTATTCTAGATTATACCCTTATTAACTAACTAGCTACTTCTAACTCCTCTCTAAGTAGTTATAATATTATACTTAAAGCGTCCGTAACACTATCTCCCTCCTCTTTATCTTTATTCTTAAAGATTTCTAATATCTCTAAGTCGTTTACTAGAGGTGTAATGTCCGTCTAATTAATTTAGTTAATATTATTACTTATTATACCTAAAGCTTCTTCTTCTTCGTATTTATAGCGTCATACCCATACTATTATATTAATTCTTTTAACTAGCATTATAATAGGTCCTTATTCTCGTTACTCTAAGAAGGGGTTAGTATATATTGCGACCATAACCCCACTTAGCCGCTAACCTTCCTCCTATTCTAAGTGCACTAAGTCTAATATATACTCTAGCTATAACATTTATTCTATATCTAATAGCGAATATACGCGCTCTATTATTCTTAATAGTTATTAAATACCTTTATTAATTGCTACTAGGGTCCTAGGTTTAATTTATTGCTAACTCCCTTAAGCTAGAGCTATCGCAGGCGCGCGCTAATCTTTAACGTCTTTGGGATAACGACGATTATATCTATAAGGAGGAGCGCTACCTCTTTAAGGCCCGGCTCTCTGCCTTTGCTTATTTATCTTATCATAAAAAGGTTTATAAGAAGGTTTGTTTTAAGGAGTAAAAACTTATAAAATAAGGTCTATAGGAACTTATTAATAAAAGAACGGATTTTTTTCTAATAGAGAGGGAAACAACTCTAAGTAGTTTAGTAGTCGCTCCTCTTAAGTCCCCCTTAGGTAACTCGTTTTTTAGCAATCCTTTTTTATTAATATTATCTAACCTATTTTCTTCTAATACTCCTATAACCTTCTTATAGCGTTTTTTAGGGGTTTAAGTAGTTCCTATAGCCTATCCACTAAACTTTATACTATATTTTATTATTAATATCCTTATAACTAATAATCTTTAAAACTTACTATTTATCTTCTTCCTATCCACTATATGTGTCTGCTTTATATACTAGTGGTTCTATATTACTATATACTAGTTTAAGCATTATAATATATTAAACTGGATAAATCTTTATCTTCGCTAGTAAGTTAAGCCTATATATAACTTCCAAAATCTTTTATTAAATTATAAAGGGTCCTAGTTTTACAAAGTCTAATTTTTTACTTAGTCTTTAACTTTTAAAGTTTTTATATAGTAGCTATACTTTATCCCCCTCCTTAAGATCTAGTCCCTTAGATCTCTTAGCGTTATAGTACTTTTTTATTCTTTACTATACTAATTTAGCTATCTTAATAAGGTCTATATAAAAATTTATTAAAGTCTCCATTATTTCTTTAGCTATACTACTTATCTTCTTTACTTATTATAGCGATAATAATATTCTTAGCTCGTATCCGTAATTCGCCTTAAATAGTAATATTCCTATTCCTTCTTATAGTGTCGCATTATATATAAACTATATAACTAGTAATAGTAATACCTAATTATTCTATATATAATTAATATAATGCCTTAGATACTATTCTAGTATCTAGTTTAATCTTTTTATTTAACCGTCTATTTATAGGTAATATGCAGTTAATATTACTGCTTAAACCCCTTATTTAGCTAAGAATACTTTCTAGAGTACTACTATAAATCTTAAATCTCTATCCAATATAATTTTATTTAGTACTCTATGTTTTATAAATACTTCCTTAATATAGATTCTAGCGATATCTTCTGCTAAGATTTCTTCTGTATATGCTATAAAGTAGCCTTATTTAGTTAACTTATCTACTATTACTAAGATTGTGTCGTGATCTTATCCAGTAATAAGATTATTTAATTTCGGCAACTTAATAATAAAGTCCTATAATATAACCTCCCATAGTCTTATTAATATTTTAATAGGTTATAGCCCTCTATACAGCTTATGCCTTATTAGTTTATTCCTTTAACAATCTAGATATTCTTTTATTACTTTTCTTGCTATACCCTAAATTCTATTAATAATATACTTGTTAGCGACTTAGTCAATTAAGATATGAGCACGGCAAAAGGGTCGCGTAAGCCTGTACGATTAGATTGTCTATAAACGAGAATCTAAAGCTAGGGAAAGGAAAGGAGAAGAAGAGCAGCGCCGTTCGGTGTTTTATAAGATCTTCGCGTCACGTAATCGCAATATGCGGCAATCTGTGGCAATCTGTGGCAACTTGCCGGTGCGAAGTTCTGCCAAGTTCTGTCAGTGCCGTAACAATACTCCTCTTAGAGTCTCGACATTAAGCCCGTGGCGCCGTTATATCCTTAAGTTATTCCCTTATAAAAGTCTTCCACGAAATGCTCTGCTATGCTCTTTAGGATATATATTGCTTCTTAATTACTATATAAATCTTCTTCTAGATTCTTAAGCTACTCCTCTAAGCACGCTTTACTAATCCTTTATGCCTAAAAGCTTTCTAGTATCTTATAAATCCTTTCTATTTCTTAAGTTACTACTAGCTTTAGATAATTATATCTAATTATCCTATCTTCGTCCTTGCGTAATATTACCCCTAATAGTTTCTTATTGTTTTACAGTTATGCTTTTCTGCTAAGTGCATCTGCTTATACATTCTTACTGCCGTTTATATACTATATCTTAAAATAGTATACCGTAAGTATCTCTACCTATTTAACCTATCTTTAGTTAAGTTCCTTTATTGTTAGGAATCCTATAAGGTTCTTATTATAACGGTGCTAGGGCACCGCCCTATAAGATATTATAGTACTATTATATGCAACCTAGATAGGGGCCTTAGTTAGGGGTATCTTAGCGCTATATATATAGACGTTGTCCTTTCCTTAACCTTCTTCTACTTCTTAGCTTAGTATCTTTATAAGATAGCAATCTATAAGCTTTAGTTTAGAGGCATTTATACGAGCCGTTATATTATACTAAGCTTACCTACCTAGGGGGGGACTTAATTTATTTAAAGCTCTCCTCTTTACATTGCTTAAGAAGGCCTAGATAATCTCCCACCCCTATTCCGCGTATTTTAGGAGGACACGCGTTAAACACCCCTAGCTGCGCGTCGTTAACGCGTTAAGTTAATTACCGCACATACAACCTTACTAAAAGGTAGCGCCGCACTTTAAAACTTGCGCATACCTATCTTCCTATTAAAAACAATTGATTTTCCAATTCTTAAGACCTAATTCCCACTACCTAGCAAGCTAGAGGTGGATTTACTTACCCTTTTACCCCTTTTACCCCTGAGAAAATTCTATTAAGGGGTGGTCCTAGCTTATAAGCGAGGTAGGGGTAGGAACACCAAAATATTAAAACATAGACTTTTCCTAGGTTTTTTATTTATAAAAAGTAAAAGCCTAATAAAATAGAGGGTGTAGGTATTTTTTTCTATATCTCCTTTAGTCAGATTTTCTTTAGTAAGAGAAGGATTGCCTTTTTGGGCTTTTCTGCTAGTAAAAGCCTAACAAGTTCTTTTTTTTAGTAGTTTTTTCTACTTCTAATAGAGAAGAAAATAACTACTATAGTCTTTTTACCTAGTTTTTCTACTACCTTTTACTCTAATTTCCCCAGAAACTCTCTAGTAGGGTTAGTAAGGAAAAAGGATATAGAAGGATAGTAAAAACTGGGAAGGCTTTTTACCTAGTTTTTTACCTCTATACTAGGAGATAAGAGACCTAAGGAGGTTATTATTTACTAAAAAAACTAGGAACCCCCCTCTATAAGCTATAAGCTATAGGACACGAAATGTTAAAGGTAAAGGCTACTAAGCCTAAAATAAAGCCTCTTATAGAGATAAGCGATGACGAATTCTTATCTACCTCTTCTACTTACTCTTCTCTATCTTCTCTATACCTATTTAGGAAAGAGAAAGATATAAAAGAAGTAGATAAGCCGTCTCTAGCTTATATAAAGAACCTAAGAAAAAGAAGCCACCCCCTATTGTCGTCTTTTAAAAAAGATAGCTAAAACCTAAAAAGAAACCTAGTAAAAATGAGGTCCTCTAAGGCTAGTTTATACTCCCTCCCTCCTTCTTTAAAAGGATTCCTATAAAAGGCCCTAGAAAGCCTAACCTAAGCCTATCTAAGGCTAGAAGGAGAAAGTAAGGAGCAAGTTAAATATATTAGGGACGACGTATAAAGAATTATGGTGGGAGAAAATCCTTCTATAAAAGAAACAGAAAAGGAAAAACAAGAGATAGATATCCTAAAAGGACTAGTAGAAGAAGTAAGAGCCCTCCGCAAGGAGGTAGCCCCTAAAACCTATATAGAAAGGTTAAAGAAGGGCCTCTCTTCTTCTACTTATTCTTCCTTATTATTATCTCCTCCCTCTTCTACTACCTCTTCTTCTTCTTCTTCTTTACCCCCCGCCTCCTTAATTCCCTCTACTAGTAAGGTAGCTAGTAGTACTACCAGTTCTATAAGCCCTATCTCTACTAGAGGGAAAAAGAAGTAGCTATAAGAAAGAGGACTAGTCTTAGTTATAGACTAAAAGGACCAGCCTCTAGATATCTTCTCTATACAAAATATAATCAATTAACAATTTATATCTAAATTGTAAATAGAGAAGCCAGTTATAGCTTTAATAGCTAGAACCAGAGAAAAGTAGAATATTCTCTTTATAATAATAGAGGAATATAATGTAGATTTCCTAGTTAAATATAAAGAAGTCTGGTCTAGCTGCTTTTCCTTTTAAAAAAAACAAAAACTAGAGCCCTAGGCTTAAATAGTAGCTTATAGCGTTTATATCCCCCCTTTCCTGGAGAAGGAAGCTCTAAACCTCTAAAGGAAGAAATAGAGACTTTTAACCCTATACGGATACAGGGATAACCTAAATGGATCTCCTTTAGGGCAAAAAGATATAATCCATAAACTAGGTTTGGCTCTATAGTATTCGCTATAGAAAATAAGGAGAAAAGATAGGAAATCCTTAAGTAGAAGGAAATCCTAATTGCAGGGGTAGCTATTAAGGTAGTTAAATACCTAGAAGTCTCTCTTACTATACAATATATAAGCTGCCAAAAATTTAGCTATATAGGAGATAGATGCTTTACTAGGGCCTATTAGTTCTATATAGTAGCATACCTATCTAAAGACTACCCCTGTTTAAGTTATAATATAATAGGCAAACCTTACGAGCATACTACCCCTCTTTGCATTAATTGTAAAGAAAAACATTTTGCTACTAGTAAAAACTACTAGTCTCTTAAAGCAGCTAAGTTAATACACTAATAAGTATATACTTAGAAGGTTCTATATAGGAAGAAGAAGAAATCTCCCTAGCTTTTAAAGCTTAAGGAGAAATCTCCTTTATATAACATAATGTAGGAAAAAGATAAGAAGTATAGCAAACCCTACTAGAAATAGGATTTAGGAGAAAATAGATATTATTCTAGTACAGGAACCTAGTACCTGGAAAGATAGGCAAAAAGGATCCTACTTCTCTATTTTATATCCTGCATTTAACCTTATCCTCCCTAGCAATCTAGCTATTCGCCCTAAAGTAGCTATCTATATAAGGAAAACTAGTTCTAGTATCCTATAATATGGAAATAGGGAGGATATCTGTAAAGATATAGATACTATAGCACTAGAAATCTATGGCTAATTTAAGAGATTTTTACTGCTTAATATCTATAATGAGAGACAACTAGACAAGGACTCTAGATCCTAAAGAAATAGTAAATCTACTATCTTTAGGGCCATTTTAGAACTAGAAATAGACCTCCCCTTTATACTAGTAGGAGATTATAATCTATACTATATAAGGTAGAACGCACTAGCTAGGAACTTAACTAGAGAGGCTAAAGAACTAGTAGATTGGTTAGATAAACATAACTGCCAATTACTAAATTCTAATAAATAGGAAGGGACCTTTTATAGATCTAATATAAGAGAAAAATCTATTATAGACTTAGCCTTCTACTTAGGAAACTTTTAAGAAAACACCTAGGATAATTAGACTATAATAGAAGAAATAGGATCTAATTACAAGACTATAGCCTTCACTCTATTTATTAGAGAGACGTAAAGATACCTAAACCCTCTTTAAGGAACTCTATTTTCTATAAAAAAAGGCAAACTAGGAGCTCTTCTCTACTTCTTTAATAAAACTAGTTTAAGAGCTAGAACTAGAAGCAAAAATCTTAGTACTAGAAAAACTAGTAGTAGAAACCCCCTATATAGAGATAGGAGAAAAAGGTCCCCTAGCCTCCCTAAAGGATTTATATAGACTTAGGGATAAAATTATAAGTACGCTAGCAGATAATCTAGTTATAGATCTTACTAGCTATATTAAGCTAGTAGTAAAGAAAGCTATTCCTAAATCTAGAACCTATAAATTCTCTAAACTATAGTAGAATATAGAGCTTCTACAGAAAAGGGAAAAAATGGCAAAACTAGGAAGATTTTAAGAAGAACAACCTACTAGAAGTTTAAGACTAGAAGCCTATAAGAAAGCTAAAAATTAATACTTTTATATAATAAGAGAAGCTAAAACTAATTGCTGGAATAGTTTCCTAGAAAAGGCATAAGGAAAAGAAATCTTTACTGCCCTAAAATATATAAAGGAGAAAATATTATAAATAATTCCTATTCTATAGTATGGTAAGGATAGGACTACGAGACTAGTAAAAAGCTTTAACGAATAGTATAAAGCTTTTATTACTACTCTATTTCCTAAACCCCCCTTTTTTCTACTAGCTCTATAGAGTGGAAGAACTATACTATAGATAGTAAATAGAAATGGCCAGAACTAGAGAAGATAGAAGTTAAATAAGTAATCTTCTCTAGCTCTAATAAAAAAGCTCTAGGGCTAGATAAGCTATCCTTTACAATTCTATAAAAGGCCTACCCTATTATAGAAGATCTTCTATATAGAATCTATAGGATCCTATTTAACCTAGATTATTAACCAAAAGTTTAAAGAGAGGCTTAAGGAGTTATTCTCCCTAAAGTAAATAAATAGGACTACTCTCTACTAAAGTCCTATAAACCTATCTCTCTACTAAACTACCTAAGAAAGACTCTAAAGAAGATCTTTACTACTAGATTAGGATATCTAGCTAGTACTACTAGCTTACTTTAAGGCTCGCAGCTAGGAGGAAAAAGATAGCGGTCCGCAATGGACGTAGTCCTACTACTCCTAAATAATATCCAGTCTAAAAATAATACGAAAAAAGCTAGATAAAGAATAGCTACTACGCTATTCCTAGACGTAAAAGGGGCCTTTAACTATATCTCTGTAAACTAGCTTCTATCTATCTTAAAGAACTAGGACTACCTATAGCGTTTATATAATAGGTAGCTACCTTCCTTAGCAATAGAAAGCTACAGCTTTCCTTTAATAGGCAAATATAAGAAAAAGTAAAACTAGAAATAGGGATACCACAGGGATCGCCTATATCCCCTATTTTATTTTTACTATATATACGCAATATCTACAGCATACAGACAGAAGGAGCCTATTCGCTTAGCTATATAGACGATTTTGCAATTATAGTTACTTTAAATTTAGCTAAATCTAATTGCAAAAAGCTAGAGAGAATAGCGCTAGAGCTAATATCTAAAGCTAAAGAAGCTGCTATTAGTTTTAACGTTAGTAAAATAGAGCTTATATACTTCTATAGTAAACGTACCACTATAGAAGAAGGGTTAAAGCTAGGAGACGTAGAAATATCCCCTAAACCCCTAGTTAGGTGGTTAGGGGTATTCCTAAACTTTAAGCTTACTTTTAAATAATATATAAAAATACAAATCTCTAAAGCAAAGGCAGCCT
>Ga0307515_10006669_pt1 | contig 23003 bp, 14 predicted proteins | sample 17_EM_MG_FD_194513 | JGI IMG/M metagenome (GOLD analysis project Ga0307515, IMG submission 194513) | Populus trichocarpa ectomycorrhiza microbial communities from riparian zone in the Pacific Northwest, United States - 17_EM | ecosystem: Host-associated > Plants > Roots > Unclassified | place... | reverse complement strand
TACCTTTGCTGCAGCCTTTTCTTGGCGCATTTTGGCTTTGGCCACTTTTTCTCTGTCTAGCCTCTCTCTTTCTTCCCTGAGCTGAACCACATCCTCAGCTGTATACACACGAGCTTTACCAAGGTGGTGGCGGTCCTTTGCTGCTACTGCAGTGGTGTCCTTGGCCCCTGAGTGAAGTGTTCTCAGCATTTCATCTCCTAATTCCTTATCTGCAAGTGCACCCTGAGCTGACCTTCCCAGCTGTGCAATAAGAGCCTTCAGCTTGAGAGAGGAAGGTGATTGGTGAGTGACAAGGTGAAGTGCACTGTGGGCTAATCGGCTTACAGCTCTGGGCTCTCTGGGGGTTGCACTGAGGAGTGGAGTGGAGGTGGCTGGCGGGGATTCAAATCGAGTGATATGTCGTGACTGCCGAATAAATACCTTGCGTGGGTTAAGAGGCCAGATCCCAGTTGCCTCAAAGGCACTCAAGATGTTGTTCTTGGTATATGCTGCAGCTCTAGCGCGTGTGACAAGGCTGTAGGAAAGAATTAGAGTGGAGTATAGAGTGATATAGCAGGTAGACTTACTTATAAAACTGTCCTTTCTTAATTGCATTCCCTCCTTTTCTAACCCATATATCCAGCTCATTGCTATAGCAGCGGGAAAGAGGACCAAACAGCCCAACATCTAGAGGTTGTAGGATGTGTGTAGAGTGTGCAGGAAGGCAAATAGGGTGAATATTTCTTTTCAAGCAAAAATCGAAAAATTGCCATGTGAGATGAGAGCCATGCCCATCAAGGATTAGAATACGTGGCTTGCCCTTTGCACTGTAATAGTTAGCATGAGCAGGAGGTCAATCCAATGGTACAAACATCTTAGTAGTATATTTCTCAAAGTTCTGTTCCACCCATTCCAGTCCCAATTCATTGTCAGTCCAGCCTTTAGTTGACCATGCAAATGTTGCTTGCTCTTTATCTTGCACACCAGCATGCCATCCCAGTAGATGCTTTCCCCCCTTGTAGATATACATGGGTGGTATAACTCTACCATCGGCAGCAATACACTCCATATCTGTAACTATTTCGCGATTTCCATCCTGGGTATAGGCAGCATTCTTTCTACCTCTACAACATATAACCTTTACTTTGAGAGCCTGACCAAGTAGAAAGCCCTTTTCATCCCTGTTGTAAATGTTTTCTGGTTGTGCATTGAGCTTTCTGATGAGTTTTCCAAGCTACAGTGACCAGTATTAGCTTAAAATAAATGTATAGACTAAAATGATATACCTTGCAAAACATGTGATTTAAAATTGCAGGATCATTTGCATTAGCCCATTGTCGATCTAGACGTTGGCTGAACTTTGCAGTGACTGCAGGATGGCAGTTGAGAAAGAGTGTCATCCAGTGCTTACCAAGTTGTTATCGCCGATGTGGAGGTTGACGGGACATTGCAAATGCCTTGACCATCTTCGCTTGCAACGGATGTCCCAAGTCATCTAGAGTCTCACCAAACCTAACAATTGATTTCTCCTCTTCTAGAGTAAGCAGCTGCTCCTTCTCATGTGCTGCACTCCTTGGCTGTGCTCCTCTAAGTTGGTCTCATGAGGTTCAATTTATTACACCATATGTGGACGCAGCAGGGCGGATAGATTGTTCAAGACCTGAACGGTATGCATGTTTGGCTTCGTGAATGTCATTCTCTCAGTCTGTTGCATCTCCGCACTTCACTGTGTTCGTGGTTGAGTTGTAGCGGGGAGAGTGTGAAAATTGAGTTTCTATGCGGGGTAATTGAGCATCCCTGCTGCGGGCGCTTGCATGCTTTTTGGGGTGATTGGTTGCTAGGTCGTGGGCGGTTAAACAATAAATTACATTATAGAGTCAGTATTTGAGAACCTGCTGTCTACTTTACTATAACGTTACTTTTGACAGTCTTTCAAGTCGAATTAACCAGTGTGGATTTCCTACTGCAATTCCAGATTCAAAATCTTTAAATACCTCGTTGCGACAGGTTATGATTTCTCCTGACAATGACTTTGTATCCATTGGTGATTCGAGCGACCTTACAAAACAAATCTTATTTGAAGAGTTGTGAGCTTCTATGAATGTAGGCTCAAAGGGTTGTTATGATTGGTATTATTCTAGACATGCTCTTTTGTGGCATTTCGATTTCCACTGCAGAATTAAGGAAACTGGCAGCCCGGGCATTCTATGTATCGTATGTTATCAATTTCTTCACCATTCATCTGAACATGGGACCAGCTCAGTGGGGAAACACTTGCTGGCAAATGCGCACATGACAAAGTTAAATGAATTAACAGAGTCCGAAGTTACTGAATTGACTAGTTGAATGGTCAATGATACGCCTTTGGGCATACAGGAGAGACAAGGAAGTTGAGGAATTACAATAGTGAGCTCACAAAGAAAGTTCATATTCGACATTCTTTTCTTATCAATATTAACTGAATTGACTGACAAAATGCTCCAAACTGGCTGCTCAGGACTTTGTAACTTCTGAATTTCACCAAGACACCTGGAATTGCTACCTCATGTTAAGATTGGTCTTGGCTCAAATTGCAGGGAACACACATCACGCCTTGAGCTAGGACGTACCGACAGTCATATAAAGTATTACGTAGCCAGCTGGAGTGACTGTCCTCCCGCAGCATTAGCAACATTTGCCGGAGGGAATACCCACTGACTGTGGATGTAATTATGAAGCAATTGCGGCCAAGAAATGCAGTCAGTTTAGATTTGGATGGGTGGACATCAACAAACAAATTAGCCATAATGTCGGTCATTACTTAATATATGGATCGAAGTTGGGCATTGTGACAAGTACAACTCGCGTTCAACAAGGTTGATAGCCTATTCATTTCCTGTTTCCAAAGTTAATTATGCATGATTATTCAGGGGTCATGGTACTGGAGCGAGGCTTGCTGTACGTTTGAAGAAAGTTGTTGATTATTTTGGGCTTAGCTGCAGCCGTTTACATTGAATTACGTTTGATACCACTTCCCCAAATTACTCGACCACTCGGGAACTACAATCAACCCTTGAGGACTCTGGAATGGAGTGGCCTGCATTGAGAAACAATATAACATGGATGGAGCACATCACAGAACTGGCTTGAGGTGCATTCAAGAGCAGTCTTGGTGTAAAAGGCTGCACTAGGTCTTGGGAAGGCCATGAGCTCAATCAGCAATTTCGCGTGAATGAAAGCAAAGACATTCGGAAGAGTCAAACTCTTCCGAAAGAGGGCAATGCTAGATTCCACAAGGTTTTGGCCATGAGATGAGGTTTAGCAATGAAAATTGAGAAAGTATGTATTTCAAGACATTTTGAAAGTCGTGGAATTCACATTGTTATAGCAGAGAATGCTTGCGTTATTGAGTGTACTGACACCGAGTCGTCGAACCGAGTTCATTCACTGTCCAAAAGCCAAAGTCCCGATGGCAGTAGTACCTAATATAGATGTGAAAACACAGTGGAATTTGACACTGGAGTTGCTTGAGCGCGCCTACCAATTACTAGAATTCTCCTGCCATTGGCTCAAGATTCCAAAATACAGTGATTACCAGCCACTCTTCTCAAATAGCAGTGCTAAAGTGATCTACAATACGTAAGATCTGCTTGAATTGTGCATTGGCCTGTAGATGCATAACTACTAGATCAATTTGAATTCTTTCAATAATAGAATTGCTGTTAATCAGTTCAAGTGGGCCTTTTGATTTGTTGCTGCAGTTGAGGAGGCATGTCTGACATTTTCCCAATAACCATGCAACTTCCTCTTGAGATATACCATAGTACTGCTCATGTATGCATCTGTGTCTTCTTTTACAGCCTGCATGTTCAAGCTTAGAGTGGACATGGTGAATACAGTCAAACACTTCATTTGTTGGAATCACTCTTGGTGGTTGTCCATCAAATCCAGCAATTGCCTGTTGGTATAGTTCTCCCTCATGTATGACCAAGCCGTTGAGTGCCTTATTTTGATCATTGTACTGGTGTTGCCTCTCCTCTTCTAATAATTTTTCAGTAAGCATTTGAATCCATCTATTCTGTACTATAAGTTACTTACTATTGGTTCCCACAACCTTTTATTTCAGAAAGAGAAGCAAATAGAAATAGGTCTGGTATTTCAGTGCATTGAACATCATTGTGTTGACAAGGTCTGGACTCTCTAACATCGCTTGAAACTGTAACTTTGTTTGGGTTGTAAAACCACGGTCTGTAGTTCCAGTGGATATGGACATGACCATATGGCACTCAGAGGTAGATGTGGACATTTTGAAAGTGCAGAGAAATATGGTAGTAAATGGTTGTAGTGGATAAGTGGGAGAGGTTGCAAGACAATATGGACGGTATGGATCAGAAGCTTTGAATGTGAATTGTATAATTCTGATATTTATTTTTCGAGGTTATCTTCGGCGATATATGTAGAGCAAGGCTGCATATGAGTTCATGCACATTGTTCTACAAATACGGCTGGTGAGACAGCTGAAAGCCAGAAGCCCGTATCGATACCATAAGCCCATACCCATATGCCCTACAGTGTATGCCCTACAGCGTATGCCCTACAGCATATGCCCAACAGAGGTGGACTTTCTAAGTATATATGCAATACTAAACGTAAATATTTTCTTCTGCTCTATTTTCCGTATGGATAGCATAAGCCCATACCCGTATGCCCTACAGCGTATGCCCTACAGAGGTGGACTATCATAGTATATATGCAACTCTGTAGTATGCCCGAGGTTCACAGGCCAGTTGACTGTATCACAAAGTAATGCACTTCATGTCCCAGTTGACTGGCAAGAACTTGGCCCAGTCAACTGGGACAGGAAGTTAACTTATTCGCGAAGCAGTCGACTTATTCGCGAGGCGGATTACTTCCCAGTTCAGTCGGAACATATATATGCAATACGCTGGCGTTACAAAAAACCCCCCGCTAAGGGAGGCCTTCTGGCCCGGACCGTTCGGAATACTGTGAACATCCTCAATACCGCCCACAACATCTGAAGAACGATCCTGGAATACACCATAAACTAACGGATTGCAAATGGATGCAGACAGCTGTCGGTGGTTAGCACAGCTGAGGAGGTATATAAGTCTGGGTGGGGAACTGCAGTGAGTACAGCGGAAGGACTATGCAAACTTAACGACTTGTTGGAAGGGATCTTTCAATACGGCAATAATACGTGTCTACAAAACTTTCTCTCAGGTCCCCTGAAGCCCAGCTACTGCAAAGCCGGCACGGTAGGTTTCAGAGTATGAATACCAGGCTCATAAGTATCTGCTCTCATTCCCAGACTGTCACTTTTTCGCTAGTTTGCGAGAGCAATTTTGGTTTACGAAAGCAATTCGTACCGTAATTGCTTTATATTTGCCCGTATTTGTAGCCTTTGTTAACGCTCGAACAATAGAATGTAGTATAATCCTTCTCCAATATTGCCTTGGGAAAAACACACTTCCGAGAAAAATAAGCGTTCCGAGCAAGCTAATCGGAGATCTGTCCAGCAGATTAGATGCGGTGGGATTTCTCCCTCTACTAACGTTTGGAAAAGTTCAGCTCTGGGGGGTGCCGATTGCAGTTCCGGGAAAGCGAAATTGAGTTTCGGACTCACCGGTTGCAGTCTTTAGGAGCACGCACATCCCTTGGCCGTCAGCTTTGAGGGCCTAGTTCTCACTTTAAATACACCATGGGGAGGCTTGGCGCTCAGATGTTCGAGTTTTAACGTTTTTGCCTCACCGCACCCCAATTGTCGGAGAGGGCTAGTCCCAGACGGCAGCCGAAATTGATTTCGCAATCAAAGACCGAGCAGTGTTAACATGTTACTTGGCTTGAGGCTCCTGTATTTTAGAGTACTTCTGAGTGTATCTCCACTCTTCATATCTGCGTTGGGTGTGAATTCAGCTAAACTCTGCATGATATGTTCTATTTCGTTTGTTGTTGCAATCACATAACATTTGGCCACTTATGGCCATGGCCTTTCCCCGCTTCTTCTAGTCTCCTGAAGGAACACTAGCTCAAGCTGTAGAGCCTCCCACTGCCATTACCCGCTGCATTTTCGTTCGCAGCGGAAGTTCAGTTGAATGGAGCCATCACGGTCACACTAGTTTTCTGATAACAAAATGAGCCATCGGACTTATTATATAATGATTTGGTCTAGCGCTTCAGTACTTAACGGGGTGATTGAATAAGGCCCGATCGCTTCCGAGCTATTCCGATCCCCGTGACATATTTTGGAATCGCAACCGTCGATATTAGTATATCACAGGCGGAAAGACTCCGCCCTGTCCGGGCAAAACCTCACTGTACGCCGGACTATGATTTGTGATTCTGGGTATTGTTGGCTGCAGTACTGTCGGTGTCAGGGGTCTGCCGAGTGATGGAACCATGACGCTGGTGATGACATGGTGACCGAGCGATGACCCCAAGCACGCCCGCAGACACCTTATCAATCGCATATATATGTATCACATGGCTCCATGTTGATGATAAGGAGATTTGAGAGCCGACCTGCTTGGTGCGGGCCCAAATAAGTATGCGTACCTATATAACTTGGGATAACCAATGACCTGACCCTTGCCGTCGTCCGCAGTCGCTCTGATCGGGACCTGGTCTCCCAATATCATGCCCGAGCCTGGACGTTGACATGGGGCCCTAAATCACTGGCAGACGGACGGTTTCCACCTCTGTACCATATTACTAATTGAAGGTTACTATCTGCCGTTGCGAGCGCCGAATTGTACTCCGCAGGAGGTCTGTCCGGAGTGTGTGATTGGAGGTTTTTGCAACCAGTGTGTATAGAAAGCAATGTCGCGTAGGTTCTACCCAGTTGCTCGCTGCAACCCTAAAGACCCTTTGGTAGAGAGTAACTGATATAACCATTGCCGAGGCGACCTGTTGCACCGCTAGTGCATCCTTGTGCATTATTTCTTCCTCACAATAAAATTTCAAATATATATTATATTCAGTGAGCTTCAACTCGTATCATTCCTTCATCAATATTGTCTGAGGCTTGGAACTATGGGCCAGACTGGCGACCTATTCTCTTAACGCTCTTAGAGTAATGCTGAGCAACCCCTTCCACACTGCGAGAAGTACAAATTGACATCGCCTCCAACATCTCACGAAGGTGACTAAAGTCTCAAAAAAAGTCTAGAAATAGATCGTAAAAGTTGATTCTCGGAGAGCCGAGTCTTTGCAATGTTCCACACCGTTGACGGAAACGCCCATCTGCGGAATGGGTGGGTTTTAGCGTGATCCGCCATTAGGGCACCCATTCACGGAATTTGACAACAGGGTGTGGTAACCTCGGTTGTTACCACCACCACACCATCCCACTCATACAAATGAGCCCACAAGTCGTCACCAACACTACCTTGGACATCCACGATATCAAATTTTTTTTTATGTGCACTGTATCACCACCGCCAGAAATTTCCGCTCATTATTTTTTTCCCTTTTTTATTGTACCAAGTATTAAACCAGTGTAAGTAGCTATAATAGGCGGTGGCGGTTGGGGTGGTGGTGTCAATAGCGAAGTGTCAATAGCGATGGTGATGGTGAGATGATGATTATGACTTGCGGACTAATTTGATGAGTGGTGATGGCGTTGTGGTGGTGACATGACGACCGAAGTTACCAGACAAAGTACCACTCTGTTGGCGGATTCCGTGAATTGGTGCCCCAATGGCGGATCACGCTAAAAACCACCCATTCTGCAGACGGGGCGCTCCATCCATGGACGGGGTGATTCCCCCAACGGGGTGGAACTGCAATGGTGAGAGGCTACCGTTTCCAAGTGCACCACTAAGTGCATCTAAGAGTCGTCTCTAAGAGCACTTAGAGGCGCAATCCTGGACCATCTCCAAGTTACCTAAGTGACGTCACTTTCGTGTGTACCCCCCAAAGTGCACTCAAGCAGTATCTCAAAATTGCCCCCGACCAACCGTGCAATAGATCGAGAGTTAGAGAATAGATTCATATTTTCTACAAATATTTCGTAATCATGAAATTGAAACTATATTGAGTATCTGCATAAGCGAGACGAATTAATCTGAGTGGGAAAGCGATAAATTACATTCTTAGAAAACCATTATCAGAAGTATAAGGATCCTCTCAAGCAGCGTGGTGGCCTGCTCAAGCGTTGCATGAAATGGCTCGTAAGAGGCGGATTCTCTACTCACAGACTAGATGGCGTTTAACAACCAACCATTTAAGATATGCGAGAACAAAACGTTCAGAGCGTTGTCAGTAACGGATTACTCGACAGCGGGAGGGGGATCTCCCTCACCTAGCCGGCAATCTGGAGGAGGGAAAGTGGGCTCTGCCATATTCTAGATAGAGCGAATGCAGTATGATTGAAACAAACAAACAAACAAACAAACAAACGGTTTACTCGGAGTCTCGCACTTTGCCGTATCACTGCCACTTTCCTCATTTGCCTGCTAGCATTACGTGTCTACTCTATCATAGTTTCCAGAACGTTCGTGTGACTACCCTAATAACGAACCCTGCCCTAACATCGTTGCCCTGTACAGCCACCGTGAGGTGACACCCGCTTGGTCAGTCGGTAGTAGTCGTAAGTAGGCCCGTTGGAGTCTGCCTCTTGATAGCTCTTAACCAGAACCTCTAGTACCTCCCGGTCATCTGCTTGACAGCGCAAGGATGTTGGGCTGGCGCCCCCGGCTCGGTTGCGGTACTCCTCGTTAAGGTTTGCAAGGGTAGGCAAATAAGCGATTGTAAAGTCTCGCAGCGACAACCCGTCGGTAGAGTTACATCGAATGTACCCTGTAGCACGGGACTGACTAGATTTATGCCTACGTCCCTACACCACGTATTGAACTCGGTGCTGCAGCAACACCGCTACACACGTCTAGCCTCCCACGAGCTACGCCACATGATTGCGTAACTTTACAGGTAATCAAACTGCTTTTCTCAAAAATGATAACGTGTCGCATTTTATTTCTTTGCAATAGTAACTCTGGGAGCTTCACTAGCACCTCCTATTCACTGCTTCCCATAGTTGGCTTTTGAATGTCATGACATCATACAGGCTACAGGGCCCTGTAGGTATTTAGAGCCCGAGAATCATTTGCCCTAGTCTCAAACGGTCCAGAATTCTCTGCCCCGGAAATCATAGTCCAGTCTCGGGCAGAGTGTTGCCCGGACGGGACGGACTATTGAGATGCCTGCAAGTGCGGATGGTCTTCCACACCCTAGTGTGTGCTTGACCTAAAACAATTCCAGTGTGTTGGCCATTTCTGTCAGCCAACTAGGACTCGATCTTTAGAAGATAGATTGCTAATATTAAAAAGACTACAGGCTACGCAGTTACCAACGGTTGTTCCCGGCCTGCGAAGTTTCAATCAGAGCCCAGACAGGCCTGTCACACTGAAAGCATCATTGGAAAGGAGGATGTAACTACCCTATAATTCTGATAACAAGCTATAGCAATTTTACTGAGAGTTAGGACTTATTGCTGCGGCTAACTCCTGGAGTTATACGGTAGCGTTCCACAGGGGCGCGTACTCTATCCTGCGACAAGCTCCCTGTGTCTAGCGGATAGAGGGTATCGACAGTGTTCTCAACCGTCCCGTCCGACTGCGCGGACGGCACCACAACCGTCCGTCCCGTCCTAGCATATTAATGACGGTAGGACGATCGGTTACAAATATTATTAGATGAAACTGAATAGAGTGCTGAGAGAACGCGGAAAACAATATAAATGGGTGCATCTATGTGTATAGTACATACTTGAATACAGCTTCTATCAGACATGGTACGGATGGAACAGATGATGAAGGACCTTGCTTCAATGTCAGGATAATTGTAACGAGTTTGATATAATTGTTATTGTACACTGGGAAATATCCATGTATGTCGACAGATAACGGCACTGCTCCGTCATCGGCCGTCCCATGCGTCCGTCCCCGTCCTGCCTCAAAAATACGGCGCTGTCTCCGTCCTACCGTCGGACGGACGGCATGATGCCGTTCCGTCCCGTCCTGAGTAGATCCCGGACGGACGGGACGGTTGAAATACTGGGTATCGAGAGATATATTTTCGAAGTTACAAGTTATATCAACGACTGTTGCCTCATCCCCCGGATTCTACGGTTGTGGCGGCTTGGAAAGTATATGATCGAAACTCCGAAATATATACCTCCGGAAAACGATGAGTATTGATTCGCTTGGATGAGGGGGAGGTGGTGGTATCTTAGAAGACTTTAGAGGGGAAGGGAGGGAGAGCAATGTTGTGGTATGATACTTTACCTTATTTACTTCACGGTCACTCTCACGACTCTCAATTGCATTTTCTTTTTGACAATTGTCCCCGGACTTAAAAGAGATGGGTCAAGACAGCTAAGGTTTTCATCGTGTGCATCATTAAATCAAACTCTCTATCAAGCAGTGAGAGTAACCCAGCCGACAAGGGGCAGTGTCTTAATTGTGCTACAATTATAATGATTTATAATTCCGTATTCCCACGGTATTCCATAAAAATTGACGGGGCGATTGTAGGTTGCACAATACGATTAACAATGAAGAAACGGTCCGTCTACTCTACGGTTGAGCCTAGCCCCGAGCCGCCATCTGGGCTTGGGAAGAACTTATCGCAACGGGCCGTATTCTTCAGACCTTGACACCAGTGTTCCCAAGCGGCCCGGTCACCCGGCCGGCACCTGTAGGCATGCCTGAGGGCCAGGCTGGGTCTTGATTTGTCAATACCTGTACAGGCCCAGCATAAAAAATGCAAAGCCGCCAGGCTTATTGTTGAAATAGTGATGCTAGAGAAGCTTGATTGTATATTATCTAAGAGGGCCACAAGGCCATATATATATGAGAGTACAAGTGTGAATGCGTGCGTATGCATCTATGTATAGACCCTTCAGGCCGACAGCAATCTCCGGTCATATGAGACTCACCTCCGACCATACGAGACTCACCTCCGGCCATACGAGAGTCACCTCCGGCCATAAGATGGCAGAGACCTATCATGCAATACTTATAGGCGCCGCTGTTGACTAGGGATTTGGCCCGGTGGCTTCCCTAGTGTTCGGTGCTGGCGGGCTCGGGCATGTGGCCGGTGGCTTACGGCCCCCATTGGCCTCGCCTGCCCCCACCGGCCTCGCCTGCCCCCACCAGCCTCGCCTGCCCCCATCGGCCTCGTCTGCCCCCATGGCGAGGAGGAGGGCTCGGCACTGGTACTCGGCATTAGGCTCCGGTTTTGGCAGTCGGCATTGGGTTTTCCTTCTCTCTCTCTTTCATATATAAGTCCATGGTTTTCCCTTCTCTTTGGATCGACAGAGAATTCATCGTCTTCTCTTCTTCTCCATCGTCTTCTCGTGTCAACAGGTTATGAGCCCGGCGCTGAGCTGAACTCGACGCCTACTATTAGTATTTGTTACTGCCGCTCCTCTGCCCCTGTTCCAGTGGATCGAGCCAACATCTCTCTTTGTTTATCGTTTCGCCTCTGCCTTGTGGTGCATTGGACTGAATCGACGCCTAGTAGTAGTGCCTCTCTCATTTTTTCAACCTCCGCCTCTGTATTGTTTCTTAACCTTTGCCTTCTTTATTGTCTCGCAACCCTCCCTACTGTGTCGCAACCCTCTACCTCCGCCATGTCGACCACGGCTACAAAACTCAATGAGCGCAACTATCGACAATGGGCCATAGAAGCGAAAGCCCTACTCCGAGCGCAAGGCCTCTGGAAATACGTATCGGGAGAAATGCGTGTTCCCAGGCCTCCAATTGTAGCAACCAGTGACGCCGCCTCAGCTACTACTCCCGCAGCTCGTGACCCTCTGGATACGGGTTACGACTTCCTCCCGGAATCGACTGACACGTCCTACCTCAATCAGTTCTACCACTTCCTTCGCAATTGGGAACGCTGGCAGATGAACAATGATAAGGCATGGGGACAACTCACCTCCCTGATGGAATCAACGATCCAGATATGGTACCGAGACCACACTGAGCCGCTAAAACTTTCAGATACGGTCAATGCCGACTTCGAGAAGGTCATCAAGCTCGACGGTCGATACCAGATGGCAAAGCTGACATCATGTCAACTCGAGTCATATCCCTCAGTCACCGAATGGATCTCGGCCCAGGATAAAATAATCAATGACCTTGCCGTATGCGACATCATGATCGAAGACTCCTGGAGGAAATTCTACATCATGTCCAACCTCCCGAATACCAAAAAATGGCGAACCTTTGCATCCACACTTGAGCTCACTGAGAAGGCTAACACTGTGGTGAGCATCATCACCCACCTCCTGTCTTTGGAAGCCCGCCTCGGCAGGGCACGCGGTGTTGCTCCAGATGCCGCATTGTTTATACCGACGAAAGGTCGAGGACGACACTCGAAAGGTGAAAAGAGCAAAGACAGGAAGGGCGACGATAGGAAGGGCGACGATTGGAAGAGCCAGGTCATATGCCATGGATGTGGAATCAAAGGCCATATCAAGGTGAAGTGCAGGAGCAAGCATAAGTGGGCCTCGTATGAGAAATCTAAAAGTGATGCCAACCTGGCTTCGACTGCATCAACCTCTATTGCCAAGTTCGAGTCAGAGTCATTCTTCCTCTCAGTCATACATTCCGACCCTATCCCGGACTCTATGCCGGACTGTGTGATCACAGTCATTGTGGCATCGGCAAATTAATCCGCCAATCATTGGATTCTTGACACCGGTGCAACAAATCATGTCACTGGCAATCGTCACCTCTTTGAGACCTTTAACTCCATGGCACAGGGGGACCATCAGGTCAAGAGGCAAACAACAGGTTTGTTGATGCCGAAGGCTCTGGAACCATTACGGTTTACGTCGACAGGCCAAATGTGAAGCCCGCGAAAATTGTCCTGCAACATGTCCTTTATGTGCCAGCCTGCGGCACGAATAAGCTCCTCAGTATCATCCAGTTAATGCGGACACAAGTCAACTTCAATTTCAAACTCGATGGAGGTACGGCTAGCCTTGGGTCAGTCCTCGTCTAAGAAGCACCGCTCATCAACAGCCTGATCGTGCTCAAAGCATCTGCAACCTCGGCATCGATCTCGAGAGCCTCTGTAGCAATTGTTCATTCTCCGAGCTCTGCTCCCGAAATCTCCAAGGTCTATTTCAACATTCGTCCCCCAGTTGATGATAAGGATATCTTTGTTTGGCATGCTCGCCTCGGCCACCTCTCTTTGCCAGCTATCAAATGGCTGCCGAATGCCGTCAAAGTTATCCAATTGCATGCTAAGAGCCCATCGACATGCAGTTGTGAGGGATGTATCATAGGCAAGATGTTCCGGAAGCGTTTCCAGCCCTCAGAGGATCAGGCAATGACTCGACTTCTTGTGTTGATTGACTCCGATGTGATCAGGCCAATGCAGACTCAGACGATGCGTGGCTACCAATATATTATTATGCTTACCGATGACCACTCGAGATACACCGAGGTCTACTTTATTAAAGCCAAATCTGAGGCTCCAGCAAAGATCAAGAAGTATGTGGCGACAGTGGAGAAGCAGCTCCCAAAGTCAAAGGTGTGCCGAATTGGAGTTGATGCCGGAGGCGAGTATGCTACTCGTGAGAAGTTTCTTGAGTACTTGGCAGAGGAAGGCATCATTAGGGAAGTATCAGCCCCATACTCACAGCAGCAGAATGGCATTTCGGAGAGATGCAATCGAACAGTGCTGGATCCGGCGCAGTCTATGCTGAAGCATGCTGGGATGCCGAATAAGCTCTGGGCCGAAGCTGTGTCCACAGCAGTCTACATCAAGAATCGAATTCCATCCTGAGCTCTCCCCAATTTGACGCCTTTCGAATGATAGACACAGAAGAAGGCCGATAACTCCCCTCTTCAAACTTCTGGCTGCCTAGCGTTTGCATGGATCCATGGCGACCGCAGGAAAAAGCTTGATAACCACGGCTACGAGTGTGTGCTCCCCGGCTACTGGGAGACAGCGACAAAGTACCGAGTTATGGAGATCTGTTCAGGCCGAGTATTCAGTGCATGAGATGTCCAATTCGATGACTCTCCCCTGTATCACCAGCTACTAAAGACTAAGCCTGCAAAGATCGCCCTCGAACCAGCAGAACAGGATAAGGATTCGGAAATCGAGGACGAGCCTCCCAAGCCAACAGCTACGATACAACCGCCCAAAGCTATGATACAGTCCCCAAACGCCAAGGTACTGCCTCCGAAAGCAACCGCATTACCTCGTGCGATCAATCCAATTGTCGACTCGGATGATGATCTCACACCACCTCCAGAGACACCGCCTGCGGAGACCCCGCCTCCAAAGCCTAGAAGGAGCGGGAGTACTGCAGCGAATGTCCACATAGCCATGATGATCGAGCAAGGCCCTAAGACATACCGTGCAGCAGTGGATGCAGAGGACGCTGAGCAATGGAAAGAAGCTATCAGCAAGGAAGTGGCATCAATGGAAAGTCATGAGGTTTTCACCTTCGTTGAAATGGTCCCAGAAGGTGCTAGTATGATTGGAAGCCGTTGGGTTATGGGACGAAAGCTAATGGCCGATGGGACAATTCACAAATGGAAAGTTCGACTTGTTGGCCGCGGTGATCTCCAAAAGCCTGGGGACGACACTGACATCACCTCTCCAGTCATTGATTTGCCCTCGATTCAGCTTGCCCTCGGCCTTGGAGCAAAGCACAACCTTGAGATCGCTGTCCTTGACATCCCGACTGCCTTCCTCGGGTGCCCGCTGCATGAGACTCTCTCTATGTACCTCCCTGATGGCGAATGGCCTGATCCATATGGCCGGGCCAGACCCCATGTCAGATTGAATAACACTCTCTATGGGATCAAGCAAGCGAATCGGGAGTACAATGAAGCAGTCTTTGACTTTAAAGTTGACGATCTCAATCTCCAAGCCTCAGTTGCAGCTCCCGGTCTCTTCTTCGGTGGCAATCTCGGCGAAGCAAATGATGTCTCAATCCCAGTTCACATCGACGATATCATGATCATTGGCAAATCGGCACTTGTCGCCTCCAGTGCAGCTCGACTGTACGATCGATTCAAGGCCGCTGCCCATGTTCCTGTGCCTGACACCTTCGAATACCTCGGGATGACGGTCACTCGAGATCACAGCAAACGGTCGATTGCCATCTATCCGATTGGCTACATCAACTGAGTACTTGACCATTTTGAGATGACCGACTGCCGGAAGCGATCTACCCCGATGGAAGTCGGATACAAGCCACATGCCATTCAGCCAGAACTTGGAGAGCAGCCTTTCGAGGCCAGAACATACCAGAAGGCTATTGGTTCGATTCTTTATGTCGCTCTCGGTACTCCCCCAGATATCACCTATGCCACAGCAGTTTTAGGCAAATATGCCGCCCAACCCTCGACTCTACATTGGAAAGCCGTGAAGCACCTACTTTGATATCTCTGAGGCAGATCCGACTAGAAATTAACAATCTATGACCCAAGCCTCGGGCCGGACTCTCAGTCAATCTTGTGCTACGCCGATGCAGACTTGGGGGGAGAAGCACACATGAGCAAGTCTACCTCGGGAATCATCGTCTATGCCCTCGGAACCCTTGTCATTTGCAAGTTGAAGAAGCAGAGCGTAGTAGCCCAATCGGCAATGCAAGCAGAGATGATTGCCACAGCGTACGGCAAAGTGCAGATCGACTGGCTGCGAGACCTGATCTCAGAGATCGGAATTGGCAGCGGCATCACCAGGCGTATTCTCAATGATGGCCTAAACTGCGTTACAACTCTGAACTCAGGCAACTTCCAATCTGATAGCTGGCACTTACGACTCCGGTACCACTCAATTCATGACACTATTGCCAAAGGCAAGATTGAGATCAAGCACGTGGCAGGAACGGAGATGCTGGCAGACGCTCTCACTATAGCTCTCGGGGGAGTTATCCTCGGCCAATATGTGGAGGAGGGTGGACTCGGATAGGATCACGGGCAGGACTTTGGATTTCCTTTGTTTCAGATTGTGTATTTGGCTTTACACTGTATGCTTGGATTTAAATGGATTTGGAACTCGGAGGAGGGCTTTAGGCTTTTGTTTGTTTGCTTTACTTACTTTGTTTCATCTGGAAAGACTTGGGCCAAAGGGGGAGTGTTGACTAGGGATTTGGCCCGGTGGCTTCCCTAGTGTTCAGTGCTGGCGGGCTCGGGCATGCGGCCGGTGTCTCACGGCGCCCATTGGCCTCGCCTACCCCCTCCGGTCTCGCCTGCCCCCACCAGCCTCGCCTGCCCCCATCGGCCTCGTCTGCCCCCATGGCGACGAGGAGGGCTCGGCACTGGTACGCGGCATTAGGCTCCGGCTTTGGCAGTCGGCATTGGGTTTTCCTTCTCTCTCTCTTTCATATATAAGTCCATAGTTTTCCCTTCTCTTTCGATCGACAGACAATTCATCATCTTCTCATCTTCTCCATGATCTTCTTGTGTCAACAGCCGCCAGGTACCAGTGAGGACCGCATGAACTTACTGGTACCCACCTGTACCGCTAAGGACTGCATAAATTGGTAGATACCGCCTGGTATCGGTAAACCCGCCATGATTAACCAGGCACCAGCTGTGTTTACAGACACCTGGCACCTACTTGATTGTTAGTTTGGAACAGATGAGCGGAGATCACGAACTGTGGCTTGTAATGACATCATAGCTGCCAAGCGAGTTTCTGCTCCAGTGATTATTCATTGCCAGCAGGTACTTGAAGTACCTGTAGGCGTTTTCGCAGGTTCCGCCCTTGGAATGGTCCGTCGGAAGCCAAAGCCTGACCGGACTCACCGCTTGAGAACACTGCTTAACACCCATATAAAGACCTGGGTTATCTACTATTAGCGTGAATACTGCCCAATAAGTATAGCGAGAGTACAGTATGCACTAACAACGCTGAGACTAGCACCTCAGTTTGTCCATAAGCGCCAAGCTTGGTTTTATTCACTATATCGATCAAATTGTATTCTCTTTGCAGATACTGTGCCGAAGAATACAATCGGCTAAGAGCGGTCTAAGGATTTCAACTTTGGAATATATTGTTGTTGTTGTTTATTCATAGTGTATTCACTCTAATTAGAGTATGACAAAGACCAATTCCCCTCCGCCTCCGGGCGAGCAGGCTAGATGGTGGAGCTCCCCACCCACTACCCAAAAACCAAAATTCAACCCCTCCCCTCTTCCACCCCTAATACCCCATGGCACGATATTCTAGTCCTCCCCCAGTAATGTAACTGTTCGGATCCAGTACCACATTGGCCTGAGTGCAGGGTCTCATTGATGTTATCGCAGTGGAATACCCTAACCGTCCTACAGTGGGGCTTGAACAGCACCTTTGATGTGTCAATCGATTTTCGCTGTTTAAGTGAGTTGATGCGTCCATGGGAACCACTCGTACTGGTGCTTGTATGCCTGAGAAGCAGGTCTTCCATCATAGCTCCTCCGAGTGTTGTGGGTCGGAGCGTGCTGTCCTCAGAAAAACTCTTCATTGGACTGCTGCGCTTTCACGCCCTAGTTGTATTGTGTTGTCGATTTTGTGTCGGTTGTGTCGTGAAAACCATGTCACCAACTTGCGTTGAACATCGAAGGAGGCGAGTTGCCCTGGAAGAGGGACTACCATTCGAGGTCCATACTGAGTGGTATTGGGTGGTTGTCACAGTCTGAGGTACACTTGAACACAAGGGGTGAACAAGCGGACACACACAGGTATTCGAAAATGAAGCCAAAGTAAAACCGCAACCCGCCCAAAAAAATGGGGGTCTTGGCAAAACCATGCGGTGAGGTGTGTTGTCGAAGGTGTGTGTTGGAATATATTGTTTTTAGATACTAAGTGATATTAAAAGCACACGGACACGAACGTGATTATACCATCGGTGAACAGACACTAAAGTTAGTATGACAAATCGAACCGGCCAATCCATCAATACACTAAAACTGTAGCCTCACCTTAGTGAGCTGTATGACTCTTTGGTGCAGAATACCAGTGGAGCGGATTTTTAATTAAGTCGCTTTGAGGACCCCTAGCATTAACCTGTCTTACGGTCTGCAGCCCCGGTGTCTTCGGTCAAGCAGTATCTGGCCTTTAATAATTCGATTTGGTGGCGGGCAGTGTCGGACTATTGCGACCGGTATGTGCGAGTGGGTGTTCATGATACTCGTTTTTACATGGGTTGGACAGATGGGACAGCTTTTCGAGAGCAGCAGATCTCAAGCAACACTATGAAGGACCCATGGAAGATATCTTGATACAGAGACCGTAATCTCACTTCGCTACATTGGAGTACATCGGTAACTCACTCCTCTATGCTGTATGGTGATATATGAGTCCTAATTAATCAAAAACGTACGCATTAAATCCACGAAATCACTGCCACAAGCCTCAACCATACGCAGCACAACCCCCGAACACTTGCCTGGATTCTCAACCCTCTGTCAGCCCTGAACAGAATCTCGCAAGGTTGGCGATGAGGACTCTTACTATGTTGAGCATAAACGGGAGATAAGAATTGGGCTTTGCTCAATATACGTCGCAGGAAACAAAGTAATAAAGGTGATCGGGGTCTACCCGAAATTGATCTGAGTCACACGGGGGTAGTATGGGCTGCAGGTGTTTTTCATATAACAGCAACATATTTAGGGCTCTATAGCTTTCAATCTCACCAGGATAGCTCCTCGAATTATCTAGCTTCACCTACCATCACTCGAAAGCATGTAAACACTTAATGTTACCGGTGTACTTGTGCCGGAGACATGTTACAGGTCTGATACACGGCCACTGCTGCAAGGGTTGATACCTCCTGTATGTATCTCGAGTCTTTCTCCTTCTCTCTTCTCTGTACTATAGAGTACACGCACACGGTTTGTTTGTTTTAATCATACTGTATTCACTCTACTTAGAGTATGACAGCCCCTTAATCCCCTCCGCCTCCGGGCTGGCCGGCTAGATGGCGGAGCTCCACTCCTGCTACCTGTCGTCCCCTTTTGACAAAAGAAAGCATGCATCTGAAAGCGGTCGATAACATACAAATGAAAAAGGGACGAAATCAAGGAGTGCCCGCCGGCTCTTACTCCTCCGCCCGTTGCCCGCCGGCTCTTACTCCACCCGTTTGGGTGGGAACTTCCCGATGTCAGTGGTTGCCAGGAAGTCCATCACCTATCGCACTTCTCCATGGAGAGCAGCTCAGAGACTTGCACGTGTCGGCATCTGCCCGCTCTCCATCCCGTTGCCTTCCGCACCTCTTTCCAGAGCGCCTTCTGCTGGTATTTCCATCGGCTGCAGTGGCGGAAGAGATGTTCCCGCGTCTGGGCCGCCGTCCTGCCTCCGCCGCCGCACCTCCAGCATTTGTCGTCGTCTCGGTGTCCGAACCGTTTCAGGTACGCGCGTGTCCGGACTTCAGCCGGTAGAATCTAGCTGCCAGTGTCTTCACGCTATTCATTGGGATGGGTCTCTTGCTCCCAGCTTTGCCCTTCAGCCTGTAGCCGTGATGTTTGCTGCATTTGTCGGCCTCCCATTCAGCCTTCGCCGCCGTCTTTACTTCTGAGATTCGTCTGGTCCTGTTCGCCAGCTCCCAGTGATCTAAGTCCGGGTGAGTCTCTATTGTTTCTGTGGCTAGAGCAAGGATATTGGCAACTGTGAAGATGCTTTCCACTGGGTAACTCCAATAAATTCAAGTTCATTTAAGTCCATGAGTTTTGCTCTGATCACAAAGTGTTCTATACAAGAACTATGCATAAACAGATCCTCTTTCACTTTCTGGTCTCCAATTTACTATATCACTGATATTCATAGTGCAGCTGTAAAAAAAATGCTCCAAAATGCTGTTGATTCACAATTTCTGACTCTATATAACACCGGGAAAAATGACCTTTTTGTTTGTTTTAATCATATTGCATTCGGCCGCTAAGCGGCCATGGCATAATGCTACAGTTTTCCCCTCCGCTCCGCTTCCGCTGGAAAAATGACCTTACGCGACGCGTAACTCATAGAGAAGCTGTTTTTGGTACGGCAATCCATAGCATATTTGACGCGTGGCACTATGAGGTCCTATGGACCTACGCATTGACTAGATTGCTATGATACGAATGCGATTATGTGCGCTTGATACTATACATCATGGTGCATTCAACAAACTGCCAAATGGACTTCATTGCACGCTCCCAAGTAAGCTCTCAAGATGCTCCCAAGTACACACCGAGTACGCTCCCAGTACACTTCCGAGTACGTTCTCAAGTACACTCCCGAGCATGCTCTCAAGGACGCTCCTAACTGCACTCGATGGCACACTCCCAATCTGCTTGACCGTACGCTCCCGAGTAAGCTCTCAAGACGCTCTCAAGACGCTCTCAAGACGCTCTCAGGACGCTCTCAAGACGCTCTGAAGCACACTCCCGGGCATGCTCTCAAGGACGCCCCCAATTGCACTCGATGGCGCACTCCTAGCCTGCTTGACTGTACGCTCCCAAGTAAGCTCTCAAGACGCTCTCAAGCACACTCCCGGGCATGCTGTCGAGGACGCTCCCAATTGCACTCGATGGCGCACTCCTAGCCTGCTTGACTGTACGCTCCCAAGTAAGCTCTCAAGACGCTCTCAAGCACACTCCCAGGCATGCTCCCAAGTACACTCTCAAGAGGCAAGACACTCCCAATCTCACTTGACTATATGCTCCCATGTATGCTCCTGGGTGCTCGATCCAGATACTTGCTGAGTTGCAGGGGCCAGGCACTGGTAGGCGGGTGGCGGGTGGCGGGTGGCCGAAATCATGACGTCGGTCGATATCATAGTCTGAACCTTGTTTTTAGCGCGGCCACCACGACAAGATCTCACGATGCCTCACAGTCATGGTGTTGACAATTGCAGCCTGAGATACTGCAGGAAAGGTAGACAATTGGATCTCGGGGAGAGCAGATCTCCGAATCTGATTTTCTGATGGAATCTGCTGCCCGCTTCCCACCGATTGTGGGCGTATGTGTGCACATTTGGTCCGGGGCTGATGGTGATGGTGGCGATGGTGATGATGGCGATGGTGATGGTGTCGGTGATGGTAATTATAGTACCAGAAGCACTTAGACAAGTATGTTGGCTACGTCAACATTAGCATCAAAGCTTCCACAGACTTAGAGCCTTCTACTAGCCAAAGCTTCCACAGACCTAGAGCCTTCCATTAGCCAAAGCTTCCACAGACTCAGAGTTTGCCATCGGCCAAAAGCTTCCCGTGGAAAACTCTACTCCTCCCGAAGCGCGGCTCTCTCAAACGCGGCTCTCTCAAGCAGGCTCTCAAGCATGCTCTCAAGCAGGCTCTAGAGCAGGCTTTCAATCGCCAGCGGGCTCTCATGCAGACTCGCAGCGATAGTGTGTACAGTACCGGTATAAGAGCGAAGACTGCAGGCAGTAAAGACAGGTATAGGTCCATCTCAGGCCGGCAGCCGTATATAGTTCCATAGGCCCACGCGCACATCTCTATGAATCGACTATAGATGACTATACGCTGCGCGTCGCGCAGGGGTCCACGGGAAGCTTGCTATGAGCTGCGCGTGTGCGCGTGTGCGCGTAGCGCAGCCTATAGTCGATTTGCACTTTTGCCGATGCTGGCTCTTGAATCTCCGGAGACAATCGAGATGGGCTTGCTCTCTACTGGCTGAATACAATGTAGACGGGTTCAGCTGGCTGGACATGATCACGACGTGATATGGATGGGCTGGCTCTCGAATTTCTGGAGACGATCGAGATGGGTGGACGGGCTAGCTCTCTGCTGGCTGGACATGGTCAAGATAGGCTGGCTCTTGGTCAACTTAATATGATATGGACGGGCTGACCTTGGTCAACTGAATATGATCTGGACAGGCTGACTTTTGGTCAGCTGAAGACGATCTAGACAACGCTGACATACTCTCTCTGAGATGGTTCTTGGCTAGCTGGATGCAATCTGCACAGGCTGGCTCTCAGCTGGCTGGACGCAATCTGGACGGGATAGCTCTTGGCTGGCTGTACGGGCTGGCTGTCAGCTGGCTGGACATAATCTGGATGGGCTAACTCTGTGCTGGCTGGACACAATCTTGATGGCCTGGCTCTTGGCTGGCTGGATGTAATGTGAACCGGCTGAGAGCTAGCTGGATATCATGGGTTTTGGGGTTTAGGATTCTTTTTTACCGAAGGGGGGCGGCAAAGCCGCCACCATACCTAGTAATAGTTATACACTTGGTTTGTCTGCTCGAAGCATTCTCATTGGTCGAGTGAACTTGCCACGTGGCGCTTGTGGCAGTGGCACATACAGTGGCGGGTACAGTGGCGGATATCCACATGTTTACTCAGGATTTATCCCGAAGACCTACAAGTTTTTAGAACGCCATCGAAGCTGCTCGAAAGGATTGGAGAGTGCTTGCTAATGCACTGAGTCATTTGTGTAGACTCATTCACAAATTTTCACTCCCCACCCGCCATTCGCCACTGCCGGCGCCACTCTACCATCTCCAGCGAACTTCAAATTTCTTAGGTATATAAAAGCATGGGTTCTACCATTAGATAGTTCGGTAGACAATTAATTCAATCTCTCTTTGTACTCGATCACTCTCAACAATACAGCAGACACAGTGGCAGATATACAGTGGAGGATATACAACGGCAGATACACAGCGGCAGATACACAGCGGCAGATACACAGCGGCAGATACAGCAGTGGATATACAACACAGCAGACACAGTGGCAGATACACCATGGCAGATATATACAGTGACAGATATACAGCCAGATATACAGTACCAGGTCAGGATACATATTCACAGCAGCGGATATACAGAAGTAGTTCAAGATACACAGCACGATATACACAGCAGCGGATACACAGTGGTAGATGAACAGCAGCAGATACAGTAGTGGATATACAACACAGTAGACACAGTGGCAGATACACAGTGGCGGATACACAACGGCGGATACACAGCGGCAGATACACAGCAGCACCAAATCAAGATACACAGTGGTGGACACACAGCAGAAGTCTAGGTGATCTGCCTGATATCGTAACAAGTCCACCAT
>Ga0307515_10006668_pt1 | contig 23004 bp, 2 predicted proteins | sample 17_EM_MG_FD_194513 | JGI IMG/M metagenome (GOLD analysis project Ga0307515, IMG submission 194513) | Populus trichocarpa ectomycorrhiza microbial communities from riparian zone in the Pacific Northwest, United States - 17_EM | ecosystem: Host-associated > Plants > Roots > Unclassified | place... | reverse complement strand
GCCCCTTTTAACTTACCTATTTTCTTTATTAAAAAGCTAAATAGAGGACTGCGCTTCTGTATTAACTACTGTAAGCTAAATAATATAACTCGCAAGGACCGCTACCCGCTGCCCTTACTTAATGAGACTCTTACCCAAATAAGTAGAGCTAAGGTTTTTATAAAGCTTAATATCCGCTAGGCCTTTTACTAAATTAGGATAGACCCTAGGTCTAAGGATTTTACTACATTTTAGACCTATTACGGAACGTATAAATATAAGGTACTTCCTTTCGGACTAACTAATAGACCAGCTACGTACTAGCAGTATATAAATAATAAACTCTTTAACTACCTTAACAACTTCTATACGGCCTATCTAGATAATATTATAATCTACTTGGAGAACGAACTGGAATACGAGGAGCATGTCTATAAAGTCCTATAACGGCTCCGCGAAGCTGGCCTTTAGGCCAATATTAAGAAGTTGGAATTTAGTGTTAAGCGTATAAAGTACCTAGGTTTTATTATTAGCATAAACGGAATTAAGGCCGACCTAAAGAAAACAGCTATAATTAACTAGTAGACGCCCCTACGGACCGTAAAGGGGGTGCAATCATTTTTAGGTTTCTATAACTTCTACCGACGCTTTATTAAGAACTACAGCAGGATCGCCTAGCCTCTTAACCGCCTTACTAGGAAAGACTAGCCCTTCTACTTTAACGCCATATATATGCAGGCCTTTAATAAGCTTAAAAAACGGCTAGTGTCGGCCCCCTTACTTGCCCACTTTAACCTAGAATGGCCCTCGATGCTAGAAACTGATGCCTTAAATAGCGTAATAGCCGGTGTTTTTTCCCAAAAGCAACCGGACGGAGAATAGCACCCTATTGCATACTATTTAAAGACTATAATAGATGCTAAACTAAACTACCACATCCATAATAAAGAAATCCTAGCTATTATCTCTAGCTTTTAGCACTGGCGTATACAGCTAAAGGGGACCCCTAAACCCATTAAGGTAGTATTAGATTATAAGGCCCTAGAATACTTTATAATAACTAAGGCCCTTACAGCCTAGCAGGCACGCTAGGCGGATATCCTATCTTAGTTTAACTTCTTAATTATATACAGACCAGGCGCTATAAACCGTGCGAATGCTCTTACTAGGCGCGAATAAGACCTAGGTAACCATATGGCTGTGAAGATCTTATTACGGACCTAGACGCTACTATAACTAAAGTACCTTAACTTCTGGATACGGGCAGAACTAAATATAGACTCTTTAGATGCTAAGATATACCCTATTAACCCCATAGAACTGGACCTTATTAATAAACTGCTGTAGGTAAACTATACGGCCCCTTCTCTATAGGAGTACCGCGAAAAGGCAAAGAACGTTTCTAGCCTATAGTCCCTTAAAAGTGGACTACTTAAGCACCGTAAACGGCTAGTAGTAGCAGAGGAACAGAACTTATGGACTCGGCTTATTGCCGAAGCACATACCTAGGTCTCTATAGCCTACCCTAAAAAAAATAAGACCCGTAGGATTATTAGCAACCGCTACTACTAGCCCGGAATAATTATAGATATTAACCGCTATATACGGAACTGCAATAACTGCTATAGGTCTACAATTCCATAAGATAAGACCCTAGGACTATTAAAACCCCTCCTAATACCTGACCGCCCCTAGCAATATATCTCTATAGACTTTTATAAGCTACCTTTAGACCGTAACAGATATAATATAGTTATAATCCTAGTTAACCGCTTCGGCAAGCGCCCGTTTTTAATTCCCTATTATAAGAATATTAATGCTAAAGAGGCAGCCTGACTGTATATCTACTACGTCTACTAAATTTACGGACTACTAAATACTATTATATCCGACCGCGGGCCGTAGTTTATATCAGCCTTTTAGAATAAGTTTACCTAGATCCTAGGCATTAAGCTAAAGCTTTCTATAGCATATTACCCCCAGATAGATGGTTAAACGGAGATTATAAATTAATACTTGGACTAGAGACTCCGGCCTTTTATTAACTACTTCTAGGATAACTAGGCTAAACTATTACCCTTAATAAACTACGCCTAAGCCACCCTACCCCATAACTCTACCGGATTTGCCCCTATTTAACTAGAAATAGGTTACCTACCCTATATAAGCTTTAACTAGGAAAGACTAAAAGGGCCCTAGACTATACGCGAAAAACTATCTTATAAGGAAGCCTAGCAGTACGCTAAGCGCTTAGAAGAAGTCTGGAAAGTAGCCCATATAAACCTAGAAAAGGCTTAGAAATTAATAGAATAGTAGGCGAATAAGCATAGGCGCGAGCCTGACTTTACTATAGGTAATATAGTCTAGGTTATAATAAAGAACTAGAAAATAGAACGGCCTAGCCATAAGCTAGACTATAAGATGGTAGGACCGTATAAGATTCTTAATAAAGTAGGTAACTTATATAAGGTTAAGCTTCCAGACTTAATTAAAGTTCACCCTATTTTCTTACCGGATAAGCTATAGAAAGCTATAAATAACCTACTACCTAGATTAAAGAATAAACCTCCCCTACTAATTTAAGTTAATGATGATAATAAATGGGAAATTAAAGAAATACTGGCCTGTAAACTTATAAAGGGAACGTTAAAGTATCGTATTAGTTAGAAAGGATATAACCTAGACTCCACTTAGTACCCTATATAGAACTTTATAGGTAGCCCCTATAAGCTTTAAAAGTTTTATAGCCGTTACCCTAATAAACCCGGACCGCTAAAGTACCTAGATAAGTGGATAGAGTGCTAGTATAACGAAGATAATAAGCTACCAGAAGAATATAAGGACAAAAACGCCCCAGAAATTTCTTAGTTATATAAGGTGTCGAGATATCCAGGAACTTCAACCGGCGGTTAAAGTTGTCTAATTGGTTAGATTCTCTTGCTAAGACTTTTAGCGGCAAAGCCTAAGGGCAGGCTTTTTTAGAGGGGGGGGTAATGTTACGGTACTAGCAGAACTTGGCAGAACTACGCACCGGCAAGTTGCCACAGATTGCCGCATATTGCGGTCACGTAACGCGAAGATCTTATAAAATATTAAACGGCGCTGCTCTTCTTCTCCTTTCCTTTCCCTAGCTTTAGATTCTCGTTTATAGACAATCCAATTGTATAGGCTTGCGCGTCCCCTTTACCGTGCTATGCCTTGATTGACTAAGTCGCTAATAGGCAACTACCTATTATAGGTATGCTTTTATGCTAGCATTAGCGTTTTCTAGTTACCCAGTAGTTTTATAGTAGAAAGATATAGATATTTTAATAGAGATGCTAAGGCGTTAGTAGATTCGTCTCTATATATTAGAGTTAAATTATATACCTTAGTCGGATATAATTAAGTTAGGTAACCTATATAGTTAGTAGACTTCGTAAAGGAAGGCGTTAATAACGTCGCTAACGGCTATGCCTTTAGTTAGGACGTAGTAGCGCTCTTTTATAAGTTAGTATATTATTATAAGGATGTTCTTATAGGTACGGCCGTGTTGTTTATAGGGTAGTAGGTTAATAACGAAATCTATAGCGATATCTGCCTATTTTTATATAGGTACTAGTAAAGGGTATAGTAGTCCTTAGTACTTTATATTAAAGGCCTTAGCGCGCTTATAACCGTAGTAGGCGCCTATAAAGTATTTAACTAAGTCTATTATTTTTAGCTAGAAGTAGTATTAGCTAAGAAGTTTATAGGTTCCTTCTCTACCTAGGTAGCCGCTTAATTAGAGGTCGTAAGTTATTTAGATTAGTTGCTATTATAGATTTTCTAAGTTGGGGATAAATAGGCAACCTCTATAATAGAGCCTATTCTCTTTTACTTCTAAGGCTACTATATTAATCTAGCCTAGGCTTTAGAGGTTAGTAGGTAGCGTATAGGCGCTAGCGGTCTTTACGGCAATAAGTTAATATAGTAATAGGTTAACAGAGGTGTTATATACTGTAGTAATAAGCTTATTAATTTTAGGAGGTAACTTTAGTTCTATAGTATAAAGCTAAGGTATAGTTAGCTTTATTATAGGTAGTATACCTAGGGCCAAATTTTATACTTTTAGGATTGTTTATTATTAGAACTAATTATAGGGGTTATCTTTAGACTAAAGAAGATCTTATAAGCGGCGTATTAGGCTATTAGGTTTAGTACCTTATACTCCTAGTCTATATATAATTTTAAAGTTAAAACTAGAGAGAAACTCGTTTTAATATACTTAGTATTAGTTTAGCTACTTTATAGTTATAAAGTACTTAAGGTTATAATAGTCCGTAAGGACTTTAGTTAGCTAGTTAGGCTCTACTAAGGAAAGTTCTAGTTAGAATTCTTTAAACGCTTATATAGTTGTAAGGAGTTCTCTATTATAGATCTTATAGTTATACTCTTATAGTATAAGCTTAGATAAGTAAAATACGACTAGGTAAAGAAGACCGTTATTACCTATCTAGGAAAGAATACCTGCATTAACGTGGTCTAAGGAGTTGGTTTTAAGATAGAGTTATTATCCTGGTATAAAGTACGTTAGGATAAATACTTTAGTAAAGGCATTTTTAAGGTCTTGGAACGCCTTCTCGTCTAAGTAAAGCGTAAGTACGTTTTTCTTCCTTTTATAGAAAGGCCTTTTATTTACATTATTGCTATAAATAGTGCTACTACGCCTAAGAAGTTATATATAAATTTCTAATAGAAGTTAGCGAAACCGAGGAAGGCTTATACGTCCTTAATATAATTAGGGGCTTACTATTTAGTAATTATGCGTACCTTCTTAGGGTCCATATAGATACCCTTAGTAGTAATAATTAGTTTAAGGTATTTTACTTCTATAACTAAGAATTTACATTTTTTTTTAAATTAATATAAAGTCCTACGTCCCTAAGGCGCTATAGGACCTTTTAAACCTGTTCGGTATACTTAAAAGGGTTATTATTATAAATAAGTATATTGTCTAGGTACGTAGAGCAGAAGTTATTAAGGTAGTCCTATAAGGCGTTATTAATACTAAAGGGCATAATAGTATATTTAAATTAGCTAAAGCGCGATATAAATGCGGTTTTCTATTCGTCACCTTCCCGTATTTAGAAATAATTAAAGGCGGCGATAATATTAAGCTTAATATAAATTTTAGCTTAGCTAAGCCGTTTAAGGGTCTCCCGTATAAGTAGTATTGGGTATTAATTTTTAATTATAATAGCGTTAAGTCCTCTATAGTTAATATAAAATTAAATACCTACTTTTAGCTTTTTAGTAAGAAGAATAGGAGCGGCTGCTAGTAATATGCTAGGATAAATAAACCCTTTATTAAGGTGCCCGTTAGTATACTTTCTTATAACTAGAAGTTTATTTTTTAATATTAAATAGGGTCTCTTATAAGGTAGCGTTTTTCCTTATTTAATATTAAAGGTATAGTTATTAGGTTAATGTGGGGGGAGTATATCTACGCCCTTTTATAAGTATATATTAATAAAGTTATAGTACCTCTTAGGGAGGAGCTTATGGAGTTCTTTATTAGTAAGTCCTTTTTTAAGTTTTATAAACTTCTTAAAGTCTAAAGGTAAAAGTCCGTAGAGTTCTATAGGGGCGTTATCTTCTAAAAGGTTAACTATGTCTATCCTATTACTATAGAGGACATAATCCTATTTTTTATTAAGCTTATATAGTTATAATTAAAAAGCTATACTAACGGTCTAGCCTTTCCTATATACTATATAGTAGAAGGCCGCAGCACTTATATAGTAGTAGTTAGTTATAGGTAGAATAATAAGGGGTTTCTTAGGTTAATATCCTAGTAAGTAAATAGAGGTGGCTAGGCTATATCCTAGGTAAGTTTTTTTATAGTATTTAGAGTTAAAGGTTACTTCTCTCTTCTCCTAGTTAATAGTAGGGTTATATTATTTAAGCTAGCTCATTTTAAGGATAATAAGGTAGTTAGTAAGTGGTATAATATAGGCCTAAAGCTCTTCTTAGTGCCCGTTTATATCTAAGTAAAGTTATACTATATAGGTAATCTTCTATATAGTATAACTACTATTAGCAAGTTATAGGGCGCGGGCTTTAGTAAGGGGTAAGGTAAGTAGGTTATAAGTACGGATAAATTAGGTATTTATAAATTAATTAATAGCTTTACAGTTAATTATAAAACGGCTTTTATATTATTTTGTAGTAGTAGTTCCTATTATAGGTAAAACTATCTATTTCTATCCGTTTATCTTTACTAAGTTATTTATTAAGTAGGCCGATATATAAATCCCTCTATTATTAGGGCGTCCTAACCCACGACTTAGGGCTAGGACTTAGCGTTTTTCACTTTTATATCTAATTCTACTACTATTACTACGTCTTCGTCTTATATAGTAGTAGCGTATAATAACATATTTAGTATTTAAGGCATTAAATTAGGTATTAGGCGGCAGGTATTAAACCTAGCCATTAGGTAGTTTAGGTTATTATAATAATAGCCTTTTTAATAGTATCTATAGCAGCGTCCTAGTTTCCAGAGTAGCTCGCGCTCTCTATCTAGGAGTTTTTACGGAAAGGTTAGTATAGAGAGGTTAATATTAGCTCCAGTAGTACTTAAGGTAGTAGGTGTTAGTGGCTTAGTATATATAGGTTTAGTAGGCCCGGAGGGCTTCTATAGAGAGGTCTTTAAGTAAGGGTTAGTAGTAGTAATCTAATTTGGTTATTATTTAATCTTCTATAGGGCTGCTACCATCTTATAAATATTATTATAGTTATAGCTAGCGGCTGCGTAACTAAGGCAATAAGTAACTTTTTTAAGGAGATCCTCCTAGTCTTTAATATCGTCTTAGGTAAGGGCTTTAGTATATTCCTAGAATTTAATATAAAACTTATTAAATAATTTAGTAGGGCTTATCTTTAGGGTACGTAGTTTAGCTTCGTTAGTAGCTAGTAGGTCGTAGTCGCGGTATATTAGGTTAAGATTATTAAGAACTTCTTAATAAGACTACCACTTTTAGGGGTTACTAGTTTCCTATTAGGCGAAGAGTCTATTAAATAGTATATCCTTTATTTGCCCGATAATATAGCTAATCTTAGTATCTTCTATAGGAAAAAGGTAGGCGCTCTAAGTTAGTTTCTTGTGGATTTATATCTTCTAGTAGCTATATTCCTTACGGTCTCCTTAAAAAACTAGGGTATTAAAGTAGTATATATTAAACCCTACAGTAGTAATTTAGGTCTAATTATTATGGCTTTTATCGTCGCTGCTTTAGTAGGGGTTTTTATTAGGTAAAGCTGCTTAGCGCTAACCCTCTATTAAGCGTTAAGTAGGTAAAGTTGCTAGGGGCGTAGAGACTTAGGTGGCGTTATATATAGTAAAGAGGTGTCTAGCGTTATTATAAATATACTTATTAAGCTAAGATTATAGGTATTTAATTATGCCTTTTTTTAGTAACTATAGTAATTAGTATAATCTCCTTCTTCTTTAACTGTTAGACGTCGCGTTTAGATACGCGGAGGTTATCTTCAGTTTCTTAACGTGTGTTATTGGTGAGCGCCTTACGAGCTTACAGGTCTTAGATAATATCGCAATTTTAAATAGTACGCATCTTAGCTTATATAAGCTTTAGGTAGTAGTTCTATAGAAGGTAGTAGTATTTATTAGGGTTTTATACAACTATTTTTATAAACGTCTTAGCGTCTTATATTTTAATTTTAATAGATAGTAGCCCTTCTATTTACTTGTCCGTAGTTATATAGTTAATAAAAAATAAAATATTATCGGTGTCTATCTCCTTAGGGGTTAAGGCTAAAGCTAATAAATCGAATTCTTCTAGGATTAATTGGCGTCGTAGGTTAAGTATAGGTATTAAATTATTCTTTAAGTTTAATATAGTAGCTAGTAAGGAATATTGTTTTATTATTATGGGTTCCTTAGAAGTATAAAGTAAGGTAATTTATAGATACGCTGCTTTTAGCAGCGCCTATAGTATTACAAAGATATAGAATTGGTCGTAGGCTAAGTATTAGTAGTAAAAAAGGCGTAATATAATGTTACGGAATAAGGGCAATGGCTATAGAGCGTATGTATTTAAGGAGTCTATAAGACGTTACGTGATTAATCGTAAGGGTCGAGGGCATAAGGAGGTGATATACCTATGCGTAGCTAATATAAGCTATACGTAAGGTGTATATAAGAGCACGGGGCTCTCCTATAGAGGCCCCTATAGTGGGGTTCTGTAATACCTACTTACCTACCTATCTACCTATCTACCTACCTACCTACCTATTTACCTGCCTATTTACCTGCCTACTTGCCTACTTACCTACCTATCTACCTACCTGCTATCTATACCTACCTATTTATACCTACCTATCTATGCCTACCTATCTATGCCTATTGTTTATATCTATCTATAGTATCTAATTTAATTTGATTTGGTAGTAGGCTAATATTAAGGCTCTAGTTCGGTTTAATTGATTAATTAAGTCGTTTATAGTGTTGCTGACTAGTTGTTTAAACAATCGTTGTCTAGTTTTAGCGACGGTCGTCTAGTTCTAGTAACAGTCGTCTAGTTCTAGCGATAGTCGTTTAGTTCTAGCTATAGTCCTCTACTAGCTGCCGTTATAGTGCCTCCTAGAGTAGAGAGGATAGAAGGAAGGGTAAAAAATAAGTAGTATTTAGGTGTATAAGGGGTATATAAAGATATGTAGAGGCTGCTAGGAATATAGTGGGGACCTAATAGCACTATAGGCCGCTATTAGGACAATTAAGATAACTAGGAAAATTAAAGTCCTACTAGGAGCCTGCTAGGAAGCCTACTAGAAGCCTACTAGGAGGTCTTTAGGGTTTTAATACCCTAATAGCAATAAACGCAATAATAGTAATAATATTTATTTTATAGCTATAAGCTAGTATAATGCTAGCGTATAGCTTTAGGGCCTAGCTAATATAGTAAAAAGCTAGTATAGAGCTTTAGAGGGTTAGCTAATATAGCAAAAAGCTAGTGTATAGCCCTAGGGGGTTAGCTAATATAGTAGAGAGCTAGCCCTAGGCCCTAAAAACACTTTTAGCGAAACTAAATTTCGTACGCCACCCCCCGTTTTCCTAACGTAGTATTGCACTAATTAGAAGTAACTTTTTGTATACCTATACTAGTATTAACTAACTTAATAGCTACTACTAGCTGTAAAAGGTCGCGAAGCTAAGTAGTATTATTACGGACCTTATATTAGCAGTAGTGCGACTACTAAGGAGAGATATAAATAAACTAGTGGTAGAAGTATAGGAGGTACTAGAATTAGTTAAGCTATGGGATAAGGGGTAGCCGAGTTATATAATAAGTTATAAGAAGAGATTTATAAGGTCTACTTACGTACCTTATATACCTTACGTACTTAAGTATTTCTTAGGCGCAGTATTATATATTTAAAGAACTACAGTCCCTACTTAGATAGTTTTCTTCTTTATAGTAAATCTTAGAATACAATTAGAGTTAATCTATTAGGTAACCACTTTACTAGTTATGTTTACCTTATTAACTATTCTATACCTATATATCTAGCCCATTAATAAGTTTACCGTAGTATTTCCTACAAGGCTTTATTACACATTTGCTACTAAAGTTATAGTAAAAGAAGTTAAATAATATATTACTAAAAGTAGTAGCTACAATAGCGTTAACGGCAGCGACTATATTAGGATTAGGTAATAACACTAGTATAGTAAATACTAACTCTTAGCTAGTTACCATTAGACAGCTATAGGAAATGGTTAATTAATTAATAGATAATAATAGGATACTTAAAGAAAGGATTAATAGGATTAGAGTAGCTAAGGTTAAGTTACCCTTAATTAAGCGATTCTTAGGGGAGAAGTTAAAGCTTAAGGGATTCTTTATGTAAATGCACTTTAAGGTTACGCAGGAAAGAGTAAAACTAGAAACGCTTATAGGTTAAGTTACTTATATAGGACTATTCTTAACAGGAAGAGTATTTAAGTAGTTTAAACCTTATCTCACGGATATATAGAAATATAGTATAACGACTACTAACTAGGAGGTATAGTATATATTCTTAAGTTAGAATAGGTTTATAGAACAATTAATATAGATATTTAGAGACCTAGAGGTAACTACTATAGTAGAAAAAAAGCTTTAAAACCTAGTATAACGGACTTTAGCAATTAAGTACACGACGTAGTTTTAAATATTAGCTACGTAGGTTAAATAGAATAATAAGGCGCTTATAGCACAGTATAAGTAAGGACTTAAAGTAAAAGTCTAGGATATAATTATCCTAATAGAAGATATGGATACTCTTAGGAATTTAATTAATTAAGTAATTAAGATTAATAATAGGATCTACTAAAGAGAGTAGACTAAAAAGGGTTAGGATAGAGTTCTATAGTTATATAAGGTGTAGGGCACGCAATAATAAAGTTAAAATTAAAAACTATAGTATAGCGCAGAGCTAATAGACTTAAGTAGTACATCGGGAAAATATTGGCAGGATGAGATTCAAGTAGACTTTATGTAGCGCGTTTCGCGTAATTGACATGCAATTTAACCAACTTAACACGCAATTAACTAACTTGACACGCAATTGACCAACTTAATACATAATCTAACTAACTTAATACGCAATTGACTAACTTAATACGTAATTTAACTAACTTAATACGTAATTAACCAACTTAATATATTTAAAAGTTAAATAACACGTAGTTAACCTACTTAATAACTTTAAAAGCTAACTATATATTCCTTAACACGTAGTTAACCAATTTAACAACTTTAAAAGCTAACTGCATATTCCTTGACATGTAATTAAGGTAAAGTTATATACTAATTACGTAATCTTATATAATCTTATATAGTCTTATTACTTAAAGGCTCTATATAAGGCTCTATATAATGCTTTATATAAGGCTCTATACGAAGCTCTACATGAAGCTCTATATAAAGCTCTACACGAAGCTCTATACGAAGCTCTACGTACAGAGGCTCTACACGAGGCTTTGCGCGAAGCTCTGTGTACGGAGGCTCTACACAAAGCTCTGCACGAGGCTCTGCGCGAAGCTCTGTATACGGAGGCTTTACACGAAGCTCTGCATCGGGTCCCCGCTATATTCCCGATAGCCTCTACATATGTCTCTGCCTATATAGCCGCCTTATTTTTTACCCTTCCTTCCTTCCTTCCTTACATCCTCCCTACCTAGGGAGGCACTAAAACGGCAGCCAGCAGAGGACCGTCGCCGTCGCCAGACGACTGTCGCTAGAGATAGACGACCGTCGCTACGACCGTCGCCAGAACTAGACGACCGTTACCAGAACTAGACGACCGTCCCTAGAGCTAGACGACCGTCCCTAGAGCTAGACGACCGTCGCCAGAACCAGACGACCGTTACCAGAACCAGACAACCGTTACCACAACTAGACGATCGTCGCTAGAGCTAGACAACCGTCGCCAGAACCAGACAACAACGACTAGCCAGCGAATACTATAAACGATTCGATCGATCGATCGAATTAAGGCAGCATAGACAGGTAGGCATAAACAGGGAGATGTTGACGGGTAGGCAGATGCAGATAGGTAAGTAGATGCAGATAGGTAGGCAGATATAGACAGGTAGGCAGAGGTAGATGTAAACAGGTAGGCGATGCAGATAGGTAGGCAATTCAGGTAGGTAGGTAGGTAAGTTAATAGGTAGATAGGTAGAAGAGAACCATCGCTATATTATATTAAATTATCTAAAATAATATTATTTATTTTGCTAGCCTTATAAATAGCTCTAAAGTAGCTTTTGTTTATTTAAAATATGCTATTAGTATAAAAGAGGTAAATATAATTATGGTTACTAAATGCGTAGATTGCTAGCAGGTTGCGCGTAGGCTACGCGTAGGCTGCGTGTTAAAAAAAAACACGATATAGGCTAGTCGGTCGAGTTGCTAAATGCCCTCAACGGCGCGCCAATTGCGTTAACCACCAGCCATTAAGGCCATTGGTAGGGTACCATATTTTGCCAATATATTAAAGAAAATAGAAAATAGAATAAACGACTATAGAAACCTAGAAAATAAGGATTAAGTAATTAAAGGTCTAAGGAGTAAAGGCTAAACTAGGAATTGTAATAGCAGAAGACGTTTAGGCGGACTCTATAGCAAGAAAAATGGTTTAAAGGAGCTTATATAAATTACGGAAAATAAGGTTATTTTATTAGAGACTATAAGAGTAGATAAAGTTACTATATAGTAAAAGGAATAAGACTAGTAGATAATATATATATATAGAGAGATAATAATATACTGCAAGAAATAAAAAAGTGTTTAATTAAAAGTTTTGCGTTTTGTTATAATAACGCATACTAGATTTATAAAGACGCTAAGTACGGCGTAAGCTATTAGCCGTAAGAGCTAAAGTTATTAAAGTTTAGAGGAATTAATAAACCATCTTATAAATCGGATATTAAGGATAATTAATTTAATATAGGTGAAATATTTAGTAATAAAAAGGTAATAAAGGCAGCTTACTAGGAGTATATAAACCTCGGAAATATTATAAAAGAGGTAGAGGATAGTTCCACTATAGAATAGGGAATATTAGTAGGGATTAAGACCCCACTAAATATAATATTTATTGCTTTATAAGACGCAAGGGAAGTAAAATAGTAAACTACTTTGGCACTTAATAAAGGTAAAAGGCCACAGGCTTAAGATTCTTAAGAAGATATAAGACACGCTTAAGGACCTATAATAGACAACAACCGATAGAGCAGAGTAATAGCTTAGTTTAGTAATATATAAATGAGCTTAGGACGAAGTTTCCTAAAAGTATAAGATTCTTAAGACAAGATAAGTAAGATTTAAGACTCTTAAGACGAGATAAGAATACTATAGAAGCCTAGTTAGACTAAGGCTAGAGCTAAGCTTAAAAAGGAAGCAAGCTTAGGATTAAGAATTTTTATAGGACTAAGATTTCTAGACGTGAATAAGGACTATTAAATAAATCGAGATTAAGAAGTAAAAAGACTTTAAGGATCTACTTATAAGGCGAAAACTAAAAGAATATATAGAGGAATTTAGATAGAGAATCCTTATATAGTAAGAACAGAAACTAGACTAGGGATTTAGTACACTAGGTTATATAAGGGACAAAGCGCTAGTATAAAGAATTACTAATAGGCCTAGGGTAGGCATGCTAAAAGCTAAGTAGCTTATTAAACTGGAGGATAAAGAGGATCTAGGAATCGCTATTAGATTTAAAAAACGATATATAAAGGGCTATTATAATCTAGTAATAAGAAGATACTCCCTTATAAATAAGCCGTATATACTCTAGCAGCTATACTAAAAGTGGTATAGGCAGCGTTATAATAATAAGTGGGAAGACTTTTATATATAGTTAGATAAGCGAGTTATCTAAGACTACCCTATTATAAAAAAAGCAATAAATCATATTAAGGGAGCCTTAATTATAATATTAAAGGATCTAGAGGAACAATTAGAGGACTAGAGAAGTAAGAGGTGTATCTTAGTACCCGCGAATAAAGTTATAACGTTTAGATTAATACGGTAAAGGTTTAAACTTAAAGATAAAAATAAGTTAAGAGTTAACCTAAAGTACCTAGTATATTATACGTTATTATAAATTGCATATATAGATAATATATGCAAGATATATAAGAATCTAAAAGAAAAGAATTAGAAGTACCTTATAAGGATATATTAGGCGCTAGATAAGCAATAGTATAGAAATGCTAAATATATACACAGGTAGTATTTATTAGAAGTTTAGGAGTTAGGAGACTTAATACTTTAACTAAAAAGATTCCTTATAGAAGAATACTTAGATAGACGATAGTAGTGGGAATACCTAAAAAATACGTGTTTATAGTATATAGAGGATAAAAAGCGAACTAGGTATTGGCTAAAGAACAAGCTAAGTATATAAGAATTAAATAGCTAATAGTTAGGAAAAGTAGAGGCCTATAAAACTAGAGTAAGCTAGTAGCAGAGCCTTAGACCCTTAAAGGAATTTAAGGACAACACCTAAATTTATAAGTTAATTGGTAAGATTAACAGTTTAAAGCACTAATAGATAGTAGAGTAATAAGAAACCATATCTTACTAGTAGTAGTTAAAAGAATAAGATTACCTTATAGATAAAAGGAGCAATCTTACCTATTAGTTACGATTTTAGGAGATCTAATAACCTATAGAGGAGGGATTATTAACCTTAAAATAAGACCTATTTAAATAACTATTAAAGGGAGACAAATTAAGATGTCTTTTAATATCCTACTATTGGGATAGGATAAGGCAGTATTAGGAATGCCTTAGTTATAGGAATATAATCTAAAGATCGATTAAATTATAGGTTAAGTTAATATTAGGGATACTTAATAACGTAAGATATAATAATAGACTAAGTTAGTATAGTACTAAGTTAAAGTAATATATAAGGAGACTAAGCGAGGCTTAAGTTATATACTAAAGAGATACTATAAATATGGCAAGAAACTATAGAGCCTAGAAAGTAAAAAGCTAGCAGATTATATAGTATAGGACTATAAAATAGAGTTAGAGCTAGGAATAAGTCTAAGGTTCTTTTTAACCTATAAGCTTACTTAAAAGGAGTCTAAAGCACTTAAAGAGTTTATTTAGGAGAACTTATAAAAGGGATATATTAAACCATTATAGTTATTAGCGGAATATCTAGTATTATTTATACTAAAGAAGAACGGAAAACTTAGGTTATATATTAACTATAGGTAGTTAAATAGCATTACTTAAAAGGATAGGTATTCTTTACCCTTAATTAGCGAAATCTAGAATTAGAGAGGTAATGCGCAAATTGTTATAAAGATAAATCTAAAATAGGCGTACCATTAAATTAGAATTAAGGAAGGCGATAAATAAAAAGCAGCTTTTAGGTTAAAGAAAAAACTATATATACTATTAGTTATGCAATTTAGATTAATAAATATACTAGTAATATTATAGAAATGAATTAGTAGTATGTTAGGAGAACACCTTAATAAGTTTATTATAGTATACCTTAATAATATTATTATCTACTTAATAATTAAGGAAAAATATAGGGAATACGTTAAATAGGTCTTAAAGAGACTATAAGAAGAATAGATACTAGTAGCAATTAAGAAATACAAGTTCTTTATAAGAAAGACCAATTTTATAGATTTTGTTATTAAACTAGGTTATATTAGTATAGACCTAAAGAAGATTAAAGCTATAGTAAGTTGGTAAAAACTAGAGAATATAATATAGTTAAGGTTATTCTTAGGGTTTTGCAATTACTATAGGAGGTTTATAGTATAGTAGTTAAAGAATATTAAACTATTTACTAGGCTTATAAAGAAAGAGGAACTATAGGCATAGGGAGATAAGTAGAGGAAACTATTTAAAGAACTTAAGGAGTTATTTACCTAGGAGCTAATCCTTAAAATCTATTAACTAGGGCTAGATATAGTTATAAAAACAGATATATTAGACTTTATACTAGGAGCATATTTACTATAAAAGTATAAAAATATATAGCATTTAGTAGCATATTATAGTCGGAAGATAATACTACTAGAGTTAAACTATAATATCTATAATAAGGAGTTATTAGGTATAGTTATAGTACTTAAGGAATAAAGAGCATTCTTATAAGGTATAAAGAAACCATTTATAGTTAAGATGGATTATAAGAACCTAATAGGGTTCCTAATAATAAAAGAACTTAATTAAAGATAGGTTAGATAGGCAGAAATGCTTATAGAATACTATTTTAAGATTTAGTATACTAAAGGAACTAAGAATATAAGAGTAAACACGCTTAGCAGAAAAGCTAAACTATAGAATAATAAGAAACTATTAGGAGTAATGCTATATAAAGATAGTAATGGATTAATTAAATATAATTACCCTAAGCTAGCAGCAACCTAAGAAAATAAAAAACTAGAAAAAGTCTATAAGACATTAAAAAGCTTTTAGGTATAAAGAATTCTAAAAGCATAGCTAGAAGATCTATAGATGGATATATACAAAAATTAAGGAGTAAAGTATGTCCCGGAGAGTATAGCAGAATATTTTATAGAAGATTTCTATAAGGGAATAACTTAAGGACATAATGGAGCTATAGACTTAGTATTAAGACTTTAGAAAGAATATATTATTAATAGAATTTAGGGCATAGCTAGAAAAGTAATAAAGGAGTATTTAGATTATTAAAGAAATAAACTAATAAGACATAAGCTATACGGAGGGCTATAACCTATTAAAATACTAGAGAGACTATGGAAGGTTATATTATAGGACTTTATTATTAAGTTATTAAAGTTAAGGGATTTTATTACTAAATAGGAGTATAACGCGATCCTAGTAATAGTAGATAAGTTAACTAAATAGGGCTACTTTATAGCATATATAGAAGAAATCTTAGTAGAAGATATTACTAGAATCTATATTAAAGAAGTATTTATAAGACATAGAGTACTAAGTAAAATTATATTAGATAGGGATTTAAGATTTATAGTAGTATTTTAAGAGGGTATTCTTAACGGAATAAGGAGTTAGAGCAGTAACTTCTACCGTATATTATCCGCAGACGGACAAACAGATAGAAAAATTAAATTAGACGCTAAAATAGTATCTAAGGTATTATATTAACCATATATAGAATAATTAAGTATTACTATTACTAGTTATATAGTTTATATATAATATAATACTATAAAAAGAAATAGGCATATTACTATTTAGGGCAAATTATGGGTATAAGCTAAAAATATTATTATTACTATAATAAGTAAAGAAAACGAGTAGTATAGTTAAAGAAAGGTTAAAGATATTAATAAATCTTTATATAGACCTTATAGAATTAGCGAAAAAGGTATAAGAAAGAATAAAAAGGTACTATAACGCTAAGAGATTTAAAGGACTAGATCTTAAGGAGGGGGATAAAGTATAACTACTACACAAAATTTTTAAGAGTTAACGACTAAGTAAGAAATTAGACTATATTAGACTAGGACCTTTTAAAATTACATAAAGAATTTTACTAGTTATATTTAAGTTAAACCTATTAGCTAGGATAAAGATCTACCCTATATAGTATATCGCAATGCTAGAACTAGTATATAGAAATATTAAACTATTAATCTATAAAGTAAACATATATAGAGGATAAGAAGAAGATAAATAGTAAGTTTTAAAGATGATTAGTTATAAGGACATTAACAATAAAATATAGTATAAGGTTCAGTAGATAGGCTATAATAAAACTACTTAGGAACTACTATAAAATTTAAAAAACGCTATAGGAAAGGTATAGGAGTATTAGGAGAAAATAGGTTAGGTAATATTAAGAAGGAGCTAAAGATAAAGGGATTAGTTAAAGGTAATAGACAAGCCGGATTATCTAGGGGATCCACTACTAGCGTATTAGTTGTTTCCGCCTCGGCTTAATTAAAATCCTTTTTAGCCTCCTTAGTCTTAAGCTTACGGAGACCTTACTTAACTAAGCGGTACTCTTTAAAGCGCACCTTTCTATAAACCCTTTTAAGATAGATTCTAAGTAAACGCAGTTTAATAAAGCTTAAATATATAACGCTAGGCTTCTAGAAGATAAGTAGATTTTTTAGAGGAATAATAAAGTTTATTATAAGCCGTAATAAAAGAGGCCTTAAGCTTCTTAGCTTTGGATTAAACACGGGACCCTATAGTAGATTAGATAAAAAAAGTTAGAGACTTTAGAGACTAATAAAACGTATATACTTAGTGTTAAATACAAACCGAATATTACAGGATAACCATATGTTTAATTTTGTATACTTAGCGTAGGAAAAAGGTTAGCGACTAAATAAAGCCGTAATTATAATATATACTAACTTTTTCTCTATATAGTAAAAATAAGAAGGCATAACTTTACTAAGAGATAGGATTTTAAGCACTATACGGATACGACGATCTATGGAAGAAGAAGAAGTTACCTTAGGTATAATAAGTAATAAGGAAGGTTATTAAATTAAAGACGGGAATGCTATACCTCTAATAGACAACTTAGAGATAGGAGATATCTTTAAGGACGAAGATAAAGAGGAGGGGGATGGTGTTATAGACCTTATATTAGCAGTAGTGCGATTACTAAGGAGAGATATAAACGGACTAGTGGTAAAAGCATAGGAGGTGCTGGAACTAGTTAAGCTATAGGATAAGGAGTAGCTAAGTTATATAATAAGTCACGAAAAGAGATCTATAAGATCTGTAAGATCTATAAGGTCTGCTTATATACCTTACGTACCTTATATACCTTACGTACTTAAGTATTTCTTAGGCGCAGTATTGTATATTTAAAGAACTATAGTCCCTACTTAGATAGTTCTCTTCTTTATAGTAAATCTTAGAATATAATTAAAGTTAATTTGTTGGGCAACTACTCTACTAGTTATATTTACGTTTTTGACTATTCTATACCTATATACCTAGCCCATTAATAAGTCTACCGTAGTATTTTCTATAAGGCTTCGTTACAAATATTATACTTACCTATAGTAGCGCATATGCTATATCGCTAAATTGCGTTATTAAAGCCCGTAACCTTATTAGTGGATAGGCCCTACTTATATTTAGTTAAAAGAAGCTTTTAGGTTAAATTACTTATAGAATTACTATATAGCTTTATAAGGGCGGTCCTAAATATAGAGCTCTTAGCGCTATTGCCACCCTACCGCATAACTTAATCTAGGATAGTAGTTTGGTTAATTACTTTATAGGCTCCTTTTTTGTAGCTAGCGAGCTCTAACGGCCTAGTGAGTAAATTACTATATAAGGCCGCCTAATTTAGAGGGGGAAGCTAATAGAAATTGCTTACTAGTAAGATATTTAAGCCTCTAAAGTAGTTATTATTATATATATAATAGATTTAACGGAGGCGGCGATTAATTTAGGCTAGATATACTTACCTAATTATAGATTTCTCGTTAAGAATAAGATAGTAAATATCCTTAAAAGCTTATTATAGAGGTGTAAAACTAGCAATTTACTAGCAACCTTAATAGATTATATATAGTTCTGCCGTTAATATTAAAGGCAGCCACCCTAGTAGGGGCCACTTAAGCTAATAGCATTGGCTTACTATTAGCCCTTACTATATTATAGAGCATAGTAGAGAGGATAGTAATAAGATATAATTTACTGGTTTCTGCCTCTCTATTAACGTTAATCCATAATAGGGAGGGGCTAAGGCCTACTTAGATCTGCCTATAGTAATTAACTATAACTTTATAGATATAACGCTAGCCTAGTTATAAGGAGGACGGAGTTACTATTTAAGATAGGCGGCTTTACGGTAAAGATTATAGCCGTACTTCTTACTAATAAGTTCTCTTATTAAGCTATAGGTATATACCCTAATACTAGGGTGCAGCTTATAGGGGTTACGGAAAAGTTAAACGGGGTCACTAATAGGGGTCGGCGAAAGCTAAATGGGGTCACCAATAGAGCGCCGGAAAAAGGTCGGTGGGGTTATACTTTTACCCATACAGAACGCGTATTAGTAGCTACATTTAACTTAAGCGACCGCACAAACCAAAATATCTAGGGCATATACTACGTATATGCACTTAGGCATACGGCCATATATATATACGCGCATTTACATATATCTCGCTATACTAATAATAAGTAAAAACTAAACTAAGGTAAACAAGAGCATAGCAGGATAGCTAAACGGCCTACTAGTTAGTATATATAACCATATACTACGTATATGCTAAGTATACATAGATATTCCAGAGCGTACCTAACATTAAATATAAAGACGATGGTTCTTAAGATAATATAATTAGTAGGGAGAGTATTAAAGATAAGGAGGATAAGGAGGAGGATAAGGAGGGCGAGGGATAAGATAGTATATAATAGCGGCTTCCATTTTATATGGGTCTCTTCAAGGTAAAACTATATACGACTTTATGCATATGCTATATATATACTTAGAATAGCTAGGGCACACTCTAAGACTATAGAGCACTTATTAGCTCTAATAGTAAGCATTAAGTTATTGTTTAAGAGGTAATAGACTATACTATAATGCCAGAATATCTAGTAACCAGAAAAAAAGGAATTGTATACTTTATCTATAAAGCAATACCTCTGCTATCTATAGATACGGATAAAAAAATAGTATATAAGGTTATTAATTAGTATATATTCAAGGTAAGCAATATATATACAAAGCATATACTGTACTTATATATTTAGTAAATTTAATTCTTATTCTATTAAATAAGTACCCCTAAAATTATATAACTACAACTTCTTAGGGAAAATAATAATCGGGAAAGTGGAAAAGCATTTTATTAAGCGTTTAAATATAGCGGCATTAGACACTATAAGTACGCCTATAAGAATATACTCTATATATGCTCCGCATATAATAGGGTTAAGCTTAAATTAATTAACAACCTCTAAAAGCGTAGTAGTCGTCTATACTAGGTAGTAGAGATTAATAAAAAGCTTAAGCAAAGTACGGAGAGGTAAGCATTATCTATATACGTTAGGTATATGCTTATAATATATAGCTACTACTACGGTATTCTACAATTATGGCGGTAGTATATCCACCCTAGTATATAAGAACGTATATATAGTGAAAGCAGACTAACGATGTTTTTTCGGCATGGAGTACGCATATATCCGGCGTATACGCGATATATGCTTATTATATACAGGTAGAGTTTATTAGTTATTCTAGCAGCGGTAATACTAAACCATAGTATACTGCCTAGCCTTTATTATTAACAACTGCCTAGGTAGATATTTAATACCTTTATTTACTTGTTAAATATAGAGTTTAGAAAATTAAACAAGAATATACCTATATTGGATATATAACGTTAAAGCGAAAAAATTGTAGTATGTAATATATATATTGTGCATGCGTTATGCATATACTAAGCCTATAAAGGATTTAACCACCCGTAAGGCTAAGGTAGAGTAGTGGCCGAATATATAGTATATAGTTAGACTACTATATTCCTATTAATATAGCACGGTATCCTTATATTTGCCTTATTATATGGAATTCTTATATATATTATCCACTATATCTAATAAAGCTACTAATTAACCTTGCTAATAATATAGTTAAAGTAATAAAGTAAGTAGATGTCCTAAGCCTTACTATACGTATGCCCCGTATATATATAGTATATATAAATAAAACTACTCACTATTATATAGGTCGATTTATCCTATTACCGTAGTACTATATTTTATATAGAAAGTATAAAACACAGATACTACGTGCAGTACATAGCAGTCTTAATATTAAGGATCGAATTACTGCTCTAATTTAAAAGGAAAGGATGCTATAATTCCTAGAGGGAATAGTATATGTAGGTAAGTATAGGTTAAATACATGCTAAGTATATACAGAGGCTAAGCGTAGTAGGTGTACTACGCGAGTTCTCTATTAATTAATATAAAGAGAACACTAAGTAATAGATTTAGGCAATTTATAACTTTGATAACGAGCATTTACTTATTATATGCTGCACGTATACGCAAGCTAAGGCATTTTAACGCGTAACATGTATCAAAATGGACCTATTCTTTAAGATGGTTTAAGGCAAAACGAATCTATTTTTAATTACAGGATAGGACGAGAATTCTAAACGTATGCATATCCTATGCTATATATATGCTATATATAAACTAAATACTTATAACGGGAATTAAAGTGTAGGTATATGCCTTTTTTAACCCAGAAACACGTGCTACGTACATAAAGATATTTTAGCTAGTATTTAAGGTTTTAAGTATAGACCTAAAAAAAATAAAATAAAATAAAAATAAAATAAAAAAAGGTTTTATGTAATACTGCTTAATTATTTATATAATTTGCATATATTTACGGAACTAGACTTCGCACTACTACGGTTAATATATATAAGAAATAAGCTAGCGGTAAGTATACGCTCTATATATGCTTAGTATATGCCTGGCATATACTTACAATATATAGGCTTTAGAGATTACCTATATATAATTAACCCATTCTATAAATGGGATAAACACCTTTAGTATATACTTGTATTCTGCCTAGTATATATTAAAAAAAACTTTATAAAGCGCTTTTAAACTTATAAAGTAAGATATATTATAAAGTAGATATAGGAAGCGGAGATAGAGTAGAAACTAATAGCGCGTATGCAAAGTATATACACTCTACATCCGGAGCTTACGCCTTAGATAAACAATAAGAAGAAACTATAGATACTAGCCAGGCTTATAAAGGAAAAGTTAAAGGTCCCTTATAAGTGGTGAGTATATATACGCAAGCATACTAAAATTAGTAAAAGTAGTTACTTTTAAGATAATAACTTTACCGGTCGAAAATTATGCGTGCTTACTATAGTACTACGGTAAGGTATATGCTCCGCATATACACTATATATTCTAATATTTTAGTATAGGCTTAAACTTCGTATATAGGAAATATTTAATCTATAAGAGCTATATAAAGAGACGGGAATAAATAATATATAGAAAAATTAGAGTAGCTTAAAGCGGATAGTAGTATAGCTATAGAAATAATATATGCATATATACCGTATATATGCCGCATATACTAAGCTTAAGTAGCGCAGAAACAGCGGAAATTAGCTAAGCAGCGAGCTAGAAATCCTAGCCTAAATCTTTCTTAAAATTCTCGGAACCCATTTAATACCCCTATATCTACTATATCTAATAGCCAGATTATCTTATAGATAAGTACAGTAGATAACAATATTGTATTAGTATTAGATACATCGCGCGTATCCACCACATATGCAATAAAGATGCTACTACTACTATTGCAAAGTCAAACACCCCGGACTATGGGTAAGAGGTATAGGTCTTACCTATTTATAAAGGAGCTAGAAAAGGAGGCATATACACTATATATAGAAAATATAGAGCGACGAATTAATAAATTAAAATAAGTTAAAGATGTATATAATAAAGCAAAAGAACTAGTAGAGCTTAAGAA
>Ga0307515_10006667_pt1 | contig 23009 bp, 20 predicted proteins | sample 17_EM_MG_FD_194513 | JGI IMG/M metagenome (GOLD analysis project Ga0307515, IMG submission 194513) | Populus trichocarpa ectomycorrhiza microbial communities from riparian zone in the Pacific Northwest, United States - 17_EM | ecosystem: Host-associated > Plants > Roots > Unclassified | place... | reverse complement strand
GTCCCGCGCCACGTGGCGATCGCGTCGCCGGTGAACGTCCGGCGATCGACGCCGGCGGCCTGCAGGGTCGCGTTGCCGAGCCACCGCGTGTCGCGCTCGAGCTCGCCGACCAGCGACAGCGCGAGATGGTGCGGGCCGCGGTCGACGCCGACCCGCGCCATCGCCGGCACCGCGTAGTCGAGCGTGCGGGTGTGCGTGTCCTCGATCGGCGCCACCGCGACCTCGCCCGGCAGGCCGTCGGCCAGGCCGTTGTTGTCGGCGTCGACCAGGCGGACCGCGCGCCACGACGCATTGCTCAGCGCCAGGCTCGGCGCGATCCCGGCCGCGTACCATGCCGTGCCGCCGGCGAGCGCGCCCAGCGCATCGAGCGGTCCGGTCGCGACCACCGACGCGGTCGTCGACGGACCCGGGCGCGTGGTGAGCTTGCGCACGGTGAAGCTGCCGGTCGCGCTCGGCCGGCTGGTCGGCGCGCGCGACAGCTCGGTCCAGACGTCGACGGAGACCTCGTGGTCGGGCGTGCCGCCGCGCAGCCGGGCGTCGATCGTGCCGCCAGTGCTCGCGCGATCGCGCGCCGAGAACCCGCCGGCCGAGACCAGCACGCCGTCGAGGAACGTCAGCGGCACCCGGGTGTCGGCGCCGCCGGTTCGGATGCTGTCGGCCGGCGCGCCGTCGATCGTCCAGCGGTTCTCGAGCCCGCTCGCGCCGCCGATCACCACGCCGGCCTCGTCGCGGCTCGCCCCCAGCGCGTAGCCGGCGACCGCGTCGTGGCGGGCGTCGCCGACCGGCAGCCGGCGCAGGTAGCTCCCGGGCAGCCAGGTCGACAGCGCGAACGGCGTCGCGTCGTCGAGCGGATCGGTCGCGACCGCGCAGTCGAGCGCCAGGCCGTCGCTGCAGGTCACCGGCGACGGCGGCGGCGGCGCGCGCGACAGGCCAAAGGTGTCGCGCGGATCGTCGGCGCGGGCCGTGCGGCCGACCAGCAGGACCGCGATCAGCGCACACCGGAGCCGCACGCTTGACCGTAACACGCCGCGCCCGGCGCACCGGGCCACCACCCCCGCGGTGTGCGATCCGCCGCCCTGCTGTGCGATCCGCCGCCCTGCCGTGCGGTCCGACACCGGCGAGCGCGGGCCGCACTACTTCGAGCCCTCGCCGGCCGCGCTACTTCGAGCCCTCGCCGGCCGCGCTACTTCGAGCCCTCGCCGGCCGCGCTACTTCGAGCCCTCGCCGGCGCGCAGCAGCAGCTCGACCGCGCGCAGGAGGTCGTGGCGCGCCTCCTTGGACCGCCCGGCCAGCACGTCATGGATGTGCTTGGCCTCGCCGCCGAGGTCCTCGTCGATCCCGTACATCAGCGCCGCGAGCTTGATGTCGAAGCCCTTGTGCGCGATCGCGACCAGCGTGTCCCAGCTCGGCGACTTCTGGCCGCGCTCCAGCTCGCTCAGGTACTTCTGCGAGATCCCGATCCGGTCGGCGACGACCTCCTGCGTGAGCTTGCGATCGGCGCGGAGCGCTTGCATGCGCGCTCCGAGGCGATGCTGGACGATACGGGAGGCACCCTTGGCCATCGAGGCGAGCGTAGAGGCGCCCGCTCCATCTCTGTAACACGCTGGCAGCTCTGGAAGCGCCTGGTTACACCCTCTCCTGGCAGTGAAGCTCACAGTTTCTGGGAGCGTCCGGCAGTCGAGGCACCCGAGGCTACCTGCTCCCAGCTTGTCCGCGCGCGGCGCCGGGCGCGCTCCGCGCCAGGCCGTCTCTCCCCGTAGATCGAGGACCAGATCGGCAACGATTCCGCACCGGTCGAGGCGCTATCCGGGGGCTTTGCCGCCGGCCGCCGCGAGCCTTGAGGCTCGCCCGGCGTTCAGTGCTCGTGATCGCAGCCGGGGCCGTGCTCGTGCTCGTGCTCGTGCTCGGCGATCTCGGCCCGGACCTGCTCCATGTCGAGCTCGCGGGCCTGCTTGACCAGATCCTCGAGCGCCGCGGGGGGCAGCGCGCCGGCCTCGCGGAACAGCAGCACGCCGTCGCGGAACAGCATCAGGGTGGGGATCGCCTGGATCCCGGCGGCGCCGGCGAGCTCCTGCTGGGCCTCGGTGTCGATCTTGCCGAACGTGATGTCGCCGTGGGCCTCGGACGCCTTCTCGAACACCGGAGCGAACGCCTTGCACGGGCCGCACCACGCCGCCCAGAAATCCAGCAGGACGATGCCCGGTTTTTCGATCGTCTCCTGGAAATTGCCCTTGGTGATCTCGACAGTCGCCATCGGCCGACCATGGCCTGCCGCCGTTCCCGCTGCAAGCGGCGAGCGCCAGTCAGGCGAGCGCCCTCGCCCGCGGACGAAACGGTCCGTTGCACGAGCGTGGCACGCGCGTTGCTGCAACCCGAAGCCATGGGTACGCACATCAGTCCGGTCGTCGTTGGCTACGACTTCAGCCACAGCGGCCGCGCGGCGTTGCACCGCGCGGTGACGCTCGCCGGGCGCGCACCGTTCCATGTCTTGCACGTGGTGTGCGTCGTCGACCCCAAGGAAGCGATCCCCAGCCTGCCGTCGTATAACGGAGTCGACTACATGTACGCGGCGCGAGTGCAGGAGGCGCTCGCGGCCGAGACCCAGCACGAGCTCGATCGCGCCGACGTCCGCGGCAGCGTCCACTTTTTCGTCCACGCGCGAATCGGCAAGGCGGCGCACGAGATCCTTGCGCTGGCCGGCGAGGTCGGTGCCGACCTGATCATCGTGGGCAGCAAGGGCATGACCGGGATCGAGCGGCTGATCCTCGGCTCGACCTCGGAGCACGTGATGCGCGAGGCCGGCTGCACGGTCGAGATCGCCCGGCCCAAGCGCTACGCCGAGGTCGAGCTGTTGCCGGTGGAGCCGGTCGATCCGGTCCGCAGCTACGTGCCGCCGCACCGCTACACCTACGAGGACCACCGCGTGAACCTGCGCCCCGCGGAGTGGCCGCTGTACTGAGAGGTACTTGCCCGCGCGACGCGACGCGCAGAGGGGTGAAGAGACCGGCGCTGCCGGTCTCGAGGGACGGGAGCACGGGAAGGCCCCTGGCCGCTGTACCGAGAGGTACTTGTCCGCGCGACGCGACGCGCGGTCGCCAGTCGTGAAGGATCGACCGGCTCTGCCGGTCTCGAGGGGGCGGGAAGGCCCCTATCGATCAACTGACTGGCCGTTGTATTAGTCTTAATGTTCGCGGGCCTGCGGGCGGAAATGGCCGAGGGTAGGGCGGCGGTCTACAGTGCTGTGATGGATAAACCGCGCGCACCTGCATCGCCTGGGCGGCAGGCGGCGATCGTCTTGATCGGTAGCGTCGCGATCACGCTCGCGATGTTCGTGATCCCCAGCCCCGAGCACACCTGGTGGCTGCTGGCCCCGTTCCGCTGGCTCCACATCTACGTCCACGAGTTCGGCCACGGCATCGCGGCCCTGCTCGCCGGCGGCACGTTCGAGAAGTTCGAGATGTGGTCGTACTCGGGCGTGGCGCTGACCAGCCAGAGCGGCGACCTGGCGGCCGCGTTCGTGTGCGCCGGCGGGCTGTGCGGTCCCGCCGTGGTCGGCGGTGCGTTCCTGGCGCTCGGTCGCAACCCGACGTGGGCGCGCATCGCGCTGTTCGCGTTCGGCGCCTTCATGACGATCTCGCTCCTGCTGTGGACCCGCACCACGTTTGGCTGGGCGTTCGGCGCCGCGGTCGCCGCGCTGAGCCTGGGGATCGCGCTCCGCGCCAGCGCGCGGCACGCCCAGGTGGTCGTGGTGTTCCTCGGCGTCCAGCTCGCGCTGAGCGTGTACACCGGCGGCGGCTACCTGTTCACGCAGTACGCGACGATCCAGAACGGCCAGCGCCACGCATCGGACACCCAGCACATGGCCGAAGCGCTCGGCGGGCCGTACTGGTTCTGGGGCATCGTGTGCGCCGGATTCTCGGCGCTGGTGCTGCTCGGCGGCCTGTGGCTGTACGTCAAGCCCGGGCGCGCGGCGCACCAACCTCGGCTCGCCGCGGCGGCCTGAACCCGAGCATCACCCGCCGGCCGGCGTCACGAGATCTCGTCGTCTTCGTAGCCGAGATCGCCGTCGTCCTCGACCGGCTCGTTCACCACCACCGGCGCCGGAGCCGGCTCCTCCCAGCCGTGGGGCTCCGGGGCGCCGTTGTCCTCGGTCTCGACCTCGTCCATCGCGGCCTCGACCGGCGGGGCCGGCTTGGGCGCCTTGGCCTTGGCCGGCTTGGGTGGCGCCTTCTTCGGCGCGGCCGGCTTGGCAGCCACCGCGGCCTTCTTCGGCGGGGCCGCCTTCTTCGGCGGGGCCGCCTTCTTCGGCGGGGCCGCCTTCTTCGGCGGGGCCGCCTTCTTCGGCGGGGCCGCCTTGGCCTTCGCCGTTGCCTTGGGCTTGGCTTTGGCTTTGGCGGCCGGCTTCGCCGACTTCTTCGCCGCCGTGGCCTTCGTCTTCGCTTTGATCTTCGACTTCGTTGCTTTGGCCTTGGCCATGTGGGGCTCCCTAGATGAAGTAATCGGGCAAGAGCTGAGCGTTGGGATCCATCGCGTATTCGCGGAGGTCGGTCACGCCTTCCGCAGCAAGCACGTCATCGTCGATGCAGAACCGCCCGGTGAACTCGCGCGACGGCTTGGTCAAGATCGCATGGGCGGCGTCGCCCATGATCGACGGCTTGCGCGAACCTCGCATCGCGGCCTCGCCGCCCAGCAGGTTCTGGACCGCGGCGGTCGCGATCGCGGTGCGCGGCCACAGCGCGTTGACCGCGATGCCATCGCGGCGGAACTCGCCGGCCATGCCGAGCACGCACATGCTCATGCCGAACTTCGCCATCGTGTACGCGACGTGAGGCGCGAACCACCGCTCCTCCATGTTGAGCGGCGGCGAGATGTTGAGGATGTGCGGGTTGGCCGCCTTCTTGAGGTGAGGCACGCAGGCGGCCGAGCACACGAACGTGCCGCGCGTGTTGATCTGATGCATCAGATCGAAGCGCTTCATCGGCGTGTACTCGGTGCCGGTCAGGCTGATCGCGCTGGCGTTGTTGACCAGGATGTCGATGCCGCCGAACGCTCGCACGGCGGCGTCAACGGCCGCGGCGACCTGATCCTCGAACCGGATATCGCAGACGAGCGGCAACCCCTTGCCGCCGGCGCGATCGATCTCCTCCGCGGCGGTGTAGACCGTTCCGGACAGCTTGGGGTTGGGCTCCGCGGTCTTCGCGGCGATCGCGACGTTGGCGCCATCGCGCGCGGCGCGCAGCCCGATCGCGAGGCCGATGCCGCGGCTGGCGCCCGTGATGAACAGCGTCTTTCCCCGCAGCGACATGAGACTACGCTAGACCAGAATGGGACGAGGTTCATCAGAACTGGTCGGGTTCCGCGTCGGGGAGGAGATCCGGATCGGCGGGGCGAATGGGCTCGGTCACCGTGCCGACTCCGACGGCGCCGGCCTCGCGGGGGCCTGGTGACCGCGCAGCCACCGCGCGAGGCGGCCGATCAGGAGGCCGGATCGCGCATCGGTCGTCGCGGCGGAGCCCCGGAGGTCACCGGCGCCCGCGACGTGGAGCACGGTTCCGATTTAATATACAATATCAATAGTTTATAATAGACCGCCGGTCCGGCCCTGCGACGGGCGATCTCGCGCCGGCGGTGCGAGAACCACGCAGCATCCGGCGCTCCGCCCGTGCGATGGATCGCCTTCACTCACGCCGGTAACCGGGACAATCACCGAGGTCGCGGCGCTTCACAGCGTTCCGCGCGGCAGCGCTGGCATCACCTTGCCCATCTCGACGTACTCGTGGTGGGCGCCGATCCACAGGTCCTCGGCGGTCAGGCCGCGGCCGGCCCGGGCGGCGATCACGGCGGCGCGGACCACCGCGTTCTTGATGTAACCGCCCGTCATGTCGAAGCGTTCGGCGAGCGCGTGGAAGTCCACGCCGCCGTGCAGGCCGGCCTGTGGCGGCAGGAGCTGGCGCCACAGCTGCTCGCGCTCATCGACCTCGGGCTCGGGGAACCGGATCCGAAAATTGAGCCGGCGCTGCAACGCGGGATCGATCGCGCTCTCGGCGTTGGTGGTCAGGACCGAGACCCCGTCGAAGCTCTCCATCCGCTGCAGGATGTAGTTGACCTCGAGGTTGGCGAACCGGTCCTGGGCGGTCTTGAGCTCGGTCCGCTTGCCGAACAGCGAGTCGGCCTCGTCGAACAGCAGCATCGCGTGGGCGTCCTGGGCCTCGTCGAAGATCTTGCCCAGGTTCTTCTCGGTCTCGCCGACGTACTTCGACACCACGGCGGACAGGTCGATCCGCACCAGCTCGAGGCCGAGCTCGGAGGCGACCACGCTGGCCGCCATGGTCTTGCCGGTGCCGGGCTCGCCGGAGTACAGGCCGGCGACGCCGCGCGAGATCCCGAGGTGGCGCTGGTAGCCCCAGCGCTCGAGGATCTGGGAGCGCTCGCGGACCATCGCGATCATGTCGCGCAGCGTGTCGATCACGTCGTCGGGCAGGATCAGCTCGGAGAACCGCGCCTTGCGGTGGACCACGGCGCCGTAGGTGCCCAGGCGGAGCGACAGCCGGCGGCCGACCGAGGCCTCGAGCGCGTCGCGGTCGACCGGCCGGCCCGCGGCAGCGGCGTAGCGGCCGGCCTCGGCGACGACGTCGCTGATCGCGCCGGGGCCGATGACGTAGCGCGCGGCGAGCTCGGCGGCCTCGCCGGCCGCGGCGTGGGCCGACAGCACCGCGCGCCACGCGGTCTCGCGGTCGGCGAGCTCGGTGCGCGGCAGCGCGACGCCGAGCTGGGGCCGCCGGAGCTCGAGGTGGCCACCGCGGCCCGACGACGCCGCGATGATCAGGCCCGGCGCGTGGGCGATCGCGTCGCCGTGCTCGGGCGCGACCTCGCCGCGCTCGTCGTACAGCGCGTCGGCGTCGCCGAGCAGCGGCACGGCGGCGCGGAGCCGCGCCGCGGCCAGCGCCTGGCCGAGCAGCGGGGTCCGGGTGCGGTTCTCGAGCGCGATCAGCGGCGGGATCGGGATCACCGCGAGCGGCCGGCCGAGCGCCCGGGCGAGCCGGTGGGCCGCGGCGCGGCGGCCCGAGCCGCGCGGCCCGCGTACCACGACGGCGAGCGGCTCGGTGGTCGCCAGGCGCGGCACCAGCGCGTCGAGCGCGGCGATCGCGGCCTCGGGCAGCACCACGCCGAGCTCGGCGTCGGCGGGGTAGAGCTCGACCAGCCCGGCGAGCGGCGGCTGCAGCGCGTCGTCGCCGCCGAGCCACGCCAGCGCCGGCGCGGGGACATCGAGCGCGGCGGACAGGCCGTCGCCCTCGACGGTGATCGCCCGGCCGCGGCGCAGCGCGGCGCCCGGCGCGACCGCGCGGAGCAGCCCCGCCGGGTCGGCCCCGAGGATGTCGGCGCAGGTCTCGAGGTACAGCGCCGGCGACCGGCGCGGCGCGAGCGCGTGGCACAGCTCGCGGGTGTCGAGATCGAGCGCGTAGGCGACCGCGACCAGCAGCACGCCGCTGGCGACCGGATCGATCCCGAGCCGCTGGGTCATCACCGCGAGCCGGGTCGGCGCCGCACTGCCCGGCTCGCCCGACCCCGCGGCGGCGGCGGCGATCACCTGGTCGAGCTGACCCGCGGCCTTGCGGTGGGAGCCCTGCGGCCGCAGCGTCCCGCCGGCGATCCGGGCCAGCGCGGCGTCGTCGCGCAGGTAGATCTGCGACGCGATCCGCGGATCGGCGAACCCGGCGCCGGCGTTGAGCCGCCGCAGCAGCGCCGCCTCGGCGTGGAGCCGGACCGAGCTGATCGCGGCGGCCAGCCCGCTAGCCAAACGGCCTCCGCCACCACGGCCGCCTGGCCTTGTCGGCGGCATCGTCGCTGCCCAGGGCTGCGCCCGCGGCTGCGCCGGCGCCGTCGCCCAGCGTGCTCGGCGGCGGCGGCTCGTCCGGCAGCTCGGGCCCGGTCAACGTCGTCGCCGGCCGCCGCGCCTCGGGGAGCTCCGGCCCGAGCAAGGTCGTCGGCGGCGGCGGTGGCTCTCGAAGCTCGGGCCCGGTCAAGGTCGTCGCCGGCGGCGGCGCCTGCTTCACCTCGGGCCCGATCAGCGTCGTCGGCGGCGGCGCCGGCTCGGGGAGCTCCGGCCCGGTCAGCGTCGTCGCCGGCCGCGGCGCGTCCGGATCGCTCGGCGTGGGCGTGGGCGTGGGCGTGGGCTTGTCGCCCGGCGCGTCGGTAGCCTCCAGCCCCGCCTTCTGCTGGTGCTCCTGCAGCTCGTCCTGTGCGTCCTCGAGCTCGGTCAGCTGGTGGCGCAGCTCGGCGACGCGCTCGGCGAGATCGGCGAACTGAGCATGGAGCTCGCGCGCGGTCTGGTCGTCGGCGTGGGTCAGGTTGGGCTGCAGCACGCCCAGCGCACGCTCGAGCAGGTCGCGGCGATCGCTGGCGTACACGAACTGGTGCAGGTCGCTGCTCGTGCCATCGACCGCGACCTGCAGCGCGTCGAGCGCCTGCGACTCGCGCACCGGCATGCGCAGCTGGCTGACCTCGAGGTCCTGGCCGTCGAGGATCATCCGGACCGCGCCGAGCAGCTCGCCGCGATGCGAAAGCGCAGCGTCGTGCAGCGCCTCGGTCACCGGCGCCGGCAGCGTGTCCTCGCCGCGATCCAGGATGTCCTCGCGCTGCTGGGACTCGGCGTGCGCCGCGTCGCGATCCTCGACCAGCTTGTCTTCGAGCTGCACGGCTAGTCTTCAGTCTTCTCCCACCACTGACACCACCAGCTGCGGCCGACCAGGATCCGCAGCTTGGGATGCCAGCAGTAAGCGAGGTTGTCGTCCGGATCGAGATAGTACAGGCAGTTGTCGCAGCGCTCATCCCCGTACGGCTGACCCTTCAGCACGGCGTCCTCGGCGAGGTGCCGGAGCTGCAACGCGAGCTTCTCGTCGATCGCCTTGGGCTGTGGCTTGGGCAAATCATCGTCGGCCATGGGCCCGCGGAGTCTATCAAATCCCCGGTCAGCCGCGTCGCAAGCGATGCGCGAACCAGGCCACGGTTTCTGCCATCCCATCCTCGACCATGTGCGAGGGGACATACCCGAGCGCCGCGCTGATCTTGTCGATCGCGGCCTGCGAGTGCGCGACGTCACCGACCCGCGGACCCTCGAACGCCGGCTCGGCGCTGGCGACCTCGGGCAGCGTCCTGGCGAGGTTGTCGCGGATCATCGCGAACAGCTGCTTCAGGTCGGTCTTGCCGTTGCAGCCGCAGTTGTAGACCGTGCCGGTCACCGCCGGATCGGGCGCGGTCGCCGCGAGCAGGTTGGCCTGGACGATGTTGTCGACGTAACAGAAGTCGCGGCTGTTCGAGCCGTCGCCGAAGATCACCACCGGCTTGCGCTCGACCAGGCACGAGATCCAGCGCGGGATCACCGCGGCGTACGGGCCGTCGGGATCCTGGCGGCGGCCGAACACGTTGAAGTAGCGCAGGCCGATCAGCTGCTGGCGATAGACGTCGTGGAACACCTGGGCGTAGATCTCGTCGACCCGCTTGGTCGCGGCGTACGGCGACAGCGGCTTGCCGATCCGGTCCTCGTGCTTGGGCAGCCCGGGGTGATCGCCGTAGACCGACGACGACGACGCGTAGACCATGCGGCCGACGCCGGCGTCCTTGGCCGCCCACAAGACGTTGAGGAACGCGTCGACGTTGTGGCTGTGCGACGCGAGCGGATCGTGGATCGACCGCGGCACCGAGCCCAGCGCGGCCTCGTGCAGCACGATGTCGACGTCCTTGCAGGCCTCGCGCGCGACCGCGGGATCGCGCAGATCGCCCTCGATGAACCGGAACTGCAGCCGCTCGTCGGGGTTGATCGCGAGCACGTCCTCGAGGTTGCGCTTGTGGCCGGTCAGGAAGTTGTCGACCCCGACCACGCTCTGGCCGAGATCGAGCAGGCGCTCGAGCAGGGCCGAGCCGATGAACCCCGCGACCCCGGTCACCAGCCAGCGGCGCGGCGAGTTGACCAGCTCCTCGCAGACGTCGTCGTAGCGCGTGCGTTTCATAGACTCCAGAGCCGGATCCCCCGCGGCGGCTTGACGGTGCTCGGCAGCGTGCTCTTGACGTCGATCAGGACGCCGTTGTCGCGGACCCGATCGAAGATCGCGACCGGGTTCGCCACGTACTCGCGGTGGGCGACCGCGAGGATCGCCGCGTCGAGCTCGGTCAGCTGGTCCAGCGGCGCGAGCCGGATCTTGTACTCCTCGTAGGCCTCGTCGGGGTTGCCCAGCGGATCGTGGACCAGCGCGGCGATCCCGAACGTGGCCAGCTCGGCGACGATGTCGGGGATCTTCGAGTTGCGCAGGTCGGGCACGTTCTCCTTGAACGTCAGCCCGAAGATCCCGACCTTGGCCTTGCGCAGCGGCACGTCGGCGTGGGTCAGCATCTTGACGCACTTCTGGGCCAGGAACGGGCCGACGTTGTTGTTGATCCGGCGGCCGGCGAGGATGACCTCGGGCAGGTAGCCCAGCTCCTCGGCCTTGGTCGTGAGGTAGTACGGGTCGACGCCGATGCAGTGGCCGCCGACCAGGCCGGGCGAGAACTTGAGGAAGTTCCACTTGGTGCCGGCGGCCTCGAGCACGTCCGCGGTCCGGATCCCCATGCGGTCGAAGATGAAGGCGAGCTCGTTCATCAGCGCGATGTTGAGATCGCGCTGGGTGTTCTCGATCACCTTGGCGGCCTCGGCGACCTTGATCGACGCCGCCTTGTGGACCCCCGCGGTCACGACCGAGTCGTAGACCCGCGCGACCCGGTCGAGGGTCTCGGCGTTCTGGCCCGACACGACCTTCACGATCTTGTCGAACGTGTGCTCCTTGTCGCCGGGGTTGATCCGCTCGGGCGAGTAACCCAGGAAGTAGTCGACGCCGTGCTTGAGCCCGGACTTGTCGTCGAGGATCGGCCCGCAGATCTCCTCGGTGACGCCGGGGTACACCGTCGACTCGTAGACCACGACGTCGCCCTTGCGCAGGTGCGGGCTGATCGTCCGGCTCGCCGAGATCACCGGCCCGAGGTCCGGACGGTTGTTGCCGTCGATCGGCGTGGGCACCGCGACGATGTAGAACGTGCAGTCGGCGAGCCTGGCCGGATCGGCCGTCATCTCGAGCTGCTTGGCCGACGCGAGCTGGTCATCGCTGACCTCCAGCGTGTCGTCGTGGCCGCGCTTGAGCTGGTCGATGCGGCGCTGCCGGATATCGAAGCCGATCGTCGGCAGCTTCCTGCCGAACGCGATCGCCACCGGCAAGCCGACGTAGCCCAGCCCGATCACCGCGATCTTCTCTTGCTCCAAAGGGCGCATCGCCTGGAAGATGACCACGAGGGACGACAGCAGTTCAAGCGATCCGGGCGCAAGCGAGGTCACCGGTCGAAACCGTGAGTGCGCTCCCACGCACGCCGCCGCGGATCCGCGCGGTGCTCGCTACCCCACCAGCAGGACGCCGAGGAACCGGCCGTGCGGCATCAGCCGCGCCAGCTCGAACAGCTCGTGCTCGCGGGTGTGGTGGGCGCGGCCGACCAGCGCCACCGCGTCCATGCACGCCGCGGCCGAGCCGTGCTCGCCGAGCAACTCGAACCCGGTCAGGTCGACCAGCACGTGCTCGAACAGCTCGGCGCCGTCGAGCAGGACCCGGGCGAGCTGCGGAACGACCTGGCCGGCGCGCTCGACCTGGGGCGGCGATAGCAGGGCGAGCGAGCCGTACAGCCAGCGGGTCGAGAACACCGACTCGTCCGAGTCGGTCTGCTTGTCCTGATTGAGCGCGCCCAGGCCGGGGTAGCGGACGTTGGCGTCGACCACGGCGATCGTCGCGCCGGTCAGCTCGGTCAGCGCCATGCCGAGCTGGATCAGGATCGGCGGGACGGCGACGTTGTCCTCGGCCGGGACGAAGCCGACCACCCGGACGCGCTCGTTGTGGATCCGGCGCGCGACCCGGGTGCACGCCGCCTTGAGCTCGCCGTCCCCGGTCCCGATCCCGAGCGACGCCAGCACGTCGTCATCGGAGTCGGCAGACCCCGGGCGCATGCGCACGATCGCGCGCGGCCGCACGGCGCGCCGGTACCGCAGCCACTGGCGGATCCCCGCGACGAGCGTGACGAGCGCGGCGAGCGCGACGGTGATGACGAGGATGAGGGCGGCGCGGGACACGACTTCGCGCTCAGCATAGCTCGGTTCTTTTCGCACCGCTCTGCGCCGCGCTGCGACGCCGCGCACATCGGCTAACGCGTATGTCACGTCGCTCGCGGTCGCCTCACGTGAACTCATGGTGCGCGGATCTTGCTTCGTCGAGCGCGCACAGCTACGTGGAGAGTGTGTGGTCGATCGTTCACGTGCTGTCGTCGTTCGGCGTGGGCGGGCAGGAGCGGGTGGCCCTCGATCTGGCGATCGGCCAGCAGGCGCGCGGTCACGACGTGAGCGTGATTTCGCTCGCGCCGGGGCCCGACGGCGCGATGGCCGACGAGTTCGCCCGGGCGGGGATCGCCCTGGGCCGGGTCGAGAAGCGCGACGGCCTGGATCCCACGCTGGTGCCGCGGCTGGCCCGGGCGCTGGTCCGGCGCCGCGCCCACGTCGTCCATACCCACAACCCGCTGCCGCTGATCTACGGCGCGCCGGCGGCGTGCCTGGCGCGCGCGGCCGCGATCCACACCAAGCACGGCATCAACCCGGGCGGTCGCGGCCAGCGCTGGCTGCGCCGGGCCGCGGCGCGGCTGGTCAACGCGTTCGTCGCGGTCAGCGACACCACCGCGGCGCAGGCCCGCGACCAGCACGACACCGCGCCCGCCAAGCTCCACACCATCCCCAACGGCATCCGGCTCGATCGCTACGCGCCCAACCCCGAGGCCCGGGCCTCGGCGCGGGTCGAGCTCGGCCTGGGCGACGCCTGGGTGGTCGGCACGGTCGGGCGGCTCACCGCGCCGAAGAACCAGGCGATGCTGGTGCGCGCGATGGCGCCGATCCTGTCGTCGCGGGTCCGCCTCGTGATCGTCGGCGACGGCGAGGACCGGGCCGAGATCGAGGCGGCGGTCGCCGAGCTGCCCGATCCGCGCTGGGTCGTGCTCACCGGGCGGCGGATGGACGTGCCCCGGCTGATCCACGCGTTCGACGTGTTCGCGCTGTCATCGATCACCGAGGGCCTGCCGCTGGTGGTCCCCGAGGCGATGGCGGCCGGGCTGCCGATCGTCACCACCGGCGTCGGCGGCCTGCCTGGCGTGGTCGAGGACCAGGTCACCGGCCTGGTCGTGCCGGTCGACGAGCACCGCCTGGGCGCGGCGCTGGCGGCGCTCGAGGCCAACCGCGACCGCGCGCGCGGCATGGGGGCACGGGGCCGGACGACGGCGCTCGCGCGCTACAACTATGACCGCATGGTCGACGCCTACCTCGCGGTCTACGCGCGCCACGCTCAGCCGCGCGTGTAGCAGCTGGCCAGCGCCAGATCAAAGCGGTCCACGCCGAAGCGGTCCGGATCAGTGCCCCGGCGCCGGCGGTTGACCCGATCGGTCTCGATCACCAGCTCCTCCAGCATGCGCAGGTCGCGGGTCGCCGCGGCCACGATGCGGTAGCCGGTGCGGCGGACCAGGCCGAGCGCGCCGCCGGCCGGCCCCGCCGAGGGCACCAGCTGGTCGAAGCAGGCGTCGGCCCTGGCCCACATGACCTCGTCGATCCCGGGGACCTCGATCTGCAGCGGCACCTCGCGCCGGGTCGGCCCGCCGGTGTACGGCCGCTCGAGCCGGAGGCCGAGCGCCGACAGCTCGACCGCGAGCCCGCTGACCTCGTGACCATCGACGATCTCCCAGCACAGGGCCTCGATCCCGATCCGTGGACTCTCGCGGCGCAGCTCTCGCATCGCGGAATTGTCCCCGGCCGCCGCGCCTCGCCGCCAGTTTTCGGCCGGCCAGACGCCCGGTAACGAGCTCGCCGTCAGCGGTGCTGCGACGAGTACGCCAGCTGGGGCAGCGCGAGCTGGGTCAGGAACATCGCGTCGGACAGCTCGCGATCGGTCGCCAGCCGCCGGACATCGAACGGGTCGATCGGCGACAGCCCGCGCAGCGACGGCGGCCACCAGCGGTTGACCCCGCTCTTGTTCGACATGCCGATCTGGTACCCCGCCGCGGCCAGGGCATCCCGGATCCGGCGCTCGCCGTTGATCCGGCGGCCCACCGGGTAGGCCAGCGCCCGCACCGGCCGGCCGAGCTGGGCCTCGAGCTCGCGCCGCGACCCGGCGAGCTCGTCGGCGAGCGTGGCGTCGTCGAGGGTCTGCAGCACGCGGTGGTGGCGGCCGTGCGACTCGACGTCCATGCCGGCGCGGGCCAGCGCCCGGACCATGTCCCAGGTCATGATCAGCTGATCGGCGTGCTGGGTCTCGAGCTCGGTCGTCCAGTCGACCTCGAGCGCGGTGGCGAGCCCGCGGAGGAAGCGCTCGACGTCGAGCCCCGAGGTATCCTTGATCACGTCGGTCAGGGTGTCGTGGACGTCCGGATCCTCGAGGTCGAGGGTCATCCGCTCGGGATAGTCGAGCACCGCGGTCGATCGCCGCGACTGGCGGCGCGACATGCCGAGCACGATCGCGATCCGCTCCCACCAGTAGACCCGGCGCTCGGACACGAACGAGGTCGTGACGAAGAACGTCGCGCGCACCCCGACGGCGCGCAGGATCGGCAGCGCGACGTCGTGACACGAGCGGTAGCCATCGTCGAACGTCACCATCACCGGGTTCCTGGGCAGCGGCCCGCCGGCGAGCGCGCGGATCAGGTCGTCGATCCCGATCGGTGTGCCGTAGCGCGCGACCGTCTCCATCTGGCGGCGGAACTGCGCCGGGGTCGCGTCGGCGACGTTGGGATCGTAGGGATACGACGGGCTGTGGTCGGCGATGTGGTGGTACGTGATGATGCTGAGCATCGGCGCCGGGGTCCGGCGGCGCAGCTCCATGACCGCGGCGAGGGCGCCTGCCCGGTGGAGCCACGTAGCAACTCGCTCGCGCATCACGGATCAACAGCATACCGCCTTTGGCGCCGGTGGTATGGTCTCTGCGCTTGTTCGCGATTCCCGGCATCGCCGCGCTGATCGTCTTCATCCTGGCCCGGCCGCAGGAATTCATCCCGCTGCTCCAGCGCGTGCCGTTCCTCCACGTGTTCACGGCGCTCGCTGTGCTCGGCTGGGTGATCGACGTGCGCCTGCGCCGCCTGCAGCCGATCGCCACGCCGACCCTGCCGTGGGTGGTCGGGTTCTTCGTCTGGGCGATCATCGGCACCGCGGTGCTGTTGCCCGATCAGCTGGTCACCCGGACGACCGAGCTGGTCAGCCTGTTCGCGCTGTACGGCACCATCGCCCACGGAGTGCAGCGGTTCCGGACCTTCCAGCTGGTGGCCGGGGTCCTGACCGCGACCACGCTGTTCGTCGCGCTGGTGTGCTTCCATCAGGGGATCGCTGACCTCCAGTGCGTCGCCGGCGAGGAGTCCGCCGCGGACATCATCGGCAAGCCGGACGGCCGGCCATGCGAGAACAACGAGCAGTGCCGCGGCCCCGACGCAGAGCCGGGATTCGAGTACCGCTGCGAGCACGTCGGGCTGTTCGGGACCTACTCGATCGACGAGCGGGTCCGGTACCGCGGCGAGCTACATGATCCCAATGAGGTTTCGCTCGCGATCAGCGCGGGCGCGCTGTCGCTGCTGATCGCGTTCGCGATTCGCAAGCGCAGGTCCGCCGGCGTGTTCTTCTACTGGGTTGCCGCCGCGATCGTGTTCTACACGGTGTTCATGACCCAGTCGCGCGGTGGGCTGGTCGCCGGCTTGATGGTGCCCGGGATCTTCATCGTGCGGCGCTACGGGCTCAAGTCGTTGATCCCGGCCCTGATGATCGCCCTGCCTGTGCTGCTGCTGGGCGGCAGGTCCGGGGAGAACGCTGATCAGTCGACCCAGGAGCGCTATGAGGCCTGGTCGACCGGCCTGCAGATGTTTCGCAGCAACCCGATCTTCGGGGTCGGCGCGCGCCAGTTCGCCGAGCACCACTACCTGACCGCCCACAACACCTTCGTGCTCGCGTTCGCCGAGCTCGGCTTCCCCGGGTTCGTGATGTTCATCGGGGTGTTCTACCTGTCGTTCAAGTCGCTGATCGTCGGGCTGCGCGAGCTGCGCAACGTCCCCGGCAGCGACGCGGCCACCACCTGGGGGCTGGCGCTGCTCGCGTCGATGGCCGGGATCGTGTTCCAGATCCAGACCCTGTCGTTCGCCTACCACTCGGTGATGTGGATCTTCTTCGCCATCGTCGGCGCCTGGTGCTCGGCGATCCGGTACCACCTGCCGACGTTCCAGGTGCGGATGACCTGGCGCGACTTCTTCATCGTGCTCGCCCTGTCCGCGGGGTACATCGGCGTCGCGCTGCCGATCTTGCTCCGCAGCAAGGGCTACTAGGTTCCGACCGCCGCGCTGGCTACTTCTTCTTGGCCGCGGGCTTGGCCGCCGGCTTCTTGGCCGCGGGGGCCTTGGCCGCGGGGGCCTTGGCTGCCGGCGCGGGCTTCTTGGCCGCGGGCGCCTTGGCCGCAGGCGCGGGCGCCTTGGCCGCAGGCGCCTTGGCCGCAGGCGCCTTGGCCGCGGGCTTGGCCGCCGGCGCCTTGGCGACCGGCGGGGGAGCGGGCGGGGGAGCCGGCGGCGGCGCGGCCTGCGGTGGTGGCGGGGCGGAGGCGGGAGCGGGAGCCGGCGCGGCGGGCCTGGCGACCGGCAGCCTGGCGACCGGCGGTGCCGGGGTCGGCTTGGCGGGCACGATGATCGGCTTGCTCGGCTGGGGCAACGGCTTGGCGGGCCGCGGTGGGAGCGGGCCGCGGCGCGGGCGCTCGTCGTCCTCCAGGATCTCGCGCTCGTCGTCCTCGTCGTCCTCCTTCTCCTTCTCCTCGTCCTCGTCCTCGTCATCGAGGATCGGCTTGACGACGCGAGGCTTGGCGACGGCCTGCTCCTCGCCCTCTTCGTCTTCGTCCTCGTCGTCTTCCTCGTCCTCCTCGTCGTCTTCGTCGTCCTCCTCGTCCTCCTCGTCGTCCTCGTCGTCTTCCTCGTCGACCTCTTCCTTGCCCCAGGGCGGATCGCTGCCCTCGCGCCAGCCACCGCTACCCTCGGCCTCGTCCTTGTCTTCCTCCTCCTCCTCCTCCTTCCACTCCTCCTCCTCTTCCTCCTCGGCGCTCCAGTCGGTTACGCCGACGGGCCCGCTCGCCTCGTCCTCGGGAGCTTCGTCCTCGTCGTCGTCCGCCGCCTCGGGCTCGGCCGCCTCGTCGTCATCATCGTCATCGTCGGCCGGGGCCTCTCCGACCGCGTCATCGTCGTCGTCATCGTCGTCATCGTCGTCGTCGTCGTCCTCCTTGTCCTCGTCGGAGTCCTCCTTGTCTTCGTCCTCGTCATCTTTGGTGATGCGCTTGGGCGAAGCCGCGGTCCAGGGGGTCTTGAGTAGCGATTCGTCGACGATTTCACTGCGCATATCGGGTTCCCTGGTCACATTCTAAGCATGCGGAATGCCGGGCGTGTCAACACGGAGGCGACGCTTTACGGGAAGCGATCGACGAGCCCGGCTTTGCCGGGCGAGGCAGCACTCCCGAATGGGAGTGCGGTGCGATCGAACACCGCCCGATCGGTTCAACGCTCCCGCGCGTGGAAGCTCGGTGCTCCTCATCGCACGCTCGTGGTAGCACCGCCGGCCCGCGCCGACCACACCCGCGTGCACCCGACGTGCGTTCGTCAACCGACCATCACCACGTCCGCGGGCGCGACCCCGCCGAACCCCGTGTTCCATGCCACGGCATAGCCTGTGACCTGACGCAGGACCACACGGTCACCCACGGCAAACCGTGCCGGATCGGTGGTCCACTCGCCCAGTACGTCGTCCTCGTAGCAGGTCGGACCGACGAACAGCACGGACCGGCCGGCCCCGGTCCGCGGTGGCGGCGCCACCAGCTCGGGCTGGCTCCAGCGCAGGTGGCAGCTGCGTGACAGCTCGAGCACGCGCAGCGCGCGATCGTCGAGCTCGCGGACGGCGCAGATCCGGCTGGTTGCGAAGCCCGCGCCCTCGGCGATCCGCCGGCCGGGCTCGAACAGCAGCTCGAGCGGCGGCGGCAGCGCGGTCCGGATCTGCGCGAGCGCACCGGCCAGATCGCCGATCGCGTGCCACGCGCCGCCGAGGTTGACGAACCGCGGCGCCACGCCAGCCTCGGCCGCGGTGGCGACCACCGCGCGCGCGGTCGCGAGGAACCGCTCACCGGACGTTGCGGCGACCGGCCCGTGGTGGACGTGGAAGCCGACCGGCCGCGGGTACGCCGCGCGCGCCAGCTCGGCGATCGCCGCCCCCCGCCGCGCCGGATCGGTGTCGAGGCCGAACCGCGAGCGGCGGTGGCCGCTGCCGTCCAGGACCGCGCCGACCGCCGGATCTCGCCCGGTCAGCGACGCCGAGATCCGGATCGCGATCTCCGCGCCGGGCGGCGCGGCGTGGACCTGCTCGACGGTCTCGCAGCCCACGATCAGCCGTCCGCGCCAGCCGGCGGCGGAGGCCACCGCCCGGCCGGTCGGATCGACCACCGACAGCACCCTCGGACCTTGGCTGACGTCACCGGCCTCGCCGAGCCCGGCAACCTCGCTGACCTCGCTGACCTCGGCGGGCGACGCGGCGTCGAACCCGGCGAGGCGGGCCGCCGCCAGCGCGCGCACCGCCGGGTGCGGAAACGACTTGGCGGCGAACAGCGCGGTGACCCCCGCCGCCGCGGCCGCCGCCGCGACCTCGGCCAGGTTGGCATCGATCCGTGCCAGATCGAACACCAGGCTGGGCCGCTCGCAGCGCTCGAGCGCACCGGCGATCGCCGCGGGGAGGTCGGGCCGCACGCCGGAAGGCTAACAAATCCCGAGACCGGGGCCGAGACCGACCCCGAGACCGACGCCGAGACCGACCCCGAGACCGACGCCGAGACCGACCCCGAGACCGACGCCGAGACCGACCCCGAGACCGACCCCGAGACCGCCCCCGAGACCGCCCCCGCCCCCGACGCCGAGACCGATGCCGCACCCCCTCGGCCCGCGAGGCGGTTGCGCCCGCGGCGCGCCGCGCGGCATGCTCGGGCCATGGACGACGACGTCGTGGTGCTGCGGATCGAGGGCGGCAAGGCCAACGCGATGACCCCGGATCTGCTCGACACGCTCGAGCGCATGATCGACGGCTTCGAGCGCGGCCCGTCCGCCGCCGCCGTGCTCACCGGCTACGAGCGCTACTTCTCCGGCGGCCTCGCGCTCACCCACATCATCGACTTCGACCGCACCGAGCTCCGCCGGTTCATCGAGCAGTTCTCGCGCGCGATGACCCGGGTGTTCGCGTGCGAGAAGCCGATCGTCGCCGCGGTCAACGGCCACGCGATCGCCGGTGGCTGCGTGCTCGCCTTGATGTGCGACTGGCGGATCGCGGTCGACGATCCGGCGACGCGGATCGGCCTCAACGAGACCCAGCTCGGCATCGGGCTGCCGGCGATCGTGATCGAGGCGCTGCGCGCCGCGGTGCCGCCGGCGTCGATCGTGCCGATCGCGATCGAGGGCACGCTGTTCGCGCCGCGCGACGCGCTCGCGCTCGGCCTGGTCCACGAGGTCGCGCCGGACGCCGACCTGCTCGAGCGCGCCACCGCCCGGGCCCGGAGCTTCGCGTCCCGGCCGTCCGCCGCGATCGCGCAGGTCAAGCACGCGCTGCGCGCGCCGATCCTCGAGACCATCGGCCGCTCCGTCGAGGCCGAGGTCGCCCGCTGGCTCGACACCTGGTTTCACCCCGAGGCCCAGTCCCGGCTGCACGACGCGGTCGCCCGGCTCGGAGGCCCGGCGGTCCGCCGCCAGCCCGGGTCCGACGCCGAGGCCGGCCCACCGCGCCGCGCGGTGACCTCGCCGCTGCCGCGATTCAAGCGCGGCGATCAGAGCTAGCCCCCGTCAGGTCAGCCGCGCGCGCAGGAACGCCATCACCGGCTTCTCGAACCACACGTGGATCGCGATCGCGATCGCGCTGGTCAGCGCGAGCAGCCCGAGGATCACGACCAGGAGCCCCGGCGTCGACAGCGCGGAGGTGTCCTTGATCGCCACGCGCAGCACGCTGAAGATGATGTAGGGGTGGACGAGGTAGATGATGTACGACGCCTCGCCGAGCAGGTAGATCAGCCGGTTCTTGGTCGCGAGACCGAACACGCGCTCGAGCACCAGCGCGCTGGCGACCACGAAGAACGACGGGATGCCGGCGATCAGGTAGCGCGGCACGGTGTCGCGGTAGTACTGCTCGAGCACGATGATCGCGACCAGGCCGCCGACGAGGATGATCAGCAGCGCGGGCCTGAGACCTGGGATCCGGGCGAGCCGATCGCGCCGCGCGCTGCACCACTGGAACACGTAGAACACCGCGATGCCGAAGCAGAACTCGAGGACGATCGGCCGGGCGTAGAACTGCGCGATCGGGTTGGTGCTGCCGATCGCGTGGATCGCGAGCATCAGCGCGATCAGCCAGCCCGAGCACACCAGGGGCGACCAGCGCGGCGACAGCCGCAGCGAGATCGCGAACCACACGTAGAAGAACATCTCGTAATTGAGCGACCAGCCGAGCACCAGCGTCGGCATCATCTCGCCGTTCGCCGCCTCGCGCGGCAGGAACACCAGCGACGCCAGCAGGTGCGGCACGCTCGAGGTCGTGCTGTGGAACAGGTTCGGCGCGATGGTGACCATGGCGAACACGAACAGGGTCGCGGCCCAGTAGAACGGCACCACGCGGATCAGCCGGCGCAGGAAGAACTGCTCCGGCTTGCTGGTGCCGATGTACGCGATGATGAAGCCGCTGATCACGAAGAACACGTCGACGCCGCGGCTGCCCACGTCCCAGTCGAGCTTGAGCCCGGCGACCGAGGTGGTGTGGAAGTAGACGACGCCGAGCGCCGCGATCACTCTCAGCAGGTGCAGGTTGTAGAGCATGAGGTTCGAACGCTCGCCGTCATGGTCCCGTGGTCGCGACGGACCTCGCAAGCCGCCGGCCGGCGAATTTTTCCGTCGGGCGTTCTCTGCCCTGTGAGAGCTGCCTGATGAGGCGTACGGGCACGGTGGGCGCTCTCGTCGCGCAGATCCCGACGAGCGATCCGGATGCGGTGCGAAACGTGGCAAACCACAGGTGTCCGGTCGCCCGGCACGCCGGTAGCAGGTACGTTGCCCCGGTGCGTCTCGCCGCGTGGACGATCTGCCTGACGTGTGCGACCGGCTGGACGGCCGCCGCGCACGCCGCGCCGCCCGAGCCGACCGGCCCGCACCCGCGGATGCTGCTCGATGCCCGGCTCCGGGCCACCTGGAAGTCGGAGCGCGGTGGCAGCGGCGCGGTCGGCAAGGCGATCGGCCTGTGCGGCGACGCCGGCAACCTGCGCGAGCACGGCGGCGCGCAGTACATGGGCTCGGAGTGGAGGAAGATGCTCCAGGCCTGCCTGGTGGCCTGGGCCGCCACCGGCGAGCCGGATCACGCCGCGGCGGCGATCCGCTACTTCACCGCGCTGATCGACGACCTCGACAAGATCGGCGACGGCAAGGGCGGCGACGCGGCCGCCAACCGCGACAGCGGCTATGCGATCAGAAACCTCGGCCCGTACACCGCGATCGCCTACGACTGGCTGCACGACGCGCCGGGCATGACCCCCGAGCTGCGGGCCCGCGCCCGGCAGCGCTGGGCGGCGTGGCTGGCGTGGTACGAGCGCAGCGGTTACCACCCGCGCGATCCGGGCAGCAACTACCACGCCGGCTACCTGATCGCGGCGACGGCGATCGCGATCGCCCAGGCCGGCGAGGCCGGCGACGCGGGCAAGGCGCTGTGGACCCAGGTCGCCGACCGGATGTGGGGCAAGGAGATGGCGGCGGCGCTCGCGCCGGGCGGCGTGCTCGACGGCGGCGACTGGGACGAGGGCTGGCAGTACGGCCCGCTGTCGGTCGCCGAGTACGCGCTCGCGGCGCGGATCGCCCGGCCGTACGGCATCGCGGTCGACGGCGTGCCGCGCTGGCTCGGCGCGGTGCTGCGCCGCCACGTCTACGCCCTGAACCCGAACGACCGGCTATGGGTCGGCGGCGATCTCGACAGCGACACGGCGTACCCCGAGCCGTCGCTCATGACCCTCGCGGCGGTCGCGCTCGGCGACGCCAGCCCCGATGACCGGCGCTGGGCCAAGGGCGAGGCGGTGCGGCTCCGGCTGACCGACCGCGACTCGGTGCTCTACGTCGCGCTCGCCGCGGCGGCCGAGCCGCCGGCCCCGGTGCCGCGGGCGTCGTGGCCGACCTGGTACCGCGCCGCCGCGACCGGGACGCTGTTCACCCGCACCGGCTGGGACGATCGCGCGATCTGGTTCGTCGCGGTGTGCGCGCGGACCAACGGCCTCGATCACCGCAGCCCGAACGCCGGCAACTTCGTGCTGTCGCGCGGCACCGCCGATCTGATCGTCGACCCGTCGCCGTACGGCTCGCTGTCGACCCTGACCGGCAACGCGCCGGCGGTGCGGTCCCGGCAGCTGCCCGAGGGCTACCAGCCCAGCCAGGGCGCGTGGGGCTCGCGCGTCCAGTGGCGGTGGGCGACCCAGACCGCCGGCGGTGTGGTCGCCGCGCGCTGCGACTACAGCGACGCGTTCCGGTTCCAGGACCGGCCGAGCGACGTCCCCGAGGCGCTGCGCGACTTCGTGCTGCTGCCCGGCGCCGGCGGCCGCGACGCCCAGCTGGTGATCGTCGACCGCGCCACCACCGGCGACGCCGGGCGCAAGCTGTACCTCCGGTTCCGCGTGCCGGCCGAGCTCGCGCTCGACGCGTCGGGCACCGCCGAGGCGGCGATCCGCGGCGCCCGGCTCGCGATCCGCGGCAGCGCTCCGGCGACCATCGGCCGGACCGCGCTCAAGGACTGCTTCCAGGCCGGCACGCCGCGCGGCAACTGCGACGCTGCACGGATCCCGGTCGCCGACTACCGCGTCGAGATCGCCGGGCCCGAGGCCCGCGCGGTCCACGTGATCGACGCGACCGAC
>Ga0307515_10006666_pt1 | contig 23010 bp, 18 predicted proteins | sample 17_EM_MG_FD_194513 | JGI IMG/M metagenome (GOLD analysis project Ga0307515, IMG submission 194513) | Populus trichocarpa ectomycorrhiza microbial communities from riparian zone in the Pacific Northwest, United States - 17_EM | ecosystem: Host-associated > Plants > Roots > Unclassified | place... | reverse complement strand
AAAATCACTATAAAACTTAAGTCAATATAATATTTGTACATGTGACGGAGATAATAAGTATTCTCTTGGTTTAAATGTTCATTAAGCTTTGTTTAAGTCTTATATTAGAATTATGTTATGTTAGACTTGAAGTCTAGAGCAATAAACTATAGAGAGATGAGCTCTAACCTTCTAGTCTAAAGACATGAAGGTATGTTTGTATAGATTTTTTAAGATAAGTATCTTAAGAAATATTTAACATATTTAATATAAATATTTTATAAATATCTAGAATATTTATAAAAATATATATTTTATATAAAATATTTGTGTAAATTTTTCATATATCATCACCAACCATGCAAATTTCCACGGTTATCTTATTAATTCTGGTCATATATATTGTAGTGGGACACTACAATTGTGGAAACAAACTGAAGTCAGGAAAATAAGTTCATTTGATAATGGCCTCCCTCCCTCCCATTCCATTTTTCGTATTTGGGTTTACATGGCAAATTATGGCTTGATACATGTTTTATTTGGATGGCCATGGATATCGCAATGCTATATGGATTGATATTCGGAACAGGAAGTGGCTTCTTGTCTCATACTTCTATTTTACTACTATCTTTTTTGGGTCTAAGATTTTAACATCATGGGACGCAGAGGTAGCATTCCGTGCAATAATTTACATATCTAATCTTTATTTTAAATAGAGTTAGTTAGGGATTTAAATACCAATATATGTATATAAGGTGACATAACATTTATGCCATGGGAGGACTTTTATATTCGTTAGAATAGGATTATTGGTTTCGAAGATTGAATTTCAAGGCCATGCCTTGCACGAGACATTTTAATGTGAGGACTTTAAGGCGAAAGAATCTGATTGCATAATTAAAAACAATCACCACTTGATCCTGTCATTGACATTGTTAGCTCGGCATTTTCAAGGATATCGCATTGCATCACATTTCTATTCATACGATAATGATGGCTTTCCATTTGGAGAAAACGCAATCAAAGCCAGAAACATGACATCAAAACGCAAGAGATTGATTTATAGCTAAATATAAGCCCAACATTGTGATTTCTTACCCCAACAATACAGTTTCCTTGCTAAAATTAATTAGTAGCTAAACTTTGTTAAGAAAATACTTTAAGGAGCTTAGTTTCCCACGTTGAACAGGGGAAACAAGAGGTGGGGGCTATGCCACGAGGTCTAATCTTAAAGGATTTTTTTTCCCTTAAGAGAATAACATAGGCAAATTATGAAATACTTTTAGATAGGGTTTGAGGACTTAATCTGCAGTAATCAAGTTACTAAATTAAAGTAGCTAGCTCAGATGGGAAAAATAAATTAAGTAGCTAGATCCAGTTTCTGACTTTTGTGAATAAGTGAGAGAGAGAGAGAGAGAGAGAGAGAGAGAGATACTTTGATCCAGAAAACGTAACAATATCTATAAAAAAAAAAAAGGTTTTAAAGCAAATAAAATCAACATAAAAAACACGAGCTAGCATACCAATTTGATAAAGTATGAAACTAACAAGCTTAAAAAGAATAATCATAATAATAAGGTAAACAGTTTCGTTGATTCATATTAAAATGAACACTACATGTCAACAAATAAGTAATGCTCATCTATAATACCTATCCTATACAGTATAGAATAATCATAATAATAATAAAAAAAAAGGGCAGAGAAAATCAGCTCCTTATGGCCTAATTAATCTAATTAGGCTTCCGATCCCATTCAACAACCTTTGCAACCCTCTAGACAAGACAATTTCAAGAACTCAAAACTGGAAAAAAAACGAAAAAAAGAGGTATGATCTATAAGAATAAAAAATCAAGGGCTACAGGTTGCTCAATTTTCTATTGAGTTGTGTTTCTTGGACGGACCAGAAGGTGGAATAGGGGCCCCTTTTGGCAAGAAGTTGAATATGTGGTTCTGGTGTCGAAAACTTGTCTCGTACAATCTCCGGTGAGGCTTTATATACTCCGATTTCTTTGACATATCTTCGTCCCTCATTAGAGTAGCACCCGGTCTTGTGGCAGAACAAGAATTAACAAGAAGGAATATGATAAAGAGAACACCTGTGATGTTAATGAACGAAAGGAGTTTAGCTTGAAAAGAGGAAGAAAAGGTAGCCATTGAAGACTGTGTTTTGAAAGGAAACTGTGTAGGGTTTTAGCTTAGAAAGGAAAAATGAGTTGTGATATTTTTTTACCAAGATTGGATTATATATAGAGAGAGAGATTTCTCTTTGCCTGTATGTGTGTGTGTTATATATGCATGGGATAAAAAAGGCCATGGGAAGTGGGAACGAGAAATTTAGGAAAGAGAGCTTAGGTAGCTCGACGGGAGAAGTAAAATGCACGCTAACGAGTAACGACCATGGGACTTTTCACTTTGATTTTTGAATGTCAACGGTTCCAAATAAATATTCCAAAATATTTGGTGCTGGCAATAGACTTTATAATTCGATAAACTACAATTTCTTCCCCCACAAAAAACTAGTGGTGAATCATGACATTTATCTTCTTTAATTTATTTCTCACATAAAATTAAAACTCTCTATTTTAATACTCATTTTAAGGGATGCATGCCAGTTGGAAAAAGTAAATTTGTCCGTGCAGCAAATACGGTTAACATCGGTATACATATAGATATATGAGATTATGAGTTATTAATTCATCATTCAATTTTATTAAATAAATTAATAAATTGTCGATACACAGTATTATGTAATCTTTTGCGTGCGAAGCTCTTGTAAGAAAACAAGCTAAATGGGGTCCATTAATTCTAATTTTCCAGTAAACAATATATAATCTGAAAATGATAGACATCTATATATATATTTTTTTTATTTAAGATCTCAGTGCTAGATAGCCAGAATAATTTAAAACCGTTAATTAAATAACTGTTAGGGTTTAAGTCCTATGGGACACAAGTTGGGTTCTGTTAACTTGTTTTGATCAAATTAAAACCTTAGCTGATCATCAAGCAACAAGTCATCTGGGGAACTAAATTAAGTATGTAATTAGCCCATGAATTTTATAACAAGAAGTGCTGCTTGTTAGCATATGGCAAGATATATATTGTCAAGTCTCAAGAAGGTGCGTACCGAGCTCAAAATTAGAGATGTCCTAATTCTAATTCTAATATCGAATGTCAACGTGATTAGGTTGATCTCGCCTGTCAAATTATGCTGAATCAGAAAATAAAATTTAGGTAAGAAAAAACTAGGAAATATAAATACATGAGCGACTGAGACCGACACATAGAGCAGGTAAACGTTAACGTTGAATAAGATTATGGGTATAGAGTTGTCGGATACTGAAATGGTCTCAATTAGAGTCAAGTTCTTATGGTTTGGTCAGTGATTTATGGTGACCTTTCAAGGCAGCTGCCTTGCTTTTTTCTTGTACGTGAAGCACACGGATGGTCTTATAGATGTCACATGAAGGCAGTCATATGTGGCATTGATTTCGCTTTTTTTTTTTGGTTTTATGAATATTCTCAAACAAGTTTTTATATATCCTATTTTCTATCTGATTGTTAAAAAAATAGATTATTCGTTAAAAATAGAAAGATCTTATAATAATTTTATTTTAAAAAACAAGCTAGAGTTTGAAATATGGCGTGGCTGGGGAAAGAAATATACCTCCTTACCAGTCTTCTTCTCAGGATGCTGACTTCAGAGATCTAATTGTGATAACTCAGGCGTCCATTATGCCATGGTTGCCGCTTTTATTCCATTTCAAGCCTGGGCTAGACGTCGGTGAAGGTCTAGCAAGGTAAAGTGGGCAGATCATTATCAATCTTGTGACGTGTTTGTGCATGTTAGGGCCCTTCCTATCTCCACAAGTTTCAGTCAGGAATGACCGTTCGCGTTCTACAAGGGTATCCTCTTTGAGACCAAATTTCCTGGAAGAATGAAGAACTCTCAATGCCTAGTTTCCAAGAAAGCATGGACAGATTAGCATAATTTCGGCGTTGGTACATCTGCGTTTTTTCCTGTTAATTGACAAGGGCGATTAATGAGAGCAGCAACGATGGAGAATTGGTATCGATTGTCGCTGATAAATTAGAGAAGTCTAATTGTGTATGGCTACATCTTCGGGCTATAATTCCATACCTACCGCATGTCTTAAGGCTTGATTTATATATAGAATATAGTCTGCAATGTGTCATATTTTTAATTTACACCGACTAATATGTCTGCACAAGCGATTGTTTCCTACATATAAAATAAATATAAAACAAGTCTTTATTAATAGAAACAATATATTATTTTAACTTCTTTAAAATCAAGATTTAAAATCCAATTACATTGAAGATCTACTGCAGATAAAATACAAGCTATTAAATAATTTTTTATATCAATAATAGGATAAAAAACAGAGATTAGCTCAATACCAAGTCTCTCTCCAGCTTGTGCTGAGAAAACGATAAAGGAGGAATAGTCAGACTTGATTTCGGACCCTGGAATTAATTTGTTGGTTGCGTGGATGAGGGGTCGCATGAAAAGCAAGTTTCTATGCAACTTCACCTGCTCTGCTCTCCCATCACGGTTTCATCTTTGACTTTTGATTTCAACAAATTAATTTATAATAGCTAAGCAATTAATTTCATTGGAGATACTTCTCTCATGCACGAGACAATTGACATTCTCATATTTCAACTTCTCTGTTTTTTTTTTTACTCTTTATTTTATTTTAGACGGCAATTGCCAAGTGAAGTACGATGTAAAAAGTCTATCCCCTAATTTTAGCAAGGACACAAGCTCAACTCGGTGGTGTTTTTGCTTGCAGGATAAGTCGGTGGAATTAAAATCGATACCATTGGAACTAGACAAAAAGCATTAAAAAAACTAGAAGTGCTTTTTGGAGTGCTGAGACAATTGTTCGAAATTTATATTATGAAAACTGCTCAACATTTTTTTTTATGTATATCGAATAGTTTCATTATGAAAATGTATAAACATTGATATATTTTCATGAACGAGAAGTGCCTTTTAGAGTGCTGAGACAATTGTTCGAAATTATAAAGGATATTGTGAAGTAATTAAAAAACTTTAGCAACCTAAACTATATGACCTCGTCGCGTACCGAAGAAAGCCACGAAGCACTTTGAACTGATTTAAAATGTAAGATTTGGTCTATGAATTGAGGTGTAAATGGGCCAAGCTACAAGTTGCATTTTCCCCTAAAATTTTAATTATTCTCATTCTAATGACCTCATGTTGTAGGAAAATGAATCAGGATTTACTAAGCTGGTGGTTCGAGTCAAAGTTGGATGGACTCCAAATGGGGAATAAAAAAAAAAGGGATAGCTTTGAAGCTTTGAATTTAGCAGGAATCAATTTGATACAATTTCAATATGAGATTGCCTTGAAAAAGAAGAGAAAAAAAAAAGGATTCGATGCTCAGCGATGTCTTGGTGGTTAATGCCATATGGATCGATTTAACTAAGATTAAGATATCTAGCAATAACTTGCAAATCAAATCAAATCTGCAGCATAGAAAATGGCCATAGTTGTCGTCTCCAGTAATGCTTTCTCCCTGCATTGGCATGTCACATCCACTTGATTGGTTGAAACAGAGCACAAACCATCGAATTATGCCTCGAAAGGTAGGAAATAAAACTAATGGCCGCAGCGCGGCTCTGTCAATGGAACGATTAGCTCAAACACAGTTACTGGACTCGGTGACAACAATTTCACGATCAATCTTTAGCATACACTACCTTTCTGTTACGTCATTGCAAGATTGTAAATAAAAAATTACGAAAATAAAATCAATGTTTATACACAAAACACTTATCTTTAGATAACTAATTACCTGTTTCTGGCAACTGAAACTGACGCGTGGTGACTTTGGTTGGGTGGCTGACAAATTCAAAAAACTCGGATTGAAAAACCTATTATTTTTTTAATCTGGACAAAGAAAAGTCTTTAAGAGAGTGGAGAACATTCAATTTCTTCTGCAGGCGTCAGAGTTCAGAGCTTATTAATGCCCCGATCACAAGAAACCAACCTAGAAGAAAGAGAACACGGATCTGCTGACAGAACTTGCACATTGTTCTCTTGTCCTTCAATGGACCCTAGTCTCAGCTCTATGCTCAAGGTTCATAAAGCACTGTACACATTAAGATGCAAGCCTAGCAACACTATCAAAAGTACAGCACGCACTGGCTGCTGCAAATCCAATTACATGTCCTGCGTGCTAATTAATGTAAAGGCTGTCCATGCCCTAAAAAGGCCAGCGAGTAAAATACCAAAATCCCCAGATCCCGAATTAAGTTGCAAACATTCCATAGCTTTGAAAGGACAAAACGCTGCTGGTTAAGTGAGATTGGGACAAGCAAAATCAATATTACAGGTCATGTCTTGAATCTTGAAAAGATTTAATTAACATAAAAATCGGGCACTTGTCAAAGCTTCCTATGTAATATGGAGGTTGTCTCGAATGGGAGACACGTTCATTAAAGTATATATAGTATCTAACCACATAAACTCAATCAACATCTTCATAAAATAAAATAAAATAACTCAATCAACATTTGGATACAAAAGAAAGATCTGTGATTCTGTATAGCAGGCAAAGCCATTAGCTCCACTTTAGGTGACAACTAGGTAAAAGATAAGCTGATAAAGGGAGGGAAAAAAAAGAAAACTAATGTACTTTGGTTACATTTAAAAGGTTTACTTTCTAGGCTTTAGCATCATCACAAACTTGGGCCTATAGGGACAAATTCAACAGTTGAACCATCATAAATACCTGTACTAAATAAAACCTCCAAAACCCATCAATGACGTAGCTTGGGAATCCCAAAGAGGCCATTAAACGGGAATTCTGATTAAAATTGCCATCACCTAACTTGGAATTTGTGCTGGCTTCAACTAAGGAGACCTCTTGCTGGCATGGTTTCACCCCATATGGAGCATGGCCTGTTGACATTAACCCAACCGGGTAACACAGATTTGGATTATTCCAAGCCCCAAAACGCCTACCCATTTTCCCATAAAACCATCCAGAAAACTTGAGCTCTCCTGTCAGATTGTTTCCATCCAGATAGAGTGCACTAACACATGGCAAAGTTGCTAGCTTTGGGGAGAGATTTCCTGTGAGCCTGTTGCCTCTAAGACCCAAAAATCTCAGCCTCTTCAATTCAGCAATGGACTCGGGAATCTCACCTGTTAAGCCCATATTGGAGAGGTCCAGGACCACCAAATTCTGTAGGCTATGCCACTCTAGGCCCTGAAGGTCTCCTCCAATCGGGTTGTTAGACAAGGCCATTTCTTCCAAAGAATACATCTCTTGCAGTGACTTGGTCAATCCACCAGAAAACCTGTTGTTTCTCAGGTCTAAAAGTGTCAAATTCTTCATGTAACACATCACTGTTGGCAGGCTGCCTACAAGCTGATTGTTGCTCAAATCAAGTTTTAGAAGTGAATTGAGACCCCCAAGAGTCAAAGGCAGAGACCCAGATAGTAAATTCCTACTTAAATCCAAGATTAATAGCTCATTTAACCCACCGAAATTATCTGGAATCCTCCCATAAAACCAGTTTGCAGCAAGGACTAGCCTCTTCAACTTGGTCAAGTTACCAACATTTCTTGGTAATTCACCAGTCAATCCATTTTCTAGTAGTACTAAAGACTGGAGCCTAATTAGGCTACCAAAGCTTGATGGAACTTTTCCAATGAGACCAGGGTTTGATCGAAACTCTAATGTTTCCAAGTTGCCAGCAAGTTTTTCCCAGTTCTTGCTAGGGATAATGATTGGATGTTCGTGGGGAGACACAAAGCAACTGAAGAAAGTTAGAGACTTTAGGTGCTTGAGCTCAAACAATTGTGGTCTAAACTCCACAATTGGAGCACAATCAAGATAATTGTCCAGAATGGGTCCAATGCTTAAAGCAGTGACATACCAAAGCCCATCAAATAGATCACAGGAGACTCCCTGTGAAAGAAAAAAAATTGCATCACATTTTTTTGAGACTTTAAACTAAAAATGCACATGGTTAATACTGAATCCTATCCCAAAAATTATGATAATGATGACAGGAGTGATAATTGCGTATCTCTCGTATTAAAAATCCCTACTTGTACATGAACGATAAACTTCTTGTGCAAGACAGTTCAGATGAGAAGGAAATGTAGCTTTTACAAAGGAGTGCCTTCAGGATCTATGATGTTAAATTATTCTCTAATGTCACTAAATTGCAGTATTCAGGATTTTAGCAGATGAAAACAGTACTTAAACTTCCAGGTGGGATTTCCAGGGAAGATGGATCACTTGGTACATTGTCAATGAAAAATGTTAGTGAGAGATTGTTGTTTCACTTCAAATCAGGTCATAGAAATTCCACAAAAGTAAATTTGGATAACGGAAATTTTACAATTTATGGTCTTAGCTAGGACATGGCCATGAATCTATCTATAATCACACCGAACCATACTGCTAAATCAAGGAGTAGGGTGGTGTTTCGCTTTGAGAACATGACCAAAAGTTAATCGGTACCCCCTCAACCTATACTAGTGGACAATTTTACTTCAGCAGGCTTGCATCATAATGGCACAACCTAATTCAGAATATCAGAAAAGAATAGTAAATGCGTCTAAAATGGCAATATTTTAATCTCATCTCTATATAGTTTTTTAATAAACTTCTGATGATCACGTACTGTAAAGGAAACAGAAAATCAGGTGGTGATCCTTGGGATAATATATTGCGCAATGTAACAGTGAAGATTCATGGGGTCATTCATAAAAAAAAAAGATTCATGGGGATAAAAGGTGTATATGTACCTGAACAGGAGTCCACCCACAAGGATCTGGATAGAGATCTGAGCCATTCCACCAATTACCTACAAAGCCTTGAATGGCAGAGTATAGAGCTGTCTTCTCACCTTCCTCCATTGGAACTGCATCATTATAATCTTCTTCCCCATAGCACCAAATACCTAAACTCATTATGCATAGGACCAAAATGACACGACTGTTTATGTTAAAAGTCTTCATCATGGGTAAAAAGAGAATTAAGCAGAAACAATAATATAAGACTGGTTGAGTTAAAACAGAACATTAACAGAAGACATTGGCAGAGATAAGAAACTTGGCCTGAACCCAGGTGAGCATTTTAAGATGGAAAAAGAAGAGAAACAGAAGAAAGCAAAGGGAGTAGAGGTGTTGAGGGACATCGACATGGTATCCTCTTGATAGCCATTGACTTTTACACTCTATAGAAGTCACCAAGGTATCTCGGAGAGAGACATCTAAAGAGAAGTGGAAACCAAAGCAGAACAAATTAAGAAAACACTAGAAAGAAAACGAAACTTTGAGCATGCACTTGTTTTTTCTTCTGTTCATAGAAGAGGAAAGGTGAGTAATATAGTAGTGGAGCAAGACAGGAGAAGGATCCAAGCACAACTTTCAAAGCTGTGATGGCAATAATAGTAATGACAATAATATAAAGGATCAGAACAGGAGTAAGTAAAGGGGCCTTGAACAGTGTATTTCAGAAAGCGAAAGGGAAGATAGGTGACATCCTTTGATATTCTTCCTGGCTGGATTTAAGTTATGTTTAGTGTTTATAAAAATTTTGAAATTTTTTTAGATTTTTTAACTATTTGTTGTTAAAAATAATTTTTAAAAAATAAAAAAAATTATTTTAATTCATTTTTAAATAACAAGTATTTTAAATCATCATTGCTATTATAATCTCAAATAAACCCTTAAAAAAAACCTAATTATAGCCTCTAATATCTTATTTCGTTATAAAATTGAGTCCATTTTCATCTTAAATATAATCATTTGTTAATGTTATTTAAAAGATCTCATTTAATTTGCGCACTACTGTTTAATGCCATTCAAGGCTTAATATATCATAAAGAGCTATTTTAGTGCGAAATGAGTTTTTTATATTTCCTTTTTTTATACAAAATAGTGAAGTAGAGCGAATATTTATTTATTATGATTCGATGGTAAAATTATCCTTCAAGATAGACAAAGGATTTTTTCTATGTCTTGAATGAAAACCCTTGATGGTTACATGTGAATTGAAAGAGGATATTTTAACTGTAACTCGCAACAAAAGAATTGAGGGGGAGGGGTGATATTGCTCGGTATCGAGTACATTCGAGACAGAATGGATAAGAGTAAAAGACTTGAAACTTCATGTATTTAAATGGAGGTTTATCCGTATATTTGAGTTAATTTCCATTAATAACAGTGCGAGGAACTATGATTATTTATCCTCATTGATTTTCCTACTAAAGAGGGTTAAAGGGGGGGTTGGTAGTTGGGGAATTTATGGTAGAGATAGGTGGCTAAAGAGAAGAGAATAAGTTAAGGCTTAGGGTTTTTGACAGCGCTAGCTGAGGTGGGGGGGGCCATTGATTGTTTTTGTACATGCAAAAACAAGAGATCCAGCATGCACATGCAAGACAAAGTTGGGTTTTATGACTTGCTTTTCTGTTCTTTCTTTTCGAGCTGCTGCGGTAACAGTCCTCTGCGGAGAGACATATGGTTAAGGACAAGGGAGCGTTGATGTTATAAAAAGTGGGATAATAGGCTTGTAGACGGGTTAGTAGTCGGGGCTTTTTCCTTGGAGTAAATGCCTGCCTTTTTAGCTGCCCATCCTTCTTCTTTCATAGCTCCAGCTCCCTTCAAATAAACAAAAGCTTGCCCTTTTCACGTGGTATCCAGATTCATATCGGTGCAATTCATCGGTTTCATTTTCTTCTTCTGTTTGGAGCTCTGTTTACTTGCGTTTTCATCTTCCTGGAGACATAAAAGTTAATAAAAGATAGAATATAATTACTGTAAAAAAAGAGTTTTTTTTTTTTAGAATGATGAGTATTTTCATACCATCTTGTACGAGACTAGATTTCAGCATCTAATAAACTCTTCCAAGTACTTGTTCTAAAATTTGAAGTTTGAATCCAAGAAATGCAGGGGAAAAGCATACACCCTTCACTGCCCGGCCAACTTCTTAGAATTAAAAAGCTATCAGTTACCTTGGGAAAGAAAATAATCGGTAACACGCCATTATAAATGACTAATAATGATTATTTATTTTGACTTATTTATCACAGTTTTTCCCACCTCTTTGCAAATCAACTAATTGATTCGCAATTATGATTTTTAATTACTTGATTGTATTGCAAGTCCCATCTTTAATATATAACTCTCAAGGAACCAACCTGAAACCACTAGTTTGCAGCCGCTAATAATAATTAATGGCACATATATGCTGCTGGGATAAAAAAACAAACTATAAATGGTCCTGAAGATCACACCAAGTGTTCTTATTATCGAGCATTAACAAAAAAAGAAAAAAATTAATGAGAGATTAAAAAAAGAAATGCATTTTGTCTACTCTACGATCAAGAAATGAAAGAGTTAAAAGATAAAACTCAAAGACCCCCCCCCCCAGGTCCACAACACACTCAAATTCGCAAGCAAGCCTCTTAATTTACAACAAAAAGTTTAATGACAACATACAGATCCTAACAGGCAGTGGCTTAAACAAGAATGGTTCTCTCAATTTTTGCTCAAAACTCATACAAAGAGCTTAATTATCTCTTCAAGTGCTCTCTATTAATAATGCATATGATGATTGCAGAGGCTTTTAAAAAGAACTTATCTCGTTCTATTCATACCAAGAAAAACACTAAACAAGTGAGCTAATTATAATGTGAGATCAAGGGTGCCAAAATAACCATTCAATTTCTATTTGGCTCAAAACACACCGCACAGTAAATACTAATAACAAAGATAATGATGAGAATAGAGTGCTTGACAACATCATTAAAACGAAAGTGACAAGACGAGCCTCCCTAACTGCTATAAGATTTGGAACTTAAAGGACAAGACATAAATCTAGTTGGGCCCATGTGGTGAATAAAGCTACAGAAACCATCTAGGTAATTCAGTTAAGGTGTTTCCTAGAGAACAAGAGATACAGGGCGGAGGAAGCGATGACAGAACACAAGGTCCAGAAACAACAGTAACTGCAACCGGAGCCTTGGCGGTGTGGTTGGAGCATGGACCACGGCATCTAGTTGGGGTTAGGGAGGTGGGAGGTAAGAAGGCATAGCCCACTCTCTACTTGATTGTTTTGGCAGGCCTATTAACAGGTTGAAAGGTCCTTTTCTACACTGCCTTTTTAGTGGTTGCCTCTTTCTAGACAAAAAGTAAGCGAGCTCGGGGGTGAGAGATGAAGGCAAAGTACCTTAGCTTTCACATTAAATTAAATCAAATAAATTACTGATATTAATCGCCATCACTTTAATCCATTGTAGCAGTTCTAATCCGTCAGTGAAGGCTCAAGGCCTGTTGTCTGTACTTTATAATTAAGCGAACTCGACCTGTGCAAGAAAACAGGAAAAGACGTTGACAATGAGCGACCGATAAACCCAAAAAAGATCCGAATTGATTTGATTTCCCTGGGAGCGGAAGAGGAGTTTCCATCAATAAGGGCGTCCTTGCAAGGAGGTTACGTTTTTAGCTAGATTTCAACAATTACGAGAATTACTGAATTAGAATACCGAGCATCTGTTATGATTTATTCGGTACAAGAATTTAATTTTCAGTTATTTAATTTCTCATGACCATCTACTTATTTCTCCCACTCGAAAAGGTCAGTTAAGAGGGCACCATTTGCAAGCAATTTCCTGATCACAGACGTATGTGTTCTTAGCATAAACGTCTTAAGAGACCTAACCATCCTCAAAATATCAAGGACGAAAACCAGCAATACGGTTCTTCACGTACAGGTTTCCATCAAATTGTGTCACAACATGCAACAAACTTCTGCAATCTGGATGAAGCTTTTCATAACCGAACAGCCACCGGTCACCCAAGTTTTGTGTCCCGAGGAGCAATCTCGTGAGGAGCCTAGATCAACGGAGACACTGATTGTTCCAGAACAAATAACGAACCAGAGCATGAAATTAATTCGCTGGACAGCTGTTGGACAAAAGAAAGCTCAGGGCACTTATTTCAGAAATACATGATTAGTAAAAACACAATCTGGATGTTGCAAATTGAACCACCAAATTACTGCCAGGACTTGCCATCTAGACGAAACCCTTAAATTCCCAACAAATACGCAGGGAAAGGAGAAAGTGCATGAGGATTTTAATGAGAACCTATGATTTCCAACTACATCACTATCCAGGCATTGATGAGAGAGCGATAGCAACAAACACTATGTAGTGAAGAAGGTCCAGATCTTCTTTCCCATTGAAACTTCACCAGGATGCTGCAACTCATCTTCATCATAGTCATCTTCATCCTCATGCACTGTGCTGCCATTTTCAGCTTCATCCTCGAAATCTGGTATCCCATTTACTTCCTCACTCAACTCTGTAATTCCAACTGATTTCGCTGCCTCAGCTTGGTAATCAACATCTGTTGTTTGGAACTGCAATACAATAATTGAAAAAAAAAATATTTACTACAGCTGCAGGAAAGAATATTTAAATAAGAATCCTAACCTAACTACTAGCCAGCTTCACAAGAGCAGTAGGATATTACCCTGACCACCTTGTCCTGTGATAACTCCACACTTTTTAGTGTAGTAACCTGCACCACGTCGGTGGATTTGTTATTCTCACTAGTGACTCCAAGTGACAGCCCAGAAGCAGTTTCTGGGTTTCGAATCGGTTCCACAGCAGCAGCACCATCAGCTGTTTTCTCGCCCTTCATCAAGTCAGATGATGCTTGGGTGGCTGCGGTCAAGCCTGCACTGCTCACAGTTGAAATAAAATCTTTAGAACTAGCAGCAGTATTATTCTTCCTCGCTGCTGCGTTTCTTATAATATAACACGTTATTCCTATGTAAGATAAATCGCACAAAAATGCAATAATCAATATCACTTAATGTTATTTATTATAATATGCAAATAGTTCTGTAAAGAAATAATAAATAATGTGCAAATGCTAATATTGACCATCTTCCATAAGAAAGGTTGTATTTATATTTCAGATTAGCAACCATATCTGCTCAAAGAAACCCCAAATTGACACCTGGATCACTTCCAATTTTACAGTAAAAACAATGAAGTGTTTAATAACATTCCCAATGCCTTTCAATATAAGAAAAGAAAAATGCACCTTAAAGCATTAGCAAACTCGGCTACTCCAACTTTGTAAAATTCATTGATCTTTTAAGCACAAAAAGATAAACCGCATCTGAACGAGAAATGAACTGGTGATCGAGAAATAGCATATGCAGCTGCAAATATTCCTACCAATATAGAATGTAATGTACCATTCCTTTTATTCAGAAATGACCTTGTATGGATTATTTGCACCAAAACAGAATTTCATGATAAAATGGGATGGATTGCAACTCTCATATAATACACAAGCAAATCATTTTTTACACATCCGACACATGAACTGACGACATTTCAGAATGAACTTGCCCAGGGGGTAATCTTTCTCCTCATGGGCAGAATTGAACTAGGGCAGGCAGTTAAAAACTTCAAACCCAAAAACACGATGATAAATAACTCGACAATTTTCACTCAAAAATAAATCAGACAGCCATCTCAAATACAGTTCTGATTTCTCAAACACAGAAGCTTTGACAGCACAGTAGTTATTTGCTTGGCGTTTTAAAATTTTGATATTTGAAAACCAAATGAAACGATTGACCAAGTGAAATTATATATAAAACAAACATCCACATTCTCTCACTAAAACTCCCAAAATGCACTCATCGCACCATGTTTAAAGCTATTAAATTGCTGTCATCACAGTACATAAATTCTCGCACAAAAACTTACATCTTGTGGCGTCGAAGATTGTATCGTTTTTGCCCTGGAGTAGGCTCTTCTGGAGCCACTATTTGTTGCCTCTTCCTGCGCCCACCAGTAGTGACACTCTCAGAGTGTCCTTCGCTGTCACCGGCATCCTGCTCTCTTTCTGTAGGTAGACGTTGCCGCTTTCTTGCAACGTCTGATTTCTTAGTAACATTTATACCCCGACTTTCATCACTGTTACGAGAAATATCATTAGGCTGAACACTTGAATTATATTCAGTTTCTTTGAGGCTTTCCCCAAGAAACAACTTTGCATCCTCAACCACTGCCTTTATTGACCTTGTTCTGCCTGGTCCAGACTTCTGTCTCCTCCCAGGTTTATGCCTTCTGTTCTTCAGCTCTGACAGCTCAGAATCTTCTGGCAGGTCCTGTGTCTTACTATCCATATAGCTTTGATCATCAACAGACACAGAATACCCACCACCTGCATCTCTTTTTATTCCATCAGATTGGGGATGCTGAATGTCAACAGTATCATCTGCAGTACCAAAGGACACTTGTGCTTGATCTACAGGAATAGAACTGGATGTGATAGCTTTTTGCACAGCAGATCCCTCAACTCTTTCTTCCATATCAGCACGCACAGGTGATGAAGGGAACCCTCCCTCAAATGCTGGAGCAGAAACATGCTGAATCTTTCTAGTAGGAGAAATGCTGAAAATCTTTGAGGTGCATTTGCGGAGCCACGACATGCGTCCCTGAGAGTTGGATCCCAAATCTTCACTGAGGGGTCTCTTGATATTCAGAATATCAGAAGCATCTGCACCACCTTCATTATTCCTGAAAAATTCATCAGATATTTTTGGTGAAGGAAGGGTCTCTCTTTCTTCCATCTCCGGTGGCTGGAGATCAGAAAGTACAAACTCCCTAGTAACATCTCCACAATTCGTGCAACTCTTGTGCTTCTCAACAAATGAAAGAAAGTAGTTTCTTTCTCTGATAACCTGCTCTCTTTGTTTCCGAAGCTTATTGCTAAGCATCCCAAGCTCATCAATGTCCTTCTTAATTCCATATTGTTGTTCTTCTAGCTTCTCCTTGTTTTTTACAACTTCTTGTCTTTCCTTGTCCATTGCACGTCTTTCAGACTCTATTTCTTCCCTTTCCCTGCGTGCAACTTCTTTTAAGTTGTTAATGGTGTTAAGTTCTCTCTCCTTCAGCACCTCAAACGCCCTTTCCCTTCCTCGCAGTGCTTTCTCCATTTCTTCCTGCCTATTTATTAAGCCAGTCTCAAAATTACATCTCTCTGATTCAAAGTCTTGAACCATTTGAATGTGCACATTTTCAGCCTTTTCAGATAAAACCAATTGTTCATGCCTCTTTCTGGCTTCAAACGATTCTTTCTCTAGTCTAATAGCCTCCAACTCTCTCTGAGCATACTCCTGCATGTCATTTTCCTCTTTTTTCAGGCTTTCCCCTCCAGCATACTTCATCTTTTCTAATCTCTCTCTCTCTTCAACAATGTCCTTCTGCTCCTTGTTAATTTGAGCTCTTTTCTCTTCCAGCACTTCCCTCTCCTTCTCAGACCTCTCCCTTTCCTGTTCCAACTCTTCAGCTTCTTTCAAAAGAAACTCTGCCTGGCGCCGGCACTTCTCTAGTTCCTGTTTCAGTTCAGCCTGCAAGCGAAGGTATTCTAACCTCTCGTTATTAGTTATTTTAATGCTTTCACTCTCTTCCCCAATCTGCAACTCCTGCTGAGCAATCTCGGCCCTCAGCTTCTCGCAGTCATCCTCAAGGAGTTGCACACTTACTTCATCAGAAAGCAATTGCTTCTTCTGCAGCTCCAACTGTTTCTGCTCAGCCTTCATAGACTTATCTTTCTCCTTTACAACCTTCAATTTTGCATCAAGGTCCTTCTCTTTATCCTTCATCCTATCAGACTTCCTATCCAAAGCTAGCTCTCGCTTTCCCAACTTTTCTTCTCTGTGAAAGATTTCTGTTTCCAGCAGCCTCACTCCATCAGCCTTGCTTCTCAATTCTTCTTCAAGATTCTTCCTTTTCTCTGTCAATTCCAAGTCAGCCTCCTGAATTTTAGCATCAAGAATGGTCCTATGCTCATCAAGGAGCTCTTGGACTTCCACCTGTAGAAAATCCCAGAAACATAAATTATCAGCTAACATTTCATTTAACTAAAATCATATCAACATTGTTGCTTAAAGGATAAAACCCCGCCAAAAGATGTCTGCTAGCTATTTAAAATAACATTAATTAATAAAATAATCATGCAGTGATACATGGGGCTTGAGTACCTTTCCATCAAAGATATTTAAACATATGTATTGAAAGAGTACTCAAGAAAGAATCTAGTACTTGAAATTATAACTGTAACTAAAAACTCTACTCATTTCTCACTGCAGGAAAAAGGTTGCAACTTGTATTGTAAAAAGTGTCAAGTGGTAACTATTTTGGGATTTAACACACAATTCAAACACAGATTTCTTACCAGACAATTTTTATTGTTCAAGATTAGGCCCAGACCTTAAGGATTTAAGTTTCCAGTATTTAATTGTAACAGTTCACATGAATGAAAACATGAGTAAAAATCCAATGTTGAGGAGTCTTCACAAGAAACAAATGACGGAGACCTCTCTTCGAATCTTTTCCCCACATAGCATAATTAAATTTCATTGATTTAAGAGAAGCACCATAATCTATAAAAGAGTGTAGTGTGCATACTTGAAATTCAAAGATAAAGAAACTCTAGATGTACAAAGTACATAAACAACTGAATGCGATACACAAAGTCTAACTTCTAAAACAGTCATACAATTTCCCTATCAAATAAAAGGTTCACATCTTCAAGTTCGCAAAAGAACATCTTGCATGCAAAAGGAATCTCAAGACTCCATTGATCGAAAGTTGGTGCTTACTATTTTCACTTTAAGGAAAAAGAACGGGTAGGAGCTTGACACTGATCTAATTTAGAAGATATAGTTCATTGCTCATACTCAGAAAAACAAGATGCCTTTTCGTGGTTCTCATAATACCTGCTTAAAAGGCATTGGATTCTCTGTATATCCTATCTTACTCAACAGTTATAAATCAGGTTTTGCAACTCACTCTTTCTCTAGCACTGAGCTTGTCTTCCAAAGCAAGCAATTCCTTCTCTTTAATCTCTAGGGTGCTTCTCAGAGAATCAGCTTCCTGGAACAAATAATAGAATATACAAATTATGCAGAAATTCATTGGCAATCAACTTAGATAAAAAGCTGTTAAGAATCACCTTCTCTTTTGTAACCAAGCCCAACAGCCGATTATTTACATCAACTTCCCTCTCCTTCAACTTAGCAAATGATATATCAATCTTCTTTTCTGCCTCTTCAAGATCCCTCTCCTTCTTCTTAAGAACCCTCTCATCTTCACTTGCCTTTTCCTCTCTCTGGTTAAGGGTCCTCCGGAGCTCACATAAGCTCTCTTCCCCTTGACGTAGTTTCTTCTCCCATTCTTGCAAGTCTTCTCTCTGTTTATAGAAAGTTGCCTTGTGTGCTTCTCGTCTAAAGAAAATCAATGAGATAAGCACTAAAAGTCACATATCATCCTTAATATATACAAAAGAGAGAAGTAAAGTGAAGTGCAGTATAGAATACTCTGTATTAAAGGAGAGGCGCTCCCTCTGAAGCAAGTTTTCACGAGCTTCTAACTGATTTAATTTCATATCCAGCTCTGAGCTTTTCATGTTAACTTCAGCAAGCTTGGATTCAGCAACGCGCATCTTTTCTTCTACCTCCAGAGATTTCTCCTCATTTCCAGCAGCCAAAGCTTTTGCATCAGCCAACTTTGAGTCAGAAACTTTCTTGATTAGAACATGCTCCTCTTGCAAGTCGTGCAAAGCCTTTTCAAGCTGTAATAAATAGAGGTGTAATCAATGAGTGTCAACAAAAAAATTTCCATAAAGAGATCCGATAAAAACTGAAGTAACTAGAAAGTTCACAGTGAGGAACCATACCAGATACCAAGAAATAGTCCAAAAAAAATCCATCATAACCAAACAAGTTTAAAGATTGCCCATGCCTCTTTTAACATTATATTTAACTCAACACGGGAAAAAAGATAAATGATAGAGAAGCAATGCTTGTGTGACTTTCAGCCATTTGATTTAAGGTTCTCTTGGATATCAGTGGTGCATAACCACCAGATTCAATAGTAATTGAAGAGACAGATTGCAAAGTTACCGGCTTTAACTATATTTTCTGACAACTACAGCACACTATCGCTGTGCATAACAAAGGTCTATTGGATCACATATATGAAACCAAAGGACATCCAAGCACCAAAAGAATGAATAGTAGGCTACATCAGTAAGAAAAAAACAATATGACAAGCAAAAACCATGAGGTTGCTTCAAAAAATGATATGTAATTTTTATGCAAACAAGTGGTATCTTTTCGATAAAAAACTTCAAAAAAAATGAATGAAAAAGGAGATGCCTGTGAATCAAATGTATTAATCCAAGTTTAAAACCTATGAATAGGCCCATGAACATGAGTGCGCAGCATATGCAAAATCAGGTTGCTTCTAACTACCAACATGGACCATTAAGACATAGCAATGGTGTACAAAATTTCCCTCCCTTCCACATATCTTGCTCCATAACTTTTGCATGACCCAAACAGGTTATAAATTTATTAGCATTTTTCATTCAATTTTCATCTTCTCTCTGCAAGTCAAACAGAGCATAAAAAGAAGCAAACAGTATATTAATATGAAGATTCAAACGAGACCAATGGCAAGAAACAACATACTTCACCCACACACTGCTTCTCAACGCTCAATGCTTTTCTTAAGTTTTCCTGTCGTTTCTCAACTTCAGATAAAGCAATTAAGTGCGCTGCCTGTTCACGTTTGAGAATTTCTTCAGTTTCTGCCCATGCTTGCCTTAGTTCTTCATACTTTGAAGTCCACTCTTTTTTCTCAATAAGGAGGAGGCCCATGTTATATTGATAATCAAAAAGCTGCGCCACAAAATAAGTAAGGAAAGACAATCAAAATAATGGTACAGCTTTCTTAAATTTAGATTCTGGATTTTTCACCAGTAATTTTGTAATATATGATAGGAAAGAAAAAAGAATTGCATAACATAAGAAATTAAAAATTAAAACTTTTCAAACAAATTTAGTTACAGTTGCTCCATTTTATTTCCTTTAAGGTATTGTAGTAATCCAAAAGAGGGATTGAGAATACATTGGCATCTTTCTCAGAATAATGAAAACAGAAAATGTGAAAGTTCAGTGAAGTATTTCAAAAGGTGGAAGAATGAGCAGGAAAATCTTCACCATTCACCAAGGGTGTGCACTGGTGCAAAACCAGTGACTCAATTAGCCCAATAGTGATCTTTAAATCGCATTCATATTCTTTGCAGTCCAGATCAATATTCACCCATCTTCAAATTCCTTGTCTTTCTATACAACATATAAAAAGCGAGAAAAACCAACTTCAAATTACAAATGGTGGTAAAACCTATCAAATGGCAAAATTAAAATGGAGGCCTTTTGAAATACTAGATGAGATGCAGACAACAAAAAATAGAAGTAAAAAAAAGTTGAAGAGTCGGACCTATAGACTAAAACTGATTGACATCAAAGGCACTATACCACATTGGACCACTGTTAAACTAATGCACTGGTTCGGCTTATATATACAGAGTTTATGATAAATAAAAAGCCCCCTCTCTGATAACACCTAATAGAATCTCATTCTTAGGTCTAGCAAACTTAATTAATTGCTAGTTCAGTATCCTAAGAATTATAAGGATTAATAAAATAAGCATAAAAAGTGTGCATTACAAGCATCAGATTTAAATGACTATTTTTAACACTTGATTTATGGACATTTACCCTAGTAAAAGTGGTGAACTCTGCCTTTTTCATGTGCCTATTTCATTCCAGCCTTTAGAGAAATAATGGAACACTCTCGGATTTAATGAAGCGAGTAATACTTCAGAGAACATCACAAAAACATTATAATGCAAATTTATTCAAATTCAGTGGTGAATTTGAATTCAAAACAAAACACAAATAATTAGTCCCGAGATAAAATTACAATAAAAACATATTAAAAGCAGTTTGTCAAACCCTAAAAACCCTACCTTTAATCAATTTAATCCTATAGAAAAATTCTTCCAAACAAAACCAAAAAAAAAAATTAAAAAAAAATCCCCAAATTCCCAAAAAAACAAAACCCACAAACAGAAAACCCTAACTAACCTCCTTTTCAAGCCTCGATGCCTTCTCTAGAAGCGCCTCACGGTCCCTTCTCTCCATAGCAGCCTCATCCAACAAACCCACCTCTCTAAACCTCCTCCAAGCCTCCACATCTTCCGTATCCAGCTCCCCTGCATTCACACTCAGCGATCCCACTGGCGGTGGAGGCGGGAGCGCCCCGTCAATTAACGCCAACGCCTTGCCCTTTGCCCCAATTCCAGTGCTAGTGGCCCCCGCATTGGCCCCGCCACTTCTGTGCATCTCACTCCGAGGAGTTAGCGTGATTGCCGGCGACGGCCTCCTCTGTGGCGTAAACATCGAAAAGCTTGATTGCTAAACCCCAAAAAAAAGAAATTAGACCCAAGAAAGACGGGCCAAATTATGGTTTTTCTCCGTCTGAAGAAGAGTTAACGGATTCGAACTGGAAATGAGATCGTTAACGGAGTTGGTGGAACGGAAAACCTTCTTCTTGAAATTTGGTTTTTTTTTTTTCTGGGTTTAATTTTCAGAGACGAGAAGAGAATGTTAAGGGCGAAGTACACTCGCTTTCGTTGATAATGTTATTTTCTGCTCTTCTTCCGTCGGGCTTTTTGTATTGACAGTTTTGCCCTCGTAGTTTCTGGCGTGCTGCGTTTTTCAGGAAAGGGCAGTTGCGTTAACATCTGTTTTGCGGTACAAAATTATTTTTGAAAAAACAATATTTTTTATATATATTTAATGTATTAATATTAAAAATAAATTTTAAAAAATAAAAAAATATTATTTTAATATATTTTAAAATAAAAAAAAACACTTTTAAAATTAACTGTTATAACAAATGCAAATTACACTCATCCTAACCGTTTGGAGCGGAGCGTGGTGTGCGGGGGTCCTCTTTGTTTCTATGATCCTATCATCAACATCATGCCCCCAAATTATGCTGTTTTAATCACTATTTGCTACTGCGCTAATTCACAGTCCCTTTTGGTGTCAGTGTCCAATTTTTTATTTACTAGCTATTTGTTTCGCCGCGTCTTGGAAAAAAAAATTTCCAAAAAAAAATATAAATATACAAGGGTTTTTAATATTTTTTTATAAAACAAATCTAAATATAAATTAAAAAATTTATACATGTGTCTAGTTAAATAAATCAAGAACTATATATATAAATAAACAAATAAAACCTTTGATGATAATTAAAAATAAAACTAAAAAAATCAAGAGACATATGTAAATGAAGATATTTGATCTCACAATGTGCGTCATTTAATCGGTTGTCTTTAATAAATTTGTTTATTAAAATAAATATTTGTATTCAATCAAATGATAATAGAAACAAGCACACATAAAATTAATTGAATAAAATAAAATGGAAAATAATTATTATGCAATACTGCACATATTAGAAATATTATTCTAAAAATAAATGTTTTTTATTTTTAAAAATAAATGTTTTTTATTTTTAAAAATAAAGTTCATCTACTTGAAACATAAAAAACATTCATACATGAATCATAGTAATATCTTTAGAAATTAAATACATATAGGGTAATTTAAAAAAATAGGTAACGATGTAACATATAATTTTAAAAAAAATCACGGTAGCCTGGGAAAAATATTTGAAAATGCAAAACTAGAAAAAAAATACAAAAATAGTCAACCCGAGATAGTTTGATAGACATGTAACCTGAATAATAAAGAGCGAGATAACTTAGGTTAACATACAGAACTCGTAGCCCAAGTAATGAGATTGGAATAGCGAGATAGAAAAAAAAAGGAAGAAAACCACAAAGTCAATCCTTTTTTAAAAAAAACTATATATATCAACTCATGTTAACTTTCAAACTCGTGACCTGAGTCATTAGAATGGAAGCACCATATATGGAAAAAAAAACTAAAAAGCCTAATCCCCGGCAAATAAAGTGTTGAATGATGAAATCTGAAAAAAATCAATTACAAAAAAAATGATATAAAATAAAACATGGTAATTAAAAGAGCGAGGGAGAAAA
>Ga0307515_10006665_pt1 | contig 23016 bp, 12 predicted proteins | sample 17_EM_MG_FD_194513 | JGI IMG/M metagenome (GOLD analysis project Ga0307515, IMG submission 194513) | Populus trichocarpa ectomycorrhiza microbial communities from riparian zone in the Pacific Northwest, United States - 17_EM | ecosystem: Host-associated > Plants > Roots > Unclassified | place... | reverse complement strand
GGTCGGTGGCTAGCCTGTAGCCATCTGTTGTTTTATGTTTCTGTTATCATTGTAAATCTGGGGTATGCCCCTTATAATGTTTGTATCTTCTTCTTTTAATACATACGTCAACTTACCCAAAAAAAATCATCTAAGCAAAAAAAAATGGTTATATTTCATCTTGTTACTGTCTATAATCATACCAGTAGCATATATATATATATAGAGAGAGAGATAGAGAGAGATAGAGAGAGAGAGAGATTAGATTAAATTTGAAGGATGATTCAATTTTGCCGCGGAAACACAACTCTTAGTGAACCAGAAGCCAACCACCTCAGAATCAACTGAAACTTCATATTCTATCTATTGGGGGTGATATCACATTATTTATCAAATTAGGGCTTATTCTGATATCGTTTGCTTGAGGTTTTAATTTGAGGTTTAATTCTGCTGCATAAACACAACTCTTAGTGAACTATAGCAAATCACCTCAGAATCAAATGCAACTTTACATTCTGTCTATTAGTGGTGATATCGCAACATATATAAAATTTAGGCTTATTTAGATATCGTTTTCTTGATATCTTAATCCGATGTTCAATTCAGCTGCATAAACACTTCTATTAGTGAACCATAAGCAACCACATTAGAATCATCCAGAACTTTATATTCTGTGTGTTGGAGGTGAGATCGCACCATAAATTAAATTTGGGCTTATTTGGATATCATTTTCTAGACGTTTTAATCGGAGGTTCAATTCTGCCGCAAATTGATCATACAAGGGGTTTGTGTACCTAGACAAAATAAAACGACCTATAAAATGTTATTTGTTGTTTTCTTGGTACCCAAATACTATATATTAAATTCTAGGTCATTTGGATAGCGTTTTCTTTAAGTTCCAGAATCAAGTTTTGTCTTGCCGTAACGGGTCTGTTTTGTTTCTATTAATTTTGTTCCTGCCAATATTATCATCATATTTGGGATATTTGGCTGTTGTTTGAATCATTTTCATCACTTTCACAGTTGTTTGTTTTCGATCTATTCTGGTCCAAACAAAAGTCAGATTTGTAATTTTGAGTCTAAATTAGTGTTCTTCCTATCGTAAACTCTATTCTTGTTGTGTCTTCTTCTGTTTTTCCTATTTGTGTCATGTATTCAGCAAGGGAGAGGGAACGAAGGAGGATTCTAGCTTAAGGATGCGAAAAACTAAGCCATGATTTAGGGGTTTTAGAACAAGAAGTTGATAAGTGTAAAAGATTATTCTATGACCTTCAAGCTTCATGGGAAAAGGAGGTACCACGCCAAAAAAATGAAAGATTAAGGAGAGTCATTGTTGTTATCATTCAAAAATATGTATGAAAGTGGTTAGTACGACGTGCTTATTTGAAATTCTTGTCCGTCACTACTTCCATATAGTGTTGTTGGAGAAAGGAGTTAGCAATAAGGGAATTCCAAAGGCTTACACAAGAGGCTAATGAAGTAGCTACTAATCCTATTCAAGATTCGACGGCGAAACTTCTTGAAGAAGGAGGGAATGATACAATTCAGCCTTGTGATACAACCCAAGCAAGGTTATATTCAGATTTTGACGTAAAATTTTCTACTATATAGTTTTATGCTATTGAGCATAACTCCAAATCCAATTTTGATTTAAGATTAACTGGCTTTGTGGCGTCATTCTACTCATTCCAATAGTGTTGGTGTCTTGAGGCAGGTTTCCATTGTGTCACACTCTTATCAAACCTATTTCAGCTTTCTAGGATCAGATTTCAATCTGGATAGTGGGTTGCATGACCACGTGATCACGAGGTTCTCATCAGATATACCCATTTATAGTAAAGGATTAGATGAGCATGTAGGACATTTAAGAAAAGTTCTTGAAGTACTTAGAAAGGAATCCTTGTATGCTAATTTACAGAAATCCGACTTTTGCATGGATAAGATTATATTTCTTGATTATGTTGTTAGTGCAAAAGGCATAAAGATTGATGAGGCTAAGGTTAAGGTGATATAAGAATGGCTTACGCCTAAATCAATCACAGAAGTTAGGAGTTTTCATGGTTTGGCTAGTTTAACAGGAGGTTTGTTGAACATTTTAGAATATTAGCCTTACTTTTGACTAAAATAATTAAGAAATCAGTGGGATTAAAATAGGGTGAAGAACATGAAAATGCGTTTAATTTGTTGAAATCAAAATTAATTTGGGCACCTTTGTTATCTTTACCTGATTTTAATAAAGCCTTTGAAATTGAATGTGATGCTTTAGGAATACGTATTGGCGTTGTTTTGATGCAAGAAAAACGACCCATTGCTTATTTTAGTGAAAAACTTAATGGTGCAGCTCTTAATTATCTGACTTATGACAAAGAGTTATATGCATTAGTGAGGGCTTTAGAAAGTTGGAAACATTATCTTTGGCCAAGTGAGTTTGTGATACATACGGATCACCAATTATTGAAACATTTGAAAAGTTAAGGGAAGTTAAATAGGTGACATGCCAAATGGATTGAATTTTTTTAGACATTTCCATATATGATTAAGTACAAGTAGGGTCAGGAAAATATGGTTGCAAATGCTTGTCGCGAAGGTATGTTCTTCTTAATACTCTAAATACTAATTGTTAGGATTTGAGTATATTAAAGAATTATATCCTGGTGATAATGATTTTGGTACCATATATGTTGAGTGTAAAGGACAATTTTTTTAGGCATCAAGGATTTTTGTTTAAGGAGAATAGATTATGTGTGTCTAATTGTTTTATACGTGAATTGTTTATAAGTGAAGCTCATGGGAGAGGTTTAATAGAGCATTTTAGAACTGCTAAGACTTTAGAAGTTTTACATGAATATTTTTATTGATCTAACATGTAAAGACATGTACAGAGAATTTGTGATAGATGCATAACTTGTAGACATTCTAAGTCTAGAGTAAAGCCTCATGGGTTATATACACCTTTACAAGTTCCGAAGGAAATTTGAGTTGATATTTCTATGGATTTTATTTTTGGTTTACCTAGGTCTAGTTGGAAGAGGGTCTATATTTATTGTTATGGATAGATTTTCTAAGATGGTACATTTCATTGCTTGCTATAAAACTAATGATGCGATAAGAGAGTCTACATGTTGTTCCTAGGAGCATTGTGTCTGATCAAGATATTAAGTTTTTAAGTTACATTTGGAAGGTTTTGTAGGGTTAAGTTAGGGCCTAAACTTTTATCTTCTACTACTTGTCACCACAAACAGATGGTCAAACTGAAGTTGTATACATGACTTTAATTCAATTATCAAGGCCTATCATTCAAAAAAATCTTAAAAATTTAGAAGATTGTTTTTCTTTTATTGAATTTTCATATAATCATATTGTGCATTCTACTACTGATTATTCACCATTTGAGATTGTTTATGGTTTTAATCCTTTAACACCATTGGATTTGATTCCTTTACCTATTGATGAAAGGGCTAGTCTTAATAGTAATAAAAAAGCATAGGTGGTGAAGGACTTACATGCAAAGATTTGGCAGTAAATAGAGAAAAAGAATGAACAATATGCATTCAAGACTAATATTGGACAAAAATTAGTGAGGTTTGAACCCGGTGATTGGGTTTGAGTGCATATAAGGAAGGAAAGGTTTCATGAACAAAGGAGATCTAAATTAATGCCTTGAGAAGATGGTCATTTTCAGATCATAGAGAGAATTAATGACAATTCCTATAAAGTGGATCTACTACATGAGTATGGTGTTAGTGCTATATTCAATGTTGCTGATCTCTCTTTCTTTAATGTAGGTGATGATTCAAGATCGAATTCTTTTTAGGAGAGAGGGAATGATGCGATCCAAGCAACATTAAAGAATTCATTGGAGGTTCTAGATGGTCCAGTGACAAAGATTAGGGCCAAGAGGTTTAAAGAGGTTTTCAATGGACTTCTTCGAGATATACATGGGATAAGGTGGACTTCCAGAGGGTAAAAATAATGAAGAGCAAGCCTTGATTAATCTGATTCATGTTCAAGAAGGGCTTATTGGTGGAACTAAGACCATTACACAAGGATTGCGATACAAAGACTCAAATTGGACAGTTTAACCTTTCACTACTGTTTTGATAATAACTAGAGCTATAGGTCGAAGTTTGATGCGATTCTTGTTGGGATGGAAACTAGACTTCCAAACCTTTCCAATGATATATGGCACGCCTTCTAATTTATTAAACAAGATAGAACCATTCATTTTAAGTTGGGCTTTGATGCTGTCAGCAGATTACGAGAAAAACCGACCTTGTCTTACTTTAATTAGTTGGGTTATTGATCTATCTTTGTTTTGTACGACAACACTTGTTTAAGTTTCAGTCTTGTTTATGTTATTTATTTTAATTAGTTTGGGCTAGTTTTAGTTTGGTTTGGGTATTATTTAAATTGGGTTTATGTGTATACGTACTCTTTATGGGGAAATTAGGGTTACTTATGGGGAAATTAGGGTTACTTAGCTTTCTAGTATACGTACTCTTTATGGGGAATATTTGAAAAAAAAAATTACAGAATAAAATACTGCATCTCTTGGTTCTTAATTGAACTTCAACTCTTTAAAGAATTGACCAATCTTTGCTAATGATTTTATACTTTTTTTGTTCATCTCCAAGTGTAGGCCTTATGATTAGGTGGTTTATAGTCTTGTTGTCTTGGAGCTAGTCTTTCATTGTGATAAACTCAATTTCATACTCAAACTTGAATTAGATGGATCTTGGGTTCACGAATTTCATTAAGTTCCGCTAGGGTTCACATCAAACAAGGTATCCCCTACATCCTTTCCTTAATAACTTCTTGGCAGTCATAGCCAAAATCATACTGGTTAGGATAATAGTTCTTTCTCCCCTAAAGATCATGCTTCTACCCTCTAATCCTTGAAAGGTTATAGTTTTTGTAAAGCAATCTATCTGAGTTTAGTGTTTACTAAGCCAATCCATGCCTAGAATTACATCAAAGTCGTTTAATTCTAAAGGTATCAAATCTACCTCTGAATCATACTTGTCTAGGTCAATTTTTACACTCACATACATACCATTAGTTTCTACAACATCATTTAGAGGTGTTCCAATTGTAAACCTCATTTCTACCCTTTTTGCTTCTTTCCTTAGGTTGGCTACAATTCTACTAGTTATAAATGAGAGAGTGGCACCCAGATAAAAAAAAAAACATGTATTTTTAAATTATTTATTTGTAGCGTACTTGCCACTACGTCGGATGCTGCTCTAACGTCTTGCTATGTCATCGGATGTTGCCCTAACATCTTCCTATGAGTCTGATCATTCTGTGTCCTCGATCGCCCTTCATTGGAACTAGCTCCTGATTGTGTTGATCTCACTGGTCTATTCATTATGATGGACTGCTGGTGACTTCGACTTGGTTAGTTCATATTATATGTGATACGATCTAGGAAAGGTCAAATTCAGATTTTGACGTAAAATGTGCAACTATCCAGTTTTACGGCAACAGTGATAATTCTCAATCCGATCGTTGGATCGAGCTAAAATTTTACGTGGAGTCTCCTGACATGTTTTCCTACCTTGGTTTAACATTTCAGGTCAATCGAAGTTATTATTGTTTTTCTTAGTTTAGGGTTTATTTATATTATTTGGGTTTAATTATAAGTGGGCATCATATAAGTCCACTTAAAGGGTCCATTAGGGTTTATTTAAGTTTGGAGTCACTATAAATGAGGGCATAACCAGACATGTAAGGTTAGATAATTCAGATTAATAAAACTTCTTGTTTGCCGCACTTTGTGTGTGTGTGTGTGTTGGTGAGATAATCTCCCTTCCATGGTTCTCTAAAGAACTGAAAAACAACTTATTGAAGAACAACTATCTTCGTGGCGTCATCCTTATACTTCTCGTTCGCAAATCAATATTCGTTGGGTGGGGGTTTCCATTTTCAATAGTGGTGGTGCCTAGGTACAAGTTATCTTTGTGTCACATCCCATCAAATCTGATTTACTTGGCTTTCCAGGAATTGGTGTCTTTGCATGTGGGTTGCGTGACCATGTGATCATGAGGTTCGCATCAATATGTTTGCCCAGAGATCTTGTGAGTGCACTCTCTTTTAAATTGTCCCTTTTCAGCACAGTAATGACATCTTTGCCCTAGATACTGACAACTTCTCCATCTATGACCCTCTCCCTGGTATATAAGCATCTCCATAGGGAGACTGAACAATCATCGAGGTGTCTCTGTTCACAACATACACAAAGAGGGTGGATAACATTTTTCTGGTAGCTAGACCCCCCCGAAAGGTTAGTCCTCGGGCGTGTCTGTCCTCCCATCATTCCTCCACCTGTATCTTGGTGAGAACCCATTGATGCCTTAATTTTCTTCTTAAATTGATCAAACAGTCCATTTTTACCCTTTTTTAGAAGTGGTGGCCTATTCACAAAAAAGTCAATATCCTTTCTCTTGCCAATTCCATACTAACCCTGATGGCCTTCCCCAATGCATGCTTCTAGTGATTGTGCTGCTTTGATTAACTCTTTTACTGTCTTGAATTGTAAGGCAATTAATCATTGCCTCAACTTTTAATGTAAACCATCCTTCAATTTTTCTATCATATGCTCCTCGGTCGAAACATAATGTGGGGCAAACAATGAGAAATCATGGAATTGTCTTTCATATTCTAGCACCGACATCTCCCCTTATTTTAAGGCAAAAAATTCTTGTTCTTTCACTTTGCGATGATACCTATGAGTAGAATTGATTTTCAAATTCGAATTTGAAGTCATTCCAGGTCAACGCTTCTGTAGCACATCTTAACTGGATTGTTTCCCACCATGTTATGGCCTTATTAGATAGCAATTGTGTAGCACAATTTACCCATGAATCTTTGAGTATTTTAATTTAAATCATAGTTTTCTCCTCTTTCTTGAGCCATCTTTCAGCTATTTAATTTAAATCTTTGAGTATAGGGTTAACAACTCATTTCTCTCATTCTTTTAACCAATCATACCAAAAGTACCACGTTATTAGTGGTTGTAGAAATTCTTGAGGCTGCTACTGGAGTCGATACAGTTGGAGTTACATGAGTTGTAGTATTGGTCATACCTTTTATTATTGCTTTGACTATTTGCACTAGAAATATTGGGTTCGTATAAAGAGGAGGTATTTATGTTCTTCCTTATAAGCCTAACTTTGTCAGTCGTATGCCCTCTGGTTGTTTCGGGGCCTATTCTTTCTAAACTCCTACAGATTCTCCTTGTCTAGACTGAGATGATACTACTGACACATGAGAAGCAATATCATCTAGAGGACCTTCCTCTTGCCAGTTATCAATATCCTTACCTTTACTCCCCCTTCGTATAGAGGGTGGTTCAATACGAGTTCCTTGTCGAGTGCATATCATCCTTAAACAGACAATACTTATAAGTATTCACTTTAGATTCTTCGGGACCAAAGCCAGGAGCTCTGATACCAACTGTAATAGTCAACAAAATTCAATTGATTTTGATATATTGCTTATTCGTAATAAGTAGAAAACGAGGGTTTTTTTTGTGTCACAGTCCATCAGTACAATGTCTAATGCAATAACTATTAATTTCTATTCTTCATGAACTGTATACCATTCACCATGTTAATAGCTAATCATCTTGAAGCATTCATATAGAATACATACATATATGATACAATAGTATTATAGGAAGGAAAGGTACATAAACATCATGTGTAAAATATAAAGTTTAGCAACACACCATAATTTACATATCCTAATTTCGAATATCGACATCATACAGTTTTACAAAATAGAAGTTGTCTATCCTTACTACTACATAGATTATTACATGATCATACGGTTTCACAAGGTGCATATTATGAGATTTCTAGATACCATGGTCATGAGATGGTTCTGTTACAAATCAAACTTGAATACATTAATTATGGTATAATTAAGCAAATAAACATGCAGTCGTGGTTAATATTAATATCTAATAAGTAGGTTCACATTAATAACTTTCTATCAGGTCTATCTTGAATACATTACTTCACATCTTTATGCAACTATAGTCCGCGTTACTTTATTTTAAGTTATGCTCACCAAACAATTGATGACATATATTATGGTCTAGGAATTCTTATACATATAAAATTCTTTAGTGCATAAATGATTCATCCCTAACTATAACCTATTTATATAGTTTCTTAAACATGATTTCTAATAGGAAATAATACATTAAAATCTTTCTTTCATCATATCGATGAATGTTTTCAACCGAGGCTATTCTCAATGTTCACTTTCGGTTGTCCTATGGACACCATTAGCCAGAGTTAATCTCATCATTTACTCTCAGCTATCCAACATGAATGTCATTAGTCAAAGCTAATCTTTAACATCTATTCTCTGCTATCTGACATGGATGTCATTAGCCAAATCTGATCTTATCATTTGTTCTCGACCATCTGATATAGATGCTATTAACCAAAGCTAATCTTTAACATTTATTCTTGGCTATCTGATATGGGTGCCATTAGCCAAAGCTAATCTTATCATTTATTCCTAGCTATCCGACATAGATACCATTAGCCAAAGTTAATCTCGATATTCTTTATAATTCATGGTAATCAAATAACAGAATTCAAAAAACAATACCTTATAAAAAGTACCTCAAGAATTTAACAAAATTAGATGAAGGTGGAAGTTACCTACCTACTCCCCCTAGTATGTCCTCGCTTGGTCAAACATCTGATTCCTATTGTACCTCCACATGAATTTAAAATGAATTTGGGGGAGTGTTTTGGTGTTTTTCTTCTCCTTCTTTTAAGTTTTTCCTCCCTCCTTCACTGTTGTTCCAGCCAACCTCTTCTTTCCCTCACTATTTCAATGTTTTTGGTTTTATTCACCTTATCTCTACTCTTCTCTCACTCAAGTATCTTATATGGGTGGCATGCAAGGGATTTCTTTGGTGGAACTTGTAAGAGAAGGGGTTGTTAGGGTTGTTTCAGTCGGCCATGAGGAAGAAGAAAAGTCATTTTTTTCTCTCTCCCAATTTATTTATACCTCTTCTTAAATAAGGGTAAGTCATGTTTGGATGTTGTATTCTCTTATCCTAGTGTTTTTTAAGTGTTTATTGGCCGATTCCCTTATAGTTATCAGGTCAATTCCCCCTTTTTTTATGGGGTTTTACAACTTTCTTTCTTATTTGAGAACAATTCTTAAATTTCAGTAACAGTACAAAACATTTGGTCCAGTCAATTTGTTAGCATCAAATATGCTTCATAAGGATATGTTACTATTCATTTTATCTATCAATCTATTAATGTAAAGAAAGCGAGTATTAGTTTCTTGCATACATATTTAAATCCAAATTTAGACAAGGTCTTTAATTCTAATTTGATCTCCCACTATTTTCTTGCAAATTAATAGCCCTCCCTATTAATTCAAGAAATCTTGCTTAGATTTTCCTAGTGGGCTAGGATCCCATTTTACTTTATCTAAACTTGAGTGACTCAATAAATTAAATTAGATAGATAACATAGTTTATCAATCACATCTCCATGCGAATCCTAGATTAGTTAGGTGACAACTCTTTGTCTAAACATATCATATATGTTTCGCCTAACTCATGTCTCTAACTTTATATAATCATAAGTGACTCATTTAAATCATACATGCTAGTTAAGTAGGATCTAATTTTATAGCATTAAACATATTCGATTAATGGTAATCTTGAGTGACTCAACAAATTATCCATGAATAAAACTCTAGTTTTATGCATATAAAATTGGAAGGCAACTATTCATGTACTCAACATGTACTTAATATATTAATGAGAGATTTATTATTAACTAACTAGGTCTCATACATAAAATGACATAATAGATATACATTTCATACATAACAATTTTTATATATAAACATACACCTTTAGCATGTCATTCTAATTGGATGATTATAGACATGTCTAAGCCAATTCTCTCTAGCCATTGAAGGGAATTAGATGGTCAAATCCTAGGTAGTTGTAGCAAGTCTTCATAAGTTCATTGCAAGCATTTCAATTGTAACCTTCATGGCCATTTCTTTCTTCGTCTTAGATTACATAATAACTTCTTATCTAAATTCTTACATTTCTAAATTACATAACATTTATATAATTAATTAAAAAACCTCAAGTTACATTTAAGGGGAATTAGATGGCAAAAGAATTACAACCCAGAAGAAAAAATAGAGATAAGGTAAGACATGCAAATCCTATTTAATAAAAATTATAACCATTCAACCATCAAATAAAATAACAATCACATTGGTCTTTAATGTTCATAATCACTCATCATGCATAAAACATTTTAATATGCATAATTAAAAATATATAATGCATGTTATTCTAATTATTAGCATTATATACAATTTAAAATAATATTTCTAACATTTAGAAATATTCAATCAAATTCAATTTGATAATTTCTCAAACAAAATTTTTTGACCTAAAAAAAACTCTCAATAAATAGAAAAACTATTGTAAAAAACAATTAATTAAACCATTTAACTAAATAAATCCTAATCCCATTAAGATATTATAAAACTATAAGAAATGAATTAAACAATTTAATTCATTTCTTATCCTATTAGGAAAATTAATTCTACAATTAATTTAATTTAGGGTATAAAATCTAAATTTTATTTATAAAGGGTAAATTCATAATTTACTTTGAGACCTTAAATTGTAATTAGACATAAAATTTTAGGATCATATTCACGATATGCAAACTTAAAAGACTAATACTTAAAATTAAAAAAGGGCAGGGATAAGGAGGTAATTTCCCCATGCCCTAAAGATACACCAGGGGCAGTAATTCTGCCCCTCTTCATTTTCTTCCCTAATGCCAGCAGTGGCCTATCTGCCCACTGCTGGCAGCTAGTGTAGCGATAACTAGCAATGCGAGGGACAACACCTCGCGTTGTGTTGCCTACAACACGAGGCTTTTGCTTGGCGCTGGAAGACCAGCGACGCTAGTAGCAGCCCATGGCTACTGCTGGGTAGGCGTTGCACTTGGTGAGGTGCTGGCCTATGCACCAGGCAGGGCATGCCAGTTGCTGGTGGAGGCGCAACGACCAAAACTTTTTTTTTTAAGTCGCTGGAATCTGGGCATAAAATCCATATTCCAGCCAGATCTGAAACTCCGACCAGATCTGATCCGGCTGAAATAGTAACCAGTCATTTGACATAAAATTAATTCCTAATTAACACCAATAACAATAAAACATGTAATCAAACAACCTTAATTGTTCTAACGAAGGCTTTAATACCATTGTTAGGTTCCCTAAACTCATACATGCAGCGAAAATGATACATTTAAGGCAATATTTAGGAGTCTCTAGGATCCTGTTAGACAAATCTAGAGTTGTTTAGGGATTTATTACCTAAAAATCTGATCTTCTTCGGCTTTGAATAATTCTTTAAAGGTTGGGTTGTTGCAAACCACAAGTTGTCCAATTGTTCGGCCTCCAATGGTAATTCACACGAACCACTAGTGAGAAAATCTCCTAAATCTCAATTTAGAATCGAGGCATTGCTATGCCTAGAGTGCTGGCTTTTTATTCTGTGACTTACGTAGTTTTTCTGTCTAATAGATAACCTCTCTAAAATAAAAGGCATAGCTTTATATTTATAGAAAATCCTGAAAACCTTATAAATAGTAAAATATATATTTGCCCCTTAAATAATATTCATATATTATTTAAGGATAATTTTATAAATTTAATCAATCAAGTCCATACTTGATTATTTTAATACTAGAATTATAATCCATGACTTAAATACATTCTAGTGCTTAAATTCTAAAATTATTTTCAATCAAGTCACACATAATTAATTATTCTAATTTAATTTCTAACAAATGGTTCTTAATGAGTGTGACCCATTAGGTTCCTAATATGTTGGTCCAAATATAAATTATAATTCAAAATAATTAGAATTAAAAAAATCAAACAGTTTAATTTATTATCAATTCAATATTTTATTAATTTATATTTGAATATCAAGTGTTATGTCTAGCAACGTGTCATGATCCTCTAAATATTAGAAAAGTAATAAGTGGTTTGATTTAACCTTTCAATGACTGGTTTCTCAATGCAATTATTATCCCTTCATCAATAATGTTTCAATTTAGATATTTTAGTATGAAATATGTCTGTCATGTCAAATCATATTTGTTTCAATTTAGACATTTGAAACTCTTTTCAAATCTCATTCCACCTTGCGCAAAGAGTTAACAATCAATACTATTTGAGAACATGTGGAACATTTTCTCTAATTCACCTAAAGTGATGAATCCTCTCTTGATCACTCAAATACTTTCATATAGTTTATGTTATATCCAATGTCTGCCCATTTGATACCTTTACCAAGATAATATGTAACAAGATCAAAACATAACACTCTCTATATAAGATAACTTAGTGATCTTAAATCTATGAATAACTTACACGACCGTCACGTGAGTCTTTCCATAGGCACAAGTGATATCTCCATACGGAATTCTCATACGGGTCAGTTCAGTGTACATGTCTTATGACAAGTACCTATATTAGTTCTAGGTATCCTTTATACCTCAACTTATGAGAACGCTGCTTCCTTTTATAAAAGAAAGTACATAATTTGTACCAATCTCTACGACTCTAATAAATATCCAATATTAAGAGAGCATTAACTAGGAATATTTAGGAACAATACATTGATGCAATAGAAATCTCATAATTATAACATTTTTATAATTTTCTTTGTAAAGTATATTTGTTCAATAGACTTTATCTTTACTCTAGATTCATTTATCAAATATTAAATTCTTATATTAAATGTAAATGAATATTGAAAATAAATAATACCTTTATTTAATAAAATTAAATATGTTTTACATGAATAAAATAGTATCATGTGTAACCATTTGATTAACTATAGGATATATAAACTAACATTGTTTTCATAAAAATAAATGAATTTATATGCTAAATAGCTTGATGAACTTTTTTGGAGTAGAAAACCTTATATTACATTTACAAAAACTAAGTTTTTTTTTATTGATTTTTCTTTTTCCAAATTGCAATACACTCCGCTTGACTGTATGTGAGGAGGATGGGTTCAATATACTCGGGGTAGTTTAGTTTCTTCATAATCTAACATGTCCAATTTAATCCAACATAAAATTAAAGTATAAGATATTCTTACACTTATAATGATACTATTTATTTATGTGGTGTATAATATTTTTTAAAAATATTTTTTATTTAAAAATTATGAATCAAAATAATTTTTTCAGATTTTTTAATTTTTTATATCAACACATTAAACCAATAAAAAAATATTAAAAAATATATATTATTTTAATATTTTTTTCAAATCAAATATAATTTTAAAATATACTCAAACATACTTACAAATACAAAAATAAACTGTGTTGTGTTTTAATTGAGTATAGTTTTGTTTTTATAAGCTTGAACCCAACAAGGTTTATACTTTAATTACGGTTATGATTAGCTTAAGGCATGAAATTCAAATATTGGCTCATCTAAAGTCAATATCAAGTTTGACTTTGACTCAATTACAGTTTAGAGTTTGACTTGTTTAAATTGTTAAACGAGTCAAATATTATGTTGGAACTCTTTTTTTGAATAATAAATATAAAAACATGATACACACATGCATACGTGTGTATCTAGAAAAAGGTCTGTTAGTCTTAGGATTTTTAAATGATTTGAATATGCAAAGGTTGATGAATTTATTTATATAAAATTATTTTCTCCTAATTCTTTCCCAGGAGATAAACACATCTTAAAGCTGCCTCTTAAAAGTTTAAAGAAAATAATGAAGTAATTCTCTCGACTATTGACATGGTGGTATCATTTTTATCATAGCTTGAATATTGATAAAATAAAAATAACTCTATTTCATGTTAAAAATAAAGAGGTTTTATTATATTTTATAAAATGAGAAGCATCAAATCAATATCTTTTTATATTTCTAATATGAAATATAATTCTTTGTGGTGGTATCATTTGTTATAATAGCTTGAATATTGATAAATGAAAAAAAACTATATTAAAAAAAAAACAAATTTTATGGTATTTTATAAAGTGATAGACATCAAATCAATATTTTTTTATTTTTTAATATAGGATAGAGTTCTTTTTACACACACCGAGAATGAATTTTTTTTATCAAAGGATCAAGTTAGAGTCAGAACTCTTCTAAAATTTGTGACAGTGGTTAATGAAACTTACAAGGGATAAGGGCGAGCCAAAGAGAAGTTGTTTCACAGACATGTCTATTTTACCGAGCCTCTCTCTGAGATAATGCCCAAATTGTTACGTCTTTTGTCACTTAGCACTTGGTATTATGAAAAATATATATATTTTATTTTTAGAATTAATTAATTATACATGATACCCCTGCAAAGTTATTCTTTTAATTTAATTGAAAAGCTGCATTTGAATTCTACATATATATTGGCATGTAGAGATGTGCCTTTTAAATTTCACATACACTCTATAGGGATATTAATACGGTTCAGCCTTGTGATACAATCCAAGTAAAGTCAGATTCGGATTTTGGCGTAAAATTTTATATCGTCCAGTTTTATGCTATTGAGTATAAATTCAAATCCAATCGTTGGATCGAGCTGAAACTTTATCAGAAGATTCCAAAAGTATTTATCTATGTTCGGGTATATTTTCAGGTGAATCCATGTTCAGGAAGGATTTGCGATATAGGTGAGAACAAGCTATACAAATTCTGTTATTTACTTTCTTTTGACTTAAGGACTTCCTATTTGATAAAGATCCCTTTCCTACAAGAATGTGGGATCTTGTTTTGGGAATTTTCTTGTTCCACAAAGATCTTTAATGAGCTGCAATATAATCTTCAAGTGTGACAAGGATTCATTAATATTTCAAAATCATTTTTCTTATAAGAATTCCTTATTCATCCTAGCTACACAAAGAAAGAATGGTTGGTGGCATTTAATGACAAATTAGTTATTTTTATTATTTTCTTTCATGTTTGGGCTTAATTAAAACTTTGTTTTGAACTAGGATCCAAGACTTGTTTAGATCAGGTTATAGGCTTTTCAGTTTAGGATTTTTTGTCAGTTTTGTATATGGGTCGTTCAGCCCACAAGGATAGATCCATTAGGGTTACTTTTAAGCAAAGTTTTAAGACCCGGCCCGGTGGCCGGCCCGGTCCAAGGCTCGGGTTCCGGGTTTTGGCCGGGTCACCGGGTTTGACCGGGTCGGCCGGGTCAATTCTTAAAAAAAAAAAAATCAAAACGACGTCGTTTTAGTAAAAAAAAACAAAAGTCAATGGGTTTGTCACCGGGTCTTGCCGGGTTTCAAAACTATGCTTTTAAGAACTATTTAAACACATGCAACTTAAAATTCAGTAGCCTTTGATGATTATTACTTCTGAATTTTTCAATTTTAACGTGTGATAGTGATTCTTGCATTCTTCAGTTCTTGAACGAACTGAATCTGACTTATCGAAGATTAACTAGTTTCGTGGCGTCATTCTACTCATTCCGATAGTGTTGGTGCCTTGGGGCAGGTATCCATTGTGCCACACTCCTATCAGATCTATTTTGGCTTTCCGGGATCAGATCTCAATCTTGATTGTGAGTTGCGTGAATACGTGATCACAAGGTTCGTATCAGGTATGCCTTTAAATTTCTACAGATATAATGATCTGAAAGAGTATTATTTTCATAACAAATATTAGTTTGATATTGAAAGAAATCAAATAAAAAACAATCTTCTTCTCTTTTTATTTTTCTTTATAAACTTTTTTTTTTATGTTCATCAGAAATAAAACAGAAATTCTTAAAAAATTTATAGAAATTGTTTATAAATTTTAAGATTTTGTTGTATTATGAAGATATACTATTTTAATCATATAGTAAATATAAAGAGCAATTAATATTTCAAAGACAGTGATATTTATTATTTACGCTTCAAGTATTATTGCTATTTCCGTAACATCATTTTGATCCTGTTCTCCTTTCTTGCATATACATACATTGTACAGAATCCCTCTCCAATTGAAGAAATTCCCTCAAAATTTGCAAGGCTGGGTTAAAAACTCTAACACAATCCATGCCATGATCATATCTTGGGATCGAATAAACAAATAAAATATAAGATCCCAAAGCGCACTCCGTTACACAATTTGAGGTCAGATACATAGTACAGTATCAGTTAAATCCTTGTTCAGTTGAGCAAAAGAATCATGGTATTTTTCTTTCGACAACTCACCAATAATAACAAGCAACGTGGCATCTCCTCAACCAGTTGTACTGACACCGATTAGCAGAGCAGATAAACCGGGGGTGGCCGACAAGGCGACAACCTGATTTTGTGGACAGCAACACCCACTCTTTCTCACCCGTCCACGTGTCACCCTTTAAACAGCCTAGATTCTCTCACCCTTCGTATGGTCCAACTCCAAACCCTTGAAATCCCAAATAACACCCCACTTCACACAAAACAGCCCCAGTCCACGTTGGGTGGTTGTGAGATTTCGCATATAGGGACAACATTCGCAAATTTAGGTGTGGTTCAGGGATAATATGGGAAATAGAAATGATGAAGTAACGTACTAGAAGAAGATTTGGAGGGGGATTTTTGCCAGAGGTGTTTCAGCACTCGCTTTGAGCTCTCTTCCTTTCATAGTCGTTTTTTCCTGATTTGAAAAGTAGATGTTTAAGAAGCAGAATTCTCCATTTTTTCTCAACTGATCTTCGAATTGTTATAAAACAATTTTGACACAACCCAAAAAGAAAAACTGAAAATTCTAAACAAAGCTAGCTAGTGGTGGTTGAGGAGCTTTTAGAAATGCAAGACACCCACTCAATTGGAGGAGGAGGCAGGTTATTTAGCGGTGGAGGTGGAGGTGACAGGAAACTACGGCCACACCACCACCAGAACCAACAAGCATTAAAGTGCCCACGATGCGACTCGCTGAACACAAAATTCTGTTACTACAACAATTACAACCTCTCTCAACCTCGTCACTTCTGTAAGAGTTGCCGGCGTTACTGGACTAAAGGGGGTGTCCTCCGCAACGTTCCTGTTGGTGGTGGATGCCGCAAGACTAAGCGGTCTAGGCCTAAACAAAATACACCAATTACAACTTGTGATACAATTACGGCCTCCAGTACCACACCGCAGGAGCTACAGGAACAACATCAGCAGCGAGATCATAAATCCTCCGACTCTCATTCTAGTAGTGAGAGTTCAAGTCTTACTGCTACAAATAACACGAATGCAAATACTACAGCGGAAGCAGTGTCTGCGCTCTCTGTAAGCTCTGTTGTCTCCAATAATTTATTAAATGGTATTGTTGAATCCAAAATCTTTCCGCATGGGAATGTGAATCCGAGTTTTGAACCTTCTTTGCTCGAGCAAGGATCGGACTGTGGGATTTTTTCTGAGATTGGGAGTTTTACAAGCTTGATCACATCGACGAATGACTTGTTTGGATTTAGTAACATGATGAGCCAACACCAGCCCCCGCACCAGCAACAGGGGCTCGAGCATCATGTCCAACATAATCAGAACCAGCAGCAGTGGCAAAATCATCAACAGCAGGAGATGACAGGAGGAGGGGGGTTGATTGATCAGACGGTTCACGTTGAGTTATCAGCTTTGCCTAGTAGTAGATCAACAAAGAATGATGATGGGGAATTTGGAGCGTTGGACTGGCAATTAGGGAGTGGTGACCAAGCTACTAGTTTGTTTGATCTTCCTAATGCCGTCGATCAAGCTTACTGGAGTCAGAGCCAATGGAATGATCAAGATCACCCTAGTCTCTACATCCCGTAAATCTCCTTGCTTTTTTTAACTTCAAATTACAGAAGAATTAAAAAAACAAATCTCTCAAAAAGGAAATGGAAAATATAAGTCTGAGAGACTATGGAAATTGGAAAATATGAAATGACTGCTTTCCTTTTATGTAAATTTTTTTATATCAATCTTCTTTTTATTTTTCTGGGGTATATCTGGTGATTTTAAAAGGTACTTGGGTTTGATTTAAAACCCAAGTAACTTTTATGTTAGTTATTTTCCTCTCTTTTTTCCCTTCTAATTCTTTTGGAAGGTTTTTATTTCTGATGTATCTAATGAGATTAAATCAAATCAAGATATAGAGAAGATAGAGTGTTTTGTTTTTGATAGACCAACGTCAGCTTTTCTGTTTTTTTTAAAATATTAATATTCGAATCAGCTTATATTTTAATTAATTTAATTTTACAAGAATTTAATAAACAATAAATATATAAGATTCTATTAATTATTATATTAACCATCATGAAAATCAAACCTAAAACTATAAGGAAAATAAATTTTTTAGCCTCGAGCTTTTATCCTTAGATGAAGACTGTGAAAGTAACCAAAAATAAAAAAAAAATATCTTTTTAATTTTATTATTATTAATTGATCAATTAATGCTATCAGTACCTTAATACGAGAGTCAACATGAAACACTCGCTTGAGAACGTGCCACGTCAATGTTGTTATAGATAATGGTTTCGATAAATGATGGAGTAATTACATGGGAGATTAATTTGATTTTTTATGTGCATTGGTTGTGTACGGATTCAACTGTGGGAGTGCAACAGATTTTTTATGTGCACTGGTTGTGTACGGATTCAAGTGTGGTAGGGCAACAGTCTTCTATGTTTTTTTTATTTTATTGTTTTTTAAAATATTTTTTATTTAAAAATATATTAAAATAATATTTTTTATTTTGTAAAATTTGTTTTTAATATTAATATATAAAAAATTTAAAATAAAAAAATTTAAATATTTTTAAAAATACTTTAAAAATAAAAAAATAAATAGATAAAGATGATGATGGTGGGGTTCACGGGATTAGTGACCAGTCCCCTGCGTGATCATGACTCCACGTGGTGGCGGTGGTGTCGAAGTTGAAGACTGGAAATGAGCTGTTGATGCTTGTTTCGACGTGGACTCACCTGGTTGGATGACACATCTACTGAGAGAAGGATAGTCGGTTTGTCCTGGCTCTCTGTCTCTTTCTCACATTCAACAACACATCAAAACATAATAGACTTCAAGAGTGCTTGACAGGGTAGAACAGTGATTGGATGGGATGATGGAAAGTGAAAAAATGGCGATGAGGTCATGCTTATATGGGACCAGGAGGTGGTGGGGGCGGGGGTCACTAGTAAACTGTTGAAAGTGGGGACATGTTGGGGGCATTTGCAGAAGTGGGCTACCATACGAGTCACACGCATTTGGTGGTGTGTGTGTGGATGCCTCCTAATCTTGTGAGTTGTGACAGATAGATACTGTGTTTTTGGAGGTTTTTTTCTCTCTTGAAAATATAGTTGAGAAAAAAAATTCGGAGATCACAGTTTAATTGGTTATAATACATTAACGTAATCAATTAAAACTTAGCAGTTTGATCATTTGTGTTATTTTATTTTAAAATATATTAATTTTTTTTTATTTTGACATACCACATTAAAATTATTATAAATTCACTTTTGAAAAGTATGTAAAAGCAAATATTATCATATTTTTAAATAAAACCTTAATAGTGTAATCACTATTGAAATGTTCAAAAACAAAAATATTTGAAGTGTTGCACTAAGATTCAAAGGTTGTATGCTAGGGTAGCGCACAACCTTGGAGATTATTTTTTGTAGGAAATTCTAATAAATTAGATACAGATTTATCATAATTAGACTATATAAACAATATAATAAATATATTTTAAAACTAGATAGACCGGTTTAAAATTAAAAAATAAACCTTGTTATATCAAACAAAATATCTAATGCATTGATTCAATAATTTAAGTGAGCTCAATTTTTTTGGTTTTATAAGCTATAACTAGAGGTTGGGAAGGGTTCAAATTAGACTAAAAATTATTGTTTTTTTTAATTTAATTATTTTTTAATTTAATTTCATATTTTTAACTTAATTTAGTACTCATTTGTGCCAAGTTTTGGAACAAATGAATTAAGGAAATTTTAAAAATTGCGCTACTTGGAGTAGTTTAACCTAAAATACCTTTGAGAATTTTCTTTTACAGTTTGTGCTGGTAGGAGCAGCACAACCCTTTAATGTTTTTTATAGGTAGCACTACACCCAACCTATTAAAATTCAAAATTTTAATTTGTTGCCCGATTCTAAGTAAAGCAACTAGCAACCAATTAAATTGTGTTGTTTCTTCAATTTTCTCCATATATGTTAATTCACAAAAAAAAAAAAAAAAACTCACGTGTGCTATTTTGAAAAAAAATCATGTTTTTGGTGATTTTAATCTCCATCATGTTATTTTATTTTATTTTTTAGATTGAATGAGTCTAATCTTTGAGTTGCTTTAAAGCATCAGATTAGAATTAAGTTTTTCCCATTCCACAACAATATTTTAGATAAGTTGAGCCACCATGCATTTTTTTTTATCTAAAAAATAATCAATTTTTTTTTGTAGAATCCGTCCTTTTCTAATATATTGTTAAAAGGTTCTTAAATAATAATAAAAAAAACCCAGCAGACATTCGCTTTTGCAACAGCAGCGGCAATGACATCACTAAGCTCAATTTCATATGTTGGGCTGTTGATATTTAGGTAATACGGAAAACCCACTTTCTCTTTGTTAATGTGGAATATATAGGCTTTAAATGTATTTTGTAAATGTATTTTGTTTTAAGCGTTTTGAAATCTTTTTTTTTTTTTTATGTAAAGCTGTTGGTAAAAATTACAAAAAAAAACTAAAAAAGCTCAGTGACTATGAGTGTTTTCACTGTGAATTGGAGCAGTATTTATTGGAGAGGAATTAGTTGGTTCTCATGATAAGTTGTGAGCAGTTTGTTTTTTGCTATTTTTTTGTGGTGTGCATAGTGTGTTGTGGGTTGTTATATTGTTTGTTGTTAATGGGTATTTGAGGGGCTGTCATTCTCCTGATTTGTTCAGTGTGGAGAGGTTGGTAGTTAGATACAAGCCATATCTGTGATGTACCCAGTTGCGTGGTTGTTCTTGGGAGAGTGCTAGTCTGGTACAGTTGAATGAAATTTTTGTTGATTTTGCACGAGAAGACAATGGTTTCTTTGCTGTTTCTCTTCATTTTAGGCAGGTATAAGTACTCTGTAACCACGTTAGATTGTTTATTTTAATTATTTCTTTTGAATTTTGTTGGATTCAAGGGACCACAATGAATTTTGTGTCTGAGATTTATTAGGGTAGTCGTGCTTTTCTTAGGTTGCCAAACCTAAGAAACTTGGGTCTGCAGCCACGAGCCTTAGATCTAGCAAGTTTGCCAGACCCATGTGCCTTTAGTCTAGCGTGGTTTCCAGACATAAGCGCCTTGAGTCTGGTAAGGCATGCTTGCCAGACCCAATCACAGTGGGTCTACCAAGCTTGCTAGTCCCGACCAACGTGGATCAGACACCTTTGCCTGACCCAAGAAACGTGGGTCTGGCAAGCTTGGCAGACCCAATTTATTATTGTTGTTGTTGTTGTTGTTGTTATTGTTGATATTGTTGCTATTGTTTTTATTATTATCATTATTGTTAATAATAATGTTAATATAATTATTAATAAATTTAAAAAAATATTATTACTATTGAAGAAAAATCATAAATTTAATTTGAAGGGTAAAATTAAAAATTATAAGAACTTTAAAAAATAAGCCATGGAAATAAAATAAAAAAATCAACCAAGGTAGGTCTGTCAAGCTTGCAAGACCCAACCATTATGGGTCTGCCAAGCTTGCCAATCTCAATCAACGTGGGCCAGACACCTTTGCCTGATCCAAGTAATATGGGTCTGGCAACCTTGGCAGACCCAAATTATTATCATTATCGTTGTTGTTGTTGTCATTGTTGTTATTGTTGTTGTTATTATTTTTTATTGTTATTGTTAATGTTGTTGTTGTTGTTATTGTTATTGTTATTGTTATTATGATTATTAGTATTATTCTTATTCTTAATAGTATTCTTTTTATCATTCTTATAATTTTCATTATTGTTAATATTGTTAATATAATTATTAATAGATTTGAAAAAAAATATTATTACTATTGAAGAAAAACCATAAATTTAATTTGAAGGATAAAATTAAAAACTATAAGAACTTTGAAAAAAAGAGTCAAGTGAACAAAATAAAAAATAAACCAAGGTGGGTCTGCCAACTAAGGTGGGTCTGCCAAGCTTGCCAGACCCAACCACGGTGGGTCTGCCAAGCTTGCCAGTCCCAACCAACATGGATCAGACACCTTTGCCTGACCCAAGTAATGTGGGTCTGGCAAGCTTGCCACACCCAAATTATTATTGTTATTGTTGTTGTTATTCTTGCTGTTGTTTTATTTTTATTTTTATTATTGTTATTGTTAATTTTTTTTTTATTTTTTTTATTCTTGTTGTTGTTGTTGTTGTTGTTGTTGTTGTTGTTGTTATTTGTTATAAAACTATGTTTCAAGAAGTATACAATAATAAAACAATATAATTAATAAAAAGTAAATAGAATATATATGAACAATGAAGATTAGGAGGGGTGAAGAGAGAACACTTTTATTTCATATGAATTTGTAGTTATATGTGTGTATATTATTCTCTCAATAATGCTCCTATTTATAGGCACATGTACATAAATATTTGTAAGGTAGGTCATAAGAAGATGTAGATTCAAATGAACTTGGAGAGATTTAAATGAACTTGATGATGATGAATGAATATAATAAAGAAGGGGTGTAGGAAGGCATCTAGACATCCACATACAATGCATGATTTTATTACACTCCCCATTGGATGTCTATTGTACAGCCATACACATTGAAAACTGCCTCATTAAAAACCTTGTCAGGAAAACTCAATGGGATAAAACCTAGGCCAAGGAAAAAAGAGTGCAGTGCGTATTAACTCCCTCGCATGAATATATCATCTCATGTCTTTAAGTCGTCTCATTCCAATATTGCATTGCAATCCTTCAAATGTTGTAGTTGGTAATACTTTAGTGAATAAATCTGCTAGATTATCTTTTGAGCAAATTTGT
>Ga0307515_10006664_pt1 | contig 23017 bp, 16 predicted proteins | sample 17_EM_MG_FD_194513 | JGI IMG/M metagenome (GOLD analysis project Ga0307515, IMG submission 194513) | Populus trichocarpa ectomycorrhiza microbial communities from riparian zone in the Pacific Northwest, United States - 17_EM | ecosystem: Host-associated > Plants > Roots > Unclassified | place... | reverse complement strand
TAAATTACAATGAAAAGAAAAAAAAAAGATCTTATAAGCATATCAAAGCTACAATTATGATACCAATAATACCATAAAAAAATCTCAATAAAATAAATCCAACTATACAAAAAAAAAATCATCAATGATGATTAGAGTAGATCGCACTCATAAACAATTACATCAAGAAGAGAGAGGGGGAGTTAAAGAATATCTCAAAAGTATATTAACACTTCATTTTATCTTAAAAAATTTTAAAATAATTTTTATTTGTGTTAATTATTGAAATTTTAGAAAATCAAATTTTATTTCTTTAGACTTTTTTTTTCTCATCTTAAATGAACACATTTCTTGTTGTTAGAATTATGGTGAAATTGTTTTTTAAAGTGATTGTTGCTCAGATTTTATTAAAATAATATTTTTTTAAAAAAAATTATTTTTAACATCACCATATCAAAACAATTTAAAAACACTCGAAAAATATAATTTGAAGAAAAAAATTCAAAATTCTTCAAAAACATCATTCAACCGCAAAAACAAACACAATCTTAAAATAACAAAATATATCATAAAGAAACACCATTAATAAAATCATCATAAGAAAGGAACTAATTAATGAAATTCCTATAGTAAAGGAACTGTAGGCATATTTAACCTATTATAAGATTTATGGAGGCTTATTTGGTATTGCGGTCCAACTATATTTTTTATTTAAAAAAAACTTAAAGCTTAGAATTATTTTATATATATATTTTTTAATTATTTTGATGTACTGATATTAAAAATAAATTTTAAAAAATAAAAAATATATTATTTTAATATATTTGAAAACAAAAATTATTTTTAAAAAAATCTACAGCCGAAGGCAGTCAGCCACCCCCACCGCATTGTCCAAGGCAAGGACAGTCCTAACTCGATACAGGCAAACATGTCTCCACGAGCAAGGCTTCCAGTTAAACCATTCTCCAAACACCCAGCCTCTAACTACAATCCCCAAACCAAAACCCCACCAAAGAGCAGTGATTGAAACCTCTGACGGTTTTACCTTCTAATCAATTCAAAGCCCGTCATTTTCCTTCTCGAAATGCAGAGATTATGCACCAAGCTCCGATCTTTAGCCTCTGTTTCCTCCTCACATCGCCTCCTCCACCCGCCTCCACAATCTTATCACCGACATCTCCATTTCGCCGCTGCTTCCCGTAAATGGAATCTTAATGGGTCCCTTTTGAACACATCTTCTTCTTTACCAATTCAGCTTCCTTCGGTGGCAGCTATGTCCTCTTCGCGTCTGTCTCAACTCCCCCACTCGGTAAGGCTTTTGGGCTTCTTTTGTTTTGTTTTTTGCATGGTTATTCGCTTGTTGATTCTTTTTTGTATGCATGAATACTGAGGAAGTGCCGCAAAGAAATGTGTACCTTTTATCCAGATTTAGTTACCTGTAGTTCAATCTTTGCATTAACTGTTGTTTCAGGTCTTACTAAATGTACCTCATTCTATATGTGATTCAATAATTTTGCAGCAAATGCCAATCATTTTCTTTAATCTTGAGAATTTGCAAAATAATTGACATAAAACTATTGCTTGTAGAATTATAGTCTAAAATGATAAAGTCGTTATTGGCAAGGAGTTGAGTTCTGAAGAAGAATTAGAAGAACCCATGTCAAATTTGTTCCAACACTTGACTAGCCATGCTGTGCATCCTAGCCTATTAGCTAATACATTGGAAATGCTAGTTTTTCATTTACCTTCTCAGCAACCGCTTATAAAATGGATAGAGAAGTTGAAATTTTTTGATACGTAAGCGTAATTATATTATCTTGAGTTCGGCTTTCTATTTTATATAGGAGTGTATGTAGAGTTCTGATCCCGTCCTTTTCCATCCTAACAATCAACACGAGTCCAGGAATTTTCCATTTGATGTTAAATCCAAATCACTTTGAATTTCTTTTTAATGCAATTGTAGATTTCTTTGTGGTGTTCCAGTTGGTGCAAGTGCGTCATGTTTCATCAAGGGAGCGGAAAAAGAGGAGGAAGCCAATGACTCCACGCACCTCCAAAGTAAAAAAGATTAAAATGAAGGCTTACTCGTGAGTTTAAGCTGTTTTACTCGGTTTCTTTTCTTTCTATGAAAGTGCTATTTAAATTTCTGTGAATAACTGGTTTTAGTTTGTCCTGATCAGGTCCTATAAGGAAAGATTCAGGACAATGAATGATGGGACTATTCGTCGCTGGAGGGAGGGCAAGAATCACAATGCGCACTCGAAGGTATGTCTTTCAGTAATTTCATGCTGTCATTTTCCTTTCCTTTTCATGTTATTGAAACTAGATGGTCTTTAGCTACATGTTTTCCATAAGTTGATAACTATATAGCTGGTTTCTTGATTATATAAAGTGCATGCTAATTCTACTTAGCATTTCGTAAGTCATGCTTGTTGCAAAGTTGTAGTGATGCTTGACTACAATCTGCTTATGAATCAAGTTTACACTGGACGTGTTATTTAGCTTTCTAAGTTTGGAGAAAAGGAGGAGCCTCCTTTAGTACTCAAAATACATTTTCAGGTGGCCCAGTTTCATTTATATGTGATGTTCATCTGTAAGTTTGCAATGTTGCTCTGGTTTCTCTATCTTGCCATCATAAAGAATGCTAGTTCAGCACATGTTTTTAATAGAACATCTTTTTTGTGTCATTCTCCAATCCTAGGCTGTTTGCATATATGATCTCTTTTGGTCCTGATGTGCTCAGCTCTATTTCCTTTTCGCTTGCATTTTGATGCTGAAGAGTTTTATTGATGGCGGGCACAAATGTCTTATTAACTTCTGTTTACTGTATCCAATTTAAGGAATGATAGTACCCTTCTGTTGCATTTATGTTTGAGTTGTTTTGCCTAGTACTCTTGTGTTAACCCAATTTAAGGAATGATACTCAATGAAAGGTGGCATTTTGAGGATTCTTTTCTCAATGGAGAAGTGGGGTTGATGAGCATTCATTTTGGTTTGAACTTCACTCAATCAGAAATAAGATGATTACATCTTCAACTGTTTACTTATTTCTAGGTGCCCCCACCACCCACTGCTCTCCTCCCAAGTTCCAAAAGTTGTAGTTACCAGCAGAAAATCCTCTTGTTCAGATCTTACTGTTTGTTTTTCTTTTTTAGGGGGGTGTGATTTGGCATTAGCTGATTTCATTTGTGATTGACAGAAATTTTATGTTTAATGCAGTCAAAGAAATCAAAACGTCGACTGAGACAACCATCTACTGTACCTGCAGCCTATGCCAAAGTTATGAAGAAGCTTAATTTCTGTGGTTAACTTAAAACTTCAGATGATGCCAGTTACTTCGACAGAAGATGAAAATGTCCATGGCCTAGAGCACAGTTTTTGTAGCAACAGTTGGAACTTGTTTTGAGCATTTGGCTAACAAACAAGGATACTGCTACAATATTTCCAATTTGAATTGCTAGTCGAACAGTATCAGCCAATAATAGCTCGATATTTTATTTTTTTGGTTTCATCCAAACTAATGTCCAGGTAGTGCATATGCTAGTTATTTGGTCCTTTGTTTTATTTCAACGATTTGTCAGTTTACGTAGCATGGAAGGAAATTGCTGCTTGCCATGGCTAGTTTTTAGTTTTGAAGGGTCGTGAAACACTAAAAAAAAATCTAGAACATCTTGTTTTCTTGTATTCTGGAGAGTGATTTAGTTGCCCTTATGGAAGACAGTATCACTTGTCGATTAATAAATTTAAACAGTGTTCTGAATAACTTGAATATTCCGCTTACGGATGCATTAGTTTTCTTTGAATTATTTTAAAAAAAAACGTGAACGAGATAAAACCCCCTTGTGTAAATGAGATACCAGTTACTACTAGTTTCTCTGTTTTTTCGTTTTTTCAAGTCCCTTGGTTCTGTGAACGCTGGTTGAAAGGCATGAGAACCAGATCCGTTAATATTCTGGAATGAGAGAAATTGAAGGAAGATGAACCATTTATCATACACACATGGTGCTGTGTCTAATGAGCATTTCTGCAGCCATGCTCCACTTCCTCCTGGACTGTGTCTGGGCTCCTTCGTTCCTGGGATCAAAGCCCATGGTTGTCATGTTTCTGATTTTGACCTTTAAATGAAATTCTTTGAAAAAGAAGAAAGAAATTGCAATTTCTTGGGATGTAGTGTGCACCCGTTCCAGTTTTTTCATGATTTTTTCTTGCATGTCTCACATTTCCGCTTGCAATGAGCTACAAACTCTCATCGTTTTGAATTATACTCCAAGTTCATTTCGGAAAAAATATAGCAAAACATAATTTTGGCAAATCAAACCCATTAACCAAAAACAACTAAATGAGATTTTTTATTATGGTTCTTATGGATTTTGAATTATATCAACTAGAGAATTTTAAATCCTTGGTATCATATGTCCAATTTGCATCAGTATAACTTTCTAATAACACCAAGTATCTAGTATAACAATGTAGCTTATAGTTTAATGAGTACCTCAAATATTTGAGTGTTTTATTTATTATTTTTCAACAATTCATACTTTGATTAATGATAAATCTACTCAACTCATTGATCAAGTATACAGTATCTAGTCTTATGTAATTCATAACATGCATCGTACTTCTAATTATAAAAACTTATTTTCAACTTGATTTCAAATAAAAACATCTAAAAAACATCATAGAAACCTCAATAATCCAATTCTTAACCCTAAATCCCCATTTAACCACTAAAAAAAGAAAAATAAATGAATAAAAAAGTTCATGAACCTTTGTCTACTTTTTTAGTCATTGTTATAGGACAACATCATCTTCATTAAACTTCTCTCACAAAAAAAAAAAAACCGCATTGACACTAATAACAACTTTTTTTGTGAGCTAGAATGTCACCATTCAAGCACTTTCTCTCTCCTTAATCTTTTCTAAGAACCTTCTCTCTCATCTCAACATCTAGAGATTGGAACATGAAACAATAAAAGTTTAAGATGAAAATATAAAAATTTAAAATATCATGAACCAGATAAATACATAAACTAAAACTTTAAGGATCAAATTGAAATGTTTCACTCTAAAATGAAAAAAAGAACTATTTTATTTTTTTGTTAAATTTAATCATTCTTCTCTTAATGTTTTTAGCTACAACCTATAATTCTATTTCATAACATTTATCTTTAATTTATCATGAAATTATTAATCTATATTTTTTATATATGAGAGCATGCATAGTGAAATAAATCTCAACATGCAAAAACATGTTAATATAACTTTAAATGATGAAATTATAAATAAATAAAGTTGAATAACCAATATAGGCATTGTAGAAATAAATGGTGAAATCCATAATATTTTGAATAGTGAATTTCACTTTCATCACCTCCATCCTTTTGTATTTATAATTATATATAATATAGCTATGGTATAAGTGTAATTTTTTTAATATAATTTTAAAGATATTATTCAATTTTAGATTGGGTCTAGATTGAGAATAACAATATCTATACACAACTTTATTTTTTCAAGTTTTATTTAAAACTAAACTATTCATAAAATTTCTAATCCATTCCTTCATCAGTTCATTTGGTAGTAATTGAAATTGTATTTTACTTCAATCAAAGTTTTGAAAATATTTAATTAATTAACACACAGTATATTTTTGTATTTATAATTATATATAATATAGCTATGGTATAAGTGTAATGTTTTTATAATTTTAAAGATATTATTAAATTTTAGATTGGGTCTGGATTGAGAATAAAAATATCTATACACAACTTTATTTTTTAAAGTTTTATTTAAACCTAAACTATTCATCAAAAATTTAATCTATTCCTTCAACAGTTCATTTAATAGTATGATTGAAATTGTAATTTACTCCAAACATAGTTTTGAAAATATTAGTTAATTAACACACATCATATTTCTGCATGGATTCTACTTGAAAGTTGAAACCCTTTTTTGGAACATTAATTACAAAAGGCTATAATTTATAACTTTTTTTAAACCTATCTTTTCAAATCGTAATTGTAAAAGCTATCAAAATATCAAATACACACTTAGGTCCCGCTTGTTTGTCAAAAAATAGTTTTCATAAAAAATTGGTTCCTGCAAAGTTGATAATTTTTTAATATTTAATAGTGTTATGAAAAATATATTGAAAATAGTTCTAAGTGTTTGACTATGCCATGAAAAATGAGCTGAAAAATAATTTATTAATGTTTTATTTTTTTCAAGTTTATTAAAATAATAAGAATTAAATTTGATAGATAAAAAGTTAAAAGATGATGAAATTAAAAAAATTCTAATTTCTTAATTATTCAAATAAAATAAATAACAACTAAAAGAATGAGAATCAAATCCAACATGTGAAAAAGTAAAAAAAAAATTAAATTTTTTTCAGTTTCATAAATTATTTTGAATAAAATAAATAAATAAAATTAAATTTAACATATTAAAAAATTAAAAGATAATAAAAATTAAAAATTTTAATTTTATAAATTATCTCAAATAAAACATATAATAATAATAAAAATATTTTATTATTATTTTTTTATTTTTAAATTAAAATTTTTTTTCTTGATAGAATAAAAGAAAACACTTTTCTTGCTTCAAAGCTAATTTAAATTGTTTTAAAATCCCGGTTGCGGTGAAATTATCAATTCCCATCCCCTTCAGTGCGGAGACTTGCTTTTCAAATTCCGGGAGTCTTGTCGAGAAGCGCTTGGTCCATCCCTTTAGTGCTCCGTCCAAGACTGTGTCTGTCAGAGATTAACGCTCTCTTGTTTTCAGAACTCTCTATTTCTAGTTAATCGAAGATTCGAACACTCTGCTACCTATCCACACTCCACACGCCCTTTTAAAAAAAAGAATCACAAACCCCCCTCTCAAATCTTATCTCATGCAATGAAATCGTCATCATCACCAACGGATTCAAGACCAAAATTAACACCTTTGCAGGTGTACGAATCCACTTCTACCTCAAGAAGATCTCCAAGATTAGCTCCACCAAACAACAATGTACCTTCAAAAACCCCCAAATCTAACAAACCCAAAACAACTCACATTTCCCTCAGACGATCTCCGAGGCTTGAACCCACACCTGCTTCTCCCCAAAGCGTTTCGAGGAAAAAGCACAGCCGAAACGTTTCTAAAACGAAATGCTCTGCTCGAAACGTTTCTGTTGACCGCAAAATCCCGTCGAGGTCCTCAAGGGTGGGGAATTCGCGCATGCAAAATGTTGCCGCCAACCGAACAGTTTTGTTAGATTCTTCAGCTTTGAGGAGGTCGCCGAGGCTGTCAAGTGCGGACATGGAGATTGTTGTTAGTGAACGAAACGCTTCAGTTGTTGTGGCGGATACAGCGCGCTTGAGGAGGTCCCCGAGGCTGGCAAATGGGTACGCGGAGGTTGCGGTCAGTAAAGTGAGGACTTTCTTAAAGAGAAAGAGAGTGTCTGACGAGATGTCAAGGTCACCAAGAAATCAAAACGGCCGATTGGACGTACAGTTTGCCTTAGTTCAGGTGTCGTTTCTCTTCTGCACGCTCTTTAGTCTGTTATTTTTTTTTCTTTTGTTATGGATTGCGTACTTGTGTTTACTTCAATGTTAACAATGGGTTCTTGATTTTCTGCAGAGTGAAAAATGCTCGCGCTTCATAGTAAAGTAATAATTTTATCACACAGTAAATTTATTTGGTCGACTTTTTACTGTTTCTTTTTTTTTTTAGTTTTAATTTTATAGCTGGTAGTTAGTAATTAGCTCATGAATGCTTGTGTTTTAGCGAAGAGAATGAAAGAAATTGTTTGAAAGTAGAATGCTCGAGTAAGGACTTATCAAAGGGGTCACCTGTAGCATGCAGTTCAGCAAATGCTAAACTGGGATGCTGTGAAAAGCGTGGTTGTCAGTCTGTTTTGTTGACAATTTCTGACTCTGAAGTAGGGGATTCGGGAGAGTTTGAAGCCAAACCGCTATTGCTTCCATGGCATGGAGATAATGAGAGTCAAACTGGGATGGTAAAATGTGATGATGGCTCAAGTGTGTTTGAGGAGGAGCCGTTGAGGATGTCTCCAAGTTTTGATTTTGCAAATGAAAATGCTGTTATCAACGAGTCTCCCATAAAATCTTGTAAATGGTCCTCGGCATTGGATGGGGATGGGAATTTTGAAGTGATATCTTGTTCCAGTGGGATTTTTGATTCGAAGGATGCATGCCCTTCTAAGAGGGTTAAAATTTGTGAAGAAAATTCTGTTTCAGGAATGTCAGATGAGAAGCTCTTGAGACGGTCTCCCAGGACAAACTCAATTGTTTTGACTGAAAATGGGGAAAACAAGTCAGGTAAGAAGCAATCTCCAAAGAAGAATTCTGGTAAAGAACTGTCTTTGGAGAAGGCTTCTTCAGGGAAGAAGCAGAAGGAACACAGAGGTAATTGTTCCCTGATTGGAGATCCTGTCGCCCATGATGAAGCTCAAGAAAGGTGGCATTGGCGATATGAAATGAAGGTGACTAATAAATTCTTGTTTTATTATATATTTATTTTATCTTTTACTTGATTTTCAGTACATTTTTGGCACTCTTTTTTATTGCACTTTTATTTCAGTATTAGGTAATTTGGGGGGCTCTAACAGTCTAACTGGGTGATAATAGCTATATTTGTGCTTGGTTCATCTGACTTTTGTCTGTGAATTTATTGTTGCCACGTGAAAATTTGGCAACCATATAAGATCTTGTTGCAAATCTTAAGATAATCTGGTGTTGTGTTATTTTATTATTCAAACGTTTTAGATGGTCATTGTGTCATCAGAATTCTGTACTTCCTCCTGCTGGTAGATGCATATCAATTATGCCTGATTAACTGTAAATGAGTTTGTTGCACTAGAACACGAACTATTACGGATTTTCAAGGTAACTTCTGGTTGCAGTTTTTCTTTTATGTGGTTGTCACAGAAATCATGTGTCTTAATAGGTTATATAGGTTCAAATGCTGCAGGGCCTGTGCCTAACATCAATCTTACATGTATATCAAAAGATGATTGTCAATTTGATGTTTTTCTTTTCTTTTTCTGCCATAATTTAATTAAGACCTAGAACATGCAGCTTTAGATGATTAGGTAACCCCCCTTATAACTTGCATCCAAATAAGAAGTGAAGAACACTATACTATCCAAATAATATATAAGAGTGGTTGCTTGTGTTGAAGATTCTAGAATTGTCCTCCAACCAAACAGACCAGATTATCACATAAACAGCATGTCTAAGAATGTCGCCTCAGTCTGTTAACCAACAGTTTTGTGTCAGAAAAACCTCCTCTAGGATCTTAAGATACAAACCTCTAATTCCCAGAGATTGAAAAAAGATTAGTTTAAAAAATTGGTTTCCTGGAGTTGCATTGCTGCTAAAACTGAAAAAACGAACTTACCAAAATGATTTGATGTGTGGCCTTTGCACCTGTAACAAGTTAGTAGTATTAGCTAATTAAGATTTCAGATCAAACAAGTGATATCTTATCCTTCCTAGTAAGTTGTGACTTGACATGCTCCATAACTTTTAGTGCATGAAATTATCTGTAAATCATACGCTACTTGTTTTAATTCTATTTGCCTTAGATTTTGATTATTCCAATATTCATGGCGGGCATCTTTGAGTTTGCAGAGTAAGAGAACCAAGCATCCAAGACTCGCTTTAGAGTAAGCAATCAGTTATGAGCTATTCTATCCATCTGGTATTTGTTGTTTTATGTATCCTATTTCAATAATGTTTTAGCTTCTTATGGTTTTTTGCTTGTCAATTTTTGTTTATGCTCGTTTGTTCAGTGATGATGATGAAGATAAGGTTGTTTGGAATGTTGAATGCCATTACACTCAGGCTAATATTGAAGGTCGCATCATTAATCTTGGAGATTGTGTCTATGTAAAGGTAAATGCACCTATTTTTTATGAGAATTTACTGAAGATGGATATTTCTTTTCTTATGTGCAACATTACCATTTCATCTTCCTATCAGGTTAAATCATCATTATTTTGATGCTACTCATACTTTTGCTACCCTATGATTAGGCTATATTTTTGAGGTCACAAGTCGCATACCCTTGGTAGAAGCTGTTATTCTATGCATGTTATGTACGAGCTTCTTGTTAACAATATGGTGTCACATAATATGAACTCAAAATTCCATTACATAATAGCTGTTATTTTGCTCCATTGCTTATTTCAGCTTGTCAACCTCATTTAATTGACCAAGCATTTGCTTGGTATGTGTATATTGTTTGTCTCTCTTAACTCAGATGTGGGATGATATTTAGATTAAATGTTAATCCTCTAAATTTTTAATTAACAAGTTCTATATATTTTATTTTTTTGTTACCTAATCATGCAGCATTTCTTTATTTTGCACTTGCCCCTCTGAAATTGATTTTTCAGGATGGTTGCTAGCACAGTTTGGATTAGCCTATTTCGTAGTAGAGCTTAGGCACAAGAATGGAGTATTGCATTGCCTACACTTCTTTTACTAAACTATGAGGGAAAAAAGGTTTTGAGTTTTTTCAGAACCATTAATCTATCTATTGGAGCAATTTGTAGGGTGAAGGAGCAAAAAATCATATTGGTAGTATCTTAGAGTTTTTCAAGACAACAGACAGGGAAGATTATTTTAGGGTCCAATGGTTTTACAGAGCTGAGGATACGGTGAGTACATAAATTTTGTTGGATTGAATCATTTATTTATTTTTGTATTGAATTCTTCGCTCTTCCGTCTCCTCAGGTGATGAAAGAAGCAGCTGATTTTCATGACAATAAGCGGTTATTTTATTCCACAGTGATGAATGATAATCCAATAGATTGCATTATTTCTAAAGTCACTGTTGTACAGATATCACCTAGGGTAAGGTTCAGTCTTACTTCTAGATTTTTATCAACTTCAATAATCTTCGGGAAGGCTGCCTTTTGAAGTTTTTGTAGGCTTTGATGGCATCTCTTCCTTTTTTGCCCTAATTAATTTATTTTGCATGCTAATTTAATAAATTGCAACTTGTTTCAGGTACATTTAAAATTTCATTCAACACCAGCGTCTGACTTCTACTTTGACATGGAATACTCTGTGGATTATTCAACATTTCGAACTTTGCTGACTGGTAAGAATTTAAATTCTACTCCTGGTACCGAGTTGCTGTTTGAGTCTTGCTGCAATTGCATGTCAAATGGAGGAAGGGAAGGAACAGTTTCATCATTCAATGGAAGGCATGAGATATTGGTCAGGAACCAATGTGCTTGATAAGCCCCAAACATCAAATTTCACATGTTTCATGCTTAGTAAATTTTTATCCCAACTGTTAGGTTTGTAGGTAATGAGAGGGAAAGAAAGAACCTTAGGATACTGAGAAAGAACAGCTAATAAGAGACAAATTCAACAATATCTTCGCTTCATTCTAATTCAAAAAACATAAAATTACATATTGACGCATTAGTTGATTAAATCACCTCCCTTAATGCCACCAATTCTTATCACAAATCTGAGTCTTGCGTGTGGAGGACAACATGGTGGAAAATAATTCCTTTGGATCTTTTATTCTTTCCTCCAATACTTGCATCAGCTGGAAGATAGTCTATTGTGATAAGAGTGTTTTTTCCAGTATGCAATTAGGTATTGTGGGTTACTGGTGCTTATCTGTTGCCAATCTTTTCTTCCTAGATAAAAAGGTGCATAGGTTGAAGCTAAAATAGTATCCTTGATCAGTATGATATACTGTTTGAATTACTGTCACCATCTATCCACCTCGGAGAAACAAAAAAAACAGATTCTAAAAGGGAAGATAACACTTGTATGTAAGACAAAATTTGAGCTGGTTGATGACAGTTTCATTGCAGTGTCTGAATGCTATAAATATAAGCCATTATTGTGTATTTTTGTTTGTTTTTGACTCTTTAATGATCAGATATTATGCTGGCTGGTGGTGTTTGTAGGGAAGACAACACACTTTTCAAAAACAGCAGGATTAGATAGCATCTGATCTAACTATATCTTTAAGATAGTCCATCCATTAATGGTGTCTCTTATCTTTCTCCAACTAAATGAATTTCTCATACGCATCCTTTTATACGTTCTAGCATGGATACATTCATGTCAACATATTTATGTTCATTCACTCTGCCTCAGCTGAATGGCATAAAAGGATGCATACAGCCAACCCCAACTAGTTTGGAATGCTCTTGTTGCCCCAGCTGTCTTTTAAGAAAGGCATCTGAATCAGTGCAGCAACTAGGGCTTAGGACTTTCATATTATATTGCTCTGTTCAGGTAGAAAAAGCAAAAAAATAAAATAAAAAATAAATGAACCAATCTTCTTGTGCACTCTATTAATCTATTTTTTGATATTTCACAGGCTAAAAGTAGGAAACATTCATCTTGTATTTGTTCCAATTTCTTTTCAAACAAATCTTTATAGTTCTGTTTCAGTAGGTGGTCCTTTGTTTTGTTTTATGCCGTGATGCTTCTCCATTTGGGAACGTTGACTTTAAGTGGTGGTCATCAGTCTCACTCCTATTCTTTTAAGCATAATATAGTGGAGGGCTTTTTTCAATTTTCAAGCTGGATTGGTTTTAACTCAAAGTAGTGTGTAAAAGAGCCTAATAAAAACCATTTTTGGAATCTCACAAGTTTCAGGATTGAGTGGTACTTTCACTTTATTTTTGGCATCCTGCTGCTTTTGGTTTTCTTGAACAGCCTGGTAATTACCATGTGTTTGCATGACCTTGAATTCCTCCTTTTGTTCCATAAAATATACAAAACTGACTATGAAACGATGAAAGCTTTGAACCAGGCATGACACTTATACATCTGATGTTCTGTCTCCAGATTGTTCATTAAGGGGACATGAGTTATCACCACTGCCTTTCTGTGATTCTCGATCTGCAACTCCCAGTGATATTTCAATGGAAAACATGTCCACTTGTGGAAGTTACAAAGCAAAGTTGACACTACTAGATCTTTTCTCTGGCTGTGGTGGAATGTCAACTGGATTATGCCTTGGTGCCAAAGTTTCTTGTGTCGATCTTGTGACGGTACTTTCTTGAAATTTTGTAATGTTACTTCCTTGAAGTCAAGAAATTTCATGTTTAAGCACACACATGATTGTTCTTTAGTTTTGTTCCCCTTTTATTTTAGAGATGGGCGCTAGACAGTGATGAGTCTGCATGTCAAAGCTTGAAGTTAAATCATCCGGAGACACATGTGAGTGTGCCTGATCTACCATTTGATCACTGCTAGTTCTTCTGTAAAAAAATGGAATTGTATGAGATATATGATGGTCTTAAATATAGGTTAGGAATGAAGCTGCCGAGGATTTTCTTGAACTATTGAAGGAATGGCAAAAGCTATGCAAACGGTATGCGGTCAATGATGTAGGAAGGACACATAAGTCACGGTCAATGGCATCAAGTATGTCAAAACAAAATAAAAATTCTTCAAATGATGATGATATTGCTCCTGGTGAATATGAAGTCGCTAGGCTTGTTGACATTTGTTATGGGAAGACCGATAAGAGAGGAAAGCGTGGGCTGAAATTTAAGGTACTTCATGACAATTGCCATTCTCTAAATTTCTGTTAGTTCACTGCATAAGACATCATCTTTCATACCCCAAACTTTATAATTAATGGGATGTTAATTTTTATAACTGCTTTTCAGGATCAATTCGCATTAAATAAATAAACGATTCCAAATGGTTGTTATTAAGGGAAGTCCTTGTCTCGTGCTTTTGAGAGTCAAGCTGATGATCTTGATATCATTTCTAGCATTAAAAATATAAACTGATAAGTTTGCAAAAGAATAGAACATATTGTATTAGAAGAATTTTGGACTTTGTGTTGATATATAGCATTAATAAGTAAAATTAGTGTTTAAGTACCTATCCTTTTTCCTCTCAAATTTTTAGTTGTGAAGTTTACTTGGGTTTTGACTACTTTCTGCTTAAGTCTACAAGCATGTTCCCTAAATAATTTTTGAGGTCAAGTATTAGAACATGTTTAAAATAAATGGTAAAAAAGGCGTGAAATTGCACGTTTAAATAAATGAAACTTTGTTTTCTCTTAAACATCATGGGTCATAATTCATATTCATTTTTTGTTTGATATTGTAGTTTGGTGAAGATGATTTTCTACTCATAGCTATTTCGTTAGGTGCACTGGAAGGGTTATAGTACCAGTGAAGATTCATGGGAACCAATTGAAGGCTTAAGGTATGCTTTTTAGAATGCAATATTTCTGCTTGACTCTGTCCAATATTACCTATTGATTTGAAAATTTTCAGTAACTGTGAACATTCTATACGGGATTTTGTAAGAGAGGGGTTCAAATCCAAGATCTTGCCACTTCCTGTGAGTTCTCTTTCACTGTTGCTACAAGTTGGGATGCTGTCTAAACTTTTATACCAGCATTTTCCTAATGAATCAATATGTACCAGGGTGATGCTGATGTGATTTGTGGAGGTCCTCCATGCCAAGGGATTAGTGGCTATAATCGCTATAGAAACGTTGATTCTCCACTTGCTGATGAAAGAAATATTCAGATTGTAGTCTTCATGGACATAGTGCAGTTCTTAAAACCTAAATATGTGCTGATGGAAAATGTAGTTGACATCCTTAGATTTGACAAGGCTTCGTTTGCTAGATATGCTTTAAGCCGATTGGTGCATATGAAATACCAAGCAAGGCTTGGCACCGTTGCAGCTGGTTGTTATGGTCTTCCACAATTTCGGCTGCGTGTTTTCTTGTGGGGAGCTCATCCCAAGGAGGCAAGTTTCATAATTCATGGTGTCAATCATTATGATATTTTATAGTGAGCTTGACCCATTCATTTCCCCAAAACTTGTATTTAGAATAAGTCTATAAGAAGACCATTTAAAATAGAAAAAATGAACAACCATTCTCACGTGCTGTAAGTAATCTTCATTGGTCAAGACAACATGAAATTTCAATTGCTAAAAGACGTAACATTCATCAGGCATATATGACAGTTTGAATATCTTGATCTCTTTGTGATGTTAAATGACCATCTAATTGTTTTGTTTCTTTCTTTTCCCCTGCAGAAACTGCCTCAATTTCCACTTCCTTCTCATGATGTTATTGTCAGATATTGGCCTCCACCTGAGTTTGAGGTATCAGTTTTCTTTCACAAAGGTCTGAAATCACATTTATCTGCAGCCTATAGTTAGTTGATGATTTGATTGGTTATTGCAGCGGAACACTGTTGCCTATGATGAAGATCAACCTCGTGATGATCTAGAAAAAGCCACAGTTCTTCGTGATGCCATTTCAGATCTTCCAGATGTAGGTTCACTGTATGCTGTATTTCCATTTATTGATGGACAACTTTAGTAATTCTATTATACTCTCATCTTACTTGATGTTAAAGGTCACAAGCCATGAAACCCGTGAGGAAATGGCATACGACAAGCCTCCAGAAACTGACTTTCAACAATTCATAAGGTCAACAAGAAATGGTAATGTGATTACTCTTAAATTGCAAAATTTGGTAATATTAATAGTCTCAATTGCTATACCAGAGGCATCACAATATTATCTTTTGTAAATGTAAATGTGGATACGGTTGGACTGTGAAAATCCAACTGTCTAAATTTGGGTGATGAAATAATTGAAATTTTAGTATTACTATGACAAGCGACTTGCATAATTAGATTTTGAGCTTATCTTATCTAGAGTAGAGCCATCTGTAAATTATATAGTTATATATCAGTAATATAGGGATCCATCTCAACTCAATTAACTAAGTGGTAGTTTAATAAGCTGAAGTTCCTATGTATACAATTTCTTCCATCTATGGGAAATCTTTTGTATTTTACTGTTTAAGGCTACACCAGTGCCTCTCTACATTCAAGCTGGATATAGGCTAAACCATCTCAAATGGTCCTCTTTTATCTTCAATTGGTTCTCATGGTAATCCAATTCCTTCTTGTCTTCGTTCTCTTCCATTTTCCATCTCAGTTATGCTTATTGAACATGATGATTATGTCCGACAATTTCTAGTAAGAAGCATAATTGGTCAAATGGTGAAAACTTCCAACTTAGTGGGTTCTTAGGATCACATAGTAATCTAGTTGTGCATCTGGAGTTCAACTGTCTTGCTTTGACTCTATAGCTAACAAGCATCTGCCAATTTCTAAGAAGCATTTGCAAATTCATTGCTTATATTCCTTGGGATAATTTGCTCTCAAGCTGCAGAGATAGTAATGGTCTATGAGAAAGTAAACGACTGAATATGTTTATGGTTTCTTTTGACCATTCTCTTCTTTCTTACTTCCCCTTGATTTACTTTTTGTTCTTTTATTCTACATCTTGTCCCTGTGAGTTCTCATTCATTATGAGTGTGTGTACTAAATGTTTAACATTACCAAAAATATAATAAAATGAGGTAGCTATGAAATAAATTAAACTTTTCATCTCCATTTTTTGGGTTATTAAATAAATTAAACTTTTAGAACATTTTCACATGAGAGAAGTTATAAAACTTCGGCAATAAACCAATAAAATAATGTGGCAAAACAGAAAAACTTGACCATCTTGGTTCTCTTTACCTTTCATGCCAAAAGTTCTATATGCTAAATGAAAGAAAAGCAAAATGCATGTCAAGATTCAGAATTTAACAGTATCGATCTATTCAAATTGCAGGGAACCTTATCCTAACAATGTTTCATGGGGACCAAATTTGAATTTTTTGGATTTTTTGAGACCTATATTTGAGTTTGGTGGCTGTCTGACTCCTTTGTTGCTTTTTGCAAACAAGCTTATGCCTTTCATTGTCTTAACGTGACTGTTTAATCTCAACCCTATAGTCTCGTAAATTGTGAGAGATAATGACAAATACTGGCAATAAAGTAGTGACAAATTCTTGTGATAAAGTTGATGGGTTTGGAGCTCAATCAAAAGTAGTCTATGAACGATTTTTTTTGTAAAATTTAATTATATGGTGATTTTGTTTCTATTTCCACACTGCATGAGCACCTGAAAAATGGACTCTTAGGTGGCTCAACCATAGATCTGTACATCTTCTCTTTGCATTTAGATCTACTATTGCTATAGATAGATATGATACTCTCTCCTTTTTGTTTAAATTGTTGCATTGCATAATAGTTATAGTATCAATTCCTTTGCATGCATTTAAGTTAACATATTCTCCTTCTTTTCCTATATGCTGCTAAAGTTACAATACGTTTATTAAACTTGTTTCTGCTTGATTTGAACCCTTTTGAGTTTGGACTCTAGGTTGCTTTCCCACTATTCAACTTTCAATTAACTCGAGCTCTCTTTTAATCTACTAGAGTTGTTGCCACAAAAAGTTCAAGTCACAGTGTGTCATCTGGAATATGCTTAATTTTTTTTATCCATCATCAGAGCAAAAAGATAAAGATTCATAGCAGGTTTTGCTGTTGGTTAATAATGATAAGATTTAAAACTGTGTTTTCCCCAATTGTATTCATGCAAGTAACTGCCATATTGTACATATAATTTTATCACAATTTTATGAGTTCTTTCCAAACTGGAGTGTCAGCCAGATGGAAGAATGAAAATCGATCTCCTATTTAAGGTTGTCAACTTTTGGACCTTACATTTGGTGAAACATGCATTTGTATATTTTAAAAATAAGTTAAAACTTTAGGAGAGTTCATGGAGCTAATTGCTGACTACATAATTGTTTTTTAATCTCTCTCTTCTGGCTCTGTAGAGATGACTGGTTCTGAGCTCAGTGGAACAAGAATGATCAATTTGCTATATGACCATCGTCCTTATTCATTAACTGAAGAAGATTTTGCTCGAGTTTGCCAAATTCCTAAAAAAAAGGTTGGATAAATATGGATTCTGTGGATTGGTATGCTGAGATTCATTCCTTGATTTTCTTTCTCATGTAGAAATTCTTTTAGGGAGCAAATTTCAGGGACCTACCTGGTGTGGTTGTAGGAGCTGACAATGTTGCCCGGCGGGATCCAACGGAAGAGCAAATGTTGTTGCCATCCGGAAAGCCCCTGGTTAGTGCTTTATTGCATTTTCCTTTGACAGATCGACTCTTTTTTTCAGTTAATGATTGTGAAATAAATTGCAGATAGGAATGCATGTTTTAACTTATTTTCCTGCATTTCGAATTATGCAATGAAATGATCTATAGTTTTACAATTATTGTCTCCTAAACTCTTACTTATTCTGTTATAAGAAAAGTTAACTAGAGATGGTTAAATAGTTCTGTAGATTCATTGTGCTCCAAGATATATACGTGAATACTTCTAAACAACAAAATGAAGGGAATTTGCAGTCAATTTGGCAGCCGGCCTCAACAATGGAAGAGAAAGCATTGATACTTGATCAATCCTTTCTGTGCAGCCAGCTCCAAACACACTTTAATGGCTTCAAGTTGGGTTCAAGATCATGTCTTGTCCCTGCCAAATTAAAAAAATATTTTCCCTCAACCAGAACTATCACTCACATTTAAAGACTAACCACCTGATCATTACTGTTAATAACCGTTTGGAAGGAAATCAACAGTCATATTTTGATCTCTTTTCAGCTAAACATCCAAACTGCACTTAGTAAATACCTGCTTATTGTTGGCGGGCAAGAAATAATAGAATAAAACATATCAATCCCATGTTTATTTCTGAAATATACTTTAGCATTCCAAAAATGATTTGGACAAGGGGGAAAAGAACAGATAAGGTAAATGGGATTTGAAGTACTAAAATATTTCATAAAGCTATTGGGAGGTGGTTAAACAAAACGAGCTTGTTGTAAGGAACAGAAACAGACCAAAAGTTATTGAAATTTGTTGACTGGGTGAAAGGGACTGCATTATGGCCGTTGTAAATTAGGACTTTGATGTCATGCTTAGTGGGCACTGGCACTCATTTAAGTCGTGTTTTATTTGCTTGTAGGTACCTGATTTTGCCTTAAATTTCGAAGGAGGAAAGTCTAGAAGGTTACAGTTTTTCTCCTGTTTCCTCTCTTATAAATTTTTTTCAAACATTTTAAAGATCTGAGTATCTGTTTAGGCCATATGCGAGATTATGGTGGGATGAAACAGTGTCGACTGTTGTTACTTTTCCGGATCTTCACAGCCAGGTCCCTCCTTGCTCTTGTTTAAGCTTATAATCATATATTTTTATATTGTAATAACTCTTCATGCATTTGTAGGCGGTGATGCATCCAGAGCAAGATCGAGTTCTCACCATACGAGAATGTGCTAGGCTGCAAGGTTTTCCTGATTATTATAGATTCTGCGGGACAGTTAAACAAAGGTGAGTATATTTCTTCAGAAAATTTCTATTTTTTTCCTTTCTCAAAAACATCTGACAGCGTCTGTGTGCATACTTTTGAAAAGAAAAGGAAGACATTTTTTAACCAGTGAACCACCTTGAGACTGACCTAGTGCTCATAGCAGGTCATTTGAAAATTGATTCAGAAAGAAAGAAACAGAAACCCAATCAGAACTAGTGAAAGCCTGCCAAAACAATCTGGTTTGACTGGATGGGTCCGAGTGGCACCAGTCTAAAATCTTTGGATAAGAGTTGTGGAGAATGATAATTGTCACTTGACATTAGACTAATTTAGCATGTGTATTAGTTATATTCCTTTGGTTGTTCCTAATACATGTTAACTTAGGTTTTTAGTTATACCTATTATATGTTTCCATTGAAGTTATTATTATTATTATTTTTTTAAAATTTCATTGAGGACTTAAAAATTTAATATATCAACAATCTATCATTACTTTGGCATAATTATAGGCTAATACATATAGTTTAGATGCTAGCTTAACTCAAATAATTTCTAGTTAAACAAGCGGGTTGACCAATTACCTGCCAGTTGACCCCGTTGCTTGATCACCCAATCTGTTTTCAAAACAACGGCTGTTGCAGGTGCTGTTTTTCCCCGGGGACAATGTTGTGCAGCAACTGCTTTTGGATTTCTCAAAAGGTTTTGAATAAAAGCGAGGCTGAAAGTTGTGCCCTGTTTATATGCTTTAGAACAGTGGTCCAATCGATGTTTGCACAGCCCTGTTAGTTTTGGCTAGTGAATTTTGTTTCCATAACTGGTTCTTTGAGTGATGAAATTGCTATTTCCTACCTCCTATAAAGTGTATACACTGTCCTGTTCTCAATCTCTTATGTATATGTATGGGTGGGCGTGCAGTGACCGCAGTAACGGGCATGGTGTTTATATGACCAACTTCTGAACTTTTTTGCAGGTATCGTCAAATTGGAAATGCAGTTGCAGTTCCTGTAGGTCGTGCCTTGGGATTCACGTTGGGGATGGCATTTCAAAAACTAAGTGGGGATGATCCGCTAATGACATTACCTCCCAAGTTCTCTCACTCAACTAACCTTCAATTAGCTAAATCACTGTTTCAGAAGGCTGAATAATATTTACTCCACCGCAGCCTTTCAGAAGGCTGAATAATATTTTTCCACACCGCAACTCTGTCATCCATCTCATTACACGCGGCATTAACGACGAGTTTTGCTTGCTGGGCTATTCCTTTTTCCTCGATCTTTTCTACCGGGAGAGGCAAGCTCGTGTCATTTTTTCATTGTAATTGGATATCTGATTTTTTGCATAAAGAAACTCATTGAATATCAATGAGAAATTTGTAGTTCGGATTTATTGTTTCAATAAAACGCCTGATGGCAACTGGAAAAAAAAGGTGTGTTCTTGTCAATTTGTGAGTATTTATGGAGCCCCAAATTATAAAGAATGTTTATAAGATATTCTGTTCAAAGTTGAAGGACACGATTACTTTTTATTGATATCGGCTCACTTTATGGCTGCGGATTAACTGGTTTACCATCAAAATTTGATTTCTTTTTTTACTTCAAATTCAATTGATTTTTTAGATTGTTTTTTTTAGTGTCTTGGATCGTTTATCACACTCCACTCTTGAATGTACGGTGAAATTATTATTTGTTGAGTTTGGCAAAAATGTTTTATTTATTGATTTGTTTATTCATGTATGTGCATGTATTCTTTAGATCCAAAACAAAATGTTATATATATATATATATATATATATATATATATATATTTTACCCTTAATAAAACCTTGATAATTTTTTTTTAATAAGCTATATATATTACGTTCCATATAAATACGGTGGATGGTAGAAGTATGCCTCCATTCTAGATAATTTTTGCAGTCTTTTTTCTTCTAATAATTATTCTTTTAATGGGCTGCATGCTTTATTTAATAGAAATTGGGTATAAAAAAATAATTATATGAGCACGATGTAAATAAAGGACTGAGAATTAGCTCCAATGGAAACGAAGATTTGGAAGTTGGAAGGGCTTTTATTGAGACATATTTCCCATTTTTTATGTACTTCCATCGACATTTCTACTTTTACCAATACTGCGACAAACCAGAAAGCTAATCCCTAGGAGTCCCAAAATCAATTACATTAAAAATAAAACATTAAAATTCCCAAAATCAATGACATTATATTTACCGTGTGTATAGATTTATTGCATTGTAGATTACTAAATTGCAATATTTTCTTTGCCCTCCATTCCAAAAAACAAATGGTACAATCGTATTTTCAAAGGTATCTATTTATCATTATACAATTGATCGTGGTTCTAATGGTCCATCACTTTTCTTTTCTTTTTTACGGTTAGATAACATTATTGTCCTTAAATGATATTTTTATAATGGCTATTTCATTATAATTTATTTTTAATAGGAGTAAATCAGTATTTTAACAAATAAAATAATAAAAAAAAGTGGTTGGTGCGTGCTATGCATGTGTCGGCAAGTGGATGTTGTCCGCGCTCTTCGGGCGACACGTGTTGTGTCTTACGGTGGCAAAAAATTCCCAACCGTCATGTCGTCTGAAGCATCCAATGGAGGTGTAGTTGATGGGGTAACGCGTGTAGTCAAATTTGCAGTAGTTCAGCGATGGCAATGTTATATATTATTGATCACAAGTTCACAGGTTTAATGAGTTTATCTACTGATTGGATATGTTTTTTTTTGTCCATTAATTGTTTTTTTTTTAAATTTTATCATTCAATATTGGATTAGTTGAGAAATAAAATGCATGGTTTATTTTTATTTACTTTCTATAGGGTTATCATTGTCTTAAATAACTGTCTATTTTTAGATTGATGCTCAATTTTGTGAGTATATATTTTTATCATATAATTAAATAAAAATAGTTTATAAAAAAAGTTATTAAACTCAATAGAGTCCATGACCCGGGTCACGGGGGACTGAGGTTGACTTAATTTATCATTGTCTCAATATTTGTTTTTTTAAAAAAATTACCTTCTTGAAGTTTTTTTAAAGCTAAGCCATGTTTCTACCAGTAATCAAGATTGCATTTGGACCCATGAAATCGATCGATTTAATTCGAGCTAGCTCCCATGAGGTTTAATTGAAAATTTGAGTTAGACAAAGAGCTGTGTCAGGAGGTTTTAAGATTGAACCATATGACAGGTTTAATAACACTATCAAAAAGTTTTCACGCTCTTAATATCTTTTTTACATTTAAAAATTATAATTCGATCCATGGAATGACTATTTCACAACTAATGACTAGGATTTCTATACTAGAAAATTGAGGTGTGTGCAGAGTTAGAACATGTTTGGGAACGCGGTGCAAACCGCGTTCCCAAAAAATTTAATTTTTTTTTGCTAAAATTTAATATGGTTTGTACGTTTTGGATCGTTTTGATGTGCTGATGTCAAAAATGATTTTTTAAAAATAAAAAAACATCATAGGCATGCATTTCGGCACAAAAAGTTATTTGAAAAGCAACCGCTACCACACTGTCAAGCACCCTCATATGAGGATCCATGTTGGACAAAGCCATGATGATTTTGAATTTTAAAAAATCCATTCAGAAAAAGATTAAAAGCAAAATAAATAGAAACCATAAAAATAAGGATCAAATTTGATTAAACAAAACATAAAAATTAAATTCTAAGGGATGAAATTGAAAAACAAATAAATCAAATTCGATATAATTAAAAGATTGAGGACCATTTTGCAAGGCTAACA
>Ga0307515_10006663_pt1 | contig 23018 bp, 16 predicted proteins | sample 17_EM_MG_FD_194513 | JGI IMG/M metagenome (GOLD analysis project Ga0307515, IMG submission 194513) | Populus trichocarpa ectomycorrhiza microbial communities from riparian zone in the Pacific Northwest, United States - 17_EM | ecosystem: Host-associated > Plants > Roots > Unclassified | place... | reverse complement strand
ATATTTTCTACAAAATAATCTATTTGTTTCTATATATTAAGAATCTATTGTAACCAAAATTTCATTGACACCGATCTCTAAATATTTTGGTATCATTGTGACTACGAAGGCTAATAAAACAATGTCAGAAAAGCATTACTACCAGGTAAATAACATTTTTTTTATTGATATTTGTTTTAAATTTTATTTATTATTTTAGTATGAGTTACTTTTAAAAGTATTTTTTACTTAAAAATATATTAAAATAATACTTTTTATTTTTTAAAATTTATTTTTGACACCAGTATATTAAAACCATTTAAAAATACTTAAAAATATTAATTTAAAATAAAAAAATTATTTTTTAAAAATTTTTCAAAAATATTTTTAAAATACAAAATCAAACAAGTTATTAGTGGAAAATATAATTTTTTTTTTTAGTTTAACGTGGGTGTTCGGGCCAGCTTGCGCGTACTTCGACTAATCCCACGGGCCCCTGAAGTTAACGACCATGTAAGCCTCCAGTGGCTATCACATGAGTAACCACAGGGCTCGAACCTGAGACCACAGAGGGAGTAAATCTTTTGATCTCAAGCTTTTATTACTGACCACCACCTAGATGGTTGGAAAAAATAATTTTTAATAACACAGGTGAATGACAATATATATGAACAATGCCAAGTAGGTCTTAATAAATTTGTAGTTGAATCGGCACCCGTAGTCTCCCTCTTCGATTCGAGTCTTTTTATTGTAACAAAAAAAAAAAAACAGGCAACAAAAACAATTCAGAGAATAAATATTATAATTACAATTACAAAGTGTCGTCTTTGATTCCTAAAAAACAAGACAGCCAGAAAGTCCCACGTGGACTCGCATAAGTGGTAAGAACTTGACTTAGACATGAGGAACGCTTGGGCTCAAAACCTTAAACATGAGGAGGTCTTGCGTTTAAGTCTTATAATTCGATGTCTTTGATTCCGCAGAAAATAAGACCAACAAATAGTCTCCTACTAAAGAAGGGCTGGCATAAACGGCGCTTTGCTGTCTAGAGTTACGAATTCGATTATCATAAATCTCAGGATTACTAAAGAATTACATAATTATTATTTTAGAATTTGTAAAATTAGTTAAGATATATATAAACTGATCAAATACATGTATACGTATGTTGTTTTTTAGGGGCTTCCAATCTTCATGGTTTGGAAATCTTGTTAGGCCTACTCTGCATTAGTGTGGCTGCATTTGTGTTTTTGATTAGGATACATGGTCTTGGCTTATTGTTTCATTGATTTGGGAGTGGTTCAGTTGAGGTTTTCGAAAGTTTCGGGGTTGCATATATGAATGGGAAAGGATTCAAGAGTTGTGTGTGATGTTCTCATCCACCAAATTTATTCAGAACTTTCAAAGAATGAACATATCACTTTAGAGTAAAATTTATTCAAAACTTTCTTCTCCAATTAATTATCTTGGTTCATTTGCACACCTAGTCTCACTGTTCTTCAAAGTATTTGTTAATAGTTTGTTCTTTACATTAATGGGGCTAGACCAAGATTGGGCAGTGCATCTACATGGATGTTTTCAAATGGAAAGTTGAGGACCATGTCAGCTAATATCAGTTATGATACCAACTCTACTTGCTTGCTCAATGGCATTTAGACTTAAAATTGAGTATTTTAATGAGATTGAACAGTTCTTGACTATTCAGATTATACCTGCTTTTGTTTCAGGCATGGGTCTAGGTGGAACTAGGAGTTGATTCATCTCCTTTTCTCAAGCATATAGCCTTTGTTATGTTTGAAATTCTCTATTACATAAATCTTTCAGGTGGAAAACACTTCAGCTCCTTGAAGTTTAAGATTTAGTCGCTGCGCATTCATGGAGTTTTCTGCAGCAGCACAAGGTTGATTTCGTCTCTACTATTTTTTGCTGGGCAACTTTTATTGTACGAATGCTTTATTGTTAGCTTTTTCCACATTCCATTTTGCTTTTCCCATCAGCAAGTATGGATTGGCTCAGTAACTTTCTGTCGATATGTGCTGGGTGATCGCCAAGTTTGATTGGTTGTGCTGATGCTATTTTTATGGCTGTTCTGTGACATGAAAAACTCAGCTGGTTTGGGTTTTTTTCTCAGTATTTTCCAAGTGATAACTACTGCAATCTCTTACTAGCATATGAGTTTTTCCAATGCCTACAGCCTTGCTCTCCATCTTGAAACGGATACTTGTCTGAGCGAGACTTTGATCCCAGTTCTTCAGACTTGCTATTTTCTGTGGTTTGTTTGTTTCTGACCTTCTTTGATGCGCATACCCCATCAATTTCCTGCAATTTTCATACATTGCAAAGTTGTTTGTTTTGTCTTTCAATGCGCGCAAACATTGCAAACTTTATGAGCTCGAACTCACTATTCTTCACTCTTTGTGATGCATGCAAACAATCATATCTGCTGTTAATTATTTGGTGCAGCCTGATTGCTGTGTTTCAGGCCACAATTGCTGGAGAAGGTGAATGCAACCAAGATCGTGCCAAAACAGCTTCCCAGCAAATCCCCACCAAGCAAGAAACAACGTTCATAGCCATCGTCGCAGTCTTAGGTGTGTCCTTTTTTATTTATTCTTCTCTACTCTCGGTTTGGCTGTTGATGCTGTGTTGATCTGTTCAATCTTGGCCTGCATTTTTTACTATGCTAACTCATTAATGATCAATTAATCACCGCTCACATGCATTTTAGTATGTCAGGTTTTGGTTATTTTATTTTTACAATCTTTCAAAAAACACATTGAAGTAACATAGCTGACAAGGAAGGCGCTGCTCACTAATTACAACGCGTATTCTTTCTTTACTAATTTTGTTCAGCGTGTTTACCTTCTTTTATCACAGTATTTGCGATGTGAGGCCTATCTGGTTTTGATTTTTTCCCTTGCGCTTGATTGTTGTAGTGTCCAGGCATGGTTCTGTTTTCGCCACACCTTAATTTCTGTATTTTTTGTCTTGCTGTGTCCATTTGTTTTTCAAAAACATGTCGTGGTTCCTCATGTTAATCTGGCAAATCTTACTGTGTTTGGTCCATATATTGCATATGCAAAATAGCCTTGGCTAACGCTGCTGTTTTGCTTCCCTTTCTTCCTCCATCTGATCATATCAAATATGACATAAACTGCCCTGACACTTTTGATTTTGTTGCGTCTTTGATCCTCCCCATTTTGAAGCTCTTTCATGATTGTCCCCAGCAATTTTCAGCTACCATTTGAAAGTTCCTTCATCCTATCTAATAATGATGGTTTTTCAGGCTTTTACCACACTTCTAATTGGGATCTTTTCTATTCCAACTGTTTATGATCTCTTTTTACTCATGCATTTCATTTTTTTAATGCAAAAGCCTGTTTAAATTTAGACTTCTTGCACTTTTGCGCAGCTTCACATGGTTCTTTTCTTTTCTTATACAGGACTAATTACTACCAGGCTTTAGCAGCTGACCACCCATTTTGTCAAGGATTTTGGCACAGCTTCATGCTTGTACCATCTCAGATTCCAGCTCATCATCCCACTCGCATACTGCTTTGTTTTTGTTCTGTACATGCTTTTTTGTACCTTTTTCAGTGCCTCTTGCTGAACCAAATGAGGCATTGCCTGTGTGCTGCTGGAAAAACTCCTCATCTGTCTTTTTTTTTTCCCTCTCATTTTGTTGGTTTGCTCGACTTGGCTTCTTTAACTCATTTCATTTTTTCAATCAACGGTCGCTATTTTTTGGCTCATGCATTACATTCTGTTTGTACAGACATAAGTAGCTGTTATGAGATTATGTCTACACAAATAGTGCAGACCGTAACTTGGTATGGACAGGTAAACTACAGTGACTAAAAATATGAATTAGACTCCCAGATAGCAGGAGAAGTTTTGTCTGGCTTTCTGCCATCAATGTCCATGAAAGCTCCAAAATCTGGAAGAAATTTTTTTAAATCCTGCAAATATGAAAGGAGAAGAAAAGTCTCGAGTTCAAGTCCCTCGCTCTTCAATAACCTTTGATCACAATCAAAACATAATTTTTATTATGCATTTTGAGTACAACAACTTTTACTCTTTTCAAAACAATACAAGTACCATATGACCAAAACCCCAAGCACAAATTATTATGAGTAAAAACATGAAAGCCACACCGAATACACGCCTATATTATCTCACACAAATAATAATAAAAAAAAAGTAGAAATTTTCAGATTTAGGCATCAGGATTTGCCAAGAAGTAAGCTTCAACGACCTTGAACAAGGCCTCTGTCTTTTTGCCATATACGTCCTTGATTTTATCTTTGTTGATCTCACCATCACCTTTGATGTGATATGTGCTGGTTCTCTTGCAGATGGATCCTCCTTCAGGAGTAGGCACAAACTTGTTCTCGTAAATAACTTTCTCAACTTCAGCGAACTTCCAAACGTCAGCTTCAATCACGCTGAAGCTATAGGTGAAGTTCTCTTCGTCGATTGCTTCAATCTTTTGCTTCACATAATTGAGCCCTTTTCCTGCAAATGAAAACTTAAATTGTTACTTGTTTGATCAAAATATGCATGTTCTGTGATCAACAAACTTAGATTGTTACTTGAAGCTATAGGTGAAGTTCAATCTTTTTTAAACAATAAAAATAAAAGCTAGATTATATTAAACTAATTTCAAGTGTAAAAACTAGGTAGAGATTAACACACACACTTGCCTTCAACAAAAGTAATCTTCCTGACAGTTCCTGGTCCTCCATTTCCTTCAATTATCTCAGAGCTCTTAATATATTCTGGTAGAATTTTAGGCATAAGAGCGTCGGTGTCAAGGCAATATGCCTTGAAAAGCTTGGCTGGAGACACAGCAACGAGGAATTCATTTTCCAAAGTGATGACACCCATTGTAATATAGATAGAATGATCAGAGAAGATCGACAAGGAGTAGAATATTTGGAGTTGAAGGATGGTTTTGTGGTACATGTATGAGATAAGTAGAGGTGGTATTTATAGGATGGAAGTGAAGGTTGTCTCATGTGAATTTTGGTAAATGATCAAATACGTTAACGAAATTTCTTCATGAATTTGGCTCTCGGTGTCTTTTTCGAAGAAGAAAAATCAACGTATTTTTTTTTTAATGGTATTTTCTCTCCAGGTCAAGGAAAGTGACTATAAAATCTGAAGATAATTCTCATTTCCTTCTAGATGATATATTTATAAGCCGCCCCCGTCAATTTTTCAAGAGAGGATTAGGGCTTGGGTTTGAGTCGTCTACTTTCCCTTCACTACTTTTTAGATCCTCTAACTGAAACCATCTCTCATGAAGGAAAGTATTATTGCTTTCAAAATGAGTTCTTCCAGGGTAGGCTTCCATTTACATTGTTGTTATCTTCAAGATTTGTGAGATTAATCAAGATATATGTTAATTCACTCACCTAAAGATCCACATTATTAATAATAATAATAATAAAAAAAAGGTACTGCTTTCAGACAATTAACGAATATCCCATAGCACAAGTTCATAGAGTCAAAAGTCAGAAGCAGAGATTTTGATTGGTAGGCATTTAAAATACATGGAGAGATTGTTGACCTTTTTAGATTATCCACCATATCAAAACGTGTTATGAGCCTGGATGCCATGAAAACATAGTGTGTAAACTTGAGTTCCAATATGAATCTAACAATGTTATGGGAAATTCCAAAATTACAAGATTAATTCTTTTTGTGTGTTCCCAAACTCCAGTGCTGGAACCATCCCAGAAATAGTAAGAGACGAAGTTCTCATCAACTAGGCAAATAAAGCTTAGAGCATCAAACCAAAGCATCGACCCACATGCTAGTTTGCCTTCTTTTAGTGGGGGAGAGAATGTATATTTGTTGTCCCGCTTGTAGCCATCAAATATTTTATACAACAAAAAGAAATCAAAATGACCTCAAGAACATCAACTGTTTATTTTGCATCAATGCCCTCCTTTTCCTTTGCTCCTTCTGTACATTTCTTTAACACCAATGAACTCTTGTTTCTGTGCATTACTGGATTTCATGTTAGAAAACAGGCCTTGAATTGCCTTATCCACGCAGCAGAAACAGAGAAGTTTATAAATTTCCTTGTGTTTAATGCAATGAAGGAAGAATGAAAACGAAATTGGCATCACCAATCGACAAGTTCCTTGTGCACGTGCTTTCTTCAGTTTTTAGCCAAAACTATCTGGAGTACTGAGAATGAAAGACCCTACAGCTAAGTCATGTTTGTTCTAAGGAACTGCATTTTTCATTTTGACTTCAATGAAAAATGCCAACTTTGGAACTTGGAACTTTAATGATGACAAGTCTTTGTATTGTTATACTTTTGTTAATCAAAATTCCGAAATTGGATAGGTGTCAAGATACCTAGTTGTTGAAAATTGTAAATCCCTTTTGCTGGAAAACTCTACTAGTATTTTCCTGAGTTGTGACAATCTGCTAACCAAGCTACTGATAGTCAGGAATTCTCTTATTTGTTTCCTTTCCCAAACCTTCACATATATAACCTACTAACCTTTGATTATGCATGTTTCCAGGTAAAACTCAGGAAACGATATTCATAGTGTGTGAGAGCTTTCTTTCCTCTTGTAATTGCAGGAAACGATATTCACATATTTGATGCAGCAAGGCAAAAATTGCTCCTTTTGTCTTTGTTTCAACAATAGTTGAATACCATCAAAAACCTACAATCCATATGGTGTCATACAGGGCCCAGCATCACAAGGTGTGATTTGATAAGCTCACCATATCTGCTCAAGGTGGTCCTGATTCCTTTAAGCATGCATGTGGCAGAACATTTTGGTTGGTTTCAACAATATTTCTTGATTATTTATCGTTTCCCTATGCTCTTGGCAATGCTTATGCTCTTGGCACAGGGACAACGTGAAGAATACATATAATTCGTACTTTGACAAGGGTAAGAAACGAGTTGGCTGTTAATGTAAATCCCTGGATTTACATGAAAATAGCCACACTTGGCATGTCCAGATTTGTGTACTCTTGTTGAATTGTTATCTCCTTGTTGAGTCCTTAAATGTGCTTTCGTTAGTAATTTGGTTTCAGAACTCTAGTGTATAGCATTTCTAGCAAGTTTCACGCCTCACATCATATTGAACCTGTTCCTGCTGCTGAAGACGAGGTAGATCGTGTTTAGAACTATTGAAGCTGAAGCAAATGCTGTTCCAGACTTACTCTGCCCTTCAAAAAGTTTGAAACGGTAGATCAATCAGATAGTTATCACTGTATTTTAAACCCCATTAGCATCTTTATTCAGGAATCCAGCATGAAGCATTGAAATATCATCCTGAGGATCTAGTAAATTGAGAAACTATATTTCACAGCAGCGCCTCGTTATTTTTTTTGTAGGAGATCTCTGGAACTGATCCCTTGATCATTCGGGCTACAGCCATGTACATTCTTGGCTGCCAATTCTCTGGAACTAATTTCTCAAATTGCAGAACGTCCTCTCCTGGTGTAGATACTTCAGACACTTTGCTACTCCAATGCAGATACTAAAATCTTGATTCTCAATCAAGCACAATCTGATCCTGCAAACTGGCTAGTTCATGCTTAATCTCTGTTTTGTCAAAGGGTTGCGTTATGACTAGTCAAGTTAATCACCATTAAAAATAAGATTATTGAATAGGCCATTTGGCTAAAAAAAACTACTAATGCTCGCCTAAAGATGAATATTTCCATAAATTCATAAATGAGCAAATGCGTGCATAATTGTTTTCTTTTTCTTACTCTCAAAGAGTAAGGACTTCTTTTTCCGCTGATCAGCAATCCATTTCAAGAATCAGCTTCCTGTACCAAAACATGCAGCCAGAAGAGCTTCTCTCGCATCCAGTGGGTACCATATGTCAAGAAACTTGGAAGCAACCACCACTTCTCCCTTTTCATGACCTCCACCAGCCTTTTTCTTGAATACCACTCAATTTATTGAACCATAATCTCATGTTACAATGATTTGATGTCATAATGTTATCTTGGAATTTCATCCTTCTACGCTGGTGGATGATAAATCTTCTCCCCCTGCCATCATCTGATTCAGTAGTTTTGTACTTTTGCCTACTCTTGATCAATACAAAACAATTCATGAAATTGGAATGAAACACATGCATGCATATATATATATATATCCTTTTTGTGATAAAACACTTGCATATTTAAGTCTGAAGAAATGATTTATTGTCAAAATCAATAGCGAATGATCTCTGCTAGTCATGAAGAATCTGGATGCAATCTGGGAACCATAGCTGATGAAAGCTCAACGTGAGAAACACGGACAGCACCAATCAACTGCTCTGGCAATTCTTCTGTAGTATTTGCCTGTAAAAAAGGGGAAAATTAAAAGGAGAATGGTAAAATTTGAACAGATCCACGGTAAATGATTTAGTATTGCCTCTCCATGCATCGCTATATATACATAAATCTCAAAGCATAAGAGCAGCTTGCATCGTTACCATACCAGCAATTACCAAAATGCAGCCAGAGCAATATTCCCTGGCTCTCACACTAGCCCCGCTTGAAATGAGCGATGAAGCATTACAAGGATTGTAGAACACGAAAGGATGCACATGCAGTGGCAACATTACCAAGGGAGCTTGAAAGAGACATCCAAAGTGCTTTTTTTCATTTCATTTTTTTGTTAAACATATTCTTTAAGGGCAGTGACTATGCATCATAACTGAGATAAGTTGTTTCCTGTTTCAGTTTTACCTTACTATTTTCCCCCCAATCAATCGATCAAATCTCTCTTAAAGTAAACTTCTAGACCAAATTTCCTAGCGAAACTTGGTTTTCATATTTTCAAAGTGTTGATGAAACTTGTTTTAGAATAATGAACAACCAAGAGAATTTTTTTTTATTACAACATAGCATACTAATCCTAGAAAGTGATCATAAAGGCTTTGTCCTCTTAAACCTTGTAGCTTGCTCATGAGTATGAATGCAATGTCCGTAATTTCAGTTGGTAGCCTTCCTGGTCATATAAATAACCGAGATGGTTCTATGAAATAGAGCCTCCTGCATGACACACCTGTACTAGGAAAGCCATGTCAACCACCAATGTTGGACTTGTGCCCATTACAAGCCACAGAACTCCAGAAGCAACAGCGGAAGAACCAATATCAACATCGACCTACAGATGCATAAAACCAGTTTAGACGATGCTGATGTGTTGTTCAAGCAATTCTACAGTTACAGATTTGTGTGGTACTTACTTCCAGGTACTTGGGACCACGGATGTAGTTGCACTCAACTGCTTTTCCCAATAAACATGGAGTGCTTCCTACACTTTGGCGCATAATCCATGAACCCTGCATGGTTCAATATAGAAAGCAACTTAGTCATGCTGAACTCATTGCACATATCCATGAACCCTGCAGGATTCAAAAACACTACCTGGAGAACTGATGGAAGAAGCTTAAACCTACTGTTTCGGAATTCATCATCACCATCAACAAATCGTTGCAAGAGAGATCCAGGTACTAATTCCTTCGTCACAAAGTAAAATACCATGCTGTAGTGTGTTGAACCAGGTACCTGTGATAAATGAGATAAAACACAGTTGTTCATTGTTGAAATGGAGCAACTGAAATTCACACCACCTGGTAGAATAAACTTACTTGCAGATTAAAAACCACAGAGAAAAGCCCTTTCTCAGAAGCAACCTACACAGGCATTTAAAGAAGTGCATAGGTAAGTTAGCGCCATCATACAATTGACAACCATGGACTTCTTAAAAATTATTCAATCAACATGGACAAGGGTGACCAAGCTATTTCAACTCTTAGGATTAATCAGATACAAATATGGTCAAAAGCAGCTCTGCCCACCAACACCAACTGGATAAAGTATTGAGATTATTTATATTTAATAAGGTCCATTGGCAGACCAGAACAAATTATTTCAGAAAAGTGTGTTTTGAAGTTGTGAAACGAACAGCACCAAAAGAGAAGAGGGGGGAGCCTGGAAGGTCTTTACTTGTGCTGCAGAACCTCGACGCCTAGAAACATGGTCCATTCTTTTCGTGTCCTTGAACCAATCCACAGCAACAAGATCCATCAAATGTTTTCCAGCAGGGACCTTCATATGCACATTGCATAGAGTGCAACAAGTGCAAGATAAACAAGGTCATAAGATGATGACTTTCTAACTCCCGATGTACTTACTAAAAAAAAGAGAAAAATGGCAGGGAACCTTTGATTTGTCATAAAAAAAACGCTTGCTGCGAACGCTGAAGTTGTCTCCAGCAGATATTTGCCAGCAGTCATGGGCATTGTCATGATCATCATGACATAAGTTACCAGAAAAACAGGATAAATCAATTTGATCCACTGGTTGTTCCTCCAAGACTGTTTAAACGATTGTTATTTAAATTCTCAAACAGTTCCATAAAAGATTAAACTTATTAAAATGAGCAAAACAAAGAAATGTTGCAGCTATCATCCACCTGTTCTCTTTGAATTGTTCTTATGCTGAGTTGGGTTATTCTGAAAATTAAGAAAAAAGAGTAGTGTTTACATTGTTGATGTAGAAATCGTATGAGGACAAGATGTCAGCCATACCTCTTCTTCTTCCTCGGTTATTTGAAATTCTTCATCCTCATCGGAGTATTCATCCATCAGTGCAGAACTTGCAGTTTTTTGGGGTGAAACATAACCTGAGGTGTTAATGGCTATGGCTGGGATTCTTGTATGGGCATCTCTTTCATCTCTTTGGGCACACCATGCACGTAGTCCTGTCAGAAAAGGCAACATAACCATTACTAAACCAGAAAAAATGGAGCATTGAGATTGAAGGAGTGCTTACTCAATGACCAAACAGGAATTAGAAACATCAAGTTACTGCTGAGTTGTGGCTTAAATTGGTGAGTTGGTTTAGGTTAGATTGGTAATTGCATGGAGTTGTGTCCTAAACAAGAATGAAATGTGTTGATATATTTTGTTTACGAAAAGAGACTTTTCTTGTTGGAGCTGGACTTGAAGTATGTTTCCTAATGAAAATAAGACTTCATTGCAAGTATAAATATCATGTGTTGTGGCTAATTTTTGTGCGCCTCTAATATTGATGGTGTGTGGCGGCAACCACAAATCTTAGATGGTAGAATTCTTTGGTGTGTGCCATGGTGGGTTTTGTGAAATGGTTGCCTTTGCGAGGCCTAGTAGTTGTGAAGATTCTAGATGTAACTGGGTTTTCAATAATAAGGTATTTGTGTAGCGTTTGATTAGTGGATGTAATCTCCAATTTTTTATAGTGAAGTTTTGTGGAGTACGCTTTGCCAAATCAATCGTTATATTTCATGTCCCTTTTAACAGTTACATGTTTCATTACTTCTTAGCCTTTGGCATCAACTCTATTTGATCAATAATGAAATAATAATAAAAAAAAGAAACGTAAATTCGACAAGATGTGATATTGATGAGAATATTGATGAGAATGGAAATAATTAAAGGAAACAAACAAAAGGAAAATTAGCACCTACAACCCAACCCCAAACCCAGACTTCCAGATGAGAGGAAGTAGTGCAAAAGCATATAAGAATGACAATTTATGATGTTGAGAAATTTTAGCATACAATACTATTGTTTTGCCTTGCTATGGTTAATAAGAGAAGCAGGAAAAGAGGTGCTTCTTCCACACTTAGCTTTTAGCTGCTTTTCTATGATAAATTGCTCGATCTTTTTTCCACAACACTTCTATTCTAGAAAATGTTGGATCAAAGCAGCTTAACTTTTAAGCACAACAAGGCTAAATAAACCTATCAATTTCTGACAAGAGTGGCAGATTTCAGTGAGTAAATCACAGAAGGAACTCACCAGCGATATTATTTAACATCTCAAGAAGACAATGCTGCTGAAATGATGGAATGTAACCCACACCCCATCCCTTTAGATCAATCTGCATAAGATGCTGCACCTGTGTTCTAGGTCTCCCATTACGAGGTTTCAAAGGGGAAATATTGAAACCTCCACCTGTAAGTCAGAACGTAGCTAAAAACTATCAGAAACTCTGCTGATAGATTCCTAAACACAAACCAAAGGGACGGGAATTTGAGACTTACTCTCAACATGAGCACGCACATAACCTGATTGTGGAACACAGTTTGCATGCTCTCTAGAACGAAATAACACAACTGCACAATAACAAGAAGGTTAAGCTTGTGACAAGTTAGAACATCAAAATTGATTTGGACAATCAAAAACATTTACCATAGCTTCCATCATCATTTCGCCGCCAATACCTTACATAGCAAAGGTCACGGGGCCACACAAACCTGCAACCCATTTATATGTAAGTGACAGAAGAAGATAATATGTGATTTCTGAAGGAACGAAAGGAACTTCACTCTTGAAATATGGATATACACTAGTAATCTTAAAAATACTGTTCGATGTAGGTTATGTAAAACACATCCTACTTATTCTTTCTCAAGGAAAAATGGCTAAACCCTGGCGTATTTATGCCCCTACTTGGAGAGCAACTTAGATTTTCATAACACAATTAATTATTGCGCATACATGGCTTGGAAAAGAAGAAGGGAAAATATTAGGATATATAGCTTAATATGGATTTTCTATGGCTTTATTTTGGAAATTTCATACTAGAAAACACGACCAACAACACTCCATATGAAATGCATTCATTATTTTGACATAGGCAAGGAAGCAATTTATTTGGGGGTGTAGGGGATGATAGTACTTTGGAAACCAGTCCAGCTGAAGACGATGATAGAGTATTGCTGTGTGTCCATCTACCTCTTCAACTAAAGAACCATGCTGGAAAGTGGAATCCCACCTGCAAAAGGCAAGAAAAATATCATTCATGAATTGTCAAAGTACACGAAGAACATAGCACATTGCGTAAAATCATATATACCAAACAGCAATTCTCTTCAAGTATTTGCAGGAGTTCTTCGTGAATAAGTCAAGTTAATAAAACATTAAGAATTAAAGATTCAAGTAAATTGCATATAGGTAGAATTTAACACCATATTATGCACACAGCAGTGCATCAATCTACAGGGGGAAGCACACATTTAACAGGGTCTCTAAAACCATCATATTAAGTTCTGGGGTGAAAAGGGAAAAAAACCTACTCAAACCGTGTTGCATCCATGCTCATTACAAGTTCAAATATTTCTTCACATGTAGCCTTAACAATACCTACAGCCTTCATTGCTTGACTGCAGCTCCTCAGCTGCATCAAGGAAACAATAAATGGTGGCAAGACCAATTACAGCCTCATACATAGCAAACCAAAGTCTAACACAGAAAGCAAATGAACAAATGATTCCATACAAGGTAATCAGTTTCAGTAAGCTCTTCAAAAATGCGGAGTCCTGTCATATGTACAGCAAAAAAAACTTGAGTATAAATTCATCTATACCACCGTAACATAGCCAGCAATCAAATTCCCAGTTCAAGTCTTTAATGTGCTTCTATATATGAACTTTTAAACGATGAAAGAAAGCTATGAGAAATAGGTCACCATTTTGGCATTTTAGAAGACGCCAACGATTTATAGGGAATGCTTGGTTGTTAGCAGTCTGGTTTGGCAATTCTGAGTCACATTCTGGTGTACGGTCCACTACTGAATCAGGAGAAACTGCCAGTTAGGAACCAAATGAGAATTGGAAACAGATTGAATCAATAAGTTGAATTCCATGAAAGGAGTCATGAAAACCATTTCCAATTGTTTTTCTCCAGAACAAATTTGTATGAGTGTTGTCTTCATCCTCATGTTCACCAAACCTGCAGACAATTCAGAAATCAGGAAAGTGCACACGCATATTGCCTCCAGACTTTCATAGCAGTTGGAGCAGCTGATAAAACTAGCTACAATAGCAGTTCAAATTGTTGATGAATCTAACATCAATTGCTGGAATATTGTAGTGGTAGAAAATGGCTGACCTAAAATGTAATGAAATTCTTTTAATAAAGACACATGAAAGTGAACTGCTGCACAATTTATTCCCTTAAAATACAGAATATGTTTGCCAGTATCAACATAGTTTTACCAAAGCAGGCAGAAAATAATGCTATGAAGGCATCTACTTTCTTACAGCTAAACTAGCAGAGAAATAGAACAGGCACTCACTGGCTTCCATTTTCTGATGAACTAGCAGTCACCCCATTATCCATGCCAGATCCATACTTGTATGAGGCATATTTGTCACTAACAGTGTTATGCTGCAACCAAATCATGCAATAAGTCTTATATGCATCATCATTCCAGTCAGTGTATAGAAACTGAAAATGTTCAATAAAGAGTCAACGGAACATCTTATGGTTAACCAAGGATATTTCATCCAGGATTTCATAACACCTATATTTACCAGTGAATCAAACCAAAACTCAGAAGGAGAAAAAGCTATCGAATTATAAGGACTGGGAGATAACAAAGTTTACACATTCTGAAGTATAGAGACCTGATCAATTACAGATTCAATTTTTTCCTTCCAGATCAGTGCTTCCTGGATGTTAAATGCCGACAACTGAAATAAGAAAACAGCACATGCGGATCAACATTTTCTACAAACAATTCAGATGCCACAACAAATTCAGCAAGCTAAGGAAGTGCAAAAGGTTAAGAATGTTGTATTCAGACAAAGATCTTGTTTTTGCTTATTTCCAAGGCAGATACTAAAGATATTATCTTCATTAAGAATTTCAGAAACTGAGAGCAAAGACTACTCACTGTTATTGCATTATTCTTTTCTTTCTTGTTGTAAACAGATAGAGTGTAAATCATCTGCAGAAATGAAAACAATATTCAGGTTAACTTGTAGATTCAATAATTACATTGAAACTCTCCCATCAGCAAAATTACATTACAGCTAATTAAGATACCACCAGCTCCCTAAAGCTGGTTCTCCATGAAAAAGGGACCACTCAAAGAGAAAGAGAGGAAGGAGAGGCAAAGTCACCAGAGTGACAACAGCAAACTAATTTTCCAACAGTAATTGAAACAAAAACCCAAACAATTACCAGCTTCCCAAGATGCAGTTTCATTAGGTTAAAAAAAAAATCCCAAAAAAGCATTTGGAATGTTTGTTTAACATTCAGTTCAACACAAAACAAATCCACATTCACATGAACAAATACAAAGTTAGTGTGAAGCCTATCTGCTAATGGAGGCTAATCCAATTCATTTGCATACCAAAACAGTTGGCAAATTTCTGATAAGAAGATATATCCTCCTTCAAACATGGCAATGCCACCACTTCTATTTATGTTTTGGAACGAAATTGGATTGATGTGCATTCGTGTAATGCACATCAATTTAACTATCTTCACTACTACTGACATCCATCATCACCATGAAGTCACTTAAACATATATAATTTCCAACCCCATTAAATTTCCTCAACTTCCACTACTCAAAAAAGAAATTCATCAACTTTCCAATTCTTTAAAAATGAAACTGATAAAAAAGTATGATGTAATTATTGAAGCTGCTAATGATCCTATATATTAGAAAACTATGCATAGTTATATATCTGAATGGAAAAACTCACATGTCCTTGATGAGTCTTCAAACCTCTATCCGCTACCCTACAATTGCCATCAATCAAAAGGGTCTTGATTGGAACCTAATTTAAAATAGACAAAGACTTCAACACTCAACAACATACCTGCATTCTCGTTTCCATAAATACAAAAATCCATATAAAAAAGATACATTTTTTTTTTTTAATTCCAGAAACTCATTCGAAATAAACTTTGGGAATTATTAAAGAACTAGTGCAAATTTAACAAAAAAATAAAATAAAAATAGTTACCCCATTATCTTTCGGTCTCCTCTTGTAATAAGAAAGGAAACTGGGCTCCAGGGTGAAGTACCTCATGTGAATATATGTACTCCCGATCTTTCGCCTTCCGTACCTTACCATCCACCCTTCGTATATCAATTTTTGCCCTCTTGCCCTCCCAGTCTCCTCTAAAATAGTAGAATTCTCTAAAAACAACAGAAAGAAAGGATGATCTTATTATTACTTGGTTTTTTCTTTTTTCTTTTGCTCGCATTTTCTTCATCGTCAATGTATTCAGCTTGTGTATATATCAATGATATGGGGTTGTTCCAAGCATCCTGAAGTAGCCATAAAAGTAGTATATATAGCGCAGCATCCCAGTACTTGGTTTGAGAACCTGACCATGAAACACTAGTAGTATTTTTAAGCAAGTAGTAAGAAAACAACTGGAAACAGTACCATTAATGTCGATGTTGAGCCACTCCAGGCGGTTGGTTTTGGCGGCAGATGGTTCTTCTGTTCAAAGAAAAAATTAGCTAGTAGTAATTAAGTAATTGTATGTCATGGGGAGTTGATGATGTAATTACAGAATAGTATAGCTTACCATCCCAGTCTCTGCTTGACGAAAGAGAATTGATCTTAAGGGATCTTCTCAATCTGTTAGTCATGATCAGCAGCAACCTCAGCCTCAGCCCAGCTACCTCCCTTGCAACTTCAAGCCACCAAAATAAATGGTTCCCTTGCTGCTTCTCTCCCTTACTACTTGCTTAAATAGGCTTATTCCTTTGATGAGTTGACTCACTGCGATGTGGATGAGTCCGATCATTGTTTTATCCATCTCAAGATGATACGAGATTATATAATATTATATTGTTAATGAATAGTGTTGACAACAGCTTATGTGGCTGGCTGATGACTGTTTGCTGGTGCTACCGTGTATTGTTGCAGCAAACCTTTCTTCCTTGATATAATAAAATTACTAAGATAAAATATTACATGTCATGTCAGAGAAAGTTGTGACTTTTATTTTTTAATCTCCTTCGTCGTTCATCAAACCTGGTTTGTACATAAAATAATCTTATTTTTTAAAATATTTTTTATTTAAAAATATATTAAATAATATTTTTTTTTTAAAAAAATAATTTTTGATATTAATATATCAAAATAATTTAAAAATACTAAAAAAATATTAATTTGAAGCAAATAAAAAAATAAAAAAATTTTAATTTTTTTCAAAAACACTTTTAAAACATAAAAACAAACATGGCTAGAAGTTATTTGAAATTATATTCCAAATACATTTTTTTAAAAAAAATTAAATTTTTAACTTTTAAATTGTTTTGATGTGTTAATGTTAAAAATATTTTTTAAAAAATATTATTTTAATTTATTTTTCAGTTAATAATATTTTAAAAATAAATTATTATCATACTCTTAAACACTTCATTATTAAATTAACTCGTACATTAGCAAATTATGGTAAATTAACTAGATTTATCTTAAACCAAAATCATTTTATGTCTTTTTAGTTAAAATCATATATTTTTAATTAAAAAATATGTATTGAAATCTACATTATTATGTTTTATTTGAATTTAATTTAGATCATGACTTGATTTTCTTGATTATCCAAATTTAAGAGGATTAATTTCCGACCACCTCACCCAAGTCAAGCTCCAATTTCCCGAGTTGATATGCGGGAAGGACTTACTTTAACTACAAGAAAGACCCTCTTGAGAATTTAATGCTACATTTTATTACATCTTATTGTTTATAATAGTTTACGTGCGCGAAAAATTACTTACTAAATATTATAACTTTATTGTTAAATAAAAAAAAATAATGATCATAGAACCCTAAGTGAAACCATTCACATTTCACAGCCAACTCCCACACCACTGCTCTCCTTTCGCCATATGGAAGCTGTGAGAGCAAACCAAGGAAAACACCTAAAACCCTGCATCCAATACCCAAACCCACAAAAAGCCAGCGTCTGCTGGCTCCTCACATGGCCAAAATCTCTCTTCTTTCCTCATTATCCCCGGCTTATCTTGCCTTTCTTAGGAGAAACGTGGTCTGGGGTTATTAATATGGAGCCAAAAGGACGAGTCTTGGGCTTTGCACGCTTGTTAGTAGTGTTGGGGTTTTTCTTGTGAAAAGAGCTTTGAACTGGTTTTAATGGAGATAACTTGGGGGATATTTGTATTTTCGCGTCATCTGGAGACAATTTTGTGACTGGACTTTGACTGGCAATTGATAAAGGAATCATGGTTTTGAAGAGAGGCTGGAAATCCAAAGGGTCTCCATCATTCCAGTTATAGAGCAATGGTTTGAGGAAGGCAATTCCATTAAACAATCCCATCTTCAAAGTTTTATCAAGCAACTTCGCAGACATCGCCGCTCTGGCCATGCCCTTCAGGTCTTTCATTATTTAACAATCCATTTGCATTTTTCTTCTGCCATGCCCTCACCAAAAACTGACCGAAGACTAGAAGAAAGGTTTGTTGCTGGACCCATAAATCAAACGGTTAAATTGTGCAATTAGCATACAAAATGCAAATAAATGGTCGAATTAACACAACAGCAAAATATTGTGACAAAATACACACTTTTAAGATATATGTTTTGTTGCATAAGATATATTTAGGAGAAAACGTTCATAAAAACCATAGTTTTTGTTCTAATTGATCGACCGGTTCAAACAACTGGATCAAGCAGCCGACCATTTAGCCAGAGGATTGATTCTCAGGCTACTACCTCTTCTAGCAACAAATTTCCTCAAAATCTAAATCTAACAAAAAAAACTTTATGAGATTTATTATTTACTTTGTTAATCTAACATTTAATTTAGTTAATGATTTTAGAGCGTCAAAAAATTTATACTTTTAACAAAATTTGAGTAGAGTTTTTTCTATATAAAAACTATAACAAAATTTTATCCTACTTAAAAAAACTGTAGACTCAATAAATTCTCACCAAACTTAACAAACTCTCACATTTTATAATCACAAGTAACCCTAGGAATGCAAAAATAAGAAAACATATATATATCATAAAAAATGAATATAAAATACTTCAATAATACAGTATTTAAGTAATTAAAATCTCATTATATATAAACATAATTAATCTATCTACATCTACGTGGTCTACTATATGATTCGGGCTCATTAGTAGCACGAATGGATCCAGCTCTTGCACCTGCTTGAGTGGCCTTGTCCTCTACCATGACATCATCAAGAGTTTAACATCTCTCCAAAGATTTCAAGTCCAATGCGGCAAACATTGAACCACCAGGACACATAAGTGTAACTTTCATTTTCTTCATCAATATTACAAAGCACTGATGCGATCTCTCGATCCTCTCATAACATGAAGTTAACCTAATATTAATAAAACATTAATGTTAAATAAAATATCAATACATAAAACCCAATTTTTAACATATTTACAATATTTTGAATTTATTGAGCATATTGCTCGTACTGCATGTACCAAGTATAAGAACCTACTCAGGATTCAGAGTAATGACTCGACGTGTGATACTCATATACCAAATCAAATACTTCTTATCTGTAATCACAAGTTGCATCTCTGTAAATATACCATTTCTTCGTACATCCCGTTGTGGTACATAAGCTCCATGGTGGCTTAACCAATCGTAATCATCATTTTTACCTCAATGAGTTATGGCGTTCAAAGCATCAGTCGTATCAATGTCAACTAGAATGTGCTATTTGTAGATGAACTAGTGCATTACTTGATCTAGGCAATGTAGTTCAATCATCTCAAAAAATATCAGCGAGACCACTGATGTTCATATGTCCATCTCGCTGATGCAAATAGCCGGAACAATCGGCAATCTTTCTTCCTTGTAAAGCGTCCACATGACCTTTATAATAGAAGTTTTTTAAATACCAAACAGATACAATTTGGTGGAGTCATGTTTTTTATTTAAAAAATGGCTAAAATACCTGGATAGCATGCTGCCTATCTAGCTCCCTTTAATAAAATGTCAATACATGTGTTAGATTATTTTAAAATATTCTACTAGCACACCACCTAGTATTACAAATATGTTAGTTTAATTATATCCTTAAAAGTTACAATTAGACAATATAAATTTGCATCAATATTGCTAAATAACTTTGCAATACATGCATCCTAGTGAAAGCTGTATTGTAACCCTCATAGTTTGGATAACTATAAGCGACAATTTAAGTATTTGGGATTGGCCAACATGAAGCACCAAGGACCATAACTATTATTAAATAAAAACAAGTTGATTATTTATTGTTAACATAAATATTTTAAATGTAAATTGTTATAATCCAATTTTTCGATTCATACATGAAAAAGTAGCAAACATCCCCTAATTTGTTTGCTTCCTTTATGCATACAAGACATAGATGTTTGTACAAGCATACCAAGACAACAGTCCCCAGCTATATGTGGGGATGGTGTTAAGACCATCCAGGAGCTCTATATGAGGTTTATGAATAATACTGTAAACCCCTGGTTATAATTTTTCTGGGTATTTAAAAGATGAGAAATTTAACTAATAGTAAAATGGGTTAAATTAAATTAAAGAAACCTAAATCAAGATAAAAAATAGTGAAATTAATGAAATAAAAAGTGAATATAGTAATAAATTATTGAAAAGAAAACCATTTGTGAGGACAAAATGAATACGTAAGATCAAGAGAGGTCAATATTCAAATAACAGAAGGTTGGGAGTTTATGTACAAATGATAAAAAGGGGTAGGGATAAATGTGCAATTAACAAGATGTTAAAACTATAAATATCATTCTAGTTTCTCTTTTGGGGCGGCTGGCAAGAGTAAGAGAGAGTTTATAGAGAGGCTGGAGAGAAGATATATTGATAGCAGAACATCCGACAGCTATAACTCCACCTTCCACCGTTGGATCAGAATGATATTTGAATATGTTGTTCTCATCCATGTCGTGTACATTTTCACCGGAGGGATTTTCTATATCAGTCTCCATTTGAGAGATATCGAAGGAGGAAAATATCTAGGAAAATACACTTATGAACAGTCTTCTTTGCTGTATGCTTTCTCCTTCTACCACCGTTGGATTAGGCTATAATTTGGATATGTTGTTCTTCTTGATTCTGTCTAAATTTGAACGATGGAGATCTGAAAAAAACATTCGGTATAGAAGTTGTGTATCTCGTACAGTAGGTCTGCAAGTTTGAGGTCAGTTCGGTTAAACCCATATTTCTAGAAATTTCACCATTTGATGAAGTTAATATTTGGATATGTTATACTCATAATAATGCATTATAACTTGAAAGAATGGATTGTTTGGAATATTATTCGTTTGTTATTTTTGATTGATTGAAATTGTTGTCAAAGATTGTGTTTAGAAGAATATTGTTCGGAAAGTTTGTAAAATCGATAAGAATGTTTTATTTTGACGTTAAGAGGGAAGATTGAAATAAATAAGATAAATTGGCTCTTATAAAGATATCTTTTTGACACTCTTAAACGATATGTGATATGGCCAGGGGTTTAGATAAAAGAGAAAAGTTAAATTGTGGATGTTGTGTGTAAATGGAAAGGTTGATGAATCTGGACAGATTCGTCTCCTAACTTTTGGAGAGAATTCGAGTAGGAGGATGAGAGAATTAGGATCAAGTTTCTTCATAGTAATTGTAGTTTTGGATGTTAGCTAACTAAGAAAATTGGTCTTGCTCAATATGGAGCTGTAGAACCCCAGCTATGGGTCATCAACCGAGATTGGGTCCTAACAGACCCTGTAGGGTAGTGTTTGTTGATGAGCAATTTTGACTATCTCAGAAGCAGAACTGGGTTCTCCTTCCTTCAGAGAACTTGTAGCCTCGTATATTAGCTTTCCAACGAGACTAATCTAGCTTGAAACGGAGTTCTATAACTCTAGATATAGTTAAAAATCTGATGAGTGTTCAAACAGTAACAGTTGGACAGTAACAGTTCAATGTGTAGACAGTAACAGTTTAAATATCTAGACAGTAACAGTTTGACAGTAACAGTTCAATGTGTGGACAGTAACAGTTCAAATGTCTAGACAGTAACAGTTCAAAGTTAGACAATAACGGTTGGACAATAACAGTTCAATGTGTAGACAGTAACAGTTCAATGTGTAGACAGTAACAATTCAAATATCTAGACAGTAACAGTTCAAAGTTAAACAGTAACGGTTGGAAAATAACAGTTTAATGTATGGACAGTAACAGTTCAAATGTCTAGACAGTAACAGTTGGATAGTAACAATTGAAAATTGGACAGTAACAATTCAAAGTTAGACAGTAACAGTAGACTTTCACATGAATACTATATAAAAGAATTAAGTCATACGAACACTTGCACATTGAGATACTAACTCTGAAAATATACATGATATATATATGTATGTTATTATGAGGAAATGAACATGCTTAGAAAGTAACATATGAGTAATTGATGAATATGGATTCTCTGTAATATCGGCCTGAAGGAATGATAACTATGGTTGGATAAAGGATAACAACATTAATGGGTGTAATGAGAAAAACGTAAGATATAAAGAAAGAAATGATGGAAAGAGAGATTTATTAGCTATTGATATGATTATTATAAAACATATCCTTGAATGAGAAAAATTTATGAGATGAGTCTGTGACTGCAGGAGAGATCACCGGTGTGGTGCAACAGCAGCAACATGGGAGCACGAGTAGAGCTTTTACTGCAGGTAAGTGACTTTCACCTTCCTTTTAAATAATGTTGAATAATGAAAATACTTTATCATGAATGTTACTGTATTGTGTTAATTTAGATATCAGATTATCAAATGCGTAAATGTTAACAAATGATTAGCTTTGGCTATGCATCCGAAGGGATAACCGGGACAAACAATTGATTAGCTTCGGCTAATGGCATCCAAAGGGATGACCGAGACAAACGAATGATTAACTTTGGCTAATTGCATCCGAAGGGATGTCCGGGACAAACAATTGATTAGCTTCGGCTAATGGCATCTGAAGGGATGACCGGGACAAACAAATGATTAGCTTTGGCTAATTGCATCCGAATGGATGACCAGGACAAATGAATGATTAGGTTTGGCTAATGGCATTCGAAGGGATGATTGGGACAAACAATTGATTAGCTTCGGCTAATGGCATCCAAAGGAATGACCAGGACAAACAAATGATTAGCTTTGGCTAATTGCATCTGAAGTGGTGGCCGGGACAAATGAATGATTAGCTTTGGCTAATTGCATCCGAAATGGTGGC
>Ga0307515_10006662_pt1 | contig 23019 bp, 18 predicted proteins | sample 17_EM_MG_FD_194513 | JGI IMG/M metagenome (GOLD analysis project Ga0307515, IMG submission 194513) | Populus trichocarpa ectomycorrhiza microbial communities from riparian zone in the Pacific Northwest, United States - 17_EM | ecosystem: Host-associated > Plants > Roots > Unclassified | place... | reverse complement strand
TTGATTTGTAAGAGGGGGCCGTTGCCTCCTTGGAGTGAAAGTGCCAACTACCAATCACTATACATCGGGCACTTGCCTCCAGTCACCAATTGTGCACTTGTGATTTTAGGCCTTCTGCTGGTAATTAGTCAATATTCAACTGATAAAAAGACCATATAGCAAATCAAGTTACCATACTCGACTGCCTTGTCTTTGTCACTCCCTTCTAAAGAAAACATCATGAATAAAAAGAGAAACGTGATGTATATATATAGCTCAAATCCAATAAAAATTCAATTTGACTCATCCGAAACCACAGGACGCAGAATGGTGGGCTGACGACAGAATTGCGACAGAATTGACACCACCAGCTCCACCATCAGGAACACGTGGTTCCTTTATCTTGCCTGTCTGGTCGTGGATTTGTGTGTTGGCGACGCCAGTAGCAGCGGCAACTCTTCCCCCGTGGATCTCCTTCTTTCAAATGGGCTTGTGAATTTGGAAAGTTCGATTGTTGTGACGCTATATGGATTTTTTTTAAGTTGATTTATGCAAGATTTTTATTAAACCTAAAAATCAAAAACCCATTAGATATACAGAGAGACAGGGGGAGATAGGCAATCACAAAGAAGGTAGAAGATAATTTGAAATCCAAGGGATTACATGAAGAATCAAGCTTCAAAAACAATTTCCTTCCCATAAGAATTTCAAGTCATTTTTCAAAGAAGAAACAGAGAGATTGAAATCTTAAAGAGAGAGTAGTTTTTATTTTCATTGCTCCCTGACATGTTTTTTTTTTTAGCAATGAAAGAGGAAGGGAAGGAACAATTATTTGTCTGATGATGCAGTCTCAAGAAAACAAATCATGACACCCAGCAGATTAGAGAATGAATGGAGGTGAAACGTAGCAAGCAAACAATCGTTGAAAAGACATGAACTGCCAAAAGGTTATGACTGCAAATGAAACTGAAATTTAAGAAACGAAAAGAAAACAACATAAATGTAACTTAGTTGGTTGTCCGCTAGCAAAAGTAGAACATAGCCATCAACAGAACTGGCACAGAACTAAGAGAGATAGAGAAAGTGGCCAATGGAAAATACCCCGTCTTGTTCAATGACACATAAAATCAAATAAAGAAAATGAGTAGCCCCGCAGTCAAAAACTAAACACCGCCATTAAAAAACTCAGTAATCGAAAAACGAAATTGCTATAGTAATTTTTTTAATATTTTTTAAATCATTTTAATATTTTAAAAAAAAATATTTTAAAAAACATCATTTAAACGACACTCCAAACTACTAACTAATGAGAAGCAAAATTATATTTTCCTAAGACATTAACCCAATTAAATAAAATAGCACTTAAAAAATCTCGAGGAGTAACTCAACTGGTTAGATATTGGGTTTGTTTCTCCAATGGTCACGAGTTCGAGTCCTCTCAGGGTCATTGAAGGCTTACATGCTCGTTAGTTTTAAGACCCGTATGATTAGTCGAAATATGCACAAATTAACTCAAACATCCACATTAATAATAATAATAATAATAATAAATAGCACTGAAAGATTTCTATAGCTAACACTGACCTCTCAGCAAATTTTATAAATTGCTTCAATTCTTTTAGAGTATCATGAACGTCATTTACATCATTTCCTATAATGACTAATTTATGTTGTGAAATTGATAAAAATATCCTTAATTCAAAGATAAGCAATTTTCTTAGGAGTGATGAGTACAAAAATAATAAGCGAAGCTACAATGGTTTTGCCTTTCGTTTTGGTTGTTTTCTTGTATAAAAAGAAGAAGGATAAAAAGGTAAAGGTGTTTTCAGTTCTGGGTTTGCTTGCTTTTGTTGCAGTTGGGGAGAAACATGAAGGGGGCGAGTTTGGAGGCTTAAATTGGATAGAAAGCTAGGTATAAACTATAACTAAAACTGTTAACAAACAATAAAACCCCAATTTATTTATTTATTATTTTTGCAGAGAGAGAGAAAGAAGAAAGAGAGAGCATAAAAACAAGACTTACCATTTTAAGCCATTAATTGTTTTTTTAACAAGCAGATATAAATTAATTGTTTAAAAATTATTTTTTCTATGATACATATTTTCATCAAAATCATTTTGTTTCAACTAAGAATTAAAAAATAATTTTCTTTACAAATAAAAAAGCCTATCTATTAACCTTAAATGCATGGAATAATTGTTATTATTATTAGATATTATTTTCATTTCAAAAACATTTATGGTGCTCGATAATTAGTGATTTTTTGTTTTTATTTCCTGAATCACCTTAAAGAGAAAAATAAACACAAAAAAAAGATAAAATAAAAATTAATAAAAATAACTAATAGAATGTTATTAATTATTTTTTAAATATTATAAAATATATCATTCTAATAAATGAAAGTATTTTCATAATTTACATGAAGTAAGGAAATACAACTTCGGTCTCTCATTGTAAAAAGTAACGATTTCGAAAGCAATACTATCGATTATCGAATACAATACAATAGAAATTTTGTTACTCCTAATTTCGAAGATTTCCCTTCCTGCCCAACTGGCGGCCCAATTATAAACTCGAACCAAAGCCCGGATCCAGTCACCTCAAATTCAAGAAATAGACGAAACAAAAAATTCAGGAGTAGGGTTAAGTTAATAATAGCAGCTGCAAGCCGACGCCAGAGAAAGGAAAAAAGACCGCGAAGCGCAAAACCACACACGCTTGGCTTGAGCTCGAACTCACAGTGACTGTGTATCGTTTGTTAATGGAGTTTGCTTCTTCTTCTTCTTCTTCTAGGGTTTTTAATAGAACCCACCAATTCTCACTCTTATCAACTCCACCACCAAGCCAAAAACCCAGCAGCCTCTTCAATCCATCTTTAAATGCTTTTTTTATTCGCTTCTCAACGACATCGTTTTCTCCTAGAGACTTGTCCTGCAAATCCACCCTCAGAGACACCACTACCACCAGAATCGCCACACCCAAGGTAGCAACATCCCTCCCATAAATTTAATTCAATTTTAGATATTTCCTGGGAAAAATTTCCTAAATTCATGTAAAAATGTTTTGGTTTGCTATTTGTTGTTATTGAAGATGGCTGAAAACGGCGTTCGTGATTTTGAGCTATCAAATTTGACGGCGTTATCCCCTTTGGACGGTCGTTACTGGAATAAAGTCAAGGACTTGTCTCCTTATATGAGTGAATACGGTCTAATTTATTATCGTGTTCTTGTTGAGGTACCTTTCGTTTCCCCTCAATCTGTTACATAAATGTTTTATTTTCAAATTTTTTTATTGATTTTTTTTTTATAGAAATTGTAATTTTTAAAAAGGATTTAGTTTTAATTTAAGTGTTCTTTCTCAGATTAAATGGTTGTTGAAACTTTCACAAATTCCTGAAATTACCGAGGTCCCGAACTTTAGTGAAGAAGCTGAGGCTTATTTGGAAGGGTTAATTGATGGATTTAGCATGGATGATGCCTTGGAAGTTAAGAACATTGAGAAAGTGACTAACCATGATGTAAAAGCAGTCGAGTATTTCTTGAAAAAGAAATGCCAATCGCATCCGGAGATTGCCAAGGTTACAAATCCTACCTAACTTGCCAGAGATAGCTTGCTATCTTGTTGGAATTTTTGCAATTACATAAAAATGTCCTTTTCTCTTGATAATTCACCTCAGGTGCTTGAGTTTTTCCATTTTGCTTGCACATCCGAGGACATCAATAATCTTGCCCATGCATTGATGCTGAAAGAAGCAATGAATGGGGTTGTATTTCCTGTCATGGATAAATTGATCAAAGCCATTTGTAAATTGGCTGAAGATAATGCTTCCACTCCTATGCTTTCTCGCACTCATGGACAGGTGATATAGCTATCTCTAGCATGTAATGATGTGTTTTGATTTACAAAACTATTTTATAGAGTCCATCGCATCTTGTTTATCAATTTTGTTTCATATCCTTGCTTTCAAAAAATTGCTGTTTGTTTATGATCGTGATGATTTTGTTATTTTCATTGTCTGTAGCCAGCTTCACCAACAACTCTGGGGAAGGAAATGGCAGTTTTTGCAGCCAGGCTAAGCGAACAAAGGCATGAAATTTCTCAAGTTAAGATAAAGGGGAAGTTTGCTGGTGCTGTTGGAAACTACAATGCCCATTTTTCAGCATATCCCAGTGTTAATTGGCCTCTAATTGCAAAAGAGTTTGTGGAATCTCTTGGATTGTGTTTTAACCCCTATGTTACTCAGGTATAATTTTTGTGCTTATACTCTTCCTTGTAAGATCTTCTTAGTCCTGCTCTGGTTCCCCATTAAGAGCTAGCCAACTAGTTCTTAATTACTCTCTAAATTCATTCGAAACATCATTTGTAACTAACTCAATTGCTTCACTGCCCACATTAGTGCTCAAATAAAGGAATTTGGGGGAATGGGAACTTGGAGGGTGATATTTTTTCATTGATTGTCAATATAAAATTTGGAAATGCTAGGGGTAAATATTTTTACTAAGTGACTTGGCATCTATTACAAGGAAAGAATTTCAAATCATGGAATGTAGATCTTATGATTCTTATCACATTTACTGGGATAATTTTAATTACAGAATCGAGTGATTAATATAACACCAATTGCATGATGCCACTCCACTTAGTAAAGAATTCTAGTAAAAAAATTATCTCTATTATCCTATAAAATTTGGGAGTAGTTACATAGGAACTCTGTGTTGAAGGGATATATTAAAAAGTTCCTGCTTGCATCTTTTCTTCTCTTCCTTTAGATTTTCTTTCTTTCCTTTCTTTCTTGATATTTTTGTCCCATGTTTATATCAATGCATCTGGTCCTCCCGCTGACTATATGCCTTTGTGCTTGCTTTGCAGATTGAGCCACATGACTACATGGCAAGACTTTTTCATGCAATTATTGTTTTTAACACTATATTGATCGATTTTGATAGAGATATATGGGGCTATGTATCATTGGCATACTTTAAGCAGGTGAATATTCTGGTGTTGGATTGACACTCTGAACTGTGAAGTAGTTATCCTCATAGTAGAGTAGTTAATTTGCTCAAATCTTGAAACAGACAACCAAGGCTGGTGAGATTGGGTCCTCGACTATGCCTCACAAAGTAAATCCTATTGATTTTGAAAATAGTGAAGGCAATCTTGGGAAAGCCAATGGAAATTTATCTCATCTTGGTGAGAAGTTGCCAGTTTCACGCTGGCAGGTAAGGCCAGCCCATTTCCCTTTCATTATTCGGCTACTTGTCTATGGTACTAAGCTTTTGCTTCTAGTTTCTATGGCATATTGAAGAATTGTGTTGAGATCCTACCTAAATGAAGCTTCTGAAGTCATTCCTGCACAACAGCATAGACCTAGAAGTGACAGTGCCTTTTGCTTTTAAATTCCATAATTTTGTTATATTCCTACAGAAGTAGTAGTTATGTACTTAGGTAGCTGCTCTAATTTTATGCATCTTTATATAGGCACAGTTATTTAGGTAGTTATTTGAAAGTGGTGATCTTTTTGTTTTTGGCTGTAATTGTTTTGTTGCAATGTATTCTATTTGCAGCGTGACTTGACTGATTCAACTGTTCTGAGGAATATGGGTGAAGGCTTAGGACATTCTCTTCTTGCCTACAAAAGTGCGTTGCAAGGAATAGCAAAGCTTCAGGTATGGGATACAACATATATGTAATGCACCTTCTCTCCTATGAGGTGCATGCAAGGCAGTTAATTTTGTGCTCCATTTTCGTAGTAGAATTGATTTTTTTTTTCCTGGATAATGAAACCTCAATTGACGTTTGACTGAATAAGCAGCAATCATGATTGCTGGAGAATGCTTTAACTGCTACTACATTTAGCTTTTTTTTATCTAACTGAACTGAATGTTTCATTTAGGTCAATGAAACTCGCTTGAGTGAAGACTTGAACCAATCATGGGAGGTGCTTGCTGAACCAATACAGACTGTACGTGCCTTTCCTTTTTATTTAATCTTTAATTTTCCTGTCTCCTTTGTAATCAAGACATCATTACTCAATGATTCTTTAGATCGATGCATCTCGAGTCTTTTCCATTACATTCTTAAAACACCCCTCATCCCTATCATGTACAGGTGATGCGCCGATATAGTGTTCCTGAGCCATATGAAAAGCTGAAAGAGCTAACCAGGGGAAGAGCTGTTACCAAAGATAGCATAAAGGAGTTCATTGAAGGCTTGGAATTACCCAAAGAAGCAAAGGATTATCTTTTGGAGTTGACACCCCATACCTATGTTGGAGCAGCTATTGAATTGAGTAAGACTCTGGATAATGCTATCAGTTTGGTAAATGGGGTGACAACTTTGTAAGTGGATTGTGGAAAGTCGTTCAAGGACAGGGATCACCATCCATCATATTTTTGTACCACAGAATCAGATATAAGTGTTTAATTGATATTTGTGGTAGCAATTGTTTTTTAAATTGCTTTTCGTCCTGAAATATATTAAAATAATATTATTTTTGATATAAACACATTAAAAAGATTTAAAAACAAAAAAAAAATTTAAAGGAAAAAATCTTTTTCAAAATTTATGAAAACATTGTTTATCCGGCAGAAATAAACATGCACAAAGTAGTCCTATGCACAAAGTAGTCTTACTTCAGTTCGTACAAGGTTGAATATGATTCATTCTGATAGGGGAAGAGAGAAAGATATTAGATTTCTTGCTAGAATATTGTAGCATTGCTATTGAAAATGACCATGTCATGTAAGCTTACTAAGAAAACTCGAGGGTGGAAATTTTGTAGCCAATCTTTATCTTATTAACCTTATGATAAACTCTCGGGCTTAATTTTAGAGATTCCTCTTCTTTAATCGCGGGAACTAGTGGTGCTTTGGGAAATTTGACCAAGTTGTCTGCTGGAAATAATAGATCTTGAAGCGGACAATTTTTGGAGTGGAACCTGATCTGGCGAGGCATACCACATCCAAAGACGAATCGGGGAAAGAAGCAATAATATCAGTAGAGACCTAGGATTTTTTTTTCCGAGCAAGGTTTCTTGGTTACTTTTTGAGGGTATAACAGGAATTCGGCAAAAGTAACATGCTTTGGTTTGGAATCAGTGATTATCGAAGTGAATTTGCGTACCTTATGATAACTAATATAATCTATCAGATGCGCATTAACCATGGTTGATTACTATCTGTTCTGTGTAGAAAAACAATACGAAGCTGGCGAATGGCTACTGACGTGAAATTTTAGTGGCACCGACTCCAATAGAACCTGGAGGTTTTTGTTTTCCTACCTTTCGGCAACAAACTACAATGCCTCGTAACCTCGAAGACGTAGTGCGGACCGTGGGTCGTCAAAGTATGATAAGACAACAAAAATGTTGGGCTTGCTATACCATTACTCTTTAACAAGAGCAGAGCCACATATATTTGAGAGATGGTAATTAACCTGACCCAAATGCCACTCGATCATCCTATCTACTCACCACCATCCACGTGGCATTCTGCTTATCTATTATCACACTCCATTCCAAGGTTCCAAGGCCAAAACTGAAATATTCTGCTAGCAAGAGCTTCTAGCTTTTCAAGAAAAGCAACGCTGCTGCACTCCTTTACTATTTTTCCTGGAAATTTGGTCATCCAGCTAAAATGGAGACTGGCATAGCGTGTTGTGCTCGTGGGGCTTACTTACCTGGTGTTTCTCAGCATTCAAAAGCTCCGGTGTCTCCGCAGTCCATTTCTCCATCCTGCAGTTCCAGGGTATGCATCTAATAAATAACACCCTATATATTACTTTTATAGAAATACTATGCATGTTTCAGTATTGCCTGGTAAGACTTGAGATGCAGAAATGAGAATTTGACATGAATAAGTCTATTTACATGCATAAGAACATTTATGGACAAAAAATAAGTTGTAAAAGAAAGTCTAAAATGCATCACAGGGTCTGAAATCAAGCTCACTATTTGGGGAGACGTTGCGCTTCGTACCAAGATCATCACTGAAGGTTTCGAAGGCAAAGAACTCTTCCCTTGTGACCAGATGTGAGATTGGTGATAGCCTGGTAAGCAACATAGTATTTTTGTAATTTTGGTGCATACAGTTTTAGTTATGATCTTAATAGCTACAAGTTTTTCTTCCTTCCTTTCTTTTTTTCCCGACTTTAGGAAGAATTCCTCACAAAGGCAACTTCAGATAAGGGACTCATAAGGGTGCTGATGTGCATGGGAGAGGCATTAAGGACCATTGCCTTCAAAGTCAGGACTGCTTCCTGTGGAGGAACAGCTTGTGTGAACTCCTTTGGAGATGAGCAGCTTGCTGTGGACATGCTTGCCAACAATCTTCTTTTTGAGGTTTGATTTGAAACATTAATTTATCACTATTTTAAGTTTGCTTGATGGACTATTTACTAGATTTTTGCTAGATAGCTTATTTACCTTGCCAGAACATTCTGATATTAATTTGGTTATCACCTTTTGGACATATTTCTTAAATTTATAAATAACGAGTGCTGGTTTTGATGCGCAGGCTTTGACTTACTCCCACTTCTGCAAATATGCTTGCTCTGAAGAAGTCCCTGAATTACAAGACATGGGTGGCCCAACCGAAGGTCTGCATATTTACAACTTGTCTAAAAACAATCACATTTTGACCAGATATCAACACCTTTTAACTTTTTACTCTCTTTAGGAAGTAAAGTAGCCTTATATGATAATGATGCTATGAACAGGTGGATTCAGTGTTGCTTTTGATCCACTTGATGGTTCCAGTATCGTCGACACAAATTTCTCTGTGGGCACCATCTTTGGAGTGTGGCCTGGAGACAAATTAACTGGGGTAACAGGGAGAGATCAAGTTGCTGCAGCCATGGGGGTCTATGGTCCTCGAACTACATACGTTCTTGCTCTTAAAGACTACCCTGGAACCCACGAGTTTCTTCTTCTTGATGAAGGTGTGGCTTAATACTATGATCAAATATTCAATCTAGTCGAGGGGCAATTCTTATCACTGTTATGATCATCTCATATTCAGTCCAGCAGTTGTTGTTACCTCTTCCCTTGTTCATTTGTTCTGCTCCATACAGCATAGAAATCAGGTTTCACCAGAGTTGTTGGGTGCCTAAATCTACACTTTCTCTCTGAAAAGAATCTGTTTGTGTCTTTTCCCAGGAAAATGGCAACATGTCAAAGAGACAACAGAGATCGGTGAAGGGAAACTTTTCTCCCCTGGAAATTTGAGAGCCACATTTGACAACGTTGACTATGAAAAGGTTTTCATTTTATTTTTTCCTATTTGATTGAATTGAGAGGTTCCGCTAATTATCAATATTTCTAAACCATAAGCGGTTCTGTCTCTTATCAAATGTCTTTATTGCTCACTCAACAGCTGATCAACTACTACGTTAAAGAGAAGTACACCTTGAGATACACAGGAGGAATGGTGCCAGATGTAAACCAGGTTATTATAACTTTTCCCATCAAATGTTACTCCCATATTTTCTATTCAATGGCTGGTTTCAGAGATGTCTAAAGGAGTTTATTATCCATCATCCGCAGATCATTGTTAAAGAGAAGGGTGTCTTCACAAATGTTATTTCACCATCTTCCAAAGCCAAGCTGAGATTGTTATTTGAGGTTGCGCCATTGGGGTTCTTGGTTGAAAAGGCTGGGGGTTACAGTAGTGATGGATATCAGTCTGTGCTAGACAAGGAAATCATAAATCTTGATGATAGAACTCAAGTTGCATATGGCTCCAAGAATGAGATTATACGGTTTGAAGAAACTCTATACGGGAAATCAAGACTTAAGTCTGAGGGCGTTCCTGTCGGAGCTGCTGCTTAAGCAAAAGTGCTAGCTTCTCATGCCTTTCTTATCTTTGTTTTGATCCAAATTTAAGCTATCTGGTATACAGAATTGTGCGATAGTGCATGGAACATTCAAATATTGGAGACTTCTACAATTAAAGGATTAGATTTGCGCGAGCATGAAAATCAAGCAGGAATGATGACTATTCTTTCCTAGGCATGTTTTCTTCTCTGATTTGTGTGATTGACTATATATGGAACTGACCTTCAAGGGAACTGCTTATAAATATGTTTTAAAGTTAGATGATCATAAATTTGTACTGGGTTTTGTTGAAGTTTCTGCTGCTGTTAGGGGGAAGTTACATTCATGGTTTCAGCTCTACGAGTAATATTTATTAAAAGCCTGCTAGGAATTTCGTGAACTTCACCGGCAAGATTTTTGAGTCTGTTGTCTCAACGCGTAAAGATACAGAGTGGCAATAGTACTGCTACTTGAGCGGCAATAAAGATGGTTGGCCCTGGAATTATCCCTATTCCCTTGTCTTGATTCTCAGACCATGCCAAGCTTTGCTTTAGATCTTACTTCATAGGATTCTTCTCAAGATACTATCGCTGCGATCTTACAGTGAACATATTCTATTTGCCAGCTTAAGGTGATCATAATCATAAGAAGATCCATAGCAAGTTTACCCACTCTATCAAGGGCGAACCTAAAAATTTGATTGTTTGCAAGGTGAAGGATTTTGCTGACACAATTTGAGACAGAACCTTAGACCACACTAGATACCGATACACATGGTATGTAGCTCTTTACAATCTATGATCTTGAAACTAAAACCAACACGTAACATTGGGATGCACAAGTTCTTTTTATTTATGTATCGTTGCTTGTGCTTTTGAACTTCATTCTAGTCTAATCAATAGCAGTTACCTTTCATATAGGAGGTCGAAGCAGGAGTGGTGAAATAGCGCGGATCGGCAGGAGGCATAGTTGAGGCACCTATAGACAAAGTCTGGACCATGGTTTCTGAAACCAAGAAACTAGCAGAATGGATGCCAATGGTTGAAAGATGCACTGACTTGGCTGGAGAAGAAGGCGTTCCAGGTTATGTTCGGGCAGTATCAGGATTCATGTTCCCTCAACGAGATGGTGACAGGTCATGGATTAAGGAGAGGCTGGTTGCAATGGATTCTACATCACATAGCCATGTTTACAAAATGGAGGTCAGCAATGTTGGTTTAGATGGATCAATAAATACATTAAAACTTGTTGATTGCGGGGATGATTCCACACTAGTTAACTGGTCATTAATTTCAGATAGCATAATATAGATTATCTTGGATTTCTGTACAAATCTGGCATTAATAGGATTGGAGGTGCTCTAAGAGCTTCATCAACTGGAGTTTGATTAATATTTTAGGTTTTCTGTTAGGCTAATCCAACAAAGTGCAGTGTTGGTTAGCCAGAATTTTTTTTTTCTGAGTGGTTGGACGTTGGAGTAAATTCCAATAGAAAAAGAAAGATCTCACATCCATCATTGCACTTTTACTTCGCTCTCCTTAGTATATTTTCGGTATTGTGTTTTCATGAATATTATAAAAATTAAGATGGTAAATAATTTATTAGTATTTTAGTTTTTTAAAAAATTTATTAAAAGAACGAGGATGAAATCCGACAGATAAAAAAATTAAAAAAAGATAAAATTTAAAAAAAATCTAATTTTATAAATTATTTTAAATAAAATAAATAACAATTAAAAAACATGAAAACTAAATCTGATAGATAAAAAAAATAAAAAGAGGATAAATGTTTTTTTAAAATTTAAATTCTATAAATTATTTAAAATAAACAATCAAAAGAACGAGGATAAAACAAATTTCAATTAAAAAAATAATAAGAGAAAAACAAATAACAATCAAAAGAATAAAATAAAGCTAATATATAAAAAAAATCAAATTAAATTCTAAAGGATGAAATTTTTAAAAAATAAAATTAAAAAAAAATATATAATAATAAAAGAATTGAACCCTAAATTTGATATAATCAAGATTTAAAAAGTATATTCACCTTAAAAGCTTAAAATAAAAGAAAAACATTATTTTAGAAACCAAGCCAACAAAAAAATAAATTTTATTTATAAATTTTTTAGTAAATAAATATAGAAAAATTTAGAAATTGCTTTCGGGTGCTTATTGAAAACAATTTCTCAACTTCAAAATTTACCTGTCAATGCCATGACGAACTCAGCATCCCCATCTCTTACGTTCTACTAATCACATTCAATAATACTGGACAAGGATGGGTTCCAGATGTACATAGTTTTGCTTAGGAAGAGTGTAATTTTGGAGCGTTTATAGACGCTTGACTAACTGTGATTTGGTGGTGGTTGCCTCCAAATAAATTATTGAATGATCGTTGCTAAATTCAAACGTACATATGATGGCCGTTGTTTTTCTGATCCTCAACTTTCCAGCCACTTCCTTTTCTTTTTCTTAAATAGCGTCGTGCTGCTCCTAACAATGGTAGAAACGGCACCTAAATTTATTTATTATTTTCGAAGAAAATACATAAAATTTACGAAAGATGACCGGTGTAATTAAGTTTAAATACACACTTCGATAAGCTTTCTCGCTGGGCTACGCTCTGAAATCACAAAATCAGGGTTCGGGGCCTTATATGCGGTTTAGGCTAATCTACGGGCCAGACAACTGATGCAAACTCGGATCTGACTGAAGATCTGTTTATTTTAGAAAGTCTACATTATCGCTGCTGCCCTTGATGTCAAATTTCAGCCTGTGAAGCTAACCAACCTTCAAGTTCCAAAGACAAAACTCCATGACGTATAAACGAAAGGAAATACCATAGTTAACGTGTCATAATCACAGTATAATCATTGAGATATTGTTCATTGATGCTAATCTTCGGAAAATTACAATCACAGTACAAATGTTTAAGTCAATGAAAATGTGGCAGCTACATATGTAAAAGCTACTGTAATTTTTTGTCCATTTAACTTTAGTGATGACGAGGAGTGAGTGAACTGAAAGGCTTCACACCAACAAATTTTCACATCATAGTTATCTAGTTTGTGGTTTGCTCTGATTTGGATGTTCGATCTCAACCTTTTTTGAGCTGTAAGATATTTCCTTGCAAAGTAAAAAAACTAGTCGATAAGTGGAAAGGAAATGAAGAGGTGTCCTGATGAAATAATAAAAAGAATGTGGGTTTAAAAGGCGAAACAGATGCGGGATTTGGAAATTGATAGGCAGGTTGAACTGCACAAACCCATATCTAAAGCTTACTTTAAACATTTTGATTCTTGAAAGCCATTTCTCAGCTATAAAATATGTATTTTTATTAACATTTTCATTCTTTCATGGACCATTACCCACCACCACAATTGCCGTCTCCTGTGCTTTTATACTCTTCTGGAAGAGTACGCGGTGCAAGCAGGTGAAAGAGCTCCCGCAATTGGTACAAGCATCACTAATTAATTGTCATAATTAAACATATCTTGGTTTCAATGTATTTAACAAGGGAGTACGCCTACATTAATGGCTTTACATGCAAGGTTTATCTTCCCGAGAGAGATAGTTCAGTTGAGCTATATGTTTCAAAACACATAGGGTTTCAGTCATTTGACATTAATGGCAACAAGGTCTTGCTAGCTTACTTCCAAATGTGTGGGCCAGCATTGTGTAACATGCAAGAAAACCTGAAAAAAATTCAGACGGGCTTTTTTCATTCACCTAACTAAGGTAGAAAGACATTGCATCAAAGATTTGTTCTCTTATAAAACTTAAGGTGGTCAGTCGTACCTTAGCGTTTCAAAACAAGTCACAATTCATAGACAAGATAGAAAGAGAGTGAGTGAGAGAGGATGGAGTACTATCAGGCTCGGACAATGCTGCTAGTGATTTTCATTTTTCCGGCATTGGTCGAGTGCAAGGTCCGTCTTTATAATTTCAGGGTAAGTTTCCATTCTCTGCTACATTTTTGCAGGAGTTCACCTCTAGCGATGGACGAGGGCTGCCATTTCTTATTTTGATAGTTAAAAAAGAGAGGGTCATGCTTAATGTTTCATTAGCTGTGATGACAAATTAAAAGATAATTTCGTTTTTTTTATTTTATTTTATGCAAAAGGGCCAAGTGCCTCAGAAAAATCAAGCATTAATCCGAACAAAACAAACTTTGCTATATACGAGCATGCATGATCAAATGTGAGAATTTATGTATGAAATTTAATCAAAGGAGATTCTTGTCGCCCAACACAAGTTTATCTCTACCTGTTGGTGTCATTATGCAATCATAAAAAAATATTAAATAAATTAGATTTACGTACGCAGATGAAAATTTTCTATTGATTGGTGTAATAAGCTTTCGTATACATTATTATTGGTTATTGAAAACGAATTCTTGTAATGTGATTAGTTTGGCTCATACGAATTAAATCAATGTAAGAATTTTTCACACATTACATACACACACCAATCTAAATTTAAAAATCATTCTCTAGCAAGTAATTTTGACATGGTCGAAATACAAGTTCTTAGGGTAGTATGCCCTTTTCCTTGTCTCTTCTATCCCCTTCAATGAAAAGTTTGCAAACTTCTTTGGAACTGGAAATCGAGAACTTGACTGTGAAAACCACTGTTTAATTATATTGGCTGCTCTGCGAGCAGGTAGTCCTGACGAACACAACAAAGCTTTGTTCAACTAAGTCCATCCCCACCATCAATGGAAAGTTTCCGGGACCCACTATTTATGCAAGGGAAGGTGATAATGTCAATATAAGGCTCACTAACCAGGTCCAATACAATGTTACCGTCCATTGGTGAGAATCATTAAGTTCATCTTAAGCCTGTTTTTTAAAAATAAGAGGTTCTTGTTGATTAGGATGATTTATGGAGCTTCTTTTTGTTTTGGCAGGCATGGAGTGAGGCAGTTGCGTACGGGCTGGGCCGATGGGCCAGCATACATTACACAGTGTCCAATACAGCCTGGGCAAAGTTATCTCTACAATTTCACTCTTACAGGCCAGAGAGGCACACTTCTCTGGCATGCACATATTTCATGGTTAAGGGCAACGATACATGGTGCCATTGTCATCTTTCCTAAGAAAGGGGTTCCTTACCCATTTCCAAAACCTGACAAGGAAAAGATCATCATATTGAGTGAGTCCCAATCTTAGTTTTTTTTCCTTTCAATTTCACTGCAATTATAATGATTTTATTGGCTCATTCTGTGGTTGTCCTATAAAGCCCATAGATCGATAATTAAGCTAGTGGTGGTGATTGGTTTTGTTAATTATGTAGGTGAATGGTGGAAGGCTGATGTTGAAGCTGTGGTCAACCAAGCAACAATGACTGGCTTGCCTCCAAATATATCAGATGCACACACCGTTAATGGCCATACGGGGGCAGTTCCTGGCTGCACTTCTCCGGGTAATGACCCCTTTTTAATGATTCTGATAACAAATTCATATTGTGTATGAATTTTCAACTTTAAAGCAAAAAATAAAGTCTTCTTTTATTGCCACATTTTTTGCTGCCATGAAGAAAATTTATGACTGACATAGATCCTTGACATTCTATTTTGTGCGCAGGTTTCACGTTACATGTTGAAAGTGGCAAGACCTATTTGCTACGCATTATCAATGCAGCATTAAATGATGAACTCTTCTTCAAGATTGCAGGGCATAATATTACCGTTGTTGAAGTGGATGCTACTTTCACTAAGCCCTTTAGCACCGACACGATATTTATCGGTCCAGGCCAAACCACAAATGCCCTGCTTACTGCAGATAAAAGCATTGGCAAGTATTTAATAGCTGTCTCTCCCTTCATGGATACTGTAGTTGCTGTTGATAATGTGACTGCAATCGCTTTCTTGCGCTATAAGGGAACCCTTGCATTCTCCCCACCTGTCCTAACCACCACTCCTGCTATAAACGCAACTCCGGCAACTTCAACTTTCATGGACAAACTTCGAAGCCTGAATTCAAAGAAGTACCCAGCCAATGTCCCATTAACAGTAGACCATGATCTATACTTCACGATCGGTGTCGGGATTGACCCTTGTGCAACATGTACTAATGGTAGCAAGGCTGTGGCAGATATAAATAATGTTTCTTTTATAATGCCAACTACAGCTTTACTTCAAGCACACTACTATAACATAAGTGGGGTCTTCACAGATGATTTCCCAGCAAAACCACCGATTTCTTTTAATTATACGGGAAATAATACGGCAATGAATCTAAAGACCACAAATGGGACTAGAGCTTATAGGCTGGCTTTTAATTCAGCAGTTCAAGTGGTGCTGCAAGGAACCACTATAATAGCACCTGAGAGTCATCCATTCCATCTTCATGGATTTAATTTCTTTGTTGTTGGCAAGGGAATAGGAAATTTTGATCCAGATAATGATCCAAAGAAATTTAATCTGGCTGATCCTGTTGAAAGGAACACAGTCAGTGTACCTACTGCCGGATGGATTGCAATCAGATTCAAGGCAGATAATCCAGGTAATTAAATCTAGAATCCTTTTTCTTTTTTCTTCTTCTTTTTCTGTCGTAGTACTTTTCAATTTAATCAGGTTAAAGGTAGCTGTCTAAAATGCGGATATGAGATTTTTGTCATGGTAGTAACTTTCCCGACAATGATTTTCTACCTTAATCTGTCTATGTTGCCTTGGCATGAAGTTATAGTATTTGACAAGATTAATTCTCTCTCTCCTTTGAAAATTGAAGTGGGAAGATCCTTCCCTAAACAGTACTTACTATTTGAACTTTGCATGGCTTCTTCCTTCTCCTTTTAAATTTCTTTTCAGTTTTGTAAGGCAAAAAAAGGAGTGGACTAAATATAAAGCATAAATCATCTGTTAGGAATGGTTATCTCTTCGAATTGTTTATGACCACAGTTTCATGCTTGAATTGATTGGCGAAGTGTGTTGTTATAGCTATCCATTTTTCTGATAAGTTGGTGGTGACATGCAGGTGTTTGGTTTTTGCATTGCCATTTGGAAGTACACACGACATGGGGACTAAAGATGGCATTTGTGGTGGACAATGGTAAGGGCCCAAATGAGTCAATACTACCACCTCCTAGTGACCTTCCAACGTGCTAGAAACTTGATGAAGATGCTTTGAAACCACATATTTGAGACTAGGGATGCGGGAGGGAGGAGTATAGTATAGTTTACAATTGGGGGATGAAGTGCTCAGGAAAAAAAAAAGAAAAAGAGATTTGATCACAAAAGCTAATAAACAGGAGATAAATGGGTTGCGTTTTATTTTTTGCATATATGTAGCCAAATGAAGTTGCTCAGAAAGAGTGAATAAATAAAGCTGTAAAAGTTAGTCATGTTTATTATTTTTATTTTGATTTTCAGGTGGAATTTGTTAAACACACTTTGATTCCACTTGAAGTTGTATGAATGCTTGTGACTGTTGCAACAATTGGGAGAGAATTAAAAGCAGGCAATCCCAACTTGGGGGTGTTAATTTAAACTTTACTTTGTATATTTTCTTTGTAAAGATTGTCATATCATTAGCTTTTACTCGGAAGAGAGAAGTGTTCTTTTTTTAGGCCATGGATATGTAAGAGAGAGAGAGAGAGAGAGAGAGAGAAGTTGGGTAAATCAAATGGATTTCATACGTATAATAATTAACCCACATGAGCTTTCAGAACTCAAAATCGTCACCTCAAAATGAGCAGAAACAAATAGATAATTATCACGTGATATGCTATTGCTGCAGGTATAATTAATATTTTTAATATAAAAAATATGTATAGGTGTTGCAAATGTTATTTAAAAAAAAATTAATTAAAATTTAATTTTTATGTGGCCAGTTTACAAACAACTTAAATAATTAATAAAAATATAGTTTGAGTCAAAATAAATATTTAAGATGAACTTTATTTAATAAAAACCGAGACAACAACATATTAGATTGATTTGGGTCAACTTAGGTTCACCTGCTAATCTGCATATCAAGTCATGAGATCATTATAACCCTATAAAAAAATAAAAAAAATTATGAAAATCATTTTCCAATAAAGCCACTAATGTTGAAGAATGAAACTAGAAAAAAATCAATTAAAAAGATGTAAAAAAATAACTCGAGTTAACTCGAGTTAACTTGTCAAATCCGCGACTTGAGTCATGAAACCAGGATAACCCAATACAAACCAAATTGAAACAAATTATGAAACTCAATTTTCAATCAACCAAGTATTGAAAGATAAAATTAAAAAAATAATTAAAAAAAGAGCACAAAAAAATAACGCGGGTCGATTAGGATTAACCTACCAAATCTGTGACTCGAGTTATGAGATGAGAATAACCTTATAGAAAACAAATCAGAACAAATCATAAAGTTTAGTTTTAAATCAATCTAATATTAAAGGATAGAACTGAGAAAAGAAAATCAACTACAAAAAGAGAAAAAAACTCGTATCAATCGAGTTAACTGTTAAACTTGTAGTTTATATCATGAGTATGAGATAACCTTATAAAAAAATTAATTGAAAAAAATTATAAATCACAATTCGTAACAAACCTACTATTAAAATATGAATTTGAAATTAAAAAAAAATTATAAATTAAAAAAAATACTATTTAAATAGATAATGTTATATAAAAAGAAGTACAATAAAAAAATACTCCATATGTTCAAGTGTGTTGGTGTTTTTCTTTTTCACATTCAAATACTAATAGTATAAAAAAAAACCCATAAAGGAGAAGTATAATAGCATTAAGGTTGTACTTTTGTAAAAAAAAAAAAAACCCTCTAATTGCAGTACCAAAAATCATAATTAGAAAAAAAAAAAACGAGGATCCAAAATCTTTCAATTTACAAAGAAAAAAGTTTTATTTTCATAAGCTAGACACCCTTGGAGATCTAATTTTGCCCATTAAAAAGCCGAAATCTTTTATCATCTTCCCTGTATATAATTATTAAGAGGAACTACTGTCACTGGTCCAAGTGCCACACTCCAATACCGGACTGCCACTTTCCATGTCTCCTTCTCGCATCTACAATCAGGAAAAAATATCTGAAATTTGTTTTGATAATTTGATTCCTCACTTTTGATTATCTCCGGCTCAACCAGCCGCCTTTGTGCAATCTACTCGTACTATAAATACATACATAAAACTTTCCCTTTCCTTTTCCTTTTCTTCTCTTCAAGGAAATTAAGAAAGAAATAATTTTCCCGCTTTTTCTCTCTTGCAGATTCCCTGGCTTCTTTCTTACTCTCTTGCTTACTCGGTCGACTTGATCATCATTTTCTTACCTTTTCTTATTCGATAATCGTTCACTTAGATTCTTCCTTTTTGGTTTCAAAGTTTCTTTCACTTTAATTATGTGCTAATAATAGCAATCCGTGTGGTATGAAATCAATCTTTTGAGATTCACTTCTTCAAAATTTCTGTCAACTTCTCTGTTTCAAATTCAATTTTCCATCTGGGCTTTTGCTTTTCTCTCTTGGGGCAAATACCTGGGTAAAAGATTAAGTTTTTTTCGTCTTTTCAGGATTCTCTTCGATTCTTGAAAGATGGGTCTTTTTTAGATTCTTCAGTGCATGCTGTTAAGGAAAGCAGATTCCTGATTCCTTGTGTATGATTCTTTGTAAATGCTTTTTAGACTTGCTTAAAACCCTTAATCTTCCATATACTATCTGTTTCCTTCTTCTTCTCTTCCCTGCTGTTTATTTCTTGATTTCAATCATTTTCACTTTTCATCAATATGAAACTGTAAGCAATCGCTGCATATTAAGTGCTGATAGGTATGGAAACTCTGAATCCATCTTGGTACATGTCGAATTCGAATTGGTTTACCCAAACCACAGAGTGGACTAGAGAGGAGAACAAGGAGTTTGAGATAGCTTTGGCGATATTTGATGAGCATGAGCCTGATAGGTGGCTAAAGGTGGCAGCTATGATACCTGGAAAGACAGTTTATGATGTGATCAAGCAATACAAGGAGCTGGAAGAGGATGTTAGTGATATAGAAGCAGGGAGGGTTCCGGTTCCGGGTTACCTTAGCTCGTCTTTCACTTTCCAGTTGGTTGGCAATAGCAATTTTGATGCGTATAGGAAGAGGTCTTTGACTGCCAAGAGTGCTGATCAGCAGAGAAAGAAAGGTGTGCCATGGACAGAAGATGAGCACAGGTGAATCCCCTTCAATTTTTTGTTATGACTTCCCTCTTGTAAGATTTCTTATGTAAAACAGTAAATTTTGAAGTGACAAGGCATCTAGCCATTAGTTTACAACAAAAATAAATCATTAATTAAACACAGTGAAATGATTTGTAAGAGATTCAGTAGAGTTGTTATTTCATTGATCATGCACTTTTCAATTCAACTGTTTAATTTATCAGCAGCAAAATGGGTTTTCAGATGATGGAACATTTTCTCTCAAGCCATGGTTCAAATTCATTACTTGTTATTTCCAGGATAGGAACTTTTATATTTTACATCCATTTCTCTTGTCATTGTAAATTTTTGGAAATAGGCCTAAGATTATCTAGCTGAGAGATTAGAAGTTGGAAATGTCAAGATTGGAACTCTTTTTATAGTTGTCAGGGGCTGCTTTTCTTCTTCTTCTTTTTTCTGTTTTGCAATGAAGGTGACAGAAACAATTTCTTTTCGAGTGGTGTTTATTTCTCCTTGAACTTGTTCTTGCTTTTGATGATGATCAATAGGCGGTTCCTTATGGGGCTTCTAAAGCATGGAAAAGGGGACTGGAGGAACATCTCTCGCAATTTTGTAGTTTCCAAGACTCCAACTCAAGTGGCGAGCCATGCACAGAAGTATTTCATACGGCAGCAGCTTTCCGGAGTGAAGGATAAGAGAAGACCTAGCATCCATGACATTACAACTGTCAATCTCGCAGATGCTACTACTCCGTCAGATGGTGACGAACCTTCCTCGCTAGATCAATCTGATTTGCTTTTATCGCAGCAAAAGCCAGCAGGGATGCAGAAAGTGTTGATTGACTGGGACGAAGCAAAGGATGGATCGATTATGGTCTTTGATTCAACTCATGAAGACTTGTTTAAGTCATCTCCATATGAGATACCTTCGAACGGTCTAAAATTTCAGGGGCAAAATCTGTGTGTCGGTGCTCATCATGGGGCTCGTATCAACCCCCATAACATGGTTTTTAAATTGCCACCCCCAAGATTTCAAATTCAATATTAGGGCACCTTTCTTTGTTGTATAGGTGGATGGAAAAGCGAATTTGGTTTAGGTTCAATCGAATCTGGATGGCAGTGCTTCCTTCTGCCCTAGTCATGTGTGTGATATCGGTTTAATCAGTGACTGTTCCAGTATATTTTCTTTAATTTCTTGCTTTGTTTCTTTTCCTTTTTCTTCCCTGAACAGTTGTAGTAATTTGTTCTTGAACATAAAAGAAATATGGACTCTATATAATGCCTGAAATCCCAACTTCCAGGTGGTGAAAATGAAATGCAGGGCTCAAGAAGGGAAAGCTAGTTTCAGGAGGCTTTCTTCTAGTAATGGAAACCTTCTTCTCAAGTCTCCCCTTCAGTGCAGACTAAATCTCGATGATTGTAAAATCCGTACTTCGATTTATGTTGGCGTTGTGCTGAACTCAAGATCAGCAGTATAATAATCTATCAATTAGGTACAAAATTTTGTCGTGCTTTCAAAGGGTGATGTGAAAGCACTTTATGCATTGCAATTTTGTAACTATGACATACGATCCGCCATGTCATTCAGTGATTTGGCGAAGCTATAGCTGACTCACTAGGCACTCTTTTTTGGAATTCCGCGGTATCTGATTGCATGCTTTATTTTCTATTTTTATTTATTTATTTCTCGTCGCTAAAGAACCTTTGAGCAATTCTTAGCTTTATGCGATCCAATATGGCCAAGTTGACCTAAGCTTGATCACCATGATCACTTTAGTCGCAGCTGAGTTTGCATTCCACTTAGCTGAGCATCACATGCTTCAATCTATCGTAGAATATGGAACGATCCACGCAAGAATGCCAATCTACAGGTTTTACATTTTGTTTAAGCATCTTTTATTCAACCAATATATATATATGTATTTGCTTTTTCTATGATATTTGTCTTTCCGCCAACCCAATTGCCGATGGTGGCAACACTGTTTCATCAGCATACTTCTTCTTTTACTGCAGTGGTTGGTTGACAGCATCTACTTGCCGACTTAGCAGGATGAAGTGTGCTCCTCTTGCCATCTCAATTAAGCGCGTGAGGAAATTCAAAAGTACATGTAATTAAAGCAAACACTTAAACTAATTCGAAAGCTAAATCATTAGCCTAATTGATCAGTCAATTCATCAACCTAAATTAGTTGAGCTAATCCAAGCTCAAGCTCTATTTATTTATTTACAAAATAAGCTTTAAAGTTAGTTCAGATGGCTTCTTAACCACTAATAAATTATCTGAAACTTAAAAAATATCAACTGAATTCATTTGCTCTATCTTCGGAGAATAAACTAATAAATTATTTTTATCCCAGGACAATATACAATCAACATCTTGAAGTTAATTTATGGAGAAATTGCCCCTCCCCCTTCCCCTCTTAAAAACAAATATATGTCTATTTGACATAATAGATCATGGTAAATTACATGTCAAGGTATTGTGAAATTATAAAAATTTAAATTATCTAAATTATACGCTTTCTATTTTAATTATTTTGATTTAAAAATTTCTTGTTTGTGTGTATTTGTTGTTTAATTTTTAATATTTTTTATAATTTAATTCATTTTCTTTGATTTAAGGGACAGGTGGAATCATATAGTTAAACTAACAAATCAATTTACCGTGTGTTGGATGGATGCAGGGACGAACTCATGAAAAAAATGGGAGTAAAGTGTTGGTTTTAATACAAAAACAAGTACGAGGTTCAAATTAGGTCAAATCAAAAGTTAAGGGATGGATATAGACTTTAAATATAAGCCTTTGGATTTAAGTAAGCCTTATCAGAATCATACCCCCTCACCTTTATTTTCCCAGCAACGCGTGGGTTGCACCGTCTCCTCAGGTTGAATTCTTATTGGCTTGCCACGTCTTGCTGTCAGCAGTATTTATTAACAACATGTTGTCCTTTTATATATATATAAAAAAAAAAAAGAGCCTCTGGAAGCATATGCCTTTTTGCGATTCTTTATTTAACTTGACAACGCGTGAAAGAATAGTGAGTGGGTCTAGCTAGATTTTGTGCACAGTTTTAACCGGGTTTCTGTGG
>Ga0307515_10006661_pt1 | contig 23025 bp, 6 predicted proteins | sample 17_EM_MG_FD_194513 | JGI IMG/M metagenome (GOLD analysis project Ga0307515, IMG submission 194513) | Populus trichocarpa ectomycorrhiza microbial communities from riparian zone in the Pacific Northwest, United States - 17_EM | ecosystem: Host-associated > Plants > Roots > Unclassified | place... | reverse complement strand
CTTTCACTTACTAAGGAAAATCTGACTAAAGGAGATATAGAAAAAGTACCTACACCCCCTATTTTATTAGGCTTTTTCTTTATTAGAAGAAAAGCCTAAGAAAAGTCTATTTTGTAGTTTTGGTGTTCCTATCCCTGTCCTGCCTATTTCGCTTATAAGCTAGGACTACCCCTAAGAAAAAAAATTCTCTTAGGAAAAGGGGGGTCAAAAGGCGAATAAATCCACCTCTAGCTCGCTAGGCAGTAGGAATTAGGTCTTAAGAGTTAGAAAATTGATTGTTTTTGGTAGAAAGATGGGTATGCGTAAGTTTTGAAGTGCGGCGCTACCTTTTAGTAAGGTTGCATGTGTGGTGTATATCGGTGTAAAAGTTATTATAAGATATCCGTCTAAGCTTTAAAGCTATATTTTTAGGTTATCCTCTTTTTACTATATATTCGCAATATATGCAGGTAAATTAGTAAGTGGCCTTAGTTTAATATTTTGTATTATTTTAGTTTTTAGGATCTCCTAAATATATATAATACCTATAACTAATATCTTTCTTAGTTTACTATATGCGTAATTTCCTCCATTCTAACTAAAAATATATTACCCCCTATAAGCAGAATACTAAATAAAAATGCTAGGTAGATAGATATGCTAGATAAATAAAGGCTTATACTAGGTAGATTAGGTAGGTAATAGGCGGATAAAGCTGTATAATAAATAGATAAAGGTTTATAACAGGTGTAAGTGACGTAATTAAACAATTATCGCTTTTTGCCTTTTTTGCATTGTCTACTCCTCTAGCAAACTAAATAGGTTAGTTATTGCTAGCTTTAGCGGAGACGATTAAACCAGCTAATATATTTTCTAATAGTATTCTTATTACTACTTCCCTTATAGCACTTTATTCTATTCTTTACCTCTTTAACTAGTTTATCTAATATCTCTACTAGCTTTCCGCTATATTTATTACATATAACCTATATATTGCCTCTTCTATAAAAACCATCTAAGTAGCAAATTACTATTTTCCTAGTTTTTATAAATAATCATAGTGTTACGGCGCTGGTGGATAACAGTAGATCTTGGTAGACGTGGATTATAGTAGACGTAAGTTACATAACTTAAGGACCACATAAAACATCGAGCGGCGCTGCTATTCTTCTCCTTCTTTTCTCTAGCTTTAGATCCTCGTTTATAGACTACTAATTATATAGGCTTACGCGTCCCTCTTGCCGTACTTATGCCTTAATTAACTGAGTTGCTAATATTATCTAAAGCTTATCTACTCTTCTTCCTAAGAAGGAACTTAAATATATTTACTAGACTATAAACTAGAATAGAATATAGAACTAGAACCTAAAGGACAGAATAGAACCCTAAGAATATTGCTAGGATAGGACTAAACCTAAAGGATAAAATAGAACCCTAGAATATGCATAGACCAGAACCTCTAAGAAAACTTATATACCGGAAATTACTAATATCCCTACTACTATACTAAGAAATATAGTAGCCGGCAAAGTAGCTATAGAACCCTTAAATACCTCTAATAATAAAACAGCGACTAACTTAAACCCTTAGAAGCAGCTTACGGCAGCTAATACTTGAATTAAACGGCTTTAAGAGCTGCTTAAAACCTAAGACACCCCTCTACCTAGCGATGAGTTATTAGACACCTAGAGACTTGCTATAGTCCTTAAGGCCCTAGCTTAACGTATAGTATCTACATTATTATGGTTAGCGAAGGTCGCGGAGCCCCTATTGCTTATAAATAGAACTAACCCTATATTTAATAACTGGAAGCTTTAACTACAAAATAAGCTTAAAGTTAATGCGGATTACTTCTCCACTATTTAAGCTAAAATGGCCTACGTCTTCGGCTGTACTGGCGGAGACGTATAGATATACCTACGTCTGCGATACGCCTAGGACTTAGCAGATCTCTTCCTCTCTAAAGACAAGATAATTAACTACTTATCTTCTATTTATAAGGACCCCTTTAAGGTATAAAACGCCCGCCTTAATTATAAGGGTCTAAATATAAAAACAACTAAAACCTTCTCTACCTTCTAAACCCGCTTTCTATACCTAGCTGGCTAGGCCTAAATTCCCTAAGAAGATTTACTACTAGACCTATTTAATAAGCTTACCCTAAACTTACAGTAAGTAGTACTACTAGTCTTTACTACTATAAAGACGCTAAAGGAACTTATAAACTAGTGCTTAGCTATTAATTAAGGCCTTTATTAAATTAAAGTACGCGCTAAGAGGTATAAAGCTAGAAACCCTTCTACCCAGACTATAAGCATTATAAGAATAGCCTATAGTACCCTAGCCCTAGTATAATTAGCTACCCCTATAGCACCAGCTATATAGCCCGCTATTAACCTAGCAGCTAGCTATATAGCTAGTCCTACTACGGGTCTAGCGTCTACTTAGCCTATATATAGCGACCCCTATAAATAGGCCCTTAGTAATTAAGGAGCTTACTTCTTATATAGTTAAAAGGACTACTTTATAAAGAACTACCTAACGAACATAAAAGTGGGCAAAGTCCTATTAATCTAGGGGGATAGCGTAGAGTTAGAGAAAGAGGAACCCTAAAGAAAGACTCCTTTCTAGGGTTAAAAGGGATTAATATATTATATATTAATCTAGGTCGGCTAGTTAGTAGAAAAAGCTGCACTATCCCTTATACTTTATTTCGTAATAAATATTAAGTTTTAACCTCTGCGTTAGCTAACTTTAGTGTCACGGCACTAACCTAACGCATACTGTTTCATACTATCTCGTACTGTTTCCTACTGTTAGCTAGCCCACCACTAGCGACTTGGCGGCTGGCCCTACTATTTATATATAATACCCCCTTTCCACCTTCTTCCCCTCTTCATACCATAACGTAGTTATTTAGTCTACTTTATTACAGCACTGTAATAGTTTATGGTATCTTTAATTTGCGCCCTATCGCAATCACTGATTCCCTATACCCTAGCCAATTAACCTCCGCCCCAGAGCAATTATAACCTACGCGCGCCCCTGCTGAAACTAACACGTCCCTAGCACAGTCCTAAACCGATCTTTAGTTTTTACCTAGCGCCTAAATAGGCGACACTAATAACGCCAAAATGGCCAAAACCTAAAACCCCCGCGACGTTTTTGTAGACCTCTTTATAGAGATATACCCTAATATCGCGTAGATAATCCGCCGCTCCCCACTATACCTTAAGACCTTTAAGCCTAGCAAAGCTTACCTTACCCTTATTAACTATACTAACGAGTTCCTTAGTAATATTAAAGTAGGACTACAGTGCATATATAACACAAACACCACCAATAAGAAAGCTAATAAAAACCTTAGTACCCTTATCGCTTTCTAGACAGGAACTATTAACTCCTAGGCAAAGACTATCACTATTCTAAAATAATTAACCCCTATAACAACGGTAGTAACCTAGCAGAAAAAACGAAGATCTAAAGACCCGCTAATATTTAGCGGAAAAGGCACCCCACTAGAATAATAAGCTAATTTTAAGACCTAGCACATTAAGATTAAGGGAGTCTTCAACCAGAACTAGAACTACTTTAACATAGTTTAGTCCCAAATCCTTTATATCTCGGATATACTAGAGGACAAAGCCTATAAGTTTATTAAGTAGGGCCTAAAGCTTATATATAAGAACCTAAATAACACATCTGCGTGGAAATAGCCTATTAAGAAAGATATGCTTAAAGACCTTACTACCTACTATAAGGTCCTTAATATAACCCAGGTCGTAAAGAATAAGCTTAACTATTTCCCTTAGGGCGAGCGTAATTACTGGTCCTAAAAGGGAGAGCTTAATAAGCTAATAGTCCGCGCTAAAAAGATAGATAAATAGAAGGTAAACCTACTCTAAAAGTTTATCTCTCTAAAGATAGAAGAGCTAGTACTTAGACTTGCCTATAAAATTAATAACAGTAACTATATAGGTTAAAGCAAGTAGATAGATATATTTGCTAAGAACCTTGCGAACTATATACACTAAGCCAACCTTAAGAAGAACGCTAACCACCGCCTACCTGCCTAAGCCCCTGCCCCTATATTAACCCCAACCCTAGTAGTAACTAAAGAACCTATAAACCTTAATAAAATCTTAGACACGGAGCGTAAGCGCCGCGTTAATAATAGACTATACCTTGCCTATAGCCTGCCCGGCCACTAAAAGGATGCCTATAACCCCGCTAAGATAGTAAACCTAGTCCTAATACCACCCTATTAAATAACGCGAACTAATAACCGCGGACGCGGTAACCGTAGAGTCTATTATAAACACGGCAACCGCGGAGCCTATTATAGCCGCGGCGGACGACCCCCCCCCCTTTAACCCTATGGCTTAGTTACTCCAAACTATGCCCTATATGGGAGCCCAACCCATTAATAACGCCTAGTATTGGCGACTTCGCGCTAGCGAATATAAACACGGCCATGTTATCGGCAAGGTATCGTCTTCCTATACCCTAACTAAAACCGAAACCGACACTGCCAGCCAGATAGACACTGGACCGCCCCGCCAAAACAGCTCTATACCCCAGTCGTTAAAAGGCAGACCCTTAGACTAAGTTACGTCTAAGGGTTTAAACTATATAAGAAGGAAGACAAGAAGATTAGGTCCCTATTACTAGATTAATTAGTCCTTTCTATTAATAAACTGCTACTTAATCTTAGATTAGCAAACAGTAATAAGAAATTAATCCTTATTTAAACCCAACTCTCCTTATTGCGTAACCTATACCCCCAAGTTTATATCGATATAGTAAGCCTAGTAGACTCCGGTAGTACTGTAATGGCATTCGCTAACGTAGAGTCTATTGTAAGAAAGTATAACGTTATAACTAAGAAGCTGCTAGCACCTAGGCCACTACGCCTCGCAGACGGTATCTCAACTTCGCTTATCACGGACTACTTTACCGCCCGTTTATCAATTATATACAGTTACCTCATACATCGTACCTTAACAATCCGCACGTACTGTAACATTTAGAGTAAATACCCTTGCTTTAATAGGCACCTAGTATACCGTAAAGCTAGCTAACTTTTTAAATATACCCCTTAAAGAACTGCCTAAACTAATTCCTATTTACGGGTATAACGGACAGATAGGGCTACCTATTAAGACTATCTTGCGGATTTACCTCCGCGTTAACGGACGAAGGTAGTATAATGTCCCCTTTCTTATTACGGACTTAGGAAGCTATAATATAATCTTAAAAAGAAAATAGCTAGCCTATTTAGGCTTATAGCTTAAAGTATAGAGTAGATGGCTTATCTAGCCCAAAACTCTACCCCTAACCCCTTCCTTTATAAAAGAAATCAGCATTATAATAGAAAACCTTATACGGCCCTAGATTAATACCATTTACTAGGCCAATGCTATATACAGAGACTAGGCCTTTAAGAAGGATATATAGCTTAACCCATAATAGATCCGTATACTACGCCGCCTTAGACTACCTATATTATACTACCCGCACTAAAGACCTAAGAAGTTAGTAATAACCTAGCTAAGTCCCCTATAGAGAACCCTATAAAGCTATAAAGGAAAGCTAAGGATATTAGACGCTATACTAAACTAATAGATAGAAAGGACAACTTATGAAAAATAGAATGTGAGCTAAGGAAGACTATAAACCCTATACTATAAACCACGGCCTAATAGACGCTAAAGAAACCTATAGACCTCCCACTAGTTAATATCTGCTATATTAGCGCTATAGAATTCTACCAAAACCTAGTTTAGCCTAATACCATTACCTTTATAACTAGCCTATATAAAATTAACTAAATAATTAAGAAAAAAGAAAGTAAGCTTAGTAGATAGGAAAGCGGGCTTATGGATAAAGAACTAGTGGAATAAAAACTGCCTAATTAACACCGGAAATTTAAGGACGTATTCTCTAAGGTAGCGTCTAATATGCTTCTACCCTACTAATTATATAACTATAAGATCGAGATTAAGCAAGATAAGGGAAGCACCCTTAGCTTTAGCCCTCTTTACCTATAGTCTATTACTAAATTATAGGCTATAAAGCAGTACCTTATTAATAACCTAAATAAGGGCTTTATCGAGCCTAGCTAAGCCCCTTTTAACTTACCTATTCTCCCCACCAAAAAGCTAAATAGAGGACTACGCTTCTGCATTAACTACTATAAGCTAAATAATATAACCCGTAAGGACCGCTACCCGCTGCTCTTACTTAATAAGACTTTTACCCGAATAAGTAAAGCTAAGGTTTTTATAAAGCTTAATATCCGCTAGGCCTTTTACTAAATTAGGATAAACCCCAGGTTTAAGGATTTTATTATATTTCGGACCTATTACAGAACGTATAAATATAAGGTACTTCCTTTTAAACTAACTAATGGACTAGCTATATACTAGCGGTATATAAATAATGTACTCTTTAACTACCTTAATAACTTCTATACAGCCTATCTAGATAATATTATAATCTACTTAGAGAATAAACTAGAATATAAAGAGCACGTCTATAAAGTCCTATAACGGCTCCGCGAAGCTAGCCTCTAGGCTAATATTAAGAAGTTGGAATTTAGTATTAAGCGTATAAAGTACTTAGGTTTTATTATTAGTATAAACAGAATTAAGGCTAACCTAGAGAAAACGGCCGCAATTAACTAGTAAACGCTCCCACGGACCATAAAGGGGGTATAATTATTTTTAGGTTTCTATAACTTTTACTAACGCTTTATTAAGAACTACAGCAGGATTGCCCAGCCTCTTAACCGCCTTACTAGGAAAGACTAGCCCTTTTACTTTAACGCTATGTATATATAGGCCTTTAATAAGCTTAAAAAACGGCTAGTATTAGCCCCCTACTTGCCCACTTTAACCTAGAACGGCCCTCAATGCTAGAAACTAATGCCTTAGACGGCGTGATAGCCGGTGTTTTTTCCTAGAAGCAACTGGACGGAGAATGGTACCCTATTGCATACTATTTAAAGACTATAATAAATGCTAAACTAAACTACCACGTCTATAATAAAGAAATGTTGGCTATTATCTCTAGCTTTTAGCACTAGCGTATATAGCTAGAGGGGACCCCTAAACCTATTAAAATAGTGTTAGATTATAAGGCCCTAGAATACTTTATAATAACTAAAACCCTTACAGCCCGATAGGTATGCCAGGCGGATATCCTATCTTAGTTTAACTTCTTAATTATATATAGACCAGGCGCTATAAACTGTGTAGATACTTTTACTAGGCGTAAATAAGACCTAGGTAACTATATGGCTGCGAAAATCTTATTACAGACCTAGACGCTACTACAACTAGAGCACCTTAACCCTTAAATATAGGTAGAACTAAGTATAGACTCCTTAGGCACCAAGATATATCCTATTAACCCTTTAGGACTTAACTTAATTAATAAATTGCTATAGATAAACCGTACGGTCCCTTCTCTATAGGAGTACCATAAAAAGGTAAAGAACGTTACCAGCCTATAGTCCTTTAAAAATGGATTACTTAAGCATTAAAAACGGCTAGTAGTGGTAGAGGAACAAAACTTACGGACTTGGCTTATTGCTAAAGTATATGCCTAGGTCTCTATAGCCTACCCTAAAAAGAATAAGACCCGTAGGATTATTAGCGACCGCTACTACTGGCCTAGAATAGTTATAGATATCGACCGCTATATACGGAACTATAACGACTGCCGTAGGTCTATAATTCCACGAGATAAGACCCTAGGACTATCAAAGCCACTCTTAATACCAGAACGCCCCTAGCAGTATATCTTTATAGACTTCTATAAGCTGCCTATAGACCGTAACGGATACGATATAGTAATAATCCTAGTTAACCGTTTTAGCAAGCGCCCGTTCTTAATCCCCTATTATAAGGATATTAATACTAAGGAGGTAGCCTAACTATATATCTATTATATCTACCAAATTTACAGACTACTAGATACTATTATATCTAACTATAGGCCGCAGTTTATATTGGCCTTCTAGAATAAGTTTACTTAGATCCTTAGTATTAAGCTAAAGCTTTTTATAGTATACTACCCCTAGATAGACGGTTAGACGGAGATTGTAAATTAATACCTAGACTAGAGACTCTAGCCCTTTATTAACTACTTTTAGGATAACTAGGGCGAAGTACTACCCCTAATAGACTACGCCCAGGCAACCCTACCCTATAACTCTATAGGGTTTGCACCTATTTAGCTAGAAATAAGATATTTACCCTATACTAGCTTTAACTAAAATAGACCGGAAGGCCCATAGACTATACGCAAAAAACTATCTTATAAGGAAGCCTAGCAATACGCTAAACGCCTAGAAGAAGCCTAGACGGTAGCCCATAAGAACCTAGAAAAGGCTTAGAAATTAATAAAATAGTAGGCAAATAAGTATAGGCGCAAGCCTGACTTTACCGTAAATAATAGGGTTTAGGTTATAATAAAGAACTAGAAGATAGAACGGCCTAGCCGCAAGCTAGACTATAAGATGGCAGGACTATATAAGATCCTTAATATAAAAGGTAACTTATAAGGTTAAGCTCCTAGACTTAATTAAAGTCTACCCTATTTTCTTACTAGATAAGCTACGGAAAGCTATAACTAACCCCCTACCCGGACAAAAGAATAAGCCCCTACTACTAATTTAAGTTAATAGCAACGATAAATAAGAAGTTAATAAAATACTAGCTTATAAACTAGTATAAGGAACGCTATAATACCGTGTTTAATAGAAAGGCTATAATTTAGATCTAACCTAGTACTCTACCTAGAACTTTATAGGCTACCCCTAGAAGCTTAAAGAATTTTATAACTAATACCCTAATAAGCCTAGACCCTTAAAGCACCTAGATAAGTAGATAGAGTGCTAGTATAGTAAAGATAATAAGCTACTAGAAGAATATAAGGATAAGAACGCCCTAAGGCGCTAGTGGCAAGTGAGCTAATAGCAATTTTCTATCCCGGGGATAAAAAATCCTAATTAGTTGGTAGAAGTTTAGATTAGTAGAATTCGGCAGTTATAGGAGATCTTAAGATATTTAGGAACTTTAACCGCCGGTTAAAGTTATCTAATTAGTTAGAATCTTGGCTAAGACTTTTAGCGTTAAAGCCTAAGGGCAGGCTTTTTTAAAGGGGGGGTAATATTACGGCGCTAGTGGATAACGGTGGATCTTAGTAGACGTGGATTATAGTAAACGTAAGTTATATAACTTAAGGACCGCATAAAACATTAAGCGGCGCTGCTATTCTTCTTCTTCTTTTCTTTAGCTTTGGATCCTTATTTATAAACTACCAATTATATAGGCTTACGCGTCCCTCTTGCCGTACTCGTGCCTTAATTAACTAAGTTGCTAACACCTAGCTCTATTAAACTTATTAAGGAATTTGTTCCTAGATAAAGATATATAGTAATTACTATAGCCTTCTCCTAGTATTTAAGCCCCTATTAAACTTACTAGCAGAATTCCGGGTTACTAATATCTTGCTTAAGATTAGCATTGTAGTAATTCTGGCGCGGATTTAGAACCATAATTAGGAGTAAACTAAGGTACTTTATTACATCATTTTGCCATTTAGGCGCTTTCCCCATTTCTATACTACTAGCAAAAAAGATAAATCCGCTAGTAAGAGGAGCTATATTTAGTAGTTAGCAGATAAAAAAGCCTAAGTGCATATCCTATATAATAGGCTCTATAGTGGTTAGGGTTATAGCTAAAGACTTAATAGTAATCTTAGCAGGACTTATAATAGTTAGGATAGTAGGTATAGAGTTAGCAGAAAGTTTAGTAGGAGTTAAGATAACTAGGGCTATAGCTATAGATTTAGCTAAGATATTAGTTCGGATTATAGCCAGAGACTTAGTAATAATCCTAGTAGGACTTATAATGGTTAGGATAGTAGGCGTATAGTTAGCGGAAAGTTTAGTAGGAGTTAAGACAACTAGGGCTATAGCTGTAGATTTAGCTAAGATATTAGTTAGATTTATAGCAATAAACTAAAAGTATAAGGATAAATTAACTTAGATATAAAATAAAAGCCTTGCCTATTAGCCTTATATAAAGAAGATAATAGGTAATTTTATATTTTCTAGGTAGGTACTATTACCATTTTATAGTCTTCTCCTTTGTAAGAATATATACTCCTACCTTATAATAGAGGGCTTAGAGTTTTAAATCTGCCTTAAAAGAGTAAGCCTTAAAACAAGGGGCCTATAAGCCCTATAGCTCTCTTTTATATATTTAAAAGAGCTATATAGATCTGAATGCTGCTATGGCCCTATATGCGTAGACCTAGTATTAACCTATTTAATTTATTATTTACCTAATTTACCTAATATACCTAATTCACCTAATCTACCCAATCTACGTTAACTGCCTTATCCGTGTCATTCTTATATACCTACTAATGCCTCCTTATACCCCCGCTTTAGCCTATACTAAAAGTTCTTATAATCTATTAAACGCATTTCCTTACGTAATAGTTAGTGTAACCGACTACCGGACCTTATATATTACCCTGTTTTACCTACGTCAGCACTACCCTCGTATGTCTCAGATACGTTGGAAATAGGTTATAGGCTTCGGAGTTTGGGGTCTACTTTTATGTATTTATATCACTTAATTTCCATAGATTTATAATTAAAGTTGCTCGTTTAATTCCATATACTGTAAAGCTTATAGTTATAAGCCCGGCCTACCTACCGTACTGCATCTAATCTGTACGTTTAGCGCTTACTAAGCAATTAATCTGCTACCTCGTTTAAGAAGTCACTACTTCTTCCACCTTTGCAAGTGTTTCGAACTTCTTCCGGGTACCGCTCTTGTACTCGTGATTACCTTTATTTTCCAAACGGACGGACGATCGAACATTAATCGCATTGAACATCGATCGAACCGAACCTGACCGTACGAACCCGACCGTACGAACCCTGACCTCCTTCAACCCAGATATACAATCAATTAATAAAATCGACCTACTTACCACAGCGTAACGACCTTATATGGCGTCCAAGTGAGAGCCTAGCCAGCGCAATAGCCAGAGCACAGCTAGAGCGAGATGCCAGAGCACAGAGCCAGAGCGAGATGCCAGAGCACGGAGCCAGAGCAGAAGCTAGCTTGGATATACTGATGGTGAGAGACAAGGATATTGGGTAGACACAAGGAAGGCTCCAGACCGACGGTAGTAAGAGGACCGTCGCCAAAACCAGACAACCGTTCGAACGACCAGCTAGCGAACACCAGAGCCTTAATATAGGCCTGTCACCAAATCAAATCAAGGCCTCCTGGGGAGGCACCAACACTACAATCAGTCGCAGCTATTACGCTGTAGACGCCCTTCCGAAACGCCAGCCTACATTGGCACCAGCCTCATCGGCACCAAATTCGACGTCTTAACGTCACCAAATTCGACGTCTTAACGTCACCAGTCACCTGCAATAACAGCAGCGTCCAAAGCACATCAATGCAATTGAGCAGCTTCGTAAGCACGTCAATGCAATTGAACAGCTTTAAAGATCTACCTCGACTACAGCTTAAATGACTACCTCGAGTTCCACCTCGACTACAGATCAAATGACTACCTCGACCACAGATTAAATACCACACCACAAAGACTTCAAGACGATATCTTAGATACAATTGAAGCAATTTCTATTCAAATTCCGTAAGCACGTCAATACAATTGAGCAGCTTCCAAAGCACGTCAATGCAATTGAGCAGCTTCCGTGAGCACGTCAATGCGATTGAGCGGCTTCTAAAGCACGTTAATGTAATTGAGCAGCTTTCAAACACCATTACCCTATCCTTTTACCACTCCTAAATTGTATCCGAATTTCCTATTTTGGTACAGTTTCTACCTTTATTTTTCTTTCTACAGCTTTAACTACACCGTTAAATCTGGGGGGGTGTATAACCGACTACCGGACCTTACATATTACCCTGTTTCACCTGCGTCAGCACTACCCTCGTATGTCTCAGATACGTTGGAAATGAGTCATAGGCTTCGGAGTTCGGGGTCTACTTTCATGTATTTATATCACTTGATTTCCATAGATTTACAATTAAAGTTGCTCGTTTAATTCCCACACACTGCAAAGCCTACAGTTAGTCTATATAGTAAAGGCTTTAAGTTAATAGGCTTCCTATATTATTCCAATAGAGTAATTACTTACTTAGTAATAAAGGTATTAATTTAAACTTATATAGTAAGCTATTATAAATTTATCGCAGTCCTTAAAGTAGGCGGAAGGGTTAGGAGATAAAGAGGTATAGTAACTAGGCGAGGCATAAAAGGCATACTAAGAAGAATAAATTTTCTAAATTTACTAAGTAATATACATATTATTAGAAAATAAGCCCGCAACAATATTACGTAATAAGACTTATAAAAGAAACCTCTTAACAGGAATCTAACTAATTAGATAACTTCGATTATACGGTTAAAGTTATTTAAAATCTCTTTAACTACCTATATAAAAGATAAGCAATACATAGAGTTTTAGCCCTATAACCTTAATTTAACACATATTCTTATCGCTAATTAGCTTAATACTCTTAACATGTTTATTATAATAAGGGGTATATTTATTTTATCAATATCTATTTTAGAAAGTTAGCTATATTTAATCGCTAAGTATATATAATAGGTAAGATATAAGTTGCTACTGCTCTAACTTCTTTAATTTAAAGCCCTAATTACCTTAATAAGATAGCTAGATAAGGAATAGTATAATATAAAAATATCTACTATCTAAATATCCAGATCTACTAAATACCACCTATTATGCTCTATACTATTATAATTAGCCATTATAATCTGCCCCAATTTTAGGTGGGCTAAAAAACTCTAACTAAGATTTCTTAGCTTTGCGTTAGTTGTTTATATAACGCTTTATTACATAGCAAAGATTAATATAAAGCTTATTATAATACTTAAGAAAATCACTAGTTTGTAAAACATCTTAATAGTAAGCAACTTATAACTGTTAACAAATGTTATTAACTTTAAGGTAGAATTATTAAGCGTACTTAAAGCAATCCTAATAGAACTAAATTTCTACCCGTAAATAGCTATTATCTCTTATAATATCTTTAAGTTAGACTCTATCGTCTAGCGGGGAGCTACTTTTACCTATTTATAGGCGTTAAGTAGTAGCTTTAAGCGCTATAGAGGTCCCTTCGCGAAGCCTAATTTTATAATTTAGATGGGTAACCTCCGGAGGCTTATTAACACGCTATTTTACCTATAAAGCCTATTTATCCCTTCTCCTAAATCTATTAAAGTTACTAAAGTTAAGAGATCCTATTACCGGATAAGAGTATAATATAATCCTAGTAATAGTAGACAAGTTAACTAAATAGGGCTATTTTATAGTATGTATAGAAGAAATCTTAATAGAAGATATTGCTAGAATCTATATTAAAGAAGTATTTATAAGGTATAGAGTATTAAGTAAAATTATATCGGACAAAGATCTAAGATTTATAGTAGTATTTTAGGCGGTATTTTTTAGCGGAATAAGGAGTTAGAGCAGTAACTTTTACTATATATTATCCGCAGATAGATAGATAAACAGAAAAATTAAATTATATATTAGAACAGTATTTAAAATATTATATTAATTATATATAGAATAATTAGGTATTATTATTACTAGTTATATAGTTTATATATAATATAATACTATAAAAAGGAATAGGTATATTACTATTTAAGGCAAATTATAGATATAAGCTAAGAATATCGTTATTACTATAATAAGTAAAGAAAACGAGTAGTATAACTAAAGAAAGAATAAAGATATTAATAAATCTTTATATAAACCTTATAGAATTAGCGAAAAAGGTATAAAAAAAGAATAAAAAGGTACTATAATGCTAAGAGATCTAAGGGACTAGATCTTAAGAAAGGGGATAAAGTATAGCTACTATACAAAAATTTTAAGAGTTAATAACTAAGTAAGAAGTTAAACTACGTTAGACTAGGACCTTTTAAAATTATATAAAGGATTTTACCGGTTATATTTAAGTTAAACCTACTAGCTAAGATAAAGATTTACCCTATATAGTATATTATAATACTAAAGCTAATATATAGGAATATTAAGCTATTAATTTATAAAGTAGACACGTATAGAGGATAAGAAGAAGATAAATAGTAAGTTTTAAAGATCGTTAGCTATAAGGATATTAATAATAAAATATAGTATAAGGTTAAGTGGATAGGCTATAATAAGACTACCTAGAAACTACTATAGAATTTAAAGAATACTATAGAAAAGGTATAGGAGTATTAGAAGAAAACAGGTTAGGTAATATTAAGAAGGAGCTAAAAATAAAGGGATTAGTTAAAGGTAATAGACGAGCCGGATTATCTAAGAAATCCACCACTAGTATATTAGTTATTTCCGCCTCTTCTTAATTAGAAACCTTTTTAGCCTTTTTAGCCTTAAGCTTATAGAGACCTTACTTAACTAGGTGGTACTTTTTAGAGCGTACCTTTTTATAAACCTTTTTAAGATAGATTAACTAAGTAAACGTAGTCTAATAGAGCTTAAATACGCGACGCTAGGCTTTTAGAAGACGAGTAGACTCTTTAAAGGAATAATAGAGTTTATTATAAGCTGTAATAAAAAAAGCCTTAAGCTTCTTAGCTTTGGATTAAATACGGGACCCTATAATAGATTAGATAAGGCCTGTCCCGCCTATAGCGGAGGCCGCTATTATAGTAGAGGTATAATAGTTCCTTATACCGCTAGCTAGCGCTCTCCTCTCGGCCTCGCACCCTTACTTATACCCTCTATTACTGCGCTTTTATTAAAATTAGACCCTACTTTATCCTAAAATATTTAACCCTCCTACTAAAGACCTTATAGTGTACGTCCTTAAAATAACTAATTAAATAGATTATAATTAATAAATACCTAAATAACAAGTTTATTTAAGAGATGCTTAAGCTAATATAAAATAGTATTAGACACTCTAAAAAGATTTCTTTAAGTAAATGCGAAGCTTATAGAAACCGCTTATACTACTAAAACCGCCTAGTTATACCTAACCGCGATAAACTTAAGCTTAAGCTCTTTAAAAATATATATAATCTACTAGTAGCCAGCTACCTAGGCTAAAGGAAGACCTTAGATCTACTTTAATAGGAGTACTATTAGCTAAATATATATAATATAATACAAAGGTACGTCTTTAGCTGCTATATTTACTAATAAGCTAAAGCTTTATATAAGATATATAACGGCCTTTTTAAGCTACTACCTATTCCAGACTAAAGATAGAAGGATATCTTAATTAACTTTATTATTAATCTCCCTATAAATAAAGGCTATATAAATATTATAGTAGTTATAGACCAACTATCTAAGATAAGATACTTAATCGCCTGCCCTAATATATTAACACCTACTATTACCTAACCATTCTTAAATTACGTATAGAAACTCCACAGACTCCCTAAAACAATTATCTCTAATAAAGGTAGCTAGTTTATCTCTATATTTTAGAAAGAACTAACTACTTAACTCTATATTAAAGCACTGCTATCTATTATATATTACCTGGAAATAGACGGCTAAGCAGAATATATAAATGCTATAATAAAATAGTATAGTTAAATATATACGTTATACTTATAGGATAATTAGATTAACTGGTTTATATTTACTAAGTTTACTATAAATAATTCCATCTCGGAAACTATAAAGGTCTCCCCATTTTTAGCTAACTACGGCTAGTACCTATAAATGGGTTTTAAACCCTTTAGTAATATTCCTTACTCCGCTTATTACGCCTTAGTTATAAAAGTAAATAAATTTATAGAAAAGATAGAGAAACTATAACAGTCCCTTACTAATAAGATAATATAGGCCCAATCTGTCTATAAAGCCGCAGTAAATAAAAACCGAACCCTAGTACTAGCCTATTAGATTAGTAACTTTATCTAGCTAAATATAAGAAATCTAAACATAAAATGACCTATTAAAAAGCTTAATTAGAAGAACGCTAGCCCTTATAAGATTAAGAAGGTTGTTTCCTCTTATACCTACTAATTAAAGCTCCCTAATACGGTTAAGATCTACCCTATACCCTATATATCAGTCCTTTACCTTACTACCCCCATATTAGACGCCCTACCTAAATAGATTTAGGACCTTCCTTTACTAGTTAAAGTAGATAGTAAGAATAAGTACTTTATTAAAAAATTAATAACATTAAGTATAATAAAAGAAAACGCTAATATATATACCTTGTAAAATAGAAAGGCTTTACTAAACCCTTATAGGAACCTGTTAACTTTATAAAACTTATATAAGCCGTAAAAGACTTTTATAAACTCTACCTAGAACTACTATAGCCCTATCTCGCAGAAGCTCGAGTTTAAAGGAGGGGTACTATTATAGGACTCCCCCGTAACACCTTATATATATCCACCTATTTCTACTAACTTAGCAAATAGAGACTGTCACGGGAGTTACCCGCGCACGTTTATCTTATAATACCTACATACGTCCTATAACTACCCCTATTTCTTTAACCACGTTAACTTAACCTGTTCTATTTCCTTATCTAAATGTCTTTATATTAACCACGCATAGTTACGCGTACGTAGCCTTCTTTAATTCCTACCCCGTTTAGTACATTGTATTCCAGCTCGTGCTTACTTTTATAACAGAGACTAACTATAAAATAGCAATCTAATGGCAATTTGCGGCAATTGAACGGCAATCTGCTATATTCTGCTATATTCCGCTAAGTTTTACTAAATCCTACTAAGTTCTGCTAGGACTACTGCCTAAATCCTATTCTGCTCCGTATATATATTAACTAAGTAACTAAGCTAACAATATATACCCTTTCTTCCCGTTTTCTTACCTTCTTTCCTTATATAACGTTTTAACTTTATTACACAGTTTATATACATAGCTTAATAGTATCTACTCCGCTATATATTATTATTACTTATACTTACTCCGTGATACTAGCACGGGTATAAAAATAAGAGAGGGTTGGAAAATAGGATTGTTAAGGTAACAATAAGGTTAAAGGCGCGCGATAAGGTTCTCTATACTAACCTGGTACTAACCTAGGCCTTAAAAACGCGTCCGAAAAGTAGGGGCCACCCCCTAAGGGGGGTGGATATGTAGACGATATGTCGCGGACCTTGGGGGGCCGTGCGTAACCTAAGGTTATGCCACAGTCTTGCGGTTAATACCCAATACCCCCAATACATATCGCCGATACCTCCGTATCCCGATACGGCCTAGTGTCCGATATATATCGCCAATACTTATACAAAGTCTTAGCATTTACATAAACATCTGAAATTTTACTCGTATAAAGCTGTAATAGCTAATTAGAATTCTATTCTTTTATCTAATAACTCTAAAACTCTTTATTCTCTTAATAGAAATACTAATACTATTCTCTTTAGTAGTGATACTAATACTGCATTAGCCTTAGTATCTCATATAACACCTAAACTTACTTCCTTAATCCATAAATATGCTTGTCTTATAGATGACGATAAACATCTTATAAAGAAGGGTTACTATTTTTATAAATACTACGGGCCTTTAGATCCTAAAGGGTATTATCCTTTAATGCGTAGACTTAAACTACACCTTAAAAGGGAGCACGATATTAACTAGATAACAGCTAAAAATAAGTCTTGTATAATATTATAAGATTATATAAAGGATTTAATAAAATAATTATACGAAAGCCTTTTAGAAAAGGGGGGAATTAAGAGGCTTAAGGGTAAAGTTTTTTATTATATAGTGGAGAAAGACTTAATTAAACAAACGCTAGTTAATCTAATTGTTATATAACAGCTCTCTTTTTTATGCGTTAAATAGCTAGAATTTTATACTTTTATTAAAGCACTTAATCAAGAAGCTAATTAATCTACTATTATCCTAATATATTACTTAATAATTATAGAATAGATTTAACGTTATTATATTAATAATTAGGATATTATATAATAAGTACTTTAATCTGCAAAGACACCTATTTATTTTATAGTTAATATCTAGATATATCCCAATTATGCTCTTCTTCTTAGTATTTATGCTAGCTTTCTTAATATTAATAATTACTATTATAATATCTTAATTGGCCTTTATATGGTATAGAGTTAAAGTAGTAAGGATTAATAGGAAGCACTTTAACCTATTCTTAAGTCGTATAGTATTTAAATAAAGATTAAAGCACTTATTGGCGATAATATAGGATTAAATAATATTCTATATCGTACGATATCTAAATAGCTTATTTTTACGTATAAAATTTCCTAGAACGCGTTATACTAAAGGATTTATTACTAGGGACATATTATTAATCTAATTATTTAAGCTTTCCTCTTTCTCTTAAAGAAGGATTAGAAGCTTATAGAGTTATATAACTAAGAAGATAAAGTAAAGTAGGAAGGAGATAAAGAAGAAGATAATAATAATAAGGAGGAAGAGAATAAAGAAGATAAAGATATTATATAACAGCTAGCTCCCATAAAGACACTATAAGGAAGAAAAAAGGGGAAAAGGAATATATAAAAAGTTAAGCTAAAAAGTATCGTATAATAAGCAAATTAATTAATAAAGGTAACTTAATTAGCTAAATAAGGTCGAAATATACAAGTAATTTTAGGCCTATTAGGAAAGCTTTATAACCTTATTATTTATATTTATTTCTCTATAAATTATATAATATAGTTTATAAGTAAAGCTAGACGTATAATTCCTCTTAATAATTATATAAGATGGAATAGCTGGTAAAAGATAATATTAGTGGCTCTTAATTCTAAAATTAGGACTAAATTAAGCCTCTATATTAAGGAATATTAAAAAAAAAATCTAAATAAGATCTCTTATTAATAGAGGATTAAATACGGCTTTATATGGTGTATAACTTCCTTAAAGCCTTCTATAATGCAACCCTTTTTATTAAAGGGAGTTGTCTAATACTTAAAAGAGTTCTAGAATTAATTGCTATTCTTAAATATACTATTTAGAAATTATAAGTATATTATATAATACCCTATTCTTCTTTTTTACTAATAATCTTAGAATAAATCTAAGGATGAGTTTATCCTTTTAGGGGTTGTATAAGCCTTAGTAAAGCTTAAAAAGGATTAAAAGGAGCTTACTAAGTCTTTATACTATCTAGCTGCACGAGTTCTAAACCCTAAGGCTTATATAACATTTATAAGGAATTAATAGGGTAATCTTACTCTTAAAGGAAAATAGCAACTCTATATTATACGAAAGCTTTAGGAGAAATTTCTTTATAAGGCACTATTACTAGATTCTAAGCCATTGTATAACGCCTAAAGAGAAAAAGAAGATATTTCTAAAGAAGAGCTCTTTAAGTTTAAAAAGGCTTATTAAAATCTACTTCAAGAGGCTATAGAAGTAGATAAAGTTAATAAGTTTAAGGTATATATCTATAAGAAAGTAATATTACTTCTAAAGAGTTGTATAAAGGCTATTAACTAGTAGTATCTTTTAGCTTAGCGTATCCGCTTTCTACAGCTCTTATAACTAGTAATTAAGGTTTTTTTAATACCTAGAATAAGTAATAAGCCAGAAAGGGTATTTTTAGGTGCTTAATATTAAGTTTTATGGGATCGTACAAAGACTAGTATAAAAATACTTAAGGCAATAGAATGCTTAAAGGATTAAGTAGCTAAGGAGATTCTAAGTATTCCGCTTTAGATTCTATATCATATAAAGTAGAAATCTACTTTTTTTACCTCCTTATCTTACTAGAGAATCCTTAAAAGCCTAAAATTAGCTCCTATAGTGGCTGTTATAAAGCGAGCACAATAAGTATACGGGGTAGAAGTTATAGATATTTTGGATATTACGGATATTATGAATATTATGAATATTGCGGATATTGCAATATTATAATTGGTCTTTAATTGCTAGGTTGGTGGAAATAGGTAGATATGTATAAGGTGTTACGGGGGTATCCCGTAATAGTGGCGTAAAATACTATAGTATCGGATACGTATCGGGGTATCGGCGATAGTATCGGCCGATACTCGGGTATCCTGATACCTGGTATCGGGTATTAACCGGGCTTACAGCTCGGCGTAGTCACGGAAAAACTCGGCGTTACAAAGTTCAACGTGGTCAGAACCTGTCTAACCACGCTCAACTTCTGACCACGCTAAGCTTTATGTATATGCAGCGCATATATAAACTAAAATATTAATTTTAATAGAATTTAAAATATTTAATAAATAAAAATTAATGGTTGTAAACCGGGTATTCTCGCTTGCAAAAGTACCCAGAAAAATCGGGGGCTTGGCGCCCACAAAAAAAAAAGTCGCATTCGACGAATTTGAAGCTTACCACCTACAATAAGCCACCATGCCTATATTACGCTCTGGTAAAGTGTCGCAGGGCTTAAATAAGCTTGAAACTCAAATATCTAAGCATCAGAATAAGGGCAAAGCGTTAGTGCAGAACGTGGTACAGCCTTTGGCCGATCAGATCCCCCCTAGCAGCCCACCTAATATTACCTCGTATATTACCACCAAACAGCCTTTTAATACCGCCCCTATTGCCGAAGGCTCTACTGCGTAGCTACCAATTAGAGTTACAAGTTCTAATTCTATAGATTACAACTCGGGTGAGGAAGACGCGCTCCAGTCGAGCCCTAAGTTACCCTCGTTTAATACTCTACGTAATATTCGTGCGCAGCACGGTTTTAATAAGGAAGATAATCAGGAGCTTCCTGCTGAGGCTGAGGACGATAAGGAAGATAAGGATGAGGTAGAAGAACTTTCTAATCCAAAAAGGAGCAGACCCAAAGTGGTATATAGGGGGGGTGGTCTACCAAGGAGCTCTGGTAGATTAACCAAAAAGACACCAAAGGTAATCTCTTAATCGAAGCCGCATGGAGCTTCCAAAATAGGAAATTAGAACACGCATAAATCGACGTCAAAAAGGCCGTCAAATGCATCAAAATCTGCCGCTAGGAAAAGCAGGCCCCCGGAGCCTCCTACATCTAATATTAAGGCCTCTAACGATAGTATAAGAGAGCCTAAAAAGACTCCTACTAAGGCTAGCAAGCGTCGTAGGAAGGAGCTCGAGTCCTCGCCAGCACTAGCCATTACTACCTTTCTGATGAATATCGTTATTCTATTTAATAATAAGAAGCTACTTATATCAAGCTCAGTAAAGAAGTCAGATAACTTACTATTTGGCTTAATTATAATTAATAAGCAGGAAGGAGTAAAGAAGTACGCTAGATTGCAAGGCTTTAATACGCATTTTATCGAAAGGACGGTTTTAATTAAGGCTCCAGATGGACCGGGTCTTTAAGCGATTAAGACGACGTCTGAATGGCCTTATATATTAACGCATGGCGACTAGCAGGAAGCCTTAGATATAATCGTATATCGGTGGAAGGGCTTAGGAAGGCGTAGTACTACCGTAACGGTTTAATCGGTGTACTCCTAATTAGCTATAGGACCAATTAAGGAACCAAATCAAGCCTCACAGGCTCCTGCGCCTGCGCCGATAATTGCTCCTGCGCCTGAATTGCCACCTACTACTGCGCCTAAAGGGACAACATATGCAGAGGCCCGCATAGAGGCACGGCTTATAAAGGAAGGAGAGGTTACTAAGCAGACGACGTATATGCTTATTGCCCAAACTATAGCCTGCCGTAAGCCTGGGTGCAGGAACGTATTAAAGAGGTGCATTGATTGGGTAGGTGGCCACTGGGAGCTTAACCGATTAGAGCTTTAAGAATGGTGTAATATAGCAGTAGCTGGTACCGCTAGCGCTGATAAAGTCCCTGCAGAGGTTCTAAACGCCGTAACAGTCCGTGTATTAGGTGATGCGAAGAATGGGAAAAAGAAGGGGGGGGGAGGAAGGAGGTAGAGCAGCAGGAGTAGCAGGAGCAGTAGGAGCAGCAGGGGCAGTAGGGGCAGTAGGGGCAGCAGGGGCAGTAGGGGCAGCTACTACCGCCGTAGCCGCAGTATCAACCTTAGTGGAACCACCCCCCCTTTCCGCTACCACCTTATGTATACTACCATCAACCCCCGCAGGCTCCGCAGGCCCTATAGCTGAATCAGCAGTCTTAGTTTCCTATACCGCAATCTACTGCTCCTCGTAAAAGCAGCCCGATTACTGAGGATCCAGATCTCCCGCCTCTTATTAATCAGTATATGGATTGGCTCTTAATACGGTACCCTAGGTACGTTGAGCTTTTTAATGCAGCAAAGGAAGGCTTTACGGAAGAGGTATATACCTAGCAGGCGCTGTATGTAAAAAGGAATAGAGATAACTGTGAGGATACTTTAATTGGTATGGCAGAGAAAAAGGGGACTCGAGCTTTAATATATGCGTATATCAATGAGTTTAAGAAGACGATTAATACTTAATCTTGGTAAGGGCCCTAATAAGGTACTTAATTTAGGAGGAAGCTGATATAGAATACTAGGTACCTGCATGGCGACAATATGAGCAGGAGCCTACGGTAGCATAGTAAAAGCGGAAAGGAATGGCAAAAATAGACCTGCAATACTATATAATTGATAAATATATACTTTATAGGCAATATTTAGGCTTACCAGAGGCTTCGTGGTAGGTCTATATTAGGTAGTCGTCAAATTGGTCGCATGCGACTTTTTTTTTTGTGGGCGCCAAGCCCCCGATTTTTCTGGGTACTTTTGCAAGCGAGAATATATGCGGGGCATATGCAATAATAAAATTAATAAACTAAGTTATTAGAATATCCTGCATATATAATGTATAGTCTTAGTATATACAGAGCATATGCTCACTCTATACACTCTACCTTTATATTAAAGAGACCTTACTCCTTATATACTATCCTCTAAAGTATTGTCTTTATGTTTTATATAAGGTAGGCTATTGTTACGGCACTGATACAGACCCTAGTCAGGGGCTCGGCCGAGCCTTGGCGCCATGTATATAGACGTGTCCTTTCCTCGACCTTCTCCAAGACCTCGTCTTGGAATTCT